>Ga0326727_10009874_pt1 | contig 23127 bp, 26 predicted proteins | sample MB2enrmetagenome_FD_207643 | JGI IMG/M metagenome (GOLD analysis project Ga0326727, IMG submission 207643) | Lab enriched peat soil microbial communities from McLean, Ithaca, NY, United States - MB29MY | ecosystem: Environmental > Terrestrial > Soil > Wetlands > Peat | place: USA: New York... | reverse complement strand
GAAAACGCCCGCACCGTTGAGCAAACAACCGTCTGCATCGGCAGGCTCATCGACCAAATTACCCCCACCGAATGCGTCAACTATTTTAGAGAAGCAGGTTATTCAACTTGAAGCTATCACGCTCTAGCTAGAATAGTTCGGTCAAAGCGCCCCTTAAACATGAACGGGTTTTGGTTGGTTTCGGGGCTGACGGGCGGGGTATTAATGGTGCTGATGGCGTCGTCGGTGGTGGGCTGGGTGCCGGCCGCCGTGCGAGGACGGGTCAGCGGATTTGCCTTCTCAATTTTCCGGTGGAGCAGGGGGATCTGAGCGCCCTTCAGCGCTCAGATCCGTGTACGTGTCCCGCAGCAGGAAGTCGCTGACGAGGCTGTTGAAGCGCTCGGTGTGCTCGATCTGCGTCCAATGGCCGCAGCGGCCGAATATGTGCAGCTCGGCGCGGGGGATGAGCGCGAACAGGCGCTGGCTGGCCTCAGGCGGGATGACTTTGTCCTCGCGGCCATGAATGACCAGCGTTTCGTGCGGAAGCTGGGCGATTTCGGCCTCGGGGGAGGCGAGGGCGTCCACGCCTGCCTGGCGCGGGGCCGGGAACATGGCGGAGAAGCTTTCCTGAAACCCCGGACGGATTGAAGCGCGGTAGCGGAGCTCGGCCAGCTCATCGTTCACCAGATTGCGGTCATAGGCGAAGATGCTCAGCAACGTCCGCATCGTCTCGAAGGAGGGCTGGTAGCCCCAGACCGCGTCCAGCCCCGGGGTGATGGGGAAGCTGACGCCGAGGCTGCCCATGAGCACCAGGCGGCGCACCCGCTCGGGGTAATTGATGGCGAAGGCCAGAGCCAGCCCGCCGCCGAAGGAGTTGCCGACGAGATCGGCTTTTTCCGGCCCCAAGGCATCGAGGAAATCGCGGAGATGTTTCAGCCAGAGTGCCTTGCCGTATACAACGTCCGCCGGGCGCTGGGAAAAACCGAAGCCCACCATGTCCGGGGCGATGACTCGCATGTTCTTCGACAGCGGCCCGATATTCAGGCGCCAGTTCGCCCAAGCGGAAACGCCGGGTCCTGAGCCATGAATCAAAACCGCTGGGAAACCCTTACCTTCGTCATGGAAGTTGGTGAGGATTCCGGCGGCCGCGATGGATTTCCCGATTTCGGGGTTCATAAGCCTGCTTCTGGTGGGCGGCCTTTAACCTCGCCACCGGCGGCGAAGTGCCAGGGCGGTACCTCGCGCAGTATCACCCGTACAGCCTCGCGCGGGGCGCCGATCGAGGAGACGACCGCCTGGGTCACCTCCTTCACGAGCTTCTCCTTGAGCTCGAAACTGCGGCCCTCGATCAGCGTGATCTCGACGATAGGCATGTTTTATGCTCCAACGGTGAAGGACACCGCGCCCAGGTTCTGGAACACGGTACGAATATGCTCGCCCGGGGTGAGCGAGTGAGCGGCGGTTGCGCCGCCGGCCAGCACGATGTCGCCAGGCTGCAAGCTCTCACCAGCGCGGCCGACCAAGCGGGCGGCGGAGACCAGCGAACGCACCGGATTGCCCAGGATAGCGGCGGAGGAGCCGACCTGCACGGCGCGGCCATTCACCTCGACGATGATGCCGAGATTTGACACATCGGTATCCGGCTTGGACCACGCCCCGACATAGAAGCCGGAGGAGGAGGAGTTGTCGGCGATCACGTCCGGCAGCGAGAACTTGAAGTTCTTGTAGCGGCTGTCGATGATCTCCATCGCCGGGGCAACGGCTTCCACGGCGGCCAGTGCCTCGGCAGCGGAAACTTCACCGGAGAGCGGCTTGCCGATGATGTAGGCGATCTCGGGCTCCACACGCGGATGCACGTAGCGGGCGCGTGAAAGCGTACCGCCCTCCTCCAGACGCATAGCGTCCGTCAGTCGGCCCCAGATGACCTCGGACACGCCAACCTGCAGCATCTTGGCGCGGCTGGTCAGGCCCATCTTGTAGCCCGCCCGGCGCTCGCCGCGCGCCCAGCGGCGCTGCACGTTGAGCAGCTGGATCGCATAGGCATCCTCGATGGTCAGGTCGGGATGCGTCTCGATCAGCTGGGTCGCGGCGGTGGCGGTGCGGGCGGCTTCATCCAGCGTGGCGGCCAGAACGGAAAGATTGGCGCTCATGCCGCTTCTCCACGGTGCTTGAGGATATCGAGGGCGACGTCGATGATCATGTCTTCCTGGCCGCCGACCATGCGGCGCTTGCCCAGCTCGGTGAGGATCTCGCGGGTATCGACGCCATAGGTTTTGGAGGCGTTCTCCGCATGGCGCAGGAAGGAGGAGTACACGCCAGCGTAACCCAGGCTGAGGCTCTCACGGTCGACGCGCACCGGGCGGTCTTGCAGCGGGCGCACGAGGTCGTCAGCAGCGTCCATCAGCTTGTACAGATCGCAGCCGGTCTCGATGCCTTCGCGGTCGAGCACGGCGATCAGCGCCTCCAGCGGCGCGTTGCCCGCACCGGCCCCCATGCCGGCGAGCGAGGCGTCCACGCGCACCGCACCAGCCTTGATGCCCGCCACGGCGTTGGCCACACCCAGCGTGAGGTTATGATGCGTGTGCACGCCGATCTCGGTCTCTGGCTTCAGCGCCTGGCGCACCGCCGTCACGCGCTCATGATACTGCTCGGGCAGCAGCGCGCCGGCGCTGTCGGTCACATAGACGCATTCCGCGCCGTAGCTCTCCATCAGCTTGGCCTGCTCGACCAGCTTCTCAACCGGCGCCATGTGCGCCATCATCAGGAAGCCCACCGTATCCATGCCGAGCTTGCGTGCGGCTTCGATATGCTGGCGCGAGACGTCGGCTTCGGTGCAATGCGTGGCGATGCGCACCGAGCGTGCGCCAGCATCCTTGGCGATCTTCAGGTCATGCACCGTGGCGATGCCGGGCAGCAGCAGGATGGTGGGTACGGCGTGCTTGCACACCGAGGCCACGGCAGCGATCCACTCGGCGTCGTCATGCGCGCCGAACCCGTAATTGAAGGTGGAGCCGGTGATGCCGTCGCCATGGCTGACCTCGATGGCGTCGACCTTGGCGGAATCCAGCGCGCGGGCGATGGCCGTTACGGTGTCCAGCGAGTACTGGTGGCGGATGGAGTGCATGCCGTCACGCAGCGTGACGTCCTGCACATACAGCTTGTTCGGGTTGGGGTGGGCCATTTACGCAGCCTCCTTGATGAGTTCACGCGCGGCCCAATGGTCGGCGGTGACCAGCGCGGCGGATGTCATGATGTCCAGATTGCCGGCATAGGCGGGCAGATAATGCGCCGCACCTTCGACTTCGAGCAGGATGGTGGTCTTGAGCCCGGAGGTGAAGCCGATGCCGGGGATGCGCACGGGCGCGTTGTCACCGATATTCTCGAACTGCACCTTCTGCTTCAGACGGTAGCCGGGCACGTAGGACTGCACGGTCTTCTCCATCTCCAGCACGGAGGCCTCGATGGCCTCGCGCGAGCCGCCCTGGCTGAGCACGAAGACGGTGTCGCGCATGATCAGCGGCGGTTCGGCCGGGTTGAGGATGATGATCGCCTTGCCGCGCTCGGCGCCGCCGAGCTTCTCGATGGCATGCGAGGTGGTCTCGGTGAACTCGTCGATATTGGCGCGGGTGCCGGGACCGGCGGATTTGGAGGAGATGGAGGCGACGATCTCGCCATACACCACGCGGTCAACGGCGCGCTTCACGGCATAGACCATTGGGATTGTGGCCTGGCCGCCGCAGGTGACCATGTTCACGTTCGGCGCGTCGATATTCGCGTCGCCGTTGATGGCGGGGATGGTGAACGGGCCAACGGCGGCGGGAGTAAGGTCGATAACCTTCTTGCCGTCGGCTTGCAGGATCGCGTTGTTCTTGATGTGCGCACCGGCCGAGGTGGCGTCGAACACCACCTTGATCTCGTTGTAGTTGGGTAGCGTGCGCAGGCCCTCGATGCCCTCATGCGTCACCGGCACGCCCAGGCGCGCGGCGCGGGCGAGGCCGTCGGAATTCGGGTCGATACCGACCATGGCGCCCATCTTCAGGTTCTTGGAGGTGCGCATGATCTTGATCATCAGGTCGGTGCCGATATTGCCGGAACCGATGATGGCGGCTTGTACTTTGGCCATTCTGTTACTCCTTCGCGAAAGTGGCGCGCACGGCGCCGAGACCTTCGATGCGCACATCGAACACGTCGCCCGGCTGCACGCCCACCATGGGGCCGAGTGCGCCGGAGAGGATGGTGTCGCCCTCCAGCAGCGGACGGCCGAGCTTGGCCATCACCTTGGCCAGCCACAAAGCCGCGTTCAGCGGTGAGCCGAGGCAGGCCGCACCGGCGCCGACCGAGACCGGCTCACCGGATTTTTCCATCACCATGCCGCAGAGGCGCGGATCGAAATCCTTCAGCGTGACCGGGCGGGAGCCGAGCACGTACAGGCCGGACGAGGCGTTGTCGGCGATGGTGTCGGTGATGCGGATGTCCCAGTTGGCCACGCGCGAACCGACGATCTCGATCGCCGGCACGGCGTACTCGATGGCGCGGAGCAGATCCGCGCCGGTGAGTTGCGGCTCGATGAGGTCGCGCCCGAGCACGAAGGCGATCTCGGCTTCCACCTTTGGCTGCAGCACGTCGGAGAGTGCCACTTCCTCCGCATCGCCACGCGCCATGTCGGCGAACAGCATGCCGTAATCCGGCTGGCCGACGCCGAGCTGCTTCTGCACCGCCAGCGAGGTCAGGCCGATCTTGCGCCCAACCAGACGCCGCCCGGCATCCAGCGCGCGCTGGGTGTTCAGCGCCTGAACGGCGTAAGCCGCGTCCAGATCGCCTTCCGACAGCAGCGTGCGGACCGGAGCGGCAGGCTTGCCGCTCCGCGCCGCTTCAAACAGCAGGTCAGCAGCCTGCCGAATCGACTCTTGAGAACTCATGAAACCGCCTTACAGTTTGACGCAGACATTGGTCATTTCGGTATAGAACTCGAGCGAGTGGACACCGCCCTCCCGCCCGATGCCGGAGGCCTTGGCGCCGCCGAAGGCCGTGCGCAGATCGCGCAGGAACCAGGAATTCACCCAGCAGATGCCGACTTCCAGCTTTGAGGCGACGCGATGGGCGCGGGAGAGGTTCTCCGTCCACACCGCCGCAGCAAGGCCGTAAGGCGTGCCGTTGGCGAGCTTGATCGCTTCTTCCTCGGTGTCGAACGGCCGGATATGGCAACACGGTCCGAAGATTTCCTCGGTCACGATGGCGGCGTCGTCAGCAGCACCAATCCAAATGGTCGGCTGAATCCAGGCACCGCCGGCGAGGTCGCCCGGCATGTCCGGGATGCCGCCGCCGGTGACGACCGTGGCACCCTGCTCAACCGCCTTGGCGTAGTAGGAGAGCACCTTCTTCCGGTGCGTCTCGCTCACGAGCGGCCCGATGCCCGTGGTGGGGTCTTCCGGGCGGCCGAGCTTCAGCCCCTCGGCGCCGGCCTTCATGCGGGCGACGAACTCGTCAAAGATCGGGCGCTGCACATAGACGCGCTCGGTACCCAGGCAGACCTGGCCGCAATTGGCGAAAGCAGAGCGCATTGTGCCCTCGACGGCTTTGTCCATGTCACAATCGGCGAACACGATGCCGGGGTTCTTGCCGCCCAACTCCAGGGAGACGGGACGCACGCCGTGCGCGGCTTCGCCCATTAGCATCTCGCCCGAGCGGGTGGAGCCGGTGAAGGTGATGCCGTTAACGCCCGGATGCTGGGTGAGGAACTCACCCGCCGAATTGCCGCCGAAGCCGTGCACCACGTTGTACACGCCCTTGGGCACGCCGCAGCTATTCATCACCTCGCCGAGCAGCGTGGCGGTGAGTGGCGTCTGCTCGGAGGGCTTGACCACGACGGTGTTGCCCAGGGCCAGCGCGGGGCCGACCTTCCACGTCATCAGCAGCAGCGGCAGGTTCCAGGGTGAAATGACGGCGATGACGCCGCGCGGACGGCGCAGGCCGTAGTTCAACGCGCCGGCGCCATCGGGCGTGTCCATCGGGAAGCACTCGGAGGAGACGGTTTTCGCCACGTCGATGAACATGGTGAAGTTGGCGGCGCCGCGCGGAATGTCGATATGCGAGGCCAGCGACATCGGCTTGCCGGTATCCAGGCACTCGGCTTCGAGGAATTCGTCGAAGCGGCGGTTGATCTCGGCGGCGACCTTGTTCAGCAGCGCGGCGCGCTCGGTGAGCGACATCTTGCCCCACGGGCCTTCCATGGCGGCACGTGCGGCCTTCACAGCGGCGTCGATCTCGGCCTTGCCGCCCTCGGGCACGGAACCGATGCGCGAGCCGTCAACGGGGCAAAAATTGTCGTAGAACTTACCCGTCGTGCCCTGGGTGAATTCGCCATTGATGAAATGCGCGGCATCGCGGCGGGCGCTGGACTCGGCCAACGGGCGGCGCGGTTGCGAAAGAGCGTTCATGGTATCATCCTCGTGAACTGGTGAGGGGAGGGGATCAGGCCGCGAGGCCGATGGCTTTGAGACCGGCAGCGGCGGCGGCGCGGTCATCGTCCTCGGACCCGCCGGATACGCCGATACCGCCAATGACGGTTCCGTTCTGAATGATGGGCATCCCGCCGCCGAACAGCACCACATGCTCACGGGCGGCAATGCCGTCCAGCAGCACATGGCTGTGGTTCAGCGCTGTGGCGAGGCCGTCGGTGCTGGCGCCGAAAATTGCGGCGGTCCAGGCTTTGTCGCGCGCGATGTCGATGGAGGCGACGAAGGCACCATCGGCGCGCAGGCAGGCCACGAGATGTCCGCCGGGGTCCACCACTGCCGCCACGACGGCAATATTGCGCGCCTTGGCCGCATGTTGCGCCGCCTGCACCGCGCTAAGCGCGGCTTCGGCGGTGATGCTGGTGATGATTCGGGAAATACTCATGGCCTGCCTTTGCTGTGGGTTAGGTAACGACGGTGAGGAACGCTTCGTTCAACTGCCGTTCGTAGTAGAAGATTGCCTTGCCGATCTGGGTCTCGTCCCAGGTGCGGGTCGGGTTGTCGGGGTAGTAGGTGTAACCGCCGGCGAATACCTCGTTGCGGTTGCCGGAGGGGTCGAAGAAATAGATCGTCTGGCCGCGGGTGATGCCGTGGCGCGTCGGGCCCACATCGATGGAAATGTCGTAGCGGGTGATGATGTCCGCCGCGTGGCCGACATCCGACCAGCTCTCCAGCTCGAAGGAGATGTGGTGCAGCTTGTTCGGTTCGGCGTGCTTTACGAAGGCGATATCATGCGCCTTCATGCCGCAGGAGAGCCAGATGGCGAGCAGACCGTCCGGCAGGTCCACGCGCTCGGCGCAGCGGAAGTCGAGAACCTTCTCGAAGAAGTCGAGATTCTCGTCCACGTTCGGGCCGTAGAAGAGGGCGTGATCGAAGCGCTGCGCGGCCATGCCGTGCGGCTCCACGCTCCACACATCCGGGTTATGGATGAAGGGCTTGGGGTCGGAGAGATCGGCATGGGCATACAGCTCGATGCGGTGGCCGGACGCGATGGTGAAGCCGATGCGCCGGCCTACACCCGGCTGCTCCCCGGCGGGGACATGATCGACAGGGTAGCCATAAGCCACGATGCGCTTCTCGAAGCTGTCGAGATCGGCCTCGGAGGCGACCTTGAAGGCCAGCAGATCAACGCCGGCGTGGTCCGCCTTGCGCAGCACGATGGAGTGGTGGTCGAACTCGTCGCCGGTCTTGAGATAGACGCGGCCATCCTCGCCGGTCATCACCTCATGCAGGCCGATGCGCTTGAGATAGTGCTCGAGCGCCGCTTGCATATCGAGTACGCGGACCTGCACGAATCCTGGACGTAAAACTCCGGTGAGAGCCATTTTCGTTTCTCCTAGGTTATATTAGACGTTTGTTTGGTAGGCTTGTTCAGCTGCGGCGGCTCAAGCCGCAACGAAAGATCGCCGAGGGCGTAAATGGCGCAGGACAGAACCAGCCCCGCCGCCTCATCCGCCTCGGACACATGCGCGCGGCTCATTGGGGCGGTCCTGTAATCCCCGGAGAGCACACGCGCGCGGCAAACGCCGCAGCCGCCGCGCCGGCAGCCCACAGGCAGCTTGCGTGGAAGATTCTTCAACCGGCCGAAGCCCTGGGCACGCTCGAGCGCCACTAGGACGCGCTCGCCTTCGTAGCAGGTCGCTTCGCCGCTGTTTTCAACAGTGATCTTGTACAGAACCGGCATCAGGCGCCGCCGCCGGGATGGCAAGGTTCCGTGCAGAAAGGCTGGTTTCTGAGCATTTCATCCTGTCGCTTGTTTTCGGGCGGGGCGGGTTGGCGCCGCTATCTTATCTTGGCGCGGTTATCGGGGATCGGGAGGGAAGTGTCAATAAGAATTTCGAGATTTTCTCGAAAATCGGGAAAATGCAAAACTACCGCGTATACGAAGTCTGTAGAGTTTTTAATGAACTTGCATTTTGCTTTACGAAAACGGTATTTTTGCTGAACTGGTTACCCGAAAGCCGGCCCGTGGAGGCCTGGAGTGACGACAAGCATGGAAACTATTGTGGCACCTGTGGCACCGGCCCCCGCGCGCGGCCCGAAGGCGGCCTCGCCCCGCAGCCTGGTGGAAGCGGCATATGACACGATCCGCCATGAGATCCTGACCGGCGCGCTGGCGCCCGAGACCAAGCTGCGCTTTGAGATGCTGCGCAAGCGCTACGGCTTCGGCGCGAGTACGCTGCGCGAAGCGCTGACAAGGCTGGTGGGCGAGGCGCTGGTGACCTCGGAGGAGCAGAAGGGGTTCCGTGTCGCCCCGGTCTCGTTGGAGGATTTGGCAGATCTGACCCGCACCCGGATCTTCGTGGAGAAGGAGGCGCTGCGCGAATCCATCCTGGCGGGCGACGATGCCTGGGAAGGCCGGGTGGTCGCCGCGTATCACCGCCTCTCGAAGATCGAGGCGAAGCTGGCCAGCGGCCCGGAGTATCAGCAGGATGAGTTCGAGGAGCGCAACCGCGAGTTCCATCATGCGCTCATCAGTGCGTGCCCCTCGCGCTGGCTCCACCATCTGTACGGTATCCTGTTCCAGCAGTCGGAGCGCTACCGCCGCATCTCGCTGGTCAATCGTGTTGTTCCCCGGGACGTGCATGGCGAGCACAAGGCCATTTTCGAGGCGGCCCTGGCGCGCGATGCCGATCTCGCCTGCAAGGTGGCGGGCGAGCATATCGAGCGTACGTTGGCAGTGATGGCGAAAGTATTGGCCGGATAGGGGGGGGGCGGCCGGGATTTTTTAAAATCTCGAAATTATTATTGACCGCCGAAAAAAACTTCCCTAAAAACTCCTCCTAGTGAGATGTGCGAAGAAAAGAAGGCGCACCACGGTCGGGAAGGAGGTCTGAATATGGCGAGCCGGAACCCCCCGGTGGCCGATGCACCGCAAGGTGCTGTGGAAAACGCGTCCGTCTTTGTCCGCGTACTAGGGACGCGTTCGGGCCGTTTCGTTGAATTCGAATTCGGAATTGGATCTGATGAGCTGAAGGTGGAATTGATTCTGCCTCTCCAGGCCTTCAGGGAATTCTGCGAGGCGCGCAATGCTGAAATTCTGCCGCCGGCGGAAAATGTTGCCACTGAGCTGGACCGCTTGGCTTGGCGCGCCGGACAGCCTGGCCTGCTGCGCAAACCCGAAGCCTAAAAAACATATTCCCGCCTGCAATAACGACAACAAGCCGGGGCGCGTAAGCGCTCCACGGAGAGGATACGCATGACCGTACAGATCAAGACGATCGACCTTGCGCCGAAGCGTCAGACATTCGGGCACATTGCCCGCCGTCTGGGCGAGGACAAACCCGCCTCGCGCTACCAGGAGGCGACGCTCGACATCCAGGCAACGGCGAATTTCCATTACAAGCCGCTCTGGGAGCCGGAATACTGGGTCTACGACACGCGCAAGACCGCCGTGGTGATGCAGGACTGGTACAAGCCGCTCGACCCGCGCCAGTATTATTACGCCGCCTACAACATCGCCCGCGCCAACATGAACCAGGCGGCGGAGCGGAACTTCTCCTTTGTGGAAGAGCGTGGCCTGCTCGGCAAGGCTTCCGAATCCACCCGTGCCGAGATCCGCCGCGGGCTGCTGCCGCTGCGCCATCTGCACTGGGGCAGCAACATGAACATGGCCGAGATCTGCCAGCGCGGCTACGGCACCGCCGTGACGGCGCCGTGCATCTTCTCGGCGGGCGATCATCTCGGGATGGCGCAATATATTAGCCGCATCGGGCTGCTGATGGACAACCAGACCGGCGCGACGCTGGATGAAGCCAAGCAGACCTGGCTGAACGACGCCGCTTGGCAGGAGACGCGCCGGTTGATCGAGGATACCTTCGTCGAGCGCGACTGGTTCCACCTCTTTGTGGCGCAGGCTTTGGGCGTGAATGGCGTTCTTCTGCCGCTGATCTACAAGAATGCCGAAGCCGCCTGGGGCGATGCCGGGCTGACCGTGGCGCTGCTCACTGAGTTCATGAATGACTGGCGCACCGAAGAGGCCCGCTGGAGCGATGCGGTGATCAAGATTGTCACTGCGGAATCGGAGGAAAACAAGGCGTTGGTTTCTGGCTGGGCAAAGCACTGGATCGGCCGCGCCACTGAGGCGGCAAAGCCCCTCTCCACCGCGTTGCTGAACGATGGTGGTGCCGCCGCCCTCGCCGCCGGTGAGGCAGCGCTGAAGAAGGCTGCCAGCCTCGGTCTCGCGGTTTAAGGAAAGGAAACGGACATGGCCCAAATTGCCTCCATCACCCTTGTGCAGACCGACGAGGCCCGCCCAATCATCGAGGCCATCATGGCAGATAATCCTGGTGTGCGCGTGCTGAATATGCCTGGCGCCGTCAAGCTCGATTGCGATGGCAAGATTACGGTGAAGCGCGCTTCCGTCGAGGAGCGGATAGGCCGCCCGTGGGATCCGCAGGAGATCCAGCTCGTGCTGGTCTCCATGGCAGGGAACCTGGACGAGGATGACGATCACTTCACGCTGAGCTGGCGCCACTAATTAAAAATTAAAAACGTAGAGGAAACAGAAAAAATGAGCGGTACCAAGAAGCTTGGATTGCGGCAGCGTTACGAGTACCTGACGCGCGGGCTGGACTGGGAAACCAGCTATCAGCCGATGGACAAGGTGTTCCCCTACGACAAATTCGAGGGGATCAAGATCAAGGATTGGTCGGCCTGGGAAGACCCGTTCCGCCTGACCATGGATTCCTACTGGAAATTCCAGGCGGAAAAGGAGCGCAAGCTCTACGCCGTGATCGACGCGTTTTCCCAGAATAACGGCCAGACCGGGATTTCCGACGGGCGTTATGCCAATGTGCTCAAGCTGTTCCTCACCGGCATCTCGCCGGAGGAATATCAGGCGCATCGCGGCTTCGCCTTCGTCGGCCGACATTTGCGTGGAGCGGGCACCCGTGTGGCGGCGCAGATGCAGTCGATCGACGAGTTGCGCCACCTGCAGACGCAGGTGCACACGATCAGCCATTACAACAAATACTTCGATGGCATCGCAGAGTTCTCGCACATGCATGACCGTGTGTGGTATCTCTCCGTACCGAAATCCTTCTTCGATGATGCGCGCTCGGCTGGGCCGTTCGAGTTCATGATCGCGATCGGCTTCGCGTTCGAGTACCTGCTCACCAACCTGCTGTTCGTGCCGTTCATGTCCGGCGCCGCGTATAACGGCGACATGTCGACCGTGACCTTCGGTTTCTCCGCGCAGTCGGATGAGAGCCGGCACATGACTCTGGGCATCGAGGTGATCAAGTTCCTGCTGGAACAGCACCCGGATAACCTGCCGATCGTGCAGAAATGGGTGGACAAGTGGTTCTGGCGTGGCCACCGCCTGCTCGGCCTGGTGGCCATGATGATGGACTACATGCTGCCGAAGAAGGTGATGTCCTGGAAGGAAGCCTGGGATATCTACTTCACCGAAGCCGGCGGCGCGCTGTTCCAGGATCTCGGCCGCTACGGGCTGAAGATGCCGAAATACGCCGATATCGCCACGGCGGAAGCCGAACATATTTCGCACCAGAACTGGGCGGTATTCTACCAGTACACCCATGCGGCCGCCTTCCACACCTGGATGCCCGATAACGAGCATCTGGACTGGCTGTCCGAGAAATATCCCAACACCTTCGACAAATACTACCGGCCGCGTTGGGAGATGTGGGCAAAGATGGAGAAGGAAGGCAAGCGGTTCTACAACAGCGCACTGCCGCAGCTCTGCCAGACTTGCCAGATCCCGATGGCTTATACCGAGCCTGGCGATCCGACCACGATCTGCTTCCGCTCCACGAAGTACAAAGGAGATACCTATCACTTCTGCTCCGACGGCTGCAAAGACATCTTCTGCGACGAGCCGGAGAAGTTCAGTCAGGCGTGGCTGCCGGTGAACCAGATCTTCCAGGGCAATTGCGGCGGTGCCACCGTGCCGGATGTTCTGAAATGGTATAATCTGAACAATGGTGCGGATAACATGGACTATGTGGGTTCGCCCGACGAGAAGCTGTGGAACGAATGGCACGCGGAAAAGCTCCGCCAAGCCAGCTGAAATAACAAGAAGACGCATGGCACCACGTGTGCCATGCGCTCCCCAAGGAGGAAAATATGTCGGTTGTTGCGCTTGAGCCCGGTTACGAGTCCAAGGTCGAGATTCGCGATCTACAGAAGAATTTCCACGGCAATATCCTGGTCTTCGTGCACTGGGAAGAGCATCTCTCCTTCTGCTCGGCGATCGCCTTCCCGTTGCCGCCAGCGATGCCGTTCAGCGCGTTCGTGAGCGAGGTGATCGCGCCTCACTACGCCGCACACCCGGACGCGGAGAAGATCGATTGGTCGAAGGTAGTCTGGTCCATCGATGGCGAGAAGAAGGCGCCCGATTTAAATGCCTCGCTGGAGGCTAATGGGCTGCACCACAAATCCCTGGTCCGGTTCTGGACGCCCGGCCTCTCCGGGGTGGCTTTCTCTTAAACTGGATGGAACAGGCTAATGAGCTACCAGCTAACCGTCGAACCTGTGGGCGAGACAATCGAGGTCGAGGAAGGCCAGACCATTCTCGATGCGTGCCTGAGGCAGGGTATCTACCTACCTTACGCCTGTGGGCACGGCCTGTGCGGTACGTGCAAGGTAGAGGTCCTTGACGGCGAAGTGGACCATGCGGATGCCTCCAGCTTCGCACTGATGGATTTCGAACGCGGTGAAGGCAAGACGCTGGCCTGCTCGGCGCGGCTGAAGAGCGATGTGACCATTGAGGCAGATATCGAGGAGGATCCGGACCAGCGCCGGATCCCCATCCAGGATTTTGCCGTCACTGTAGAGAAGCTGGGCAACCTGACGTATGACGTGAAGGGTGTGCGCCTGCGCCTGGAGGGAAAGGCCATTGATTTCCAGGGCGGCCAATACGTCAACCTCACCTTGCCCGGGGTGGAGGGGACGCGGGCTTTCTCCATTGCCAACCCGCCTTCGGAGAGCGGACATGTCGACCTGCAAATCCGCCTGCTGCCCAGCGGTAAAGGCACCACATATATCCATGAGGTTTTGAAAGAGGGCGATAGGCTTACCCTTTCCGGCCCCTATGGCCGCTTCTTCGTGCGCAAGTCCCGCGGCGGGCCCTTGTTGTTTCTTGCCGGCGGCACTGGTGTCTCCAGCCCGCGTTCGATGATTCTCGACCTGTTGGCGGAAGGCTATGCAGAGCCGATTACGCTTATCCATGGTGTGCGGACTCGTGCCGATCTCTATTGCGACGGAGAGTTCGAAACACTGGCACGGCAGCATCCCAATTTCCGCTATGTTCCGGCGCTTTCCTCCGAACCCGAGGAATCCGGCTGGACCGGCGAGCGCGGCTTCGTGCACGACGTGGCTGCACGGCTTTATGGCGATCTATTCGAGGGGCTCAACGCCTATCTATGCGGCCCGCCGGTGATGATCGAAGCCTGCGTGAATACGCTGATGCGCGGCCGCTTGTTCGAGAAGCATATTTTAATGGAGCGCTTCCTTACCGCTGGAGATGAAAAAAGGCAGGCGAGGAGCCCATTGTTTAAAAACCTCTAAGCATGAAGTGTAACTATCATTAAATTGATGCTTCATCAGAGAAATGAGGTAGCCACGAACGGGGCCTTATAATGGGGCCGCGATCGGAAGCCGCTCCGGATTATCATTCCGGCATCGGGCGCAATCATCAGAATAATCGAAGCTGCATGGCTTTTTGCGGTTCGCGTGATCGCATATCTCAGAACAGGGATCATAACATATAATGTCCATCAAACTTAAGCTTTTCACGAGCACTATGACTTTCGCCATGGCCGGCTCCATCGTTACGGCGACGGCGGCCAAGGCGGAAGAGCTTTGGGATCCGTATCTGCGCGGCGTGTTTGAAGGCGTACCGGCCGGCGCGCTGCCGCCGCCGGGCGTTTATGGCGAACTCGATAATTACTGGACCTCTTACAGCATGTACGGGCAGCCGTTCGGCCGGGAGCAGGGCTACGGCGCCGGCTCGAAAGTGCCCGGCACCCATCTCAGCGCGCTGGTTGAAGTGCCTGCCGTGCTTTGGGTTCCTGGCATCAAGATCCTCGGTGGCGATTATGGCGCGGTTATTGCCCAACCGTTTGATTATACCTCGTTCCAGCCGTTCCAGCATGCCTTTGGTGGTGGTGGTGGCAACATGGGTATCTACAACACGATTCTGGTGCCGGGCATGCTGTCCTGGTCGCTTCCGCATCACATCTATGCGCGCGTCGGCCTCACCGTGCTGTTCGATGATGCTTCCACAACCATGGCGGACCTGAACAAGGGCAAGCTTACCAATGGCGGCGCGCCTTCGGGTAACGGCTATACCACCATGCAGCCGGATCTCGGCTTCAGCTGGCTCTCCAATGGCTGGAATGTGAGCGTCGGTACGCATTACGCGGTCCCGGTCACGTCCGACCATTATAACGGCAACAGCTATCACTCCGCCGCGGAATTCGCGGCTGACTACACGGTGACGAAAACGATCGGCAAGTGGACACTCGGCGTCGGTGGTGAACAGGAGAACCAGTTTGGCAAGGATACATTCAACGGTGCGCCTGTGCCGCAAAGCCAGACGAGCAACTACGCCGTCGGCCCGATCGTTGGTTATGAGTTCGCTGGCGGTGTCGGCGTCACCGCGTACTGGAACCACAGCTTCGCCACCAGAAACGACGTGGCTGGCGATTTCTTCAATGTCCGCCTGACGACACGCTTTTAAGGTCAAAAAGCCACGAGCCAGGAAACGGCCCGGTGCGGAACCGGGCCGTTTTTCTTTGACCTTAAGTCAGCGTCAGCATCAGGGCGATAGGCAAAAACACCAGCGCCGCCAGGTTGCCGATTAAGACCATTGATGCGACCTTGTCCGGCTCCTGGTGGTAGCGCTCGGCGAATATGTAGTTCAGGACCGCCGGAGGCAGTGCGCCGAAGATGAGCAGCAGCGCCTGTTGTTGTGGCGGTAGCGGGATGCAGCGTATGGCTGCCCAGGCCAGAGCCATGCCCAACACTGGGCGCAGCATGCCCCCGAGAATACCAAAGCCCACCGCGTGAAAATGTGCCCCCGCCAGCCGCGCGCCGAGCGCGAACAGCATCAGCGGGATCGAAATGTCGCCAAGCATTTTTACCGACACCAGCAAGGGCGGCCATACCTGCACTCCCGCCAGTGCCACGGCCAGCCCCGCAATCGCCGCCAGGATAGTAGGCGAGCGCCATATCCCCGCCAGTCTCGTCTGCCGGTCAAGCAGCCAGGTGCCGAAGGAAAATTGCATCACGTTGGAGACCAGGAAGGTTGTCACAGCCGGTGCCAGCGCTTGAGGGCCGAACGCCAGCATTGCGATGGGCAGGCCGAGATTGCCGCAATTATTGAACATCAACGGCGGCACCAGGGTTTTCGGGTCGATGCGCAGCGCCCGGGCGATGCCCCATCCCGCCACACCGGAGCCGGCGATGATAAGAAACGCCGCGGCAGCAAGCGCGGCAAAGCCTCGGATATGAAAATCCTTATCCGCCATCGCGCTGAACACGAGGGCAGGGGTGAACACATCCATATTCAGCCGGTTGGCCGTCGTGAGGTCGGGGCTGGTGCGGCGGCCAACGATATAGCCGAGCGCGCTGATCGCAAATAGTGGGAACAGTACAGAAACGATATGGCTGAGTATCAGGGGCGCGGCCGCAGTCTAACTCAGTACACGCTGCCCGGCTTAACGGCTGGTCCGGACGAAGGCTTGAACCTGCGGGCCAGGCGCTCGGTGCCGCGCGCGAGCAGCGTTGCATCCACGCCCACGGCGACGAAGCTGCAACCGGCCTCGATATAGCTTTGCGACAAGGCTTCGTCGGAGCTAAGGATGCCCGCAGCTTTGCCGGCCCTGCGGATGCGCGTGATGGCGTCGAGGATCTTCGCTTGCACCTCCGGGTGGTCCGGCGCACCCAGATAGCCGAGCGAAGCGGAGAGATCGGCTGGGCCCACGAAAATCCCGTCCACCCCCGGCACGGCCAGGATTTCGTCGAGATTCTCTAGCGCGGTTCCGGATTCCACCTGCAACAGCAGGCAGATGCTGTCATCGGCATGTTCCAGGTAATCGCCGATCCGCCCCCAGCGCGAGGCACGGGCGATGGCGCTGCCCACGCCACGTATGCCCACGGGTGGGTAGCGCACGGCGCTCACCATCGCGGCGGCCTGTTCGGCGGTCTCGATCATCGGGATGAGCAGGCTGCGCACGCCGATATCCAGCAACTGCTTGATGCGGTGCGGTTCGCCTACTGGCGGGCGCACCACGGCCTCGGTGCCGTATGGGGCGATGGCCTGCAACTGCCCCAGCACGCTGCGCAGGTCGTTTGGGGCATGCTCGCCGTCAATCAATACCCAATCGAACCCCGCCCCGGCGCAGATCTCGGCGGAGTATGGGTCCGCGAGCGTCAGCCACAGGCCGATCATCGTCTCTCCCATGGCCAGGGATGATTTGAAAATATTTTCGGTATTATCGGGCATCTTGGCGTTCCGTATATGTGGTTACCGATGTTTTAGCGGCTTTTGCGGTGCATCACAAACCGAGGGGCGGATTTGGCGCTGGCGAGGGCTACTATATCCTGCGGGTATTGAAATATACATAATCAGTGTTGGACCCAAAAATCTCGAAATTCTATTCCAGTGTCAAGCCGCCGGGGAAAGAGCCCGGTTCCTCGCGCAACAAAAGCAGACAAGGAAACGTAAGCATGCTGGACGATCTTTCGCAGTCCCCTCTCGGCGCCATGCTGGAGGATGACCCCGCCACCGGCCATTACCGCTGCCGCCGCGACATCTTCACCGACCCGGAGCTATTCGAGCTGGAGATGCAGTACATCTTCGAAGGCAACTGGGTCTTCCTGGCGCATGAGACGCAGATCCCAAACAATAACGATTACTTCACCACCAATATCGGCCGTCAGCCGATCGTCATCGCGCGCAACCGCAATGGCGAGCTGAATGCCTTCATCAACGCATGCAGCCATCGCGGCGCCATGCTGTGCCGCCGCAAGCGTGGCAATCAGGGCACCTATACCTGCCCGTTCCATGGCTGGACCTTCAATAATTCCGGCAAGCTGCTCAAGGTGAAGGACCCCGAGGGTGCCGAATACCCCGAGAGCTTCAACAAGAAGGGCTCGCACGACCTGACCAAGGTGGCGCGGTTCGAGAGTTATCGCGGCTTCCTGTTCGGCAGCCTGAACGCGGATGTGAAGCCGCTGGAAGAACACCTGGGCGAAGCCGCCAAGATCATCGACATGATCGTCGACCAGTCGCCGGAAGGGCTGGAAGTGCTGGATGGCGCCTCCACCTATGTGTTCGACGGCAACTGGAAGCTGCAGGCCGAGAACGGCGCTGACGGCTACCACGTGACCGCGACGCACTGGAACTATGCCGCCACCACCGGCCGCCGCAAGGAGTTGGAGCGCGAGGATAACGTGCGCGCCATGTCCGCAGGCGGCTGGGCCAAGACGGGCGGCGGTTCCTACTCCTTTGAGCATGGCCACATGCTGCTCTGGAGCAACTGGGCGAACCCCGAGGACCGGCCGAACTGGGGCCGTCGCGAGGAACTGGCGGCGAAGCACGGGCAGGCCATGGCGGACTGGATGGTGCTGCGCTCGCGTAATCTCTGTCTGTACCCGAACGTCTATTTGATGGACCAGTTCAGCTCGCAGATTCGTATCCTGCGGCCGCTCTCAGTCGATAAGACCGAGGTGGCGATCTACTGCATCGCGCCGAAGGGTGAGGACGCCGACGCCCGCGCGCACCGCATCCGCCAGTACGAGGATTTCTTCAATGCTTCCGGCATGGCCACGCCGGATGATCTCGAGGAATTCCGCGCTTGCCAGCAGGGTTATTTGGGCCGCGCCGCGGCGTGGAACGATCTCTCGCGCGGCGCCAAGCACTGGGTCAAGGGGCCGGATGAGATGGCCAACACCATCGGCCTTAAGCCGCTGCTCAGCGGCACGCGCACCGAGGACGAAGGCCTGTACGTGGAGCAGCACCGCTACTGGCTGGATGTCATGAACAAGGCTCTCGAAGGCGAATTCCAGGCTGACGAAGAATAATACCAAATAACCACGGGACAGAAACAATATGATCACGACCGAACAGGCCCAGGGGTTCCTGTACAAGGAAGCTCGTTACCTCGATGACCGCGACTGGGATTCCTGGCTTGCACTATATTCGCCGCAAGCGGGGTTCTGGATGCCGTCCTGGAAGGAGGATGACTCCCTGGTGACCGATCCGCAGAGCCAGATCTCGCTGATTTACTATCCGAACCGCGGCGGGCTGGAGGATCGCATCTTCCGAATCCGCACCGAGCGCTCCAGCGCCTCGATGCCGGAGCCGCGCACCTCGCACAATATCAGCAATGTCGAGCTCCTCGAGCAGAACGGCAATGAATGCAAGCTGCGCTTCAACTGGTTCACGCTGAGCCACCGTTACAAAACCACCGACACATTCTTCGGCGTGTCATTCTACACGCTGGACGTCTTCAACGCGGAGCCCAAGATCACGAACAAGAAAGTGGTGCTGAAGAACGATTACATCCACCACGTCGTCGACATCTACCATATCTGAGCGGGGAGGGGATCATGGCGTTCAAGGTTGCGCTCAACTTCGAGGATGGCGTCACGCGCTTCATCAACTGCGCGGACACCGACACGGTGGCCGACGCTTCGTATCGCGCCGGGATTAACATTCCGCTGGATTGCCGCGACGGCGCCTGCGGCACCTGCAAGCTGTTATGCGAGTCCGGCAAATACGATGGTGGGTCCTACATCGAGGATGCGCTAACGGATGAGGAGGCGGCGCAGGGTTTCGCTTTGGCCTGCCAGATGCGCCCGCGTTCAGACCTTGTGCTGAACGTTCCGGTGCCTTCGCCGGCCTGTAAGACCGGGCCGGCGAAGCAGGCGGCGACGCTGGCGGCGGTGAACAAGCTCTCGCCAACCACCATCTCCTTCTCGTTAAAGCTCGCAGAGCCGGTGACGTTCCTGCCCGGGCAGTATGTGAGCATCGAGGTGCCGGGCACGAACCAGAGCCGTGCCTATTCCTTCAGCTCCGCTCCTGGTGCTGGCGTAGCGAGCTTCCTCATCCGCAACATTCCCGGCGGGTTGATGAGCACGTTCATCGCCAACGCGTGGCCGGGCACGCCGATCAGCTTTGTTGGTCCCTCGGGGAGTTTCTTCCTGCGCGAGGTGAAGCGTCCGCTGCTGCTGCTCGCCGGCGGCACCGGACTGGCGCCGATGCTCTCCATGCTGGCGCATCTGCGGGCCGAACCGCCCGCGCACAAGGTGCATCTCGTCTACGGCGTTACCAACGACGAAGATCTGGTCGAGACCGCGGCGCTGGATGACTACGCGGCAAAAATCCCCGGCTTCACCTGGCAGGCCTGCGTCGCCAATCCCGCCAGCGCCTACCCGGAGAAGGGCTATGTGACGCAGTATATCCTGCCTGAGCAGGTCAATGGCGGCGATGTCGATGTGTATCTTTGCGGCCCGCCAGCTATGGTTGAAGCTGTACGCAAATACTTTACCGATAGCGGCGTGACCCCGGCGAGCTTCCATTACGAGAAGTTCGCCGCCAGTGCGCCTGCGGAAAAGGCGGCATGAGCGCGCCCACCTGGAGCGGCCGTTTCGCGGGCAAGATCGCGGTTATCACCGGCGCGGCGCAGGGCATCGGCCAGCAGGCCGCCTTGCGCTTGGCGCGCGAAGGGGCGGGGCTGGTGCTGGCTGACCGTTCCGCGCTGGTGGAAGACGTGCGGAGCGAGGCGCAATCCCTCGGCGCCGAGACCATCGCCGTGCAGGCGGACCTTGAGCAATACGCGGGCGCCGAGGCGGTGATGGACGCGGCGGAGAAGACGTTTGGCCGCATCGACGTGCTCATCAACAATATCGGCGGCACGATCTGGGCCAAGCCCTACGGCGAATACACGCCGGAACAGATCGAGGCGGAAATCCGCCGCTCTCTCTTCCCCACGCTCTGGGGCTGCCGCGCCGCTTTGCCACTGTTCCTTGCCGGCAAGGGCGGGGCAATCGTCAACATCTCCTCCGTGGCCACGCGCGGCGTGAACCGCGTGCCCTACGCCTCGGCCAAGGGGGGCGTTAACGCGCTCACCGCCTGCCTCGCCTGGGAATATGCCGAGCAGAATATCCGCGTGAACGCCGTTGCCCCTGGCGGCACGGAAGCGCCGCCGCGCCGCATTCCGCGCAACGGGGCGGAGCAGACCCCGCAGGAGAAGATCTGGTACCAGCAGATCGTGGACCAGACCGTGCACTCCAGCCTGATGCACCGCTACGGCACGCTTGATGAGCAGGTCGGCGCGATTCTGTTCCTGGCCTCGGACGAGGCTTCCTACATCACCGGCGTCACGCTCCCGGTGGCCGGTGGCGATCTCGGCTAGGCGGGGATCAGCTCTCCAGTCCGGCCGGCGCTGGTAAGCCCCATTCGGTATAGGTTTCGATGATAACGTGGGACATGAGCGCGAGCACGGCGGAATGGTCGCCGACCCGCCGGCTCATGATGATGGGCGAGGTGGCGCCGGCCTCGTCCAATTCGCGGTAGACGATATCGTCTCTCCGCAGCCGCGCCACGGATTCAGGGATGATGGCATAGCCGACCTCAGCTGCGACGAGGCCGATAGCGGTCTGCAGTTCACGGGCCTCATGCACGATATTCGGTGTCAGGCCACGGTCGTGAAACAGGGAGATCACCTGGTCGGCATAGCTCGGGCGCGGCTCGCGCGGGTAGATGACGAGCGGCTCAGGGGCCAGGCTGGCGAGGCTGAGTGCGAGCGATCCCTCGTGGGATACGAGGTGGTGCGAAAGCGGCAGGGCCACCACCAGCGGCTCGTTCCGCAGCACGTCGCGCCGTACGCCGGGGTCCTCCCGGCGGATGCGTCCGAAACCGACATCGATCCGCCCCTCCTTCAGCGCGGCGATTTGCTCGAAGCTGACCATTTCCACCAGGCTCAGCTCCACATCGGGTGCCTCCGCGCGGAAGCGGCGAATGAGATTCGGCAAGGCGGCGTAAATGGTGGATGGGGCGAAACCGATGACAAAGCGCGGCCGGCCGCTTTCTTTCAGGCGCTGCATCATCATCCGCACGCTGTCCACCCGTTCAAGCACCTGCGTGGCCTGCTCCAAAAACAGTTGTCCCGCGTCCGTGGTCTTCAGCGGCCTGCTATCGCGCTCGAACAGTTGTAGCCCGAGCTCTTCCTCCAATTGCTGGATCTGGCGGCTGAGCGGCGGCTGGGCGATGTGCAGCCGCTCCGCCGCACGGGTGAAATTCCGCTCCTGCGCCACGGCGACAAAATAGCGGAGATGACGCAATTCCATTTCACACCTCGCGGATACGCTCTGCGTTTGCCTGCGCCAGGCCGGCCGACTATGCCATATGGCCATGGCCCGTGGCGTGGCAAGACGGGCGTCAGCCGCCAGCCAGGGTCACGCACCCGTTAAGTGCTGCAATGCCTGGCTGGAGCATCTGCCCGATCTGGCGCCGCCTTATCGGACCCAGGGCAAGATCACGCACCGGCCGTGGTTCTGCCTTGAGGACTACAAGCACTTTTACGAGGCGGCGCGGGCCCGGTCTCTGGCGCCAACTGGTGCGTGTACTGGTTGCGGTAACCTCCGCCTCGGCCTCGCCGCGCCGAACCAATGCCCCCGCGAAGGTTTGAAGCCCCGCGCTAGCCTTGATCAGGACGGATTCACCGGTGAGCATGGACTGGTCGAGCAGAACTTCGCCGCTTATGAGCTTAACATCCGTTGCCACCACGGCGCCCAGCGAGAGCTTCATCAGATCGCCGGGGACCAGGTCTGTGGCAGGTACGGTTTTCCATGCTCCGTCGCGTTTGACAGAGGCGGAGAGCGCAAGCCGCGACTTCAACGCGGCGAGCGTCGCTTGGGCGCGGCTTTCCTGGAAGAGTTCGAGGGCTGCGTTGAACACAAGGAGAAAGGCGATGATAGCAGCCTCGATATATTTATCGAGCACCACCTCGAGCACAATCGCGGCTTCGAGCATCCACGGCACGCGTGCCTGGAACTTCTGCAGTGCCATGCGCAGCGGATGCATGGTCGTGTACGGCATCGCGTTGGGGCCGAATTTAGCGAGCCGGCGGCGGGCCTTGTCGCCCGTCAAGCCGCCTTTGAAACTCGGTCGCGGGCGTCGATGGAGTTGGCAGAGGCGGCACTTGGCGCGGGCGGACAAGTCTGCGTCTCGACTTGTTTGGGCGCATCCGATACCGCCCCCAATTTTGACGCCGGCTCCGGTTTAGGTGAAGAACTCAACGTATTCTTTGCCTTCATAGCACCTTAGCAAAGTTAATATATGCCCATATAACGGCTCTTTCATGACGGCCAACTGAGCGACCTCATCTTGCCACATCCAATGCCGTGGGCGATTTTACCTTAACACTTCTAGAAAGAAACAATTCTGCCGTTAGGCCGCGAGGGGGGTAATCTGGACAACGCATCCGAGGTTTTGGAGTCTGGCGATGAGGCGGTTTGTTTGAGCAATTTTGACGCGCCGGTCGAAGTGGTCGGGCCCGAGGTCCTGGTACAGGGTGCCATCCTTTAGCATGTGATAGACGGTTGTCAGTATCGAGGCGGCGACCGCGCCGATGGCTTTCTTCGCTCCGCGTCGTGCCCG
>Ga0326727_10009873_pt1 | contig 23128 bp, 19 predicted proteins | sample MB2enrmetagenome_FD_207643 | JGI IMG/M metagenome (GOLD analysis project Ga0326727, IMG submission 207643) | Lab enriched peat soil microbial communities from McLean, Ithaca, NY, United States - MB29MY | ecosystem: Environmental > Terrestrial > Soil > Wetlands > Peat | place: USA: New York... | reverse complement strand
CAACATTGACACCGTCCGCAAGCAGGTGGGGCTGGTGTTTCAGGACCCGGACGATCAACTGTTCTGCCCGAGCGTCGAGGAAGATGTGGCGTTTGGCCCCCGGCAATTGGGGTTGAGCGAGGCGGAAGTGAAGGTGCGCGTGCAAAAGGCGCTGGCGGAGGCGGGCTTGGCTGGTTTCGGTCACCGCGCCACACATCACTTGAGTCATGGTGAGAAGCGCCGGGCCTGTCTCGCCGGCGTGCTGGCCTGCGAGCCCACTGTGCTGGTGCTGGACGAGCCGACGAGCGACCTGGACCCGCGCGGGCGGCGGGAGTTTAAAGCGCTGCTGCGGCAGATCGCCGCGACCAAGCTGATCGCGACGCATGACCTGGAGCTGGTCGTCGAACTGTGTTCGCGTGCCATTGTGCTGGACCGCGGCGCCGTGGTCGCCGAAGGTCCGGTGGCTGAGTTGCTCGACAATGAGGAGCTGATGCTGGCGCATGGCCTGGAACGGCCACATATCCTGCGGCACCGGCATCCCCACGGGCAGGAAGGCGGAGAATAGGAGGCAGAAGGAACAAATGAGCCGGACCCCGGTGCGCTCGTCTGGAGTGTGTATGGGCGAGTCTCAATTATGTTGCTCTCCTGCGCTTCCTTTGGTTCCGTGAGGTCGTTCGCCGACGAAGTATATGAGCGACGCTAAACGAAGCCCTGCTGTCCGGCTGAGCCTAAGTCTGATCGCGAGTATGTTGATGGCGGTGATCGGACTATTCGTGGTGCGATGCCTGGCCCCGGCCTCATGGCTACACGCCAATAACGAGGTTGCCGGCAATTACCTGCAAACCGTGGGGACGATTTATGCCGTGCTCCTGGCCTTTGTCGTCTTCGTCGTCTGGCAGCAGCACAATGACACCCGCAGCGCTGTGGAAAGCGAGGCCAACGAGTTATCCGACTTCTGCCGAACCATCCGGGCGCTGCCTGGGACGCAGCCGGTACGAGATTTGATTCACAAGTACGGCAAAGTAGTCGTGGAGGAAGAATGGACGGACATGGCGCGAGGCCGGTGGAGCCGGGAGGCCGAGCGCGCCTTGGAAGATATCTGGCACGCTCTGCAAACCATCGAACCACGCACCAGTCGCGAAGACGCGCTTTACGCTGAAGCCTTGGCCAGATTCAACGACCTGAGCGACGCACGCAGCCGTCGCCTGCACTGTAGCCTGCTACGCTTGCCTCCGAGTTTGTGGGTCTTGCTATTGACCAACGGAGGACTGGTCGTCGGTTCGATGTGGATTTTCGGGTTGGAGTCGTTTTCGGCGCACGCCCTGATGACGGTGGCCTTGGCGGGTTCGATTGCGTTCATCCTATTTCTCATCGCCGACCTGGACAACCCGTTCTGGGGTTCCTGGCGAATTGGGCCAGATGCGTTCCAGCGGGCGCTCGGAAATGGGCTGAAACCGGAATCACCTGGTGACTCTAAAGGCGTTTGAATAGTGGCGCTTTGTGAGGGGCCGGTGACACGGGCATGGGCGGAAATTAGCGGTGTACTGAACAGCCGGGTTCCTCGCTCCCCAGCTTGGCGCCCCAAACAGCCGAGTTTCTGGCCCCCTACTCCTCCAACCCTGCACCAGACCCTCCCGCGGGCGCCACCGGAGCCTCACCGTAGCACCTCTGATTCGACTCAGAGGTGCTACGGCGAGACTCCGGTGAGGCTCCGGCGCGGCCCGCAGGACGGTCTGGGGCAGGGTTGCAGGAATAGAAGGCCAGAAAGCCCGGCTTTTTAGGGAGCGAGGCTGGGTCTCGAAGGGTAGCCGAGAGGCGGGAAAGCGGCAAATGGCCGGTGGCGAGGCGCGGTCTGCCGCCTGACGGGCTTGGCGCAGCTTTCCGGCGGGGCAACTATTCCATGTGAAAAACCGTAGAACGATCAAGACTGCTTGGTGCTGCCTCCGAAGGAATGGCTTTCGGGTTTCGGGTTTGAGCTTGCCACGAACCCTTCCCGGCTGGCACCTTCTGACATGCCAGCGATTAAAGAGACTGACACAGGTTCAAGGAAAATCGTCCAGTGATTCCCAACGGCTTCCGCACGCTTCATCGTGGCCCCTGGTAGCATTCACATCCCGCTCGTTGCCCGACCCCGGGCAGGAAGGCCCGCAGTCGCTCGCCTTTGGCCCCGGGCGCGTACCAAACGACCCGGGCTGGCCGTCGGGACGAGTCTGCCGGGCGGCTGGGCGCACGTCGGTTGCCCTCAAGCCCGTGAATAGCGACCAGCCAGTTCCGCCTGGAACCACAACCGGCGGGTGGGAGGCGGCGTTGCCAGCGGCATTTTGTGGGTGACGGACTGGTCGTGGTGCTGCACCATGCACGCCAGCGACACGACATGGGCCTGACGATTCATTACCAACTGGCGACCACGGGCGACGAGGCGCTCGCCCGGAAGCTCGTGCAGCAGCTTCGGCAGGCGGCACTCGACCTGCCCTTCCAGCACGTCGGCGAAATAGTCGAGTTACAGGGCGACCAGTGCGATTGGGAGAAGCGGCCCGAGGGCGACCCGTACCGTTGGCTGCTGGTTCAGGCGGGCACCTATATCGCGCTGCCTGTGGAGCCGTGGGAGAAACGCCAAGGTGTCACCCGTCATCTGGATGTCCGGCCCCTGCATGTCATCGCCTTTGAGACGGAGCCGGGCGACGGTTGTGAAGCGGCTAATTTCGGGCTGTGCCAGTATCCCGGTGAGGTTTCTGACCCCGGATTCGGGAGGCACAAGACGAAGCTCAAGGGCTGGTCATGGCGTTCCTTCTGTAAAACGCACTACGCCAGTGATCCGCGGTGCGGCGGGCTGCCGAATTTCCTGCGCTGCCACTTGGGCGTGGTTGCGATGTTGGACGAGGCCAAAAAGCTCGGAATTCTGGGCACCGTGAGCGACGAAGGCGACTTCTGGGAGACGCGCAGTCTGGAGCGGCTGACCAAGGAGATTGGTGACCAAAGCGCGATGCTGGCTGGCTTCCTCGGCTTGTTGAAGGACGCAATGGGCCAAGCGCCGGGCGGCGCGGGCACGGTGGAAGCGCCTATCGCGGGCTATCCGGACTTCGAGCATTTGGAAGCGGAGGGCCAGCGGCTGCTGCCGGAGCAATTGAAGACGATGCTGAAGGCGATGGCGCGTTCTAGCTTGCTCCGGGGCGATACTCAATAAGGGCTGTTTGGCGGGAGCCGACCCTCGCTATTGCTGAGCGTCTGACCGCTGGAGTCCACGCACCCGCGTAGGGCAAATACGCTGACATCGCCACCCTAAACACCGCGGGCGTTTACACAGCCAACTACTTCAGACCAGCGCCGCACTCCCGTAGCGCCCGTGCCGTAACCCGGCCTTCCCCCAGCCAAACTGGTGTGGCCGATAGCCGGGCACCCCGGCCTGTGCCGCTTGAGCATCTGGACCGCGTCCATGCTGCCCGAATTCTGGGTGCGGCTGCCGCTGAGGTCGTAATCCAACGAATCAAAGCCCGGTGGGGTCCGTCAAGGGAGGTGGGGGTGGGGAACCCCGCTGAAGTAAACGAGCACCACCGGGCATGACAGGTGTGCCAAAGCTGGTCCTTGTGGTCAAGTCCCTTGCTCGTCTTGGCCTCGTGACCGTGCCGGTCGCTGCCCGGCACGCCATCAATAGCGAGGTCTGCCATGGCGATGGGTCATTCGCACGCGCTTGACCTGTACGGCGTCCGGCGGCAGGCGGTTGGGATGTGACTCATCAACCGAGGGTTGGGTTTCCTGACGAGCGGGCGAGTTGGAAAGTATTGGGTTGCTTTTCCGTAAGGTCTTCTTGATTGTGCGGCGATGGACCTATTGCAATTAACACCGGCGCAGCTTCGGCAAGCGGCGAGTCTGAAAGAGCGCATGGAGGAATTAGAACGCGAATTGGAGTCCATTCTCGGCACTTCCGCGACAGCCACTCCGTCGAGGAAGTTACACTGGACTCAGACCCCGGCGGGCAGAGCTAAACTGGCCAGGTCGGTTCGCAGAAGTTGGCGTACTCGCCGCCGCCCCTTGAAGCCGACCGCGACATCGCCAAGTAGGACCGGAAAGAAACTGCATTGGACTCAGACTCCGGCGGGCAGGGCCAAACTAGCGAGGTTGATTCGCAAAAGCTGGCGCACTCGCCGCCGCTCTTAGAAGCCGACCGACGCTGGCAGGTTCGCCGAGCAGCGGCAGTGCGGCGCTGATTGATGGCATACCGCCGCGACTACGCGCCAGCGGCCAACGGCCTAACGCCGACATGGTCGCGGCGGTTGCCACATGGCTCCAGCGGCGCTTTCGACTGGGCAGCGTGGTCTTGGTCACATCATTTGCAGCCCGGCGTGGCATGAAACGCTCCTTGCCCCGCCCGCGCTGTCGGGTCTATGCTCTGGGCCGGTCTGTTGTTCCTTGGTTTTGCATGGAGAGCGCATACGCAATTTCTTTCGGTATTCTGGTTCCCGGCAGTAAACCGGGCGGCTACCGGCTGCGCTGCGAGAAGGATGCGCGAGCGTGAGCGTTTCCACCACTGACATCCTCGACGGCGTCGTCATCATCGGCTCCCAGTTCAGCGAGCCGATGCGCGTGGTTGGCAACCCCACCGCTGGCGACGGCTTCGTTCTGGTCAATCTGGTTGGCACGCGCACCAGCACCTTCCGGGGCGGCGTGACCCTGACCAAGGCCGACCTCGGCTCCATCCAGATTGAGCGCAAGGAAGCCGTGTTCGGCGGCAAGCCCCGCCTGTTCAAGCTGGGCCTTGAAGCCCTCCGCATCTCGTTGGCGCAAGAATACGACCCCTATTTCGGTCTTTCCATTTCACGCGTTGACCCGCTGCCGCACCAGTTGGACGCGGTTTACAATCACCTGCTCAAGTCGGCCCGTGTCCGCTTCCTGCTGGCCGACGACGCAGGGGCTGGCAAGACCATTATGGCGGGCCTGCTGCTCAAGGAACTCAAGCTGCGCGGGCTGGCTGACCGGGTGCTCATCGTTTGCCCGGCTAACCTCGCCTTCCAGTGGCAGCGCGAAATGGCCGACCGGTTTCAAGAGCAGTTCCATATCCTTCGCGGCGGCGACCTCCGGGTGCAGTACGGCGTGAACGAGTGGAACCAGCACCCGCAGATCATCACCTCGATGGACTTGGCGAAGCGGGATGAAATCCTGCCGAGCGTGCGTCAGGCCGACGACTGGGACTTGGTCATCGTGGACGAAGCTCATCGCATGTCGGCGCGGGATTCCGAGCACAAGAGCGAGCGGTACCGGCTCGGCGAACTGATGCGCGATAAAACCGCCCACTTCTTGCTGTTGACCGCCACGCCGCACAAGGGCGACCCGGCGAACTTCAGCCTGTTCCTCCAACTGCTCGACCAAGAAGCCTATGCCGATGTGAAGTCCATCCATGACGCGATGGAGCGCCGGGAGGCCGCCTGCTACCTGCGCCGCACCAAGGAGGTCATGCTCAACTTTCCGAAGCCGCAGGCCGACGGCACGTGGAAGGCCGTGAAGTTGTTCAAAAAGCGCATCCCCCATACGGTCGCGTTCTGCCTCGAAGGCGATGAGATGGACCTGTACAAGGCGGTCACCCAGTACGTGCAGCGCCAATCGGCCCTTGCTACTGAATCCGGCGATGACCGCCGCGCCCGTGCCGTAGGCTTTATCATGGCCATGTACCAGCGCCGGATGGCCAGTTCCACGCACTCGTTGAAGCAGTCCCTGCTCCGCCGCCAGAAGGCGCTCAAGCACCTGCTGGAGACAGCGAGCCAGCTTGGCGACATCCCCATGCCCGACATCCCGACCGAGGAAGAATGGGAGGAAATGGATGATGCCGAGCGTGAGGCCAGAGAGCGCGAACTCGAACGTGCGACGCTCGCCAAGCGCAAGCCGGACTTGGAGCAGGAACTCAAGGAAGTCGCCGAGCTTATCGCCCAAGCCCAGCGGGTCGAGGATGGGGACCGTGAAATCAAGCTCAGCCGCCTGAAGAGCCAGTTGACCGAACAGGGGTTCTTTGCCGACCGCAACCAGCGGCTGCTCCTTTTCACTGAATACAAAGACACGCTCGATTACCTAGTCGAAAAGCTGAAGAAGTGGGGACTGACCGTCGGCCAAATCCACGGCGGCATGAAGCCCGGCAGCCGGGATGAGGAAGGCACCCGCCTGTTCGCGGAGCGCAGTTTCTGGGATTTGAAGACCCAAGTCCTCGTAGCGACGGAGGCGGCTGGGGAGGGCATCAACCTCCAGTGCTGCAATTACCTGTTCAATTACGACATTCCTTGGAACCCCAATCGGCTGGAGCAACGCATGGGCCGCATCCACCGCTACGGCCAGACCAAGGACTGCCTCATCTTCAACTTTTTCGCTGAGAACACGGTCGAGGGTCGCGTGCTGCAAAAGCTGCTGGAAAAGCTCCAAGCCATTCGGGACGCACTGGATGAAGACTCCGTCTTCAACGTCGTCGGTGAGGTGCTCCCGGCCAATCAAATCGAGCGTCTGCTGCGCGACTTCTACGCCGGGAAGCTTAGCGCAGACGATATTGAAGCCCGGCTCGAAGTTGAGGTGCGCGAGGAAGATTTCCGCAATATCTGCAAGTCCGCGCTGGAAGGTCTGGCCAAGAAGAGTCTCAATCTGCCGATGCTGGTCGAACGCCGGGCGCTCGCCCAAGAGCGGCGTATCGTGCCCGAAACCGTGGCCCGTTTCTTTGACACCAGCGCGAAGGAGGTCGGCCTGCCGCTGACTCCCCTCAAGGGCGTGGAACGCGCCTTTACCGTCGGCAAGATTCCCACCGGGCTGTACGAACAGGCGCGGGCCAAGGACTGGAAGCTCCCGCAGCTTGCCCGGAGTTACGACCGCATTTGCTTCGACCGTAGCACGCTGGAAACCGATGTGCGGCTCGAATGGGTCACACCGGGTCATGCCCTCTTTGAAGCTGTCCGGCGTCGCGTCTGGGAGCAGACGCAGCCGCAACTGCGGCAGGGCGCGGTGTTCTACGAATTGGAGCGCGAGCAGCCTGCCCTGCTGGAATTGTTTATCGCCAGTGTGGCCGACGGCACCGGCATCATTCTGCATCGCCGCCTGTTCCTCGTCGAAACCAACGCCGATGGCACCCGCCGACTCCGTGATTCCAGCTACCTGCTGGACCTGATTGTGCCGAACAAGCAGCCCCAACTGCTGCCGGCTGTGGCCAGCGAGGACACCCGCACACAGACCTTCCTGTTTGAAAAGGCGCTGCAACCGTTCCTGACGGAGGTGGCGGGCGAGCGCAGCCACGAACTCGACCTCATTGAGCGGAGTGTGCGCACCTGCTTCGAGGAACTGATTGGCAAACGCGATTCGGTGCTCGCCAAGCATCTGATGGCGCAGGAGCAGGGCGACCCCAGCGCCATCGGTCTGGCCGAACTCGAAGCGCAGAAGCTTCAGGAACTCCAGCGCCGCCGCGACCTGCGCCTGAATGAACTGGCCCGCCAGCGTGCCCTGTCTTTGCAGGGCGTGGAGCGCATCGGCCTCGCCATCGTGCTGCCCCACCCGGAACGCAACACCCTGCCCCACGCCAATCTGAAGAGCGACCCGGTGACGGAGAAAAGGGCCGTCGCGGCGGTCATTGCCCACGAGCAGGCGCGGGGCTGCAAAATCGAAGATGTGCAAGCCCAAGACCTCGGCTTTGACCTCCGCAGCCTGCACCCGCTTACCGGGGAATTGCGTCTCATCGAGGTCAAAGGCATCGGCGCGGCCACGGGCACCATTTTCTTGTCGCCGAACGAGAAGCGCGTCGCCGATGACCGGCGCGACCTGTACTGGCTTTACATCGTCACGCACTGCGATACCGAACCGCATCTCGAAGACCCCATCAAAGACCCGGCTCGGTTCCCGTGGCACGAGGTCAAGAAGGTGGAGCACTACCGGCTTGAAGTGAACGCCATGACGCAGCCGCCGGAATTCAAGGAAAACGCACCACCGTATGGGGAACCAAAATGAGCGAACCTGATTCACAGGCACTACCTGCCCGGCTTGGGGAAACAGTCCAAGCTTTGGTGGAACCCGACCCGATTTTCAAACCGGATGCTGTCTATTTCGATACTAACCCGCTGATAGCGGCAGGTTGGCCCAACGCCTCTGCGCAATTGTTGTCAGTCATGCAACTGATTGAGAGACTAGAAATTCAAATGTGCCTTCCAGAGACAGTCCAGCAGGAGTTGGAAGAACACCAAATTCGAGAACTGGGCGAACATTGGAGCAGAATCAATTCACAAATCGAAAAGCTGACGGGAAAGACCGAATCCTTCCTGCCCGTCCAACAGTTGCCTCCACTCCCATCAAGGGAAAACCTCCGAGCAGGATTGCGGAAGTTGGCTTCCGGCCTCACGGGCAGGTTTGTTTCAGTCCCTGTTACCAAAAGGCCATTGTCGGAGTTCCTGAACCTAGCAATTACCCGGAGAGCGACCTTTAAGGAGGGAGGACAAGGCTTTCAGGATGCCGTGATTCTGTGTACGGTGCTCGACCACATGACGGCGAGCGGCCAACACAATGCCTGTTTGGTTTCAAGAGATGCAGCGTTTCAGAGTGACGGCACTCAGGAGTTGGCGAAAGCAACGGGTGTGACTTTGAAAGTGCTGGGCGACCTCAATGACCTTGCAAAGCTGCTCGAAAGGAATCTGACCTCGCTGGCTATGGCACAACTGGCACGCGAACAAAAGATATGGCAAGCTGCCCTCGAAGGCAGATTCGGCGAACTGCAAGCGTTCCTGACGGATAAGCTTGAGATAGACCCATCAGAAATCGAGGTCTTTGGAACCGTCAAGCGGCTCTTGGCCGTGAAGGTTCTGACTATCGAAAAGGCCCATACGCCGCTGGATGCGATAGATGCGGCCATGAGATGGCTCAGCGTGTTCGCCGAAGTGAAGGTCATCCTCACGCTCGAAGTGGACAAATACTACTCTGGTGAGCCGGATAAACTGAAAGTTGGTAGTTCTGTCTATTCGGTAGATTGGCGTCTTCGCGGTCTAACCACGCGGGAAGTGATTACTCAAGACGCCACAGTTTACGTTGAAGCAGAGGCTTTCAGGAATGAGGGCGGTTACTCCGAAGTGAGATTTACCAGCGTCCGTCTTGTTGGTAAGAGTCTCCGGCCCCTTTTGGGGGTGTTCAAAGAAAAGAGATGATTCCCGCCACCTGCAAACGACTCATCGAGGTCGATTTCCCCATCGCCAAGGTCAGCGAGCATTCGGCGAAGGAGAAGGCAACGCCGTCAGGTCATCCCGCAATGCTTCACCTTTGGTGGGCACGGCGTCCCTTGGCGGCCTGTCGTGCGGTACTGCTTGGGTTATTGCTTCCCGACCCGTGCAGCCCGGAGTGTCCTCCCGCTTTTAAGGTCAAGGCGCGAGAACTCTTGGCCAAGCGACATAGTAAGACCGCCAGCAAGGACGAAGAACTGCGTCAATCCTTGCTAGATTTTATCGGCGAGTTCGCCGACTGGAACCACTCCGCCAACTCTCTCTACCTCGAAATTGGTCGGGGACTCGTCAAAGCCGCACATCCCGAAGAAACGCCAGTCGTAGTTGACCCGTTTGCCGGTGGTGGTTCCATCCCGCTCGAAGCCCTGCGGCTCGGCTGCGAAGCCTTTGCCAGCGACCTCAACCCGGTCGCCTGCCTGATTCTCAAGACCCTGCTCGAAGACATTCCGCGCTACGGCAATGCCGAGTTTCGGTTGTCCGACACAAAGGGAAGGCAAGTGGTGGTGCATGGCTTAGGCGAAGCCCTACGACATGTGGGCATGCGCGTCAAGGAATCGGCTGAGAGCGAACTCGCTCAATATTATCCATCCGGCCCCGATGCGTGTCGCCCTATTGCATACCTTTGGGCACGTGCGGTTCGATGTGAGGGCATCGGTTGCGGCGCGGAGATACCCCTAGCGCGTTCCTTTTGGTTAAGTCAAAAAGGAAATCACAGGCGGGCATTGCGATATAAAGTTGAAAAAAACCAAGGCAAAACACCACGAGTCATCTTTGAGGTCTTCGAGCCAGCCAAAGAAAGCGACGTGCCAATGGGCACGGTGAGTCGAGCGAATGCAACCTGTCCTTGCTGCCATACTGTGCTTCCAGCCGAGCGCGTAAGAGCACAACTGGCCGAACAGGCTGGCGGAGCAGATGTGCAGTTTGATGCGCACGGCCACCGCATAGGAGGTGCGGTTTTACTCGTAGTGGTGACCGTGCATAAAGACAGAACTGGCCGAGGTTACCGACTGCCGACGCCAGACGACTACGCTGCGGTTTACGCAGCTTACGGAGCAGCGAAGAAAATGGACACCAGTGCTTCTCCAGATGAGCCGCTGCCCCCGACTGGCACACTTGGTTTTCGAGTTCAACGCTACGGCATTACAAGATGGGGGGACTTGTTTTCTTCGCGTCAGAAGCTTTCGCTCATAAAGTTGCAGAGTTTGTTGGCTGGGCTGCCAGCAACGGAACGATTTCTGCGTCCAATGCTTGCAGCGGCTTTCAATCGAGTTGCTATGAGCAACATGTCGCTTACTCGCTGGAACGCCCATGCGCAAAAGATGCAGCACACCTTTGGACGGCAGGCGTTGCCAATCGTATGGGACTTTGCAGAAGTGGTCCCCATCGCCAACGCGCCCGGAAATTGGGAGAGTGGGTATGAGCTTGTGTGTAACGTTGCTGAGGGCTGGCCAGTGGGTTGTGCTATTGGAGGTGTGCAACAGGCCGACGCCCGCAAGTCACCGTTGGCCTCAGATTCCGCGAACATCTGGTTCACTGACCCTCCATACTACGACGCCGTCCCCTACGCTGACCTGTCGGACTTTTTCTTTGTTTGGTTGAAGCGCACTCTTACCCGCCACCCGCTCCTGCGTGACCCATTTGATTCCTCGAACCGGCTAACCCCGAAGGCCCAAGAGATTGTTCAGGACGAAACTCGCAGGGTAAATGAAGGTGTAAAAGACGGGGCTTTCTTTGAATCTGAGATGGCCCGTGCCTTTGCCGAGGGACGACGCGTGACAAGGGATGACGGAGTCGCGTGTGTTGTATTCGCACACAAGACAACAGAGGGCTGGGAAGCTCTGCTGTCTGGAATGCTGCAATCTGGCTGGACTGTGACCGCTTCTTGGCCGATTACGACCGAGATGGGTTCTCGCCTGCGAGCGCAAGCCTCAGCCGCTCTTGCGACAAGTGTACACCTTATCTGCCGTCCACGCCCTGCCGACGCGGGCGTTGGCGATTGGAGTGCGGTGAAGGCGGCAATGGAGAAGCGGATTCGGGAGTGGCTGCCCACCTTGACGAAACACGGTGTTCGCGGCGCGGACGCCATCTTCTCGTGCCTCGGCCCCGCGCTCGAAAGCTACAGCCGTTACGAGAAGGTGCTCACCGCCGCCGACCGCGAAGTGCCGCTGGGCGGCGACCCGGACGCCACTGAGCCAGAGCAGCGCGGCTTCCTCGCCTACGTGTTCGAGACGCTCTCGAAAGAAGCCCTGCGCCAAGTGCTCGGCGACGCCGAGACGGAGGGTTTTGAAGAGGACGCCCGCATGACCGCGCTGTTCCTCTGGACGCTGCAAACCACGAAGGCTAACGGCAACGGCGGCAAGAAACCGGAACCCACCAATGACACCGACGACGACACCGGCGACGAGGATGACGCCGAGAAGCCGAAAAAGGCCAAGGCCGGGTTCTTGATGCCGTTCGACACGTTCATCCGTATCACCCGTCCGATGGGTATTCACTACACCGCGCTCGAAGGCCGCGTCATCGTCATCGAAAAAGGCGTCGTCCGCCTGCTGCCGGTGCGGGAGCGCAGCGAGCAACTTCTCGGTGAAGCCGCCACACGGCCCGGAGCAGTAATCAGTCTCGAAGACGTGCAGCAAATGGAGTTGGGGCTGGTGACGAAGCGGCAGGATGAAGCTGCGCTGCCGTCCAAGCCCAAACGCGGCCAGAAAGTGAAAGCTGTGCCGGGCCAAGCCCAAGAGGAAGCCACGTTCACCACCCTCGACCGCATCCATCGCGCCATGCTGCTGTTCGGTTTGGGCCGAAGTACACTGCTGCGGCAGGTCTTAGAGAAGGAGCTTCACCAGAGCAGGCGTTTCGAGCGGTTGGCTTTGTCGTTGAACGCACTCTACCCGGACGGCAGTGATGAGCGCCGGATGTTGGAAGGCGTACAGGCTGCGATGATGGGAGTGAGATAATCCATACGGCAGACATTATTACTGAACTGAGCAACTGATTGTTATGATTGAGACTATTATTGCAGCATTGATTACTGGAGGCGCTGCTGTCATCGCAGCGAAAATCGCCAAAACTGACACCAGAAGCAAGGGTTCGGGGACAGCACCAGCACCATCTCTCAAGATGTCCTTAGGGAAATACATCGCCCTCTTTGTTGTCGGAGCAGTTGCTGGGGCGTTGCTAATCTACATGGTTGCGCAGGCTGTGGATAAAGTATCGCTCACTCACGGCTACAAGGTACCGGTCGGAACCATCATTGCCTATATGGGTAAAGAAGAGCCTGATGGCTGGCTCTTTTGCGATGGCAAACCCGTGGGACGCGAGTACAAGGAGTTGAGAAAGATGGTCGGCCCAACGACACCGGACCTCCGAGGCAGATTCCTTCGCGGTTTAGACCAATCGGGAACGAATGTTCTTAGTGAGAAAGGAAGGCAGCTAGGCAGCTTGCAGGAAGATGATTTCAAGAAACACTCCCATTCGGTAATGCAGTGGAATGGTGGAGACGGAAACCGGTCTGGGCATCAGGACGCCCTGTATGCGGGTATCAAATCAAAAACAGGAGAAGAAGGGGGCGACGAAACTCGCCCAAAGAACGTCGCTGTGAATTTCATCATCAAATACTGAAAGAACAATGCCACTCATTTATGGAACCTTGGTATAAAGTTGTCATCCCTCGCCCTGAACTTCGCGAAGGCCGGTCGCTCGACCCCAGCGAGTTTGCCGTCCACTTGGAGCAGGTCGTAGCGGGCAACGCGCCCCGCGATTACGTCGAACCGGCAAAGTTCTTTGCGCGTAACTATTTCTCGAAGGCGCTGGTGGAGCACTGTGGCATGGTGCTGCGCCGGTTGGATGGCGAGACGGCCAACACCGCGCCCGTGCTGTCCCTCATCACCCAGTTTGGCGGCGGCAAGACCCATACGCTGACGGCACTCTATCATCTCTGCAACAGCGGAGCCGGGGCGAAGGACTACTCCGGCGTCGCCGACATGATGAAGGCGACGGGCCTGAAAGAAATTCCGAGCGCCAAGCCCGCTATCTTCGTAGGTAACTCGTGGGACGCATCGTCGGGGCGTGAAACCCCGTGGATGGACATCGCCGACCAATTGGCCGGGGAAAAGGGCCGGGCGTTGTTTGGCAAGAATGCGCCGGGCACCAAGGCCATCGGCGAGTTGCTGCGGTCGGTGGGCAAGCCGGTGCTTCTTCTGTTCGATGAAACATTGAATTACATCGGCAGGCACCCGGAGCAATCTGGCCAGTTCCACTCGTTCATCCAGAACCTGACGGTGGCGCTCACCTCGGCGGAACGGGCGGTCGGGTTGTTCAGCTTGCCCGCGTCGCCGACGGAGATGACCGAAGAACTGCTGGAATGGCAGGACAAGCTGACGAAGGTGGTCGGGCGCGTAGGCAAAGACCTCGTGGCCAATGATGCGTCGGAAGTGAGTGAAATCGTCCGGCGGCGGCTGTTTGAAAACGCAGGCCGAGACAGCATGAAGCGTGCGGCCTCCCGCCAGTTTGCCAGTTGGGTCTTCAACCGGCGCGACCGGCTCCCGCCCGAATGGGGCCAATTGTCCGAAGAGCAAGTCCGCGCCCAGTTTGAAGCCTGCTACCCCTTCCACCCGGCGACGCTGACCGTGTTCCAGCGGAAGTGGCAGGCGCTGCCGCAATTCCAGCAGACGCGCACCACGCTGGCCATGCTGGGCATGTGGATTTCGTGTGCCTACCGGGAGGGCTACGGCAAGGCGCGACGTGAGCCGCTGCTGACCCTCGGCTCGGCCCCGTTGTTCGACCGGGATTTTCTGTCGGCGGTGCTGCGCCAGATGGGTGAGCAACGATTACAGGCAGCCATTCATGCCGACATTGCCGCGCCCGCTGGCCAGCCAAAGTCCCATGCCGAGACGCTGGACGACGAGGACTCGGAGGGCGCGGGGCGAAGCAGTATTCATCAGCGCGTAGCCAAGGCGCTGTTTTTCGAGTCCTGCGGCGGCCAAACAGACAAGGCGGCGCACTTGCCAGAATTGTACTTCGCCGTGGGCGAGCCGGACACGGAGACGACGTTGATTCATACGGCGGTTCAGGCTCTGGAGCGGCGCTGCTACTTCCTGCGCTCGGTAGGCGTGGATGGCTGGCGCTTTGGACACGTGCCGACGCTCAAGAAAGTCCACGCCGACCGCAAGCAAGGACTCGACCCGGAAGACGTGAAGCGGAACATGGGCGAGTTGGTGAAGACCGTATTCAATAAGGACAATGAAATTCACCTATCGCTATTCCCTAAAGACTCCACGGATGTCGTTGACCAAGCAATGCTGACGATGGCGGTGATGCGCCCAGACGAGGGCCTGGAGCCGGAGGAAGAGTCGTCGCTGCGTCAGCGCATCACGGATTGGACGCGCAAGTGCGGGCAGCAGTCGCGTCAGAATCCGGGCGGCATTCTGTGGGTGACCTGTGAGGCTGGGGGTGCGTTGAGGGCGGGGGTCGAAGAATTGCTGGCTTGGCAGGCCGTGGCGGATGACGCCAACCGTGGACTGCTCGGCGAACTTGAACCCCACGATATTCGCGGCATTCAGCGGGAGTTGAACGACGCCAAGGGCCAAATCGAAGACCGGGTCTGGAGCAGCTACAACCATCTGTTGCTCTGGGACGCCAGCACGGCAAAGCTCAAAGACATCGTGCTCGGCCAGCTTCATCCCAGCGAGGCGGGGAGCATCACGTCGGCAATACTGGCGCGGCTGCGTCACGATAGTCTGTTGAGCCGCGAAATTGGCGCGTCCTACATTGAGCGCAACTGGCCTCCGGCTTTGAAGGAGTCCGGCGCGTGGCCGCTGGCGGGCCTGAAGGCGGCATTTTTCCAAGGCCAGTTTACGCGGCTGGAGAAAGCAGACGACGCGCTCAGAGTGACCCTCACCCGCGCCGTGGGCCAAGGCATGTTGGGGTTGGCTTCCGGCAAAGAGCCGAACTGTTTCGACCGGGTCTGGTTCAAGGAGACGGTGGAGCCTGCGGACATCACCTTTGACTACGACACGTATCTGCTGACCGCTGCCAAGGCGAAGGCGCTGAAGCTGGGCACACCGCCCCCGCCCACGGTGCCGCCGGTGCCACCGCCAACGCAGCCGCCATTGCCGCCCGGCACGCGTCCTGTGACACCGCCTGTGCCACCGGTCGCCCCGAAGCCAGCGGTCGTCGTCTGGGAAGGCGAGCTAAAGCGCGAGCAGTGGAATCTTTTCAGCTTGAAGGTGCTCACCCGGTTGGCCCAGTCAGATGACCTCCAGATTGACGTGAAGGTGAAGGCGACCCTGAAGGAAGGCCGGACGACCGAGCAGTTGAACTCGGCGCTGAAGGAACTTGGCATACAGGACGGCTTTCGTAAGTCCTGATGTTGCTCTGAAAAGCAGATGAAAGCCCTGACCCTCCGCCCCCAGTGGGCATGGTTTGTTGTCAACGGGTACAAGGACATCGAAAACCGGTCGTGGCCCACGCGCCTGCGCGGTCGCATCTGGATTCACGCCAGTTCCAGCCGCGTGACCAAGGCCGAGTACGAACGCTTCCTGACCACCTGCCGCGAGCGGCGCATCAAACGGTTCCCGCCGCGCGAGGATTTCAAGATCGGCGGCATTGTCGGCAGCGTGGAAATCGTGGATTGCGTCACGCGGTCGCGGTCTTACTGGTTCAGCGGCGATTACGGTTTCGTCTTGGAGAATGCCCGGAGAACCAAGTTCAAGCCGATGAAGGGCAGGCTGGGGCTCTTCGAGGTTGATGGTGTAGCTTAATCGGATATGAAAACGCGCTTCAAAGTGCTGCTGTCGCTGCTGTTGCTGTTCACGCTGCCCGCCGTGGCGCAAGCCCAGTTCACTTTCACGGCCAATAACGACACTATCATACCATCACGGGATACACCGGTCCCGCCGGTGCGGTGACCATCCCCGACACGACCAATGGCTGGCCGGTCACCAGCATCGGGAATTATCCGTTCATTGACTGCTCCAGCCTAACCACGATAACGGTGGCTACCGGTAATTCGGTCTATAGCAGTCTGGCTGGCGTCTTGTTTAACAGCACCCAGACGACCCTCATTCAATACCCGGAGGGCGAAGCTGGCAGCTACACGATTCCCACCAGTGTCACCAGCATCGGGGACGGGGCATTCGCAGCGTGCAGCAGCCTGACCAGCGTGGTTATCCCCAGCCGCGTCACCAGCATCGGGGACGAGGCGTTCAGTTACTGCACCGGCCTGATGGGAATCTACTTTCAGGGTAACCCCCCCAAACCTTGGCTTCTATGTGTTCTACCCCGATAACAATGCAACCGTCTATTATTTGCCGGGGACCACCGGTTGGGCCTCGACGTTTGGCGGTCATCCGACAGTGTTATGGAACCCGCAGGTGCAGACCAGCGGTGTCAACTTTGGCGTGCGGACGAACGGGTTTGGCTTCACAATCACCGGGTCCAGTAATTTAGTCATCGCGGTGGAAGCCTGCACGAATCTGGCCAATGCCTTATGGTCTGCGGTGGGAACCAACACCCTCACCGGCGGCTCGTCCTATTTCAGCGACCCGCAGTGGACGAATTATCCCGGTCGTTTCTACCGCCTGCGTTCACCGTGAGTCTGGTCAGCAGCCCGGAAAACCTCTGCTCCGTCCGGTTGTTCCTGACTGCCATCGCCAGTGCCTTCCGCTGCCCGGTGAGCACCACCAGCTTTTTCCCCCGCGTGATGCCTGTGTAAACAAGGTTGCGCTGCAACCGCAGGTACTGCTGCATCGCCAACGGGACGACCACGACCGGGAACTCCGACCCCTGCGACTTGTGGATTGTGACGGCGTAGGCGAGCGCGACCTCGTCCAGTTCACCAAAATCGTACGTCACCTCGCGCTGGTCGAACCGGATGGTGACCTCCCGCTCGACCAGTCAATCTTCACAATCTGGCCGATGTCGCCGTTGAAGACATCCTTGTCGTAATCGTTTTCCGTCTGGATGACTTTGTCGCGCACCCGGAACTGCCAGCCGAACTTTTCCACGACCGGCTCGTCGGCGCGGGCCGGGTTCAGTTCAGCCTGGAGCCGGACGTTAAGTTCGCGGATGCCCAGCGAACCCCCGTTTCAAGCACAGGCGAAACCTGCCCTGCGGGTGGTTAGTGCAAAAGCCACCGTTCCGCCGCAGGTCAGTTCATGCCGGTTGCCCTGCGGTTTCGTTCAGGTTCGATCGTCGAATTATGCAATTGTCTTTTCGGGCGGTTCCGCCGTCGAATCAGGATACGCGAACTTCACCAACAGCGGCGCCCCACGAATCAAATACAGCCCGCAGACCGCACACGCCACCCGGACGACCAGAACCACGACCTCTGGCAGCGGACTCCTTACAAACGCCCGCAGGACGTAGATAATGCCCAATACGCCAATGACCCTGAGCGCCAACGCGAATTGCTCTTTTGCTTTCATGCTGCTGACCTTTCTGTTCGGTGTTTGATTGGTCACCTGATTGCCGCAGGCGGAAGCCGGCGGGCAAACGCGCAAGGTGAGTTTGGGTCACAGACTATGCGCCGCTTGGGTTGTGTGTCAATGCGATTGTCCGAGGTTTTCCACACCCCAACCCGCAATTCGGCTAAGCGCCCAGTACTATGAAGCGCTGTGCCGGATTGGGGCCAAGGTGTTCCTGCTGGCCCGGCAGGGCAACTGGCGTGAGCAGGCGCTCTCCGGCAGCGACTGACCGCTGCGCAAGGGCTACCTGCCTTGCGTCCTCTGTACCAAAGCGCGATAGTCGCCCGGTGAGTAAACGCGCACTGGCCCACCTCCGAGCCGACCCGGCGATGGACGGGCTGACTGACCGCATCGGCCCGGTCAAACTGCGCCCCCGCCGTCTCCCGCCGTTCCAGGCACTCACCCATGCGATCAGCCTTCCAAACCGTTTATTTCCCTGACGCGCGGAGCTGCAACTGCTGGTTTAGAGCCTGGAATTGCTGGTTTTCGGGCGCTGCCGACAGCGCGCCCGCCACCACTTGTTGAGCGTCGGCGAACCGGTTCTGTTGCATAAGAAGCTGGACGTACTGGAACACCACCTCGGGATTGCCGGGAGCCAGTTGGTCGGCTAGGCGAAAGGTCTGCTCCGCCTCGCCCGCAAGGTCGTGACTCACCAGCAGGTTCGCCTGGGCGACCATCATCTTGGCGTAGGCGTTCAGAGCCGAGGTTGAACCTGACCCTTCCGGGTCCGCCAGAAGTTGGTCCGTGGTATCTTGCCAGAAAGCGACCGTTTGCGCGGCGGTGTCGGGCGTGAGCGCGTTTTGGCTGGCCGCTCCCAGTTCCATCACCGGCCCCAGCGGCGCGGCCTTGGCATAGGTGGACTTGAAGGGGAAGGATTCCTCCAGCGCGAAGGACAGACCGGGGTTGGAGTCCATGAGATTCTGGAGCAGCCGCTCGTTGATGAGCATCACGGCCACCTGGCCGGAGACCTGCACTTTTCCATCCTCGATGCTGATGGCTTCACCAGGCAGCACCTGCGGCGGTTCGTTGGGCAAAGACTGGTCGTGGAGCAACCGCTTCTGGGCATCGGCCACGTAATCCGCGAAGGCCCGCTCGCTATCCCCCGACGTGAGCGTGGTCAGTTGATTGCCGTAAAGAGCAGAGAGGTAGTCGAGGTAACTCCCGTCAGCCAAGGCATTTTGGGTGAGCATGATGTGCTGCTCGCCATCGCTGGTGTCGTTCAGCATCAGGGGGATGAAACAGCCAGGGTCGGTGCCCCCGACGTAAACCATCCCCGGTCGTAAAGACCCCAGCACGGCATTGCCGTAATCCAAGAGTTGTTGGGCAGGCCAACTCTGGACCTGTTCGGCAGCCCCTTGCGCTTCAACGATGGCCCGCCAGAAGGGCTGTAGCTCGCTGCCAGCAGGTGAGCGATGCAGGTCGCTCAAATGCTTAAACAACGCCAGTGCCTCCTCCCGGCGACCCGCCTCCAGGGCATCAAAATATCCCTCGACCACGGCGGGCACTTGCACCTTGGCGCGGCGGGCGAGCCGGTGCACAACCTCGCGGCGTTCGGCGGCGAATCGAGCAAGCTTGTCCGCGACAACTTGTTCGGCCGAAACCTGGTGCGAACTATGGAGCCGATGAGGCTGGGTAGAAGCGTTGCCGGTGCCGCTGGACGAGGGGCCGTTGCTGGCCTCGGAGACAGCGCTTTGCGCGGGCTGGGCCGGCGGATGGACCCGCGCTCGCGGCAGTAAAGCGGCGATGAGGACCACCAATAACGCGGTGCCGACAATAATCCACTGCCACCCCGAGCGTCCCGCGATTCGGCTATCGCGCCGCCCGTTCAGGTCATTCCGTTCCATAGCTCGACCAAATTCCAGAAGTGTGCTTCCACTTGAAAAGACACCGCGCACCTCCGGTCTAGTATAAGGCTTGGCGGGCCAAAGTCATCTGTGCTAGTTCAAGCCAGCCTTGGGCGGCTTGAAGGTGGAGTGTGTCGGGCGGCTCAAGCCGCTTCATGGCTCATGCCCAACAGGCGCACACTGACCGCAAATCTGGGTCACCCGAGATTTCCCCCAAATCTGCCAGTGGACTTCACAGAGACAAATTCCACGCATCGCGTCACGGGACCGTTACCAGGCGATAGAGCCGGGTGGGCTGCTGGAAGGCGGTGACATCGAAGTAAAGTTGCGTCGTGTTGGTCAGAAGCACGGTGTTCAGCGTCACCCAGGCGTCGGTCGGGCCCGCTCGCAGGTGGGGCGCTATCTTTTCCAGTTGCTAATTGGCCTCGACGGGGCTGCCCAGTTCGAGCCAGCCCTGGGCGGCCAGAACGTAGCGGCTGTCGGGTGGTTCGAGCGGGTTAATTGTCTTTTCCATCCGGCTGCTCACCCGCCCTGATGGTGGAGTTTGATCTTGGCTTGGCTCACCTCCGAGCCGACCCGGCGATGGCCGGGCTGATCGACCGCATTGGCCCGGTCAAACTGCGCCCCCGCCGTCTTCCACCGTTCCAGGCACTCAACCCATGCCCGTCATCCACCAGCAACTCAACGCACAGGCCGCTGGCACGATTCTGGGCCGATTCCGGGCTCTGTTTGGCGACGACGGCTTCCCGACCCCGGAGGGGGTTCTGAAAGCCTCCCCGGAGCGGCTCAGGAGCGCAGGGCTGTCCAGACCCAAGGCCAGCTACGTCCTCGGCATCGCCAAGAAGGCCGTGGACGGCCACATCCCGGCGCTCGACGAATGCGAGCGGATGACCGACGCTGAAATCGTGGAGCGGCTCACCAGCATCAAGGGTGTTGGCCGCTGGACCGCCGAGATGCTGCTCATCTTAAACCTGGGCAGGCCCGACGTTCTGCCGGTCCACGACTTGGGTGTCAGGAAGGGTTTCCAGTACGCCTACGGCAAGCGGAAGCTGCCGAAGCCGGAGCAACTCGCCCGCTATGGCATTCGATGGGCACCGCACCGCACAGCCGCAGCGTGGTATTTGTGGAGGGCCGCAGGATTTCCTGGATGGGAAAGGCTAAGGCCACCCAAAGCCACCCTGAGGCCACCCTCAGGCCATCTGGTAGCCAACCGGTAGGCACCCCGAAGCCACCCTGAGGCTACCCTCAGGCTACCCTCAGGCTACCCTGAAGCCACCCTCAGGCTACCCCGGGGCTACGGCTGGGCTAGGAGTATTGCCGATTTAGCGGCCATTGAGCCTGGGAAGCCACCATGGCTTCAGGAGTGAGATCGTGCGCCGGGGGGGTTACAGGGCCAGCCATTCGTTAACCTTGGGTTGGAGGATGGCATTCGGCTTTGAGCTTGCCACGAGCCTATCCCGGCTGGCACCTTCTGACATGCCAGCGACAAAAGAGCCTGACCTGTTTGATTCCAAGTTCTATAAGCCGGCCGATGCCTTCTTCCCGGCGTACAACAATATTGGGCTGACGTATGATGACGTAACCCTCGCGACCCTTTACTCGGAAGTGCTGCCGCGCGACACCCAGCTCGAAACGGTCCTCGCGGAGGGACTGCGCCTGAATATCCCGGTCATCTCCTCCGACATGGATACGGTGACCGAGTCACGCATGGCCATCGCGATGGCGCTCAACGGCGGGTTGGGCCTGATCCATTACAACATGCCCGAGCGGGAGCAGCTTTCGGAAGTCAGCCGCGTGAAGAACCACGTCCACGGCCTGATCCAGGAGCCGATCAAAGTGGCGCCGGAGCAGTTCATCGCGGAGGTGCTGGAGCTGATTGCGAAGAAGCGCTTTGCCTTCAGCACTTTTCCCGTCGTGGACGCCCACGGCAAGCTGGTGGGTCTGCTCTCGGGCCACGTCGTCAAGCAGCGCTATGCCAAACGCAAGGTGGCCGAGGCGCTCACCCCGCGCGCGCAAATTCTCACGCTCAACAAGAAGGAGATGGGCCGCGATCCCATCGCCAAGGCCGACAAGTTCTTCACGGCCCACCCCGGCATCCACAAACTGCTGGTGGTGGACGACCAGGACCAATTGCATGGGCTCATCACGATGAGCGACGTCGAGCGCATCACGCAGGAGCGGAGCGCGCAGTTCAAGCCGGCCCGCGACGCGCATTTCCGGCTCATCTGCGGGGCGGCGGTGTCGGCGACGCGGAACGCGTTCGGGGAGCTGGACCGCGAGCGCATTCTCACCCACGTCGGCGGCCTGGTCGAACGCGGCTTGGACGTGGTGGCGGTCTCGACCGCGCACGGTCACAGCCGCGGTGTGGGCGATACGGTGCGGATGCTGCGCGACGCGTTTCCCAAACTGCCCATCATCGCCGGCAACGTGACCAGCGCCGCCGCGGTGGAGTTCCTCGCCGAGTGCGGCGCCAACGCCATCAAGGTGGGGCAGGGCCCGGGTTCGATTTGCACGACACGCGTCGTGGCCGGGGTCGGCATTCCCCAACTCACGGCGCTTTATGTTTCCTCGCGGGCGGCGCAGAAGAAGCGCGTCACCGTCCTCGCTGACGGCGGCATCACCAAGTCGGGGGACATCGTCAAAGCGCTCACGCTCGCCCAGGCCGTCATTTGCGGCGGCATCCTCGCCGGCTGCCCGGAATCGCCCGGCGAAGTAATGGAGATAGGCGGCAAACTCTACAAGCAGTACAGAGGCATGGGCAGTTTCGCGGCGATGAAAGAAGGGTCTGCCGCGCGCTACGGCCACACGCCCGACCCGGCCCGCAAGGTCGCCCCGGAAGGGATCGAGGCGTTGAAGGAAGCGAGTGGCTCGGTGGACCAGGTCCTGGCGCAACTGATCGGCGGCATCCAATCCGGCTTGGGCTATCTGGGGGCGGTCAACCTCGCCCAACTGCGCGAGAAAGCCCGCTTCATCCGCGTCAGCCCCGCCGGCCAGCGCGAGGCCGCGCCGCATGACGTGGTGGAACTGAAGACGGGGAGCTGAACGGAATGGAGTGATGGAGTAATGGAGTAATGGGATGACGTGTGGTTGGGTGGGGCACACTTGCCTTTTGTATCACCCCATCACTCCGACTCTCCATTTCCCCGCTCCCTCGTCACGCCATCAGAATTCGATCGGCTTGTTCGTCTGCCCGCATTGTGAGCAACGCGAGCGGTCCACGTCCGGGTCATCCGTATAGACGTAACCACAACGGCTGCAGCGGAAAATCCGGTCTTCGCTGGGGGTGGGCTCGAAGCGTCGGCGGCGCAGTTCGGAGTAGATGCCCAGCCCAGCCAGCGCGGCCAGCAGGACGGCCACGTATGTCAGAATCAACTCCGGAATGGACATGCTGGGCTTTTAGTGTGCCTTTGCTGTCAGGGGCTTGGCGCTGGGACGCTCGCGGGCGGGGTCGGGACCGTGTGCCACCGGAAGATCATCTTGCCCCAGCTCAAATGCGCCGTGGGATTGGGGCCGGTCTCTGCCGAACTAGGGCTCACCGGTTCGAACCGTGCACGCTTGGCTTGGTCCAGAGCGTATTGGTCCGCATCCGTGGAACCGCTGCCACAGAGCAAAGTCACCAACACCG
>Ga0326727_10009872_pt1 | contig 23129 bp, 21 predicted proteins | sample MB2enrmetagenome_FD_207643 | JGI IMG/M metagenome (GOLD analysis project Ga0326727, IMG submission 207643) | Lab enriched peat soil microbial communities from McLean, Ithaca, NY, United States - MB29MY | ecosystem: Environmental > Terrestrial > Soil > Wetlands > Peat | place: USA: New York... | reverse complement strand
GCGCCCAACACCATGCCCTCGCTCGCCAAGGCCGGCGCAAATTACATGAACTCGCAGCTCATCCGCATGGAAGCCGAGATCAACGGCTACTCCGAGGGCATCGCGCTCGATGTCAACGGCTACCTCTCCGAAGGCTCCGGCGAGAACCTCTTCCTGGTCCGCGGCGGCGTGCTCTACACCACCCCGCTGGCCAACTCCGTGCTCAACGGCATCACCCGCGCCTCCGTGCTCACCATCGCCAAGTCGCTCGACATCCCCATCGTCGAGCAGCCGCTCCCCCGCGAGATGCTCTACATCTGCGACGAAGCCTTCTTCACCGGCACCGCCGCCGAGGTCACCCACCTGCGTTCGGTCGACCGCATTCTGGTCGGCGACGGCACCATGGGCCCCCTCACCACCGCCATCCACAAGGAATTCTTCGCCATCGTCAACGGCGCCAAGCCCGACCGCTTCGGCTGGCTCACCCCGGTCCGCGTCCCCACCGCCGAACCCGTCGCCGTCTAACGCTAGCGGATGACCCGCAGCGCCCGGTCCCAGCGGGCAAACCCCACCAGCGACCCCACAGACGCATCGCGCCGTTCCACGCCTGCTCCCGGCTCGGCTGCCGCTGTTTCACCCGGAGCATTGCCCAGCCCCTTCAGCGAAAAATAAATCAGGAACGGCTTGCCCACAATCGCGGCGCGCGGAACGAAGCCCCAGTAGCGGCTGTCCTCGCTGTCGTTGCGGTTGTCGCCCAGCACAAAGTAGCTGTCCGCCGGCACCGTCAGTTCGCCATTCGAAATCAGCCCCCGCATCTCGCTCCACCAGCGCGCGTCCACTCCCGGATCGGCCCGGTCCATGCGCGGAAAGTCGTCGCGGTAGCTGTCCGGGACCGCAGGCCGGAAGATTGCGTACGGCTCCTGCAGCGCCTGCCCATTCACATAAGCATGGCCTTCGCGCAGCCGAATCCGGTCGCCCGGCAGGCCCACCACGCGCTTCACCAGGTGCATCGACGGGTTCACCGGATAGTGAAAGACAATCAGGTCGCCGCGGTGGATGCCATTCGCCGGGCCAAATAGGTGTGGTCCCGCATCGATCTGCTTGTTGACCAGCAGGAAATCCCCTACCAGCAGCGTCGGCTCCATCGACTCCGACGGAATCCGGAACGGCTGCACCGTAAACGTAATGATGAACAGCGCCACCACAATAATCGTCGCCAGCGACTGAACTGCCTGCAGCAGGTCATGGCCGGCGGTGCTCGCAGCCTCCTTCCGCTGCGGCTCCTCCAGCGAACTCACCTCGGCCGATGGCACGCCCATCTCCACGTCGACGCTCATCGCGGAACCTCAAACAGGGCCCCCGCAAGAATGCTCGCGAATGCGCGCCGCGCCGCCTCCTGCTGGGCCTGCTTCTTGGTGGAACCTTCCGCCTCCGCCAGCGTCCGCAATCCGCCTGCGCCATCGGACACGCGCACCTCGATGCGAAACCGCTTCTGGTGGTCGGGGCCGCTCTGGTCGGTCAGCACATACTTGGGCTGACCCACGCCCGCGGCCTGCAGGCGCTCCTGCAACGCCGACTTGTAGTCGCCCACCGCGCCCGAGAACGGCTCCGTCGATTGCAGCACGCCAACCATGTCTGCCTCGGCCGGCTCAATGATATGCCGATGGATAAACTCGCGCGCAGGCGCCAATCCGCCATCCAGATACATCGCCGCGATCACCGCCTCCAGCGCGTTGGCCAGCAGCGCCGGCTTCTTCTGCCCGCCGCTATGCTCCTCGCCGCGGCCCAGCCGCAGCATCGGGCCAAGTTTGATCCGCAGCGCCACCTGGGCCAGGTTCCGGCTGCTCACCAGCGACGCCCGCAGCCGCGTCAGGTCGCCCTCGCGCAGCGCCGGAAAGCGCCGATACAGCGCCTCCGCAACCACCAGGCCAAGCACCGCGTCCCCGATAAACTCAAGCTGCTCGTTATCCGAACCCGGATCGGCCACACTCTCCGGATTGCTCTCATACGCCAGCGAGCTGTGCGTCAGCGCCAGTGTCAGCAGACGGAGATCGGTGAATTTGTAATCGAAAAAGCGACCATCCTCAGGGACGGCCACATTTGCACTCGTGGGCGTCGGCGCTTCCTCGCCAGCCGCCCCATTGCGCGCAGCCGGCGGGCCGGGTCGCGCACCCGCTGCCTGGCGCGAGCTTCCGGACTGTCCGGATGAGGTTTGGCGCGTCGTCAACAAAGCCCCCGGCGGTTCATCTGTCCTTCAGTCTACCGGAGTTGCCCCGCCCGCGATGCACCCGAAACCCGCATTCACTGCGGCGCTGTTGGCCGGTAGGATTCCTTTTCCGCCTTGCCCGTCGGGTCAAGCTCCTCGGAGTCGTCTCGCCTCAGCGGAGCGCCGGTCGCGCCCTTCCCCACAAACGGCTCCTTGATCCCCTTCTCGGCAGCGTCCTTGGTATCCGGCTGGCTGTCGCGGCTGGCCAGCGCGGCCTTGTACTCGGCAATCGCCTTGTCCCGCTCCGGCGGCTGTTCAATGTCGTAGATCCGTCCCAGGTAGATGTGCGCCCACGCAATCGATCGCGGATCGTGCGATAGCTGGACCGTCTTGGTCAAATGCTCGACCGCGCCATCCGGATCGTGCTGCATCAGATCGATGCGCCCCAGCAGATAGTGCGCCTGCGCATTCGCGGCGTCCATTTCCAACGCAGTCACGGCCATCTCCTCGGCCCCGTCCACGTCGCCCTTCATCAGCTTCATCTCCGCCAGATCCAGCCCCGTCACCTGCCGCGGCGTGCGCCGCACCAGGCTGTCGCCGGAGCCTTCGGGCAGAAACACAATCTGCCCGGCCTGGTGGACCTGGCGGTCCACATCCATCCCATAGACCATGGGCCCGATCTTGTCCTTCAGGCTGCTGCCTTCCCGCTGCATCATGCCCAGCTGGTTGTAGAAGTAGTCCACCAGCACCCAACCCTGGCGCATGTCCAGTCCAACCCTCTTCTGCCGCACTACCTCGGCCTGGCGGTCGTAGGCAATCATCTCGCTTTCGTATCGCTCCTGCTCGGAGCGGTCTTTGAACGCCGGCTTCTCCGGTCGGGGGATGCCCACATCCATGGTCTGCGCCTCGATCGCCTTGATCACACACTCCGTCAGCAGGGCCGCGACGTCCGACTTGTAAGTGAACTCCAGTGGCGCCTGCTGCACCGGCTTCAGCAGCGGCTGCAACCGCCCCATCGCCGAGTTGCGCGAGTAGATCAGCGGCTCAACCAGAAACTGAAGATAGATGTGGCGCACCAGGTCCATCCGCACCGAATCAGACGGCTGCAACGCCGGCGACACCACCACTACGTAATCATTGGCGTAGATGCGCGCATTCGTCTCGGTCGGCGCCAGCATCGGCTCCAGCAGCACCAGCAGCCGCCGCCCATCGTAGTTGCTGATCGGCAGACGCAGGTAGACGTTGGTGTCCAGCACCATCTTCGTCAGCGGATCGTGGATGCGGTCGATCAGGCCTTCATACTCCGGCCGATGCTCGGCCCATAGCGCCTGCATGTGCACCGCCTCGGCAAAGCTCCGCACCAGCGGAAGCACCCCCATCACCTGGGTCGAGTCCGGAGGCAACTCGGTCTCATCCACCGTCGGCGCCAGCTCCGGCGGAGGACTCAGATAGAGCGCCAGCGAGACGTACTGGGCGATGTCGCGCCCAGGATCTGCCAACGCATGCAAACGGATAAAGGTGCAGAGCGCATCGCGCGCGTCCCGGGCCGGCGCCGACCCAGCCAGCTCGTCGTTGATCTCCCCGCGCACCCTGGCGCGAATGGGACTCGATTCGGCCACGCCCGCATCGTACCCACAGGCATTCAGCGCCACCGCAAGATAGAACAGCGGCTCGCTGTTCTCCAGCGTAATGGCAGAGCCGCCGGCCTCGGGCTGCGCGATCCGGCCAGTAGGCGTCGTGTCCACCGCCCGCGACTCCGGAGTGCTGGAGGAGGAGGAACTCGGCCCCGTACTCGGCGAAGACGTCTGCGCCCAAGTCGTCTGTTCCAGCAAGGCGCGCTGCGCCCCCAGGCTGATAAGCAGGACCGCTGCCGCAAGGATGACCAACGGGAGTTGCCGGGATCGGGAAAGGCGGCTCAGACGGAACACAATATGGTTTCGACGCTCCCCCCGAGTTTAAGAGAGCCATCCCGCGATAGCAAGCGGAGGAAGAGTAATCTCACGCGACAAGTCTAGGGAACAACTCCCGTTGGGTCTCAGCCATTGATTTGTGTTCGCCGAGGGAAATCAACATCTGGTCGATTGGGAGATTTGCTAACTCTTTGGGCTCCATTTTGTACAAACCCCCGCCATAAACTCGGCCTTCGCCTAGCAATACCGAGGGCGGGGTTTGGTTCAGAGACCGCCATATCCTCTCGATGAGACTTGGGTCCAGTATCATAGCTTCCCGCAGCCTCATGGTCGGATAAAGCATGAGATATACGTTCAGCGCGGTTGCCTTCGACCTGTTGAGTATGAATCTGAAGGGCCTTTCCCTCGACTCCAATCCTCTTCCCATGTACGTGCATACAATCGGTGCTGGTGGCCGCTGCTCTTGGGAGTACCAAGGAGTCCGCCTGCTACAAAGATACGTTTCTAGTGCCCTTTTTCGTCCCTTTTGAAAATACTCGGCGAGTTCGGGACTAGCTTGCGGAAGCTCTTCCTCGCTCAGATTACAATCGACTAGAAGCCGCCTGGGTGTCAGCAGAGGAAGGCCTTCGGCATCGGAATCCACAGTGTCCGAGGCCAGGTATCGTGGGCTTGGAAGGACCGGTCGCAGATAACGCCGCGGCAATCGGAGATCGAAAGCCTGCTCTTCTGACAAGACGAAGAACTTATTGTCACCAGTCGCCAGTCCGCGCTTGATTTGGAATAAGTCGCTCAATCTGAGCTTGCTGTCTTCTCTCCTCAGTCCTTGTGCTAGACCGCTCCATTTGTCCGAAGCTCGCAATTCCTCTACCGGCACGCTCCTCGCGTGGAGGGGGGTGAATAAGTCGCCTCCGTAGGTAAGTTCAGCGACGTGGCTGGGACTCGGCCGCCGCTTTCTAAACCAAACGACAACAGAAGAAACTTGAGCGTCCCCAAACTGCAGTTCTGTGGGATCGAATCGGTGCAGCCGGATCAATTCGACACAATCGGTAAGATACTTCCGGACGAAGCCTCCATAGTTCACGTCCATGAATTCGCTAGGTATCAGCCACCCTGCCAACCCGTCGTCGGCAAGCCATGTGTGCGCGATCGCCATGAAGTAGCAGTACAAACCGGCGAGACCGCTCACGGCGATACCTACGCTCACGGCGGCTCTCTCTCCCAAACGAGCCTTGGCGCTGGAATCCAGGTGATGGTGTCTGACGTATGGCGGGTTGCAAATGATCAGATTGGGTTTATCGGCTCCAAGGGGCGCCTCGGCTATTGTGAAATCGGCTACTCGCATCCGCAGTCCCGAGGAGTGCCAGAAGTTGACTGAAGGCTCAGCGTAGTGGGGGTCGATTTCAAAGCCTTCGGCTTTTGAAATCCTCTCATCCTCGAAGTGGTGCTTAAGGGCCGAGTAGAAAGAGCCGGTGCCGATTGCGGGGTCAAGAAATGAAATTCTTTCGGTCGGCGGTATCAGGGTCTTTGCATAGGCAAGGATTTGGGAAGCGAGTCCAGTGGGCGTGGCGAATTGGCCAAGAGTGTTCCGCTGCTTCTGCGTCTTTTGCGAGTCGAGTTGACGCTGGAGCGCAAGGCGCGCCTCCTCCAAAGCCGTCCCGGCACTAAATTCCGAATTCTGCAAAGTCATCGATCCTGTGCTCCCAAACCCAATCAATGCCCTCGGCAGCCTCATACCCAAGATAGCCGCTATCGAAATACCCGCAAAGGAAAAGGACGAATCGTACGCCATGGCCGTGGGTGGCCCGCAGCTGCGTGACCTTAAATGCTTCTTCTTTGCGCCTCTTATTCGTGTTCGTGAAGTCCCCCGCCGATTTAGCCTCAATCATAAGCGGTAAATCTTGCACTTTCGAATTGATTGGCTTAATGATCGCGTCGATTGGGATTTTGAATCCTGTTTCGGTACCAGCGGCGTTCACGGGAACATTTAGGCGAAAGCTAAATGTTCCAGGCGGCATCTGGTCAAAACGGAATCCCGGGGTTAATGGTACATAGCCACGGGCTTCCAACCAGCTTCCTATGGCGGCCAACTGTCGCTTCTCCTGCGCATTGCGAATGATTGGGTTGGCCATCGATCCACACAGCCGATCAGCGACAATCGTTGCCGCTCTGTGCACCTCGACGTCGGTCGCGGGTCCCTTCCTTTCCAGCCAAACGAAGATATCAGGATCTGCCATTCTCTCGACGATTTGACCGATGAGCGCGAGGTCCCTTAAAAGCCGGTCCAGAAGCATTCGAGGCGGCAGCTTCCCCTCCTCCATCGAACTCACTAATGTTTTCGAGGCTCCGCTCAATCCGACGAGACGGTCCACAGCCAATGGGGGGCAGGTTGCCATTCTCAATACGGGCAACACTTCGGGCTGTGCGCGCAACAACTCAACCGAGACATTCGTAAGGTTTGCCGTTTTCTTGAGAGTCTCTTCGACTTGAACGGTGGTCTTAATCCGAGTATCTCGAAAGGCCGAGGGGGCAAAACGGAGGAACCACTCGTTGTACATGTCTACGGAGAGCGCGATGTCCTTCTTCCATCCGTCTGGATTTAGCCGATTCAACTGTGCTCCGTCTGCGACCATTCAGCAGTCGCGAAGATCCTTCGGACATCGTACTATCCCCGACGGCTACGTGTTCGCGGGCTGTGGCCCCTCATCGAGCAACGGCGAGCAGGCATACCTGCACTCTCAGTCAAAACCCGACCTTGCGGTATGGATGAGGCCGGTGGTGGAACCGATCGAAGGCCTTAAGGCCGGGCTTCGCCAGAAGATGATCAATAAGCCATCCGAGCGCGGGGAGGGTTGGAAGGAGCGCCCCGACAGCGTTCAGGAGCGCACCTTCTCAGGCAAGCCCGGAATAAGCGTTGTCGCCGACTACACGCAGGACGGCAAGCCTTGGGTCGAGTATCTCATCTGGATTGACACGGGAAACACACACACCCAGTTCTACGGCCAAGCCAAGCCAGCCGGCTGCCAGCGCTTCAGGCAAGCGTCGACACGCTCGCCAACTCCGCCCTGATTCCGTAGCAAGGAGCTTGGTGTTATCCTTCCGCACGATAGCGGTTGTTGATCGAAAGGTGTTCCCAAAATGAGGAATCTTCCATGCGCATCGCTTCATGGGCTGTTCTGATTGCGCTCAACCTGTCGCCCGCCTTATTCGCTCAGACGTCGGTTCGGCTTCCTCCGCAAACCACATCGGGCACTGGTTTCACGGGAGCGCCATACTCCGCAAAGGAAACGTCGGTCAAAATCCAAACTGCGGCCGATGGCACTCAACGCACTGCGACCTATGTGGAACTGCTTTGGCGAGACGCCTCGGGACGCACACGCCGGGAGGTTGTTCAACAAGACCCTTACGGCGCGGAATATCGTTCGGTGATCATTACGGATCCAATTGCCGGCGTGTATCTGAAATGGACCATCGGGAACGTTGCGGTAAACAAAGTCGCCACCATATGGCCTCTTTCTGAGGATCAGAAGATCACCGCCCCGCCGCCTCCACGACGTATACCCTCGTCAAATCCAGCGCCCGCAGGCAATGACCCCACCTGCGGCTGCGAAAGGCTCGCGCCCCAACTCATCAATGGCGTCTACGCCGAAGGTTCCCGCAGCCGGCGCACCGTCCTGACGAGTCCAGAACGAGGCGCTCAGCCTGTTGTGGTGACGAACGAACTCTGGATATCTCCCGACCTCAGAATCATCATGCGGCATATTAACGACGACCCCGTCGAAGGGCCGTCGACCGCCAACGTCACCGACGTTGTACTCGGCGATCCCGATCCTGCCCTGTTCACCGCTCCGCAGGGGTATGCGATAAGGGATACTCGGCAATCCTCCACACAGAATCGCTAGCCGTGCACCGAGATTCCCGCGAAGGTCACCACCACCCGCCCGCGAATCGGAACGCCAAACGCGCTGGCCGGCTGGAAGACGCTCCCCAGCAGCTGATTGGCAATCTGGCTGCGCACCGCGTCGTCCTGCGGCCCGGCAACGATGGTGTAGTCGTAGACGCGTCCCGCGGTATCCACCGAAGCCTCCACCACGATGGCGGTGTCGTGGGCCGTGACGATGGCGCCCGGAGAGACCGTCGAATACAGGTAATGCGGCGCGGTCATGGCCCCCAGAGGCTCGTCGTTGGCCAGCACCGGCTGCGGCGCGGCCACCACGCCCACCAGCAGCACCACGCTGCCCACCAGCACCACGCTGCCGGCAAACCCGGCCGAGACCTGCACCACCATGGGCCGGACCGCATTCTCCCACGCCAGCGAGAGCCGGTCGAGCAGCCGCGAGTTGCGCCGCGCATGTTCACGCGAGATGGCGATCCTCAGCTTCAGCGCGAGGTCCGCCGGGGCCCTCGCCGGCCCCAGCGCGGAAACCGCGTCCTGGGTCAGCCGCCATGCATCCAGCTCGCGCGCACACACGTCGCAGCCGGCCAAGCGGACGCCGCCCGAGCTGTCTTCAACTCCCTCGATGTGACGCGAAATCTCCTGCATCTCCTGGCCGCTGATCACGCCATCGAGGTACCCGGAAAAGCGGGACTGGATCGCCGCGCATGACTTCGATTTCATAGCGACACCTCCACCCTTGAATCCAGCCCGGACTCAAGCAGTGATCCTGCATGGTTGTGCAATCGGGTCGCGCCCTCGCGCGAGCTCCGTTGCTCCCCGGCCGCGGCAAGGCGCGTCGTCGTACGTTGCAGCGCGGGATCATGCGCCCGGCACGAAACGATGCTCTCCAGCGCCAGCAGCCCGCGCAGCGCGGCCCGCCCACGCGTCAGCCTCGACTTCACCGTACCCAGGTTGACCTGCAGAATGTCGGCGATCTCTTCGTAGGTGAACCCCTCGATCTCGCGCAGCACAACCACGGTCCGAAACGCCGCCGGGAGCTGGCCCAGCGCAGCCTCAACCCGCTCATGCAGCTCCTCCTGGGCAGCGTGCTCAAACGGCGAGCAGCAGCCGTCGGCCAGGGTCGCGCCCAGCGACTGCGCCTCTCCGTCGGAATCGGCATCGCGCTGGCCGCCGCAGGGCGCCTCCATGGCAACCTCCTGCCGTTTGTGCCGCGACCACCAGCGCCGCTGGTTGGACGCTTCATGCAGCGCAATCCGGTAGAGCCACGTGCGCAGGCTGGCCTCGCCGTGGAAGCTGCGAATGTTACGAAATACCTTGATGAATACCTCCTGGGTAATGTCGGAGGCGTCGGAGGGGTCCTGCAGGCTGCGCGCGATCATTGAGTAGATTGGCTGGTGATACTGTGCGATCAACTGGGCAAACGCAGCCTCGGAGCCGGCCTGCAACTCGGCCACTAAGGCTGCCTCTTCGCTCGGAAGGTCAACCGCGCTCACCAGATTGCCCATTACGTCGCCCGCCTGCATCTCCGGGTATCCTTAAACTACGACTTCACCGAACCTGTTGCAACTTTTCATGCAGCCCGCCCGCTTCGCGATTCCGCCGCATGTCCGGGGCCCAATCAATCGAGAGTAGGAGAACTGCGCCGCCGGCGGCTCGAGTGCTCGCTCACTCTACCTCTATAGACACCGGAACACCGGCGATTAGTTCCCATCTACCCCCAAATAGGTAGTGGGTCATTAGAGCGGCTTTCAGCCTGTGAATCGAAAAGGCCTAGCGCATACCGTCTGGGGCGATCTAGGAGATGATACAGCTGTTGGAGCCGAAGTCGATCTTGGATGGGCTTTACTAAGCCGCATAGCTAGGCCGTTGCAAGCACCCAACGCGCGACCTTTTGAACCTTTTTGGCCTCTTTCTCTAGGGTAACTCCGTAGAGACGTGCCCACTCAGAGGCGAAAGTTGTTGGTAAGCTCTCACCGCCAAACATCTTCTGCCTACGTTGCTCAACCACGACTTCCGCCTCGGCCAAACCAACAGGGCACGGCCTCACCCGTGGATATTTTTTGAAGAGCAGCAGGAAGGTGCCCTCAATCAGCGCCTCCAGCACCAACGCGGGCATCAACCAAGCCACGATGACTGTCGGGATGCGATCTACCCGAGTGTATCGACAAATCAGCACCGCCGATCCAAACATATAAACGCCGTAAATCGCCAAGAACTCGCCAACTAGCTTCATCGCAAACCATCCACTTCTAGGACGTAAATGAAACTCTTCCGTTTCGCCCAATCACATTCGCAATCCAATGAATCCATGGGAAGATCAGAACCAATTGCAGTCCATACCCAAGTAGAAAGAGGAACATGTGACGATACTGTAGTGTTCGAAAGTTATCTTCCGCGTTTGGTATGGCCACTTCCCCGGGTTTAGGTTTCATATCGGTAGCCAGAGACCTTTCGGCAGCCCTCCAGCCTTTCCAATGTTTGTCGGCAAACTGAGCCAAAACATGAATCCCGAGAGCGATAGCAAGACCCAACGACACCGTCAAAAATATTTCCATCGAAATGTAGGGAGACTTGCCAAACTCCCTATGAAACGCACCCGAGCCGTTGATCACATCTCCCATGACAAGGCCCAGTACCACATAACAAAGGTCTTCGGGGGCCGAAAGAATAGCAACTGCTTCCGCTTCTTTGTCCCTGCATACTCGGACGATCAACCACTTCATCGGTATGACGACAAACGCCAAACAGACCACTAAGTTTCTCTGGAGAAGTCCGGCGAGCCATTCGATCATCGTTCACGCGAGTATAGAAGCACATTTTACTCGCTGTAAACACAATTCGACGCAAATTACAAACGAAATTTACGATCGACAATTTGGTACCGCGGCGGTAACCATCCTTGTTACTTCGATGATTGACGGGTGGCCTGTGGATTCAAAATGACCCATCCAAATACTTGCGTTTGACTAAGCGGCCCGCAGGCCGGAGAATGGAGAGAGTCCTTCCTGAGTGTGGGCCTGTGGCGCAGCTGGGAGCGCGCTTCCATGGCATGGAAGAGGTCATCGGTTCGATCCCGATCAGGTCCACCAACAACCCCAACAAAACAATTCATTTACCGGGATCCGCATTCGTGCGGCAACCGGACCGGCCTCATTGTCGAGCAGATTATTTAGGGTCTCACAGGGAACGGCACGAACTTGTCCGCGCAGGAGGCGGCGTTGCCCGCGGAGGGTTTTCCCGTGATGGTGACGTCCGTGGCGGGTGTGGGGGGCTGGATATTGCTGCCGCCGGGGCCGTAAGTGATGTCGGCATAGTCGAAGGTGTAGGTGTAGGGCTTGTCCGGATTGGCTGCGTCGGTGAGCCAGACGCCGTCCAGCGTGATCTGGGCGCGATGGTCGTGGTCATAGCCGTCAAACAGAATCTTGCCGCCTCCTGAGACGCGCACGTTGCGCAGCGTGATGTCGCGGAATGTGGGTGGCGATGGACCTTTCACAGGGCCATTGGCGGCGTAGGCCATGGTGATGTCGATGGGACGGCCCGAGTTGCGAATGCAGATGTCCTCGTAGACGGCGTCGTGCACCAGGCCGCCGCGGGTCCCCATGGACTTGATGCGAATGCCGGAGTCGGGGCCGTCCAGCGAGAGATCGAACACGCGCAGCTTGCTGACGCCCCCGTTGGTCTCGCTGCCGATGGACATGCCGTGTCCCCAGTAGAAGTGGTTGTGACTCACGGTCATGTTGGTCAGCTCGCCGGGACCACCGCCCTTGATCGCGACGTTGTCGTCACCCTCGCGGAAGTAGCTGTGGGTGATGGTGATGTTCCTGGAACCCCCGCCGGGATCGATGCCGTCGGTGTTGCGGGCCAGGCGCTGCGGCGTGTCGATCTTGACTCCCCAGACCGTAAAGCCGTTGCCACCGCTATAGGCGACGTGGAAGTTCGGCGAGTTCTTCAACGTGATGCGATACAGAGTGAAGTTGTCCGCATGATTGGCAACGATCAGGCGACTAACCTTCTGCGCGCCGCCCGCGCGTGCTTGCTCGGCCAGGTCCCAGGCGCTGACGCCTTTGCCGAGCAGGTTCTCCCCGCCACGGCCGTCGATAACCCCGTCGCCCATGACGCCGGCGCCGGACACATTGTCTACGGAGATGAGGGGCTTGCAGCCGCGGCCTGGCGCGGTGTTCACCACTCCGCAGCTTCCGGGAGAGGCCTCCATCGCGGCCGGGTCAAGTGTCTCGAAGAGAGTGACGCCCTTGTCCACTACCAGCGTAACGCCTTCGCGAAGCTCCAGCGGGCCGCTCAGAAATGCGTTCGCGGTACCGTGAGCCTGCAGCGCGACGGCCTTGCCCTTCCCGCAGCCGTCGATGGCCTTCTGGATACGGTCGGTATCGGGTTTGGATTCGTCGGCCGCCGCCAGCGTGTTGAACTTGCCGTCGTTGACCGACGTTAGGTGCGCGTCGAGCATCGTACAGAAAGGTGGGATCTTCGGCTCGGTGACATTTCGCGTGTCCTGCTCGAACGCTGGTGAAGATAGGGCAATCGCGAGAAAACTGAGGAACGGCAGGAACCGGCGCATGGAGACCCCCTTCTGATATGTAACGTGGAATTCTACAGACCGATGATGACTCCTTGCAGCGGATCGGATGGGATCGTTCGCTGCAAGCGCGATTCCCAACCGGATCGGTCCGGAAACCTTGTTCTGTCTGCATAGTCGTTTGCGGGGCCAGTGCCGCTCTCTATAATCGTCCGCATGGCGAACCAGTTACCCCCTGCCCAACAGATCGAAGCCTTGCGCGAGGACCTTCGCCATCACGAGCATCTCTACTACGTGCTCGACGCGCCGGAGCTGACCGACGCCGAGTACGACGCCCGCATGAACCGGCTCAAGGCGCTGGAGGCCGAGCATCCCGAGCTGGTGAAGGCCGATTCGCCGACCCAGCGTGTGGGCGGCAAACCGCGCGAGGGCTTCGTCAAAACGCCTCACTCGCGCCCCATGCTCTCGCTCGACAACGCCTACAACGAGGCCGAGCTGCGCGCGTGGGACCAGCGTGTCCGCGATGCTCTGCCCAGCACCGAGCGGGTCCGCTACGTCTGCGAGCTTAAGCTCGACGGCCTCTCGCTCGCCCTGCACTATGCGCCCGCGTCCGACGGCTCCGCCCAGCTCCAGCGCGGCCTCACCCGCGGTGATGGAACGATTGGCGAGGACGTCACCTCCAACGTGCGCACCATCCGCTCGGTGCCGCTGCGCGTGTCTGGGGCTAAGCTAAAGGCAGCCAATTTGCCGCAAGACTTCGAAGTCCGCGGCGAAGTGGTCCTCCCGCAAGCCGCCTTCGAAAAGATGAATGCCCAGCGCGTGGCCCAGGGACTCGCCCCGGCGGTCAACCCGCGCAACGCCGCCGCCGGCACCATCCGCACTTTGGAGCCGAACATCGTCGCCCAGCGCCGTCTGGACTTCTATGCCTACTTCCTGCTGCACGGCGATGGTGAGAAGGCCGGCGAGATGCTGCTGCCCACCCAGTCCGCTGCGCTCGACGCGCTCCGCAGCGCAGGCTTCCGCGTCAATGCGCATGCCACCACGGTCAGCTCCATCGACGAGGTGCTCGCCTTCATCGCGAAGGCCGAAGACCTGCGCGACTCGCTCGGCTACGAGATCGACGGCGTCGTCATCAAGGTGGACGCCAACGCGCAGCAGCGCCGCCTCGGCTTCACCGGCAAGGCGCCGCGCTGGGCCATTGCCTACAAGTTCGCCGCGCGCGCCGGGGTGACCAAACTGGAGGACGTGCTGTTCTCAGTGGGGCGCACGGGCAAAGTCACCCCCGTCGCTGCGCTCGCGCCGGTCTTCATCGGCGGCACCACCGTCACCCGCGCAACCCTGCACAACGCCGACGAGGTCGTCCGCCTGGGCGTGCGCATCGGCGACTTCGTGCAGGTCGAGCGCGGCGGCGACGTCATTCCCAAGATCGTCTCCGTGGTCGATGACGCAGCCCACCCGCGCGGCGCCCGGGAAATTATCTTCCCCACCCACTGCCCGCGCTGCAAGACGCTGCTGGTTCGCGAAGAGGGAGAGGTCGATTTTCGCTGCGTCAACGCCAGTTGCCCGGCCCGCCTGGAGGAGGAACTCCGCCACTTTGCCTCGCGCGGGGTCATGAATATCGAAGGCCTCGGCGAGGTGATGGTCGCCCAACTCCTCGGCCACACCATTGCGGAGTACGAAGCCGTCGCCGTCACAAATGATTCGGAGACTGACGAGGCCGCCGCTGAAGTTCCCACCCGCGAAGCCCTCGTCCACTCCTTGGCCGACATTTATTTCCTTACCAAAGAACAGCTGCTTACGCTCGAACGCGTCGGCGAGAAATCCGCCGATTCGCTCCTCGCACAGATAAGAAACTCCAAGACGGCGCCGCTCAACCGTGTTTTGCTCGGCCTGGGCATTCGTCACGTCGGTGACCGCACCGCCCAGGCGCTGGCAGACGAGTTCGGCAGCGTCGAGGAGCTTATTGCCGCCGCAGGACCCATGAATGAGGGAGAAGAGGACCCGTTGGTTCGCGTGAACGATATCGGCCCTAAGGTCGCGGCCTCCATCCGCGATTTCTTCTCGAATCCCACCAACCTCGCTCTGATCAAGCGCCTCAAAGAGGATGCCGGCCTGACCATGCTCGCGGAGAAGAAGGTGCGAACCAACACCCTCGAAGGCCTCACCTTCGTCCTCACCGGGACGCTGCCCACGCTCACTCGCGAGGCCGCCAAGGAGCTGATCGAATCCGCCGGCGGAAAGGTATCGGGCTCCGTCAGCAAGAAGACCAGCTACGTCGTCGCCGGGGAGGAGGCCGGCTCGAAACTCGACAAGGCGCAGTCGCTCGGCGTGCCCATCCTCGACGAAGCCGGCCTGCGCGCTCTGCTCGCCCCGTCTGATTAGCTAAGAAGTCCCGGCAATCGCCTGCCCCACCAGCTCCGACACTGGCTGCCACGCGCGATGTTGCGACTCGGCGACCGGCCTGCAGGTCAGGACGCCGTTGAAGGTATTCACGCCCGCTGCAATGCCCGCATCTTCCTGGATCGCAGTGTTTGCGCCCAGCTTGGCCAGCTTCATCAGATACGGAAACGTTGCATTGGTCAGCGCCAGCGTCGAAGTGTTGGGCACCGCCGCGGGCATGTTGGTCACGCAGTAATGCACCACGCCGTCCACCACGTAGGACGGGTCGGAGTGGGTCGTCGGCCGCGCGGTCTCGATGCATCCGCCCTGATCGATGGCAACATCCACAATCACCGCACCCTTCTTCATCTTCGCCACCATCGCCCTGGTCACCAGCTTCGGCGCGGCCGCGCCCGGGATTAGCACGCCCCCAATCACCAGGTCGGCCTCGCGCACCGCGCGTCCAATGTTGTAGCCGTTCGACGCCAGCGTGTACAGCCGTCCGCCAAAGATATCGTCCAGCTCGCGCAGCCGGTTCAGGTTCAGATCCACCAGTGTGACCCGCGCGCCCAGGCCCAACGCAATCCTCGCCGCATTGGTGCCCACCACGCCGCCGCCAAGGACCACCACGTTTCCCGGAGGCACGCCCGGCACGCCGCCCAGCAGCACGCCGCGTCCTCCGCGCTCTTTCTCCAGATACGCCGCGCCCACCTGCACGCTCATGCGTCCGGCAACCTCGCTCATCGGCGTCAGCAGCGGAAGCGTTCCCGCGCGGTCGCGCACCGTCTCGTACGCGATGCCGGTCACCTTGTTCTCCAATAACTTGTCGGTCAGCTCGGTCAGCGGCGCCAGGTGCAGGTAGGTGAACAGCACCAGCCCCTCGCGAAAGTGCCGGTACTCCTTCTCGATCGGCTCCTTCACCTTCACCACCATCTCGGCCAGCCGCCACACATCGTGCGCACCTCCGACAATCTCGGCGCCAGCGGCCTGGTACTCATCGTCGGTCAGCGCGGAGAGTTCGCCCGCGTTGTGCTCCACCAGCACGGTGTGCCCCGCGGCCACCAGCGCATGGACGCCCGCCGGCGTCACCCCCACCCGGCTCTCATGGTCCTTCACTTCCCTGGGAACACCAATAATCATGGTTCAACGGTATCAAATTGGCCTAAGACATCACCTGATTCGTCATAGACAAGTGGTTCCATTATTGATACCATAATGCGATGGCTCCTTCGACGAAGGTCATCGAGCAGATGCGTCGAGAGCCAAAGAACGTCGGATTCTCCGATCTGCATAGGGTATGCGAAGAGCATTTCGGCAAGCCCAGGCGGTCTGCCGGCAGTCACGTCATCTTCAAGACGCCTTGGCCCGGCGACCCGCGCGTGAATATCCAGAACGACAAGGGCAAAGCCAAGGCTTACCAAGTCAGGCAGGTACTGCTGGCAATCGACAGATTGAAGGAGGACAAGCAATGAGCGTCGACCATTACACCTATCGCGTCACCTGGTCGCAGGAAGATGAAGAGTACCTTGGTCTCTGCGTTGAACTTCCCTCACTCTCCTGGTTGGCTGCCACGCCAGCCAAGGCGTTGTCCGGCATCCGCCAGGTTGCCGCTGAAGCGGTCGCCGATCTGCAGGCGAACGGCGAGCCGGTTCCCGAACCGCTGGCTGAACGGCGCTACAGCGGCGAGTTTCGCGTGCGAATCCCTCCGCAGGTGCACCGCTCGCTGGCCATGCAAGCTGCGGAACAGGGTGTGAGCTTGAACCGCCTGGCGAGCGCAAAACTCGCCAGTTCATAGCCTGGTAGTAGGGCACGCCGGGGCTGGGCAGAAAACCCATATTGGATCAGGCAGGAAGCCGACTGCGGCAGCCCTCCGCGCCAAGCCGTACAATAGACATTGACCTTCTTGGCAAGGAAAGCATCTACCCAATGTCTTCAAATGGTTATCCCGCGCGTTATTCGCGCTTCTACAACATGCGGTCGTTGTTCAGTCTCTTCTCGAACGACCTCGCCATCGATCTCGGCACCGCCAACACGCTCGTCTTCGCGCACGGCAAGGGCATCATCGTCAACGAGCCTTCGATCATCGCGGTCAACACCCAGACCAACGAGATCGAGGCCGTCGGCAAAGAGGCCAAGGAGATGCTCGGCCGCACCCCGGGCAACATCATCGCCATCAAGCCGATGAAGGATGGCGTGATCGCCGACTTCCGCCACACCGAGAAGATGCTGAATTACTTCATCATGAAGGCGCACAACAATCGCAAGCGCATGGTCCATCCGCGGATTGTGATCGGCGTGCCTTCTGAGATCACCCAGGTGGAAAAGCGCGCGGTCATGGACTCCGCCTACCGCGCCAAGGCCTCCGAGGTGCACCTCGTCGAGCAAGCCATGGTCGCCGCCATCGGCGCCGGCCTGCCCATCACCGAACCCGGCGGCAACATGGTAGTCGACATCGGCGGCGGGACGACAGACATTGCCGTCATCTCGCTCGCCGGCATCGTCTACTCCCGCTCCGTGCGCATGGCCGGCAACCAGATGGACGAGGCCGTCGTCACCTATCTCAAGCGCAAATACAATCTGCTGATTGGCGAACGCACCGCCGAACAGATCAAGATGCAGCTCGGCTCGGCCTTCCCCCTGGATAAGCCGCTCACCATGGAGATCAAGGGCCGCAACCTCATCGAGGGCGTGCCCAAGACCATCACCATCGAGGACTCCGAGATCCGCGAGGCGCTCTCCGAGTGCATCGCCACCATCATCAACGCCATCCGGGTCGCGCTCGAACGCACGCCGCCCGAGCTCTCCGCCGACATCTCCGACCGCGGCATCGTGCTCACCGGCGGCGGCGCGCTCATCAAAAATCTCGATAAGCGCATCCGCGAGGAGACCGGCCTGCCTGTCTCCATCGCCGACGATCCGCTGGCCTCGGTCGTGCTCGGCACCGGCAAGATGCTCTCCGACTTCAAGCTGCTGCGCAAAATCTCAATCGACTAAGTACGTTGCGCCGCAGATTCGAGCGACGTATGTTGTTGCGGCTTTCTCGCGGAGAAGCTGCTCTAATTGTTGCAGGTCGATGGAATTCCTCATCCGTTTCAAGAATCCGCTGTTCCTCCTTGCGGTCCTGCTCATCCAGGCGTTCGCTTTGGCGGTGCAGGTCCGCACTCCGGTCGATCCCAGCGCGCCCGACCGAGGCAGCGTGCGGCTCATCCGCATGTGGGCCACCTCCACGGTCACTCCCTTTGAGCGCGCCGCCGGCGCCATCGGCTCCGGCCTGCACAATGCATGGTCGGACTACATCGACCTCCGCCACGTGCGCCAGCAGAATCTGGCGTTGCAGCAGCAACTTACCCGCATGCGCATCGAGCAGGCTGCCATCGCCGAGGACGCGCTCCAGGGCAAGCGCCTGCAGGCCATGCTCGGCTTCCGCGAACGCTACGTCGGGTCCACTGTCGCGGCCCAGGTCATCGGCGCCAGCGGCAGCGAGCAGTCGCACGTGCTCACCATCGACAAGGGCTCACGCGACGGCCTCCGTCCCGACATGCCGGTCATCACCCAGGATGGCATCGTCGGCAAACTGCGCGACGTCTTCCCTACTACCGCTCAGGTACTCGAAATCAACGACCAGACCTCCGGTGCCGGAGTCATCCTGGAAAGCACGCGCATCCGCGCCATCCTAAGCGGCACCCTCGCCGGCCGGGTGCAGATCGACAATCTCACCGCGGACTCGCGCATCAAGCCGGGCGAGCAGGTGCTCACCTCGGGGGGCGACCAGGTGTACCCGCGCGGCCTTCCGGTGGGCACCGTCGTCAGCATCTCGCCCGACCCCACTCATCAGCCTTACACCGCCATTGTGGTCCGGCCGGCAGTCGATCTGGACCGCGTCGAGGAGGTCCTGGTCATCACCGGCACCCAGGCCGACCTGCCCGCCGACGCCCAGCAGGACCTCACGGCCGCGCAGGCGCAACACGCGGCCGACCTCAGCGCGGAGAGGCTCCCCGGCCTCTACGACGACCAGCCGCAGGGCGCAGCCGCCACCGCCAACGGAACAACGCCATCTCCTCCCCCAACCCCTGCCGCGCCCGTGCCAACTCCCGTCCCTCACCCGCTGCCGATCCTGCATCCCGACCGGTTCACCAGCGGATCGACGCCCCCCGCCTCTGACCTGACCCCCGGCGGCCCCAACACCCCGCAGGTTGCCCCGCCGGCAAGCGGCCAACAGCCTCAGCCTCCCAAGCCGGACGAACCGAAATGATCCGCTTACCAGTTACCGCGAACCACTTGTTCTGAGGGCCAATGGTCACACGCAGCTACATGTCGCGCCGCGAGGTTGAGCAGCAGAGCTTCAGCCTGGCAGTGGCGGTGCTCGTCCCGCTGGGCGCGATCGTGCTTCAGGTGCTTCTGCCCCGGCTGCTGCCGGCTCTGGCCATCCTCGATCTGCCCCTCGTCGTCACCTTGTTCTTCGCGGTCAGCCGCCGCAGCCCCATCGCCGGGACCGCCACTGGCGCCACCATCGGCCTGCTCCAGGATGTGATCACCACCCAGCCCATCGGCGTCAATGGCATGGCCAAAGCGGTGGTCGGTTACGCCGCCGCCAGCCTGGGCAGTCGCATCGACGTGGATAACACCGCGACCCGCGCCATCCTGATGTTCGGCTTCTCCCTGCTGCAAAGCGCTCTTCTTTACCTCATCGAACGCCGCCTCCTCGGCATTCGCGGCTTTCACCTGCTGTGGCTGCACGAGCTGCTCCGCGCCGCGGTAAACACGCTTGTCGCCATTCCCACCTTCCTTCTGCTTGACCGCACCCGGCGCCGGGAATAGGGCAGTAGTCACCATCCAGATGCTCTCCTGCCTCGCCCGGTGGGTGCGAGTAAACTGGACAGGCAGAGTCGACCTCCATGCCAACCGCTCCCCACCCCGAATGGCACCTCGCCCGCGATGAGAAAGTCTCCGCGGCAAAGCTTCACGCCACCCAGTATCTGGTCGTGATAATGCTGGCAGTGCTGGCCGCCGGCATGTGGCGTTTGCAGATTGTCGGTGCGGATGGCTACCGCCTGCTCGCAGAGGCCAATCGTATTCGTAAACAGCCCGTGCTCGCCCCGCGCGGTAAGATCTTCGATCGCGAGGGCCGCATCCTGGTCGACAACTACCCCTCCGTCTCCTGCTTCCTGCTGCGCGAGCAGGCGAAGGACCTTCAGGCCGATATCCCGCTCATCGCGCGCGGCCTCGATCTCCCCGTCGAACAGATCCAGGCGACCGTTCGCCGCTACGCCAGCTCACCGAAGTACGAGTGGATTCCCCTCAAGCAGGACATCACCCAGGATGAGCAAGCCTTCATCGAAGCTCATCGCAACGAGCTTCCCGAGTTGGAAACTCAGGACGATCAGCGCCGCCTCTATCCCCGCGACGGATTTGCCGCCCACCTGATCGGCTACGTCGGCGAGGTCTCCGAAGAGGACCTCAACAGCTCCAAGTTCGCCTTCTATGAGCCCGGCGACGTGGTCGGTAAGTCCGGTGTCGAAGAGACCTACGACGCCATCCTGCGCGGCACCGACGGCTCCCGCGATGTCGTCGTCAACAGTCGCGGCAAAGAAATCGGCCAGCCGATCAGGCAGCAGCTCGCCATCCCCGGCCACGATCTTCGCCTGACTATCGACCTCGACCTCCAGCGCGTCGCCGAGCAGGCCATGGAAGGCAAGAACGGCGCCCTCGTCGCCATGGACCCGCACACCGGCGAGATTCTCGCCATGGTCTCCCGCCCCACCTTCGACCCCAACCAGTTCGCCGTGCGCCTGACCAAAAGCTATTGGTCGCAGATCGTCAACGATCCCAACCACCCGCTGATGAACAAGACCATCCAGGCGCAGTACGCCCCGGGATCTACCTTCAAGATCATCATGTCGCTGGCCGGTCTCGAGGAGCAGGCAGCCCAGGACATGCACGTCATGTGCAACGGCGGAGCCACCTTCTACGGCCACTTCTTCGCCTGCGATCACCACCACGGCATGGTGGATATCGAACACGCCATCCCCTGGTCCTGCGATACCTATTACTACACGCTTGCGGAAAAACTGGGCATCGACACCATTGCCAAGTACGCCACCGAGGTTGGCCTGTCCCAGAAGACCGGCATCGACCTGCCCGACGAAGCCTCCGGCACCATGCCGTCAACCGCATGGAAGATGAAGACCCAGCACGACAAGTGGTATGCGGGCGAGACCATCTCGGTCGGCATCGGCCAGGGAGCAGTCCAGGCGACACCTATCCAATTGGCGCGCGCATTGTCAGGAATTGCCTCCGGCGGCGTGCTCAAGCGGCCCCACGTCGTCTTCCCGGATGAGCTTCCCCCCGACATGGCCTCGGCTATCGCCGCAACCTTCCCTGGCTCCGGTGACCGCACCATCCCCATCACACCCGACAACTGGCAGACCATCACCGATGGAATGGCGCAGACGATGCTCCCGGGCGGCTATGACACGGGCGCGGCCGTCCGCCTGGAAGGCATTGACTTCGCCGGCAAGACCGGCACCGCTCAACTCGTCAATCACAGCATCGGCGGCAACAATCTCCTGACCGGAAATGCGCGCGCCAACGCCTGGTTCGTCGGCATGGCCCCGCGCCGCAATCCCGACATCGTCGTTGCCGTCCTGGTTGAACACGGAGGTTGGGGGGCCGAAGCCTCCGCGCCCCTCGCCGCCCAGGTCGTCAATGCCTTCGTCACCAAGCAGCGCAAACGCGAAGGCAATCTGCTCCAGGTCGCCACACCCAAACCCGAGCAGCCCAAGCCCGCGCCCGTCCCCACCGGCGCCGGCGAGTAACCGCCTCGCAGTTCAACCTGCAGGTCCTCCCCGCCCTCTGCCGCTGATCTAGACTACCCACAGCCCATGCGCCGTTTCTCCTCGTTCCGCGACTTCGACTGGATGCTCCTCACCCTGGTGCTGCTCACCTCGGTCCTCAGTGTGCTGGAGATCAGGTCCGCTACCCTGAACACCAGGTTCCACGGCTACGCCGGGAAGCAGATCGGCTTCCTGCTGGTCGGCCTGCTGCTGATGTTCCTCATCTCCTTCGTCGACTATCACCGGCTGGTCGAGATCGCGCCTTGGGCCTACGCCATCGGAGTGCTGTCGCTGGTCGCGGTCAAACTGGTGGGAACCAGCGTGATGGGGGGCAAGCGGTGGATCAATCTTGGAGGCGGTGTGCACTTTCAGCCGTCCGAGTGGGTCAAACTGATCCTCGTCCTGGCCATCGCCCGCTACTTCTGGGGTCTCGCCGGACGCCAGTTGACCTGGCTCGACATCGCCAAGGCCTTCGCGATGGTCGGTGTGCCGATGTATCTCGTCTTGAAGCAGCCCGATCTAGGCACCGCCCTCACCTACCTGCCGATTCTTGTCTCCGGCCTCTTCCTGGGCGGCATCAAGCCCCGCCAAACAGCGGTTCTTCTGCTCTTGTTCACCCTCGTCGGCGGAGCTGCGTGGCTCAGTGGGAAGCGCCCGAAGGGCTACCAAATGGCCCGCATTACCAGCTTCATCAACCCCGACAACGACCCGCGCGGCACCGGCTACCAGATCCGCCAGTCCCTGATCGCCGTCGGCTCCGGCGGCCTGTGGGGCAAAGGCACCAACCAGGGCACCCAGACCCAGGGCGACTTCCTGCCCATCCCCTACACCGACTTCATCTTCGCCGCCTTCTGCGAGGAGCATGGCTTCGTCGGCGGCATGGGCATCCTGCTGCTCTACTTCCTCATCTTGACGCGCTTGATTCAGAACGCTCAACAGGCATCCGACATGCCCGGCGCCTTCATCGTCATGGGGGTGGTCGCCGTGGTTCTCTTTCAGATCGTGGTGAACATCGGAATGGTGGTCGGCCTTTTGCCGGTCACCGGCATCCCGCTGCCCTTGATGAGCTACGGCGGGTCGTCGATCCTGTTCACCTTCCTCGCCCTCGGCATCGTCATGAACATCCGCATGCGGCGCTTCGTCAACTGAGAAGTTGGGGGCTCCGCGTCAATATCATCGGCCCCTCATTGTGGTGCACCTCTCCCGCAAGGGCACCAATCATCCAGTATTGCACCAAAATTAAAATTGGTGCATAATGGCCGTATGAGAACCAGCATCACCCTCGACGACGATGCCTATCAGCTTGCCTACCTCTATGCGAAGGGCCGGGGCATTACCCTGAGCGCAGCCATCAATGAGGCTGTCCGAAGGATTCGCGCCCCGCAGTCTGCGCCCA
>Ga0326727_10009871_pt1 | contig 23131 bp, 18 predicted proteins | sample MB2enrmetagenome_FD_207643 | JGI IMG/M metagenome (GOLD analysis project Ga0326727, IMG submission 207643) | Lab enriched peat soil microbial communities from McLean, Ithaca, NY, United States - MB29MY | ecosystem: Environmental > Terrestrial > Soil > Wetlands > Peat | place: USA: New York... | reverse complement strand
CACGAGCCGCAAGCATAAACAACCCACGCAGCATCCAAGAAACACTCGCAGACGAACTGGTTTTGGCAGCAAACAAAGACATCAAAAGCGCAGGCATTGCCAAACGCAACGAAATCGAACGCGTCGCACAATCAAGCAGATAAAAACATCATTTTTCCTTTATTTGTCTGGACAATTCGTACGGAAATTTTTTTGGAATACAGTATTCCTTAAACCAACTGGAAAATGTGCAGTAGACACGCAATAAAAACCTAAACTGTGCAATAACCAATCTCCTTCAAAACACAGAGAATAACTCTTCAAAGAATATGCGGAAATAAAGTTAAACCATTTTTAGCCGATTTGCACAACAAAAATCTCGCGATATTTGGGAGTAAATTTGAACAAACTTTAATAACTCTTTAATACCGATACACTTCTCTATTATAGAATCCAATGTCTGAAGTGAGTATGATTTGAAAAAGATAATAACCGCGTTAATTCTTGTAGCTTTAATCGTAGCTGCCTTCAGTATACTGTCAGCACCGCCTGTGAGAGCGCAAACTTCGCAAGCTAAGATTCTAAGTTACACTTGGTACACTGCTCCAGCGGACACTACTCTGGCAGAGTACATTGATGATTTAGTTGCCGTCGGCGAGATACAAAATGTAGGTTCAAATGTCATAGGCTACGTGGATATTACAGGTTTTGCTTACAATTCTACGGGACAGCTTTTAAATTCGGGAAGTGGTATAGTATACGGAAACAATCTGCTTCCTGGTCAGAAGGCTCCTTTCTACGTGGATTTTAATCCTCAATATAGCCTGACCCAAAGTAACACTTATGTTTCTTCAGTTACCAATGTTACCGTTTTAGTGAGTTACGTCAATAACGCTACTGAAACTCCGTATTCGGGTCTTTCGATTGCAGCCGGCTCTACTGGCATTGACAACAGTGGCACGTACACTGTTACAGGAAACGTTCAAAACACTGGCGACGAGACAGCTGGGAAGGTTTTTGTTATTACCACGTTTTATAACGCTTCCGGAAAGGTTGTAAGTTTTAATTACACAGATTACGTATCTACATCACTTTCGCCTGGTGATTCTGCACCGTTTACCGCAACCCCCATAGATAATTCAGCTCAGTTATCAAGTGAAATAACAGATTATTCTTTCTTGATTCAGTCCACGCCGGTAAGTTCGTCACCCACTTCTCCGCCAACTACGGCAACACCTACTCCTTCTTCAACTGCCTCGACGCCTACACAATCTCCAGCTCCAACGTCTTCGGGGCTAATATATGTGGGAGCAGCCGTTGTAGTGGTAGTTGTAGTTGTTCTTTTGGCTTTGCTGTTTCTTAGAAGGCGCAACAAGAATGCGCAGTTTGAGCAACAACCGCCACCACCGCCTCCACCGCCACCACCTCCGCCATAATTTTTTTTCTTTCATGTACCAAAATGCTTAGGTTCCACAGAATTACGCGTTCACATACGCTCAGTTTATAAATTGAAACCAAATTTTTTTTAATATTATATTCTCGTGTGAATCTCCACTATATCTCCATCTTCCAACTGGAAACCTAAACCAACCTTCTTAGGACTAAACGGCAGACGCTTAGCCCACACCATCGCAAACATGAAATTCGACACAAACTCCTTATGAATATTCTTCGCCAACTCATTAATCGTGACTCCGCGCCTAAGTGCAAAAGGATGGTCACTGTGCACCCTCATACCGGGCTCCTTAGTGTAAATCCGAATAATTCCTAAAGAATCAAACAGCGCCTTCCCTAGCTCGTCAATTCCTGTTTTTTGTTCGCATGACATGGCGATAACAGGAAACTTCCCATTCACGTAATGCTTTAAACGCCGCAGATTCGCCTCTGCTTCAGGCAAATCCAACTTATTTGCCACAATTACCGCGGGCTTATATGTCGTGGTCTCAAAAATGGCGTCCTCTACATCATCGAGCCTTACATCACCGCTGATTTTCACTATGGCGTCAACTATCTTGTAACTGCGCAGCAAATCCTCGACATCCTGCATTGAACAATCCAAAAGCTTACCGACAAGGATAATGCGCAACGCTGCACCAGCATGGCGGCGGTCAATGTCCACGCGTCCACTAGGCCTACTTACAAGTACACGGCTTTTCTCCAGTTCGGCCAAAACCAGTTTCAACTGCCCAACTGGATCATGAGACAAATCAACCATCAAAATCACGCCATCAGCATTCCGCGCTAAACCAAGCGTAACATGTCCCCCTGCACGCCCATCCGCACTGCCCTCCATTACAGCTGGTGCTTCAACAATCTGGAACTGTACATCCGAATAACTCATTATACCCGGCACTGGCTCATGAGTACTGAAAGGCGTAGGCGTAACTAACACTTTTGAATTCGTTGTGGCACACATCAGGCAACTCTTACCCACGTTGGTCATCCCGACTAACGCTATCTGCGCTGAACCTTCCTTTTCAACAAAAAGCTTTGGGCCACCGCTACTCTTGCCCGTGCCCTTCCGCTTCTTATCCTCCAAGTCGGCGCGGATAATAGCCATCTTCTTCTTAATCGTACCTCGAAGCTTAAGCGTGCCCTTGTGCTGAGGAACACAGCTAAGGAACTCCTGCATCTTCTGCAGCTTCTCTCTGGGAGTATGGGCAGCTTCAACCTCCTCCCACTTATCCAACGCTTCAGGCGGCAAATTCGTCGGCATACAAACTTCACAGATACTATCCCCAAATCAACTTTAAGACTATTTCTAGTTGCATCCTTAAAATTGCCTGAAAAAAACAGGTTTCAGCTAAAAAGCTGGAGGATGGAAAGCGTGAACTCTCCCGTAACCAGCTCGAAGTCGCATTCGATTTATCTTCTGATGGCTGAGTTGGACTTTTGCTTTAATGAGGGTGGTCTTTAGCAATATGCTTATTTGCGGGATAGCTTAACTGCTTTGAAGAGTGCCAAGGGAAAATTGAATGTTAAGTACTGAGCATCATAGAATTAAAAGGGAAAAAAAGACCATCGAAGCAATGATCCGCATCTACTGCAAGGGCAACCACCATGAAACAGAAGGCAGAGAGCTATGCCAAGAGTGCAGCCAACTTTTCGAGTACGCAAAAATGCGGTTGAATAAATGTCCTTTCCAAGAGAAAAAAACGACCTGCGGAAAATGCCCAGTACATTGTTATCAGCCTCAGATGAGGGAGCAAGTAAAGAAGGTTATGCGATATTCTGGACCACGAATGCTTTTGCATCATCCAGGCTTAGCTATGCATCACGCTTTTGACGGGTTTAAGAAACCAAAGAAAAAAGCCGCGAAAAACCAGCAGAAAAATTCAGCGGCAGTCTGAATCATCTGAATCACTTTTAACTGCAAAAACTGTCGGCTAATAGAAAATTCTGGCATGTTATCTATTAACACATGAGATATTGGAAAGATTTTTATATTCTCTCAGCCCTCAATATAATGATTACAGTTATGGGAGCAAATAAGTTAGCCAATTCTATCGATTTTGCTCAATCAAAACCCGATAAGCAGACTTACCCATTAATGCATTCTTCAAAAATCCCTTCTTCCCAAGACATAGATAACGGCGATAACAGCGGTGTTTTGCTTGAAGAGTTGGGAATAAGTAGCCAACAATTCCGAATTTTATTTGATAATCTACCTCAAGGGGTGGCTTTGTATAAAATGGTTTTTGACAAAGACGGCGCGCCTGTTGACTTCATTCTCCTTGAGAGTAACAAGGTATGCGACGATATTCCTTTTTTTAAAGGACAACGAATTGGGAAGAAAGAGATACAATTTAATCCCAAAATAAAAAATGAATCCATAAACTGGATAGGCGTTTATGGCAGCGTAGCCACCACTGGTGCGTCAGACCAGTTTGAAGCTTACTATAAGCCTCAGAACAAATATTATCAAGTTTACATTTACAGTCCAAAGAAGACCTATTTTGTTTCAGTATTTATAGATATAACTGAGCAAAAAAAGAAAAATGCAATAAAGCGTGAGGAACAACAGAAATGGGCACAGCAACTTATTATTTCAGAAAAAAGGTACCGCAAGCTATACGAGACATCTCAAGATGGAATTGCGGCACGGGACCTGCAAGGACGAATGGTTGATTGCAACAAAGCCTACGCGAAAATGTTTGGTTACTCAAAAAAAGAACTAAGAAACATAACTGTCCAGCAGTTAATGCCTGAGAAGTGGCAGGAAAAAAGAGAAAAAATCTTTAATAAAACGCTGCGAACTGGTCGCTCCATTGTTTTTGAAATAGAATATAAGCGTAAGGATGGCTCGGTTTTTCCGGCGTCTGTTAGAACTTGGCGGTTGACTGATGGAAAAGGAAAAGTAATAGGAGTATGGTACATTGTTCGAGACATCACCGAGCAGAAGGAGTTTCAAAAAAATCTTATAGATCATGCGGATATTTTAGAAAAAATAATTGAAGAGCGAACAACGCAACTTAAAGATTCTGAGCGTCTAGCAACTATTGGGCAAACCGCAGGCATGGTTGGGCATGACCTTCGAAACCCACTTCAAGCAGTAATCGGCGAATTATATCTTGCAAGAAGTGAAGTTGAATCGCTTCCTGAAGGCGAACTCAAGAGCAATTTACAGGAAAGCATACAGATAATAGAAGAGCAAGCGGTCTACATGGACAAGATTGTTTCTGACTTGCAAGCATTCGTACGCCCAGTCAAAATAGATAAACAACCAATCAACCTAAAGGAACTTGTTACCATCGTCTTAGGTTCCGTTGTCATTCCAGAAAACATCAACATGAAAGCTTGCATGAAAACGGCTTTTCCACAAGTGAAGGCTGACCCACAACTCCTAAAGAGGGTTCTAATCAATCTAGTAACTAACTCGGTGCAAGCCATGCCAAACGGCGGAAAACTAACAATAAGCGCACAAGTTAACAGCCAAGGTCAAGCAGTTGTAACTGTGGAAGACACAGGCGTAGGCATACCTGAAAAAATTAAACCCCACATCTTTACGCCTTTATTCACCACTAAACCACGAGGGCAAGGCTTCGGCTTAGCCGTCTGCAAACGCGTAATAGAAGCGCACGGCGGTTCTATCAATTTTGAGAGCCAAGAGGGCAAAGGAGCAACATTCACAGTTCAATTTCCAGCCAGCTAAGGCTCGGCCATTTCCTTCCCTTTTTCTGTTCCCTTCAATCTCAGCCTCAAACTATAAATGAACGCTATTAACCAGAACGCAACGGTTGCCCATCCCAACGCGAAACTTACAAAGTTGCCCAATAAGTAGTAAGCCACTTCAAACCCAACGATGGATACGAACGTTAAGAAAGAGCCAACAATGCTATAGCCACGCAGCACTTTTCTGTTTTTTATAACTGCTCTCAGCATTAACAGTAAGGCGATAAAATTTACTACGCTTGCGAAACTTAAAGCCAGATTAGCTAAACTGTAAGTATCCATGCTATCCCTTTTCTCACAGCCACAACTGCTTTGCACAACTTAAGATTTACGCCCCAGTCAAGCTCTAAGATGAAAAATACTTTACTTTGAAATCTAAAATTGGTGGACGGGCCGGGATTTGAACCCGGGACCTCCACGATGCCAACGTGGCGATCATGCCAGACTGATCTACCCGCCCAAAGCATCTGGCTTCTAAACTTTAATCCGCGTCGTTTAATAAGCGTTTCTTATAGACTTGCGAAAAGAAAGCCAAAAGATCCCAAGGCTTGCAATGAGCATTTTGTTCAAGCATTAATGACAGCGTAGCTTTTTATAATGCAATTGCAAATAGAGAAGCCAAGCAAGGTGCCACATTTGCCTAAGGTAAAAGTTGCATTAATCGGTGTTGGAAACTGCGCCTCAGCCTTCATCCAAGGCATACAATACTATGGGAAACTTGAGAAACCGGAAGATTACATTGGACTGCGTAACCCAGTTTTGGCAGGTTTAAGCCCAAAAGACATAGAGGTGGTCGCGGCTTTTGATGTTGATGAGCCCAAGGTTGGAAAAGACCTTTCAGAAGCGATTTTTGCGGTTCCCAATAATGCGCCAAAGGTTTCTGATGTGCCTTCCACAGGTGTTAAAGTCAACAAGGGACCATTGCTTGACGGCCTTGGAAAATCAACGAAAGCTATTATTCAAGTTAGCAGTGCACCCGACTCAGATGTTGCTAAAGTTCTCAAGGATGCGGGTGCTGAAGTAATGGTTAATTTACTTCCCAGCGGAGCTGCAAAAGCTTCGCGATGGTATGCTGAACAGGCCTTAGCTGCGGGATGCGCTTTCGTCAATGCAACACCGAACTTCATTGCCAGCGACGCTGCGTGGGCTAAACGGTTCGCTGATGCAAAGCTTCCGCTTGTCGGCGACGACTTGGTGGATCAGGTTGGCTCAACTTCTTTGCACAAAACGTTGCTTAAGCTGCTTTCAGATAGTGGAGTAAGGATAGATGAGACTTATCAGCTTGATGTTGGCGGAGGAACCGAATCTGTTGACACTTTGGACCGCACGCGTGATGCTAAACGCCAAATTAAAACTGAGTCAGTCGCTGCTTCAATACCTTACAAGGCTGAAATAGTGGCTGGCTCCACGGATTACGTGGATTTCCTTCAGAACAAGCGTGACAGTTACTTCTGGATAAGCGGCGTCTACTTCTGCAATGCCCCCATGAAAATCGACCTCAAATTCCAAACGGTTGACGCGCCAAATGCTGGCTCAGTCCTCTTTGATGTAGTGCGTACAATGAAACTGGCGTTAAACAAGAAGCTTAAGGGCGCCGTTGAGCCAGTTTGCGCTTACGCGTTTAAACGTCCACCCCAAATGGTTCCACTTGAAGTTGCAGAAAAAGAATTCGCAAAGTTCATAGCCTAAAAGTTCAAGTTGGTTAAAGCTTCGCTAAATCGCTTATTATTTTTTCTTTAACGCCGTTTTTTTTCAATGCATCTTTTAGGTAGTTTATTGTTTTTACAGGTGTCGGGTCTACGCCGTGCAGAAGCGCCAAATAGATGCTTGTGAAGTCGCCGATGCAAATGGTTGACAGCATCTTCGCCAACGGGCTTTTGCCTTGAGCAGTTACTTCAAACAGCCCCACGCCAGCTTTGCCCACCAGCTCTTTTGTAATCTCAATTCTGCTGCGAATTTCAGTTGGCTCCTCTTCGTCTCTGATGAAAATTGCAGAGAAGCATTTGCCAAGTTCACTAGCCCTCTCCCAACCCACAACCTCGTTATGGTTAAGCTCTGAGAAAACCTCCCATTTAGCAGGAACCTTGCTGTTCTCATTGAACTGCGTCTTAAAACGCTCCGCCACACTGCGGTAAAAACCAAAACCATAAACCACGGGAGCAGTTTGGCCGATGTTCAGGGCTAAGGTTTTGGAAAAGTTTTCTTTAGCTGGCTTCTCAGGCGAGTTATCTTTGCCAACTTTTTCAAGAAGTGTCAGGGCTTCAGAGAGTTCCTCAGAGGCGCCTGAAACTAACCCCATTTTCTCCATGCCAAATAGCAAGGGAACAAATAGGTAGGGAAGCGCTGCACGAGGAGGCATACCGCCTGGAACACGCAGATACGGTATATTGAGTCTTTCAGCGTTCTCCAGCAGGGCGCCGCCGCTGCTTACGCAGTAAATCATGCATTTCCGTTTTAATGCATCAAGAAAAGAGCCCAGGGATTCTTCAGTGTCGCCTGAATAGCTGGTTATCAACACTAGGGTTCTCTTGTCGGCATATGCAGGAAGCTGGTATTCGCGGTTAACTTCAATGGTCACTGTTGCTTTGTTTCTTGCCCAATCTTTCAGTAGGTCGCCGCCGATTCCTGAGCCGCCCATTCCAGCAACAATAATGTTGTCTGGTTTGAGGTAGTTTACTTGGATTTTATTGGCTAATTTAGCTGCTTTATCGTAAAGTTTAGCTGATTCCAAACAAAAATTAATCATGTTGCTCTTATCAACAGCTTTAATTTTTTCAGGTTCATCTAAAATGGGTGTCTTCATTTTTGAATCCTCCAATAAACCGCACTTTTATATCTCATTCCCCACTTTTAAGCTCAACGCAGAAAAACATTAACCAAGCGTCAGGAAGCAAAAAGCGTCATGGATAAAAAGAAACTTGCAATCGCCATTCCAGCATCCGTAATCTCTGACACGCCTCATTTGCGGGAGAAAACATCAAAAATCGGCTTGATTGGAAGGGCAGCGGCGATTTTCAGGGTGGATGAAATCATAGTTTACCCGGACAACCCTAAAGCCAATCAGGTAAGAGACTTGGATTTTATTTCGCTGTTGCTAAGTTACTTGGAGACGCCTCAGTATCTTCGCAAAAGACTCTTTAAACTTGAGCTCAGTTTGCAATTTGCTGGGATTTTGCCTCCCTTGCGTACGCCTCATCATCCTGTGAGCGGTAAAACTCGGGATTTGAAGGTTGGCGAATACCGTGAAGGCTTAGTTTTATCTCAAGCTAAAGAGGGCTTGCTTGTAGACATCGGCGTTGATCAGCCGGCACTTTTGAGGGAAAAACAGTTCGTTGACGGTGACCGCTTAACTTTGCAAGTTGTTAAAGTTGGCGAACGACTTGAAGTTCAAACTGTAGATCGTGAGAGCGTTCCGTTTTATTGGGGGTTCAGGGTTCGTGTGGAAAAACGATCTTTCGATAAACTTGTGAGGGACGGCGGGTTTGATTTGGTTATTGCTACCGCAAGGATTGGCGATAAATTCATGGATGTTGCAGGTCAGATAAGACGAAAATGGAGCTGTAGCCAGCATGTTTTAGTGGCTTTTGGTGCTCCATCGCGTGGTTTGCATGAGATTGCCAAAGAGGAAGGTGCAAGGCTCGAGGCGATTGTTGATTTTGTTGTAAACATGATTCCTGAGCAGGGAACAGCGACAGTTAGAACTGAAGAGGCGCTTTTGGCTTCATTAGCCATTTTGAACGTTCAATTTAATCACTAAAAGGTCACTTTTTACATGCCATTTTAATAGCAAAAAGTATACCCCTCCCCCTCAATTTAACTAACGAAAGATAGTAGTAAAATTGAATAATCTTTACCTTTGGCAGCTACTGAAAGCATCGGCGTATTTCTTTAATTTTTAGCTAAAGGAATAAATCCATCGTTGATTATTTGGCTCTCTATGCTGTATCTTGACGTTGCAATGCCGACTGCGTTGTTGATTGTAATTACTGTCGCTATGCTTTTAAACCAACGTGCTGCAAAAAGACTACAGTCAACTGTTGAGGAAAAAGAGTTCCAGACAAGAGACATAATCCTTCTTGTCATCTTTATGGCAATTATTATTTCTGCAATAGCTTACACTTCTGTAGTTAACCCAGGCGCCGTGTTCCAAAATATCCTTCTTATATTCTTTCTCACCTCATACACTGTGCTACTTTTCACGTTTTCATACGTGTTCTCCAATGTTTCAAAATCAAGAGCACAGTTGCTTTCCGTTGGGTTCGGCGTTGCAAGCTTAGCAGCTGGGTTCGCTTGCTTGCTAGGTCCCCTTAGAGATGCATATACAGTTTACAGGGTAACAGCGTTTTTTGGGCTAGCAGTCTTTTGCTTTGGCGCTGCAGTTTATGCACAGAAAAAGACGACCCTTAAAGCACGGTGGTACGTGGCCGTTCAACCAGCAGCAATATTCATTCTTCTATTCGTATTCTTTAATTTTATTCATAACCCAGGCACCGCAGCAGTGTGGACTCCGTTCCTTATGGATGTTTTCGGGTTAACCTTTGCTATTTTGATAATTCTGTACCTTTCATCCCTGTTCTCCTGGAAGACCGTGGGGCTTTTTGCAGCTCTCTTAACCATGATGGATATAATTTTGGTTATAGGTACTGGAACAATGGTTCAAGCTGCAACTCAGTTTACTGGGCTTGGTCTTCCAGTTCTCGTTTACTTGCCAAATATCCCCACTATCATTTCGACTCAAGGCGGCATCTTATTTAGAGGGCTTGGGTTAGGTGACTTTTTCTTTGCAGGAGTTTTAGCAATTCAAACGTTCAACAAGTTCGGTAAAAAAACCGCTTTTATATCGATTATAGCAATGGCTTTGGCATTCGGCATTTGGGAAGCCGCCTTAGAGGACATTTTAGCTTGGCTTGACCCAATTGTTGGGCGAAACATCGGTGGTTTCCCGGGAACCGTGATGATTCTTAGCGGTTGGGCACCCGTTATAGCTTGGAAATTACTGAGCGAAAGAAGCAAGCTAGCTAAAACGCCAGTTACTAAGGAACCACTCGGAGCACCCAAAGAACAAAGTTTACCTATACAATAGAGATTTCAAGTTTAATTGTTGAGTTTATAAAATAAATATTTTTTTGGGAAAAATTGGTTAAAAATAAAAGAGAGGCTAATTTACCCGAATAAAACACTCGTTAAAGGGCGAATAATTAACCATAAATAACCGTTTTCAACTTGGCTTGGTAATATAACTAATACTAATGTTGGTAAAAGTTATATTAGCACGCAGGAGAATTAAATAAAATGGTTAAAAATGGTTTTAGTCGAAAAATTTCTGTAACTCATGGAAACCGTTTTAAATCGCGCGCGCGCTAATGCTAGCGTCTCACTAACATTCTTCAATATATAATATCGGGCAGGACAGCGTGCGGTGACATCTTATTATAGAGCATTTTTAGTGAGGTTTGCTGAGGCTCCGGACTGAAACTTAAAGGAAAAGAAAACACAAATGCTTGCTAAAGGCAATTGTTTTTTGTCAATTTTAACCGGAGCCTTCTCAGCCCATATTTCTTTTCCAATGCTTTTTTTAAAGGACTAAAAAAGGGGAAAGTGGTGTTTTTTTGTTTGGCATTTTTATGGTCGCTTTCTAAGCGCTAAGAAGAGTACAGCTCCGACGATGAGTATTACAATAATTATGGCAATGACTGCAGGGACAAAGTACGTGTTAACGAGAGAGGCTGGAGTAGGCGTTGGCGTAGGAGTAGCAGGTGCAGGTGGAACGAAGTTAAAGGAAGTTTGCGCTGTTGAGCTGAAGTACGAGTTGGATCCGCCGAATGTTGCAATGATTGTGTATATTCCTGGTACATTGGGAGTGAAGACGTAATTGTAGTGTCCTGCTATGTTGCTTGTGGTTACACCTATGGTGTACGTGTTGTTGTTCGGGTCAATTTCCGTCAACGTCACTGGAACACCTGTTGCGTTCGTAGGTTCTGGCGATTGCTCGTAGAGATACTCCATCCATTGATTCATGTACTGGTCAGCGATAGCGGGAGTGCCTGCAGCGGGAATGCCAAGGCAAGTTTGGCCTGGAGATTGATCAGTAACGGTACCAGATATCAATACCTGAGTGCTGCTACCTATGGTAGGTGAAGTTGTCACGGTGGTTGCGGTAAGGCCTTTGCCGTAGCAGTATATCTGGTTGTCGTAGGCGTTGAAGACTAGTAAGTAGCCGTCTACTATACACGGGCACGAGCCGGTGTCAAAGTTCAGTATACTCCAGATTTCCTTTCCGTTAGTTGTGTTTAAAGCGTAAAGCTGGGCTCCATTGTATAGTGGTGGACCATAGTTGTGGCCTGACTCCACGTAAATTACGCCGTCAGCGATAGAGGCGAAGCTGTCGGTAGATATCCAGAGAGTATTGACGCCATAGGGCGTGTTTTCTCCGGCGCTTCCATCGTTCCAGCTCCAAACGAGATTACCGTTCGTCATGTTGTAGCAGTAGACCCATCCACCGAACGTCCACGTGTACAGGTTGCCGTATGCGCAGAGTGCGCTGCAGCCGTCATAGTAGCCCAAAGGATTAGCATAGGGCTCAGTTGGACCCCACACCTTTTGCCCTGTGAGAGTGCTGTAGCCGCTCCAAGTCAGTGCCTCTTTGTCAAATTCAGCGTAGACTCCGCTTTCGGCTCCAGGAATAATAAGGACACTAGAGAATGGTGGTACTGTTTCGTTCTTTATCCATAGCTGAGCTCCAGTGTTTAAGTTGTAGCCTGCTTCAATCACCCAGCCGGGATACCAGCCCGCCGGTCCAGCGCTAGCTTGTATCACCATTATATTATTCACAGGATCATACGCAGCTGTCCCAACATTGGTCATTGAAAAACCGACGCCTGGTCCGAAGGGTACACCGTTGAGACTGTTAGGCAATGGCACTGACCAGACTATTCCTTGCGAGTAGGGAATCACCGTGTTTTGTCCAGGTCCCCAGAACTGAGACTGCGTAGGATTTAGACAAGTACTAGAATTCCAGAATGTCAACGACTGTGATTCAGAACCGTCAGGATTGAAGGTGAAGTTGATGTAGTATTGTAGCAAACTGCCATCTGAACCCTCAATAGTCGGATTAAACATAATTCCTCCCATTCCTGCACCGGAAATGCTCAGTATGTATTTTCCTGACGCTGCGTCAAACAAATCGTAGTAGTTTACGCCGTTCGTGGTCCTAAATGCCCACAAGTATGTGTCTCCTCCGTAGTAGTTCATATTCTTATACACGTATATTTGGCCGCACATCAGAAAGTCGTCAGAGCCTGGCGCGAAGTAGTTAAGATAGTTCTGGGTCCATATCGTCTGTCCAGTTCGTAGATTCACGGCGACCCAGCCATCATGGCCTCCATCCCCCGTTGACTCGCCTGGGTATGCATCGTAGTAGACCACTCCATTCATGACTATTGGTGCAAACTTCGGTTGGTACGCGCATCCATAGAAATAGTTGGCTTGTTCACTGGAACCGAATTCTCCACCCATCTGACCTCCGGCAGCACCCGGAATCTCGCTCCTCGTCCAAACAATGTGTGGAGATAATACTGCTGTAGAGTACGGATTAAAGTTTCCGGTAAAAGCGTAGTCTCCAGTATTTGAGAAAGACGCTGGGCAAATTCCCAGCCAGTTTCCGTCGATCACGTACCAGTTGTTATTAAACGCTTCTACTGGGGTCTGCCAGTAGCCTGTTGGGAGCGGATTCTGTGGAATAGTAGATGCTGGCGTCGTCCCGACTGTGAAGGACGCTGGTGCGCTGGTGCTGGGGCCATAAACATCGCCGACTGCTGATGGATCATTATTCTCGGAAGCGGGTACCGAGGGGTTTCCTTGGTTACCTGTTAATGTTTCCCCAGGGAAGCTAAATACCATAGTATAGTTGCCAAGTTCAGTAGGAACGTATGTAGTGGCATAACCGCCCGCGTCATCAGAAGTGTACGGTCCTAGGGTTGTAGTGGTTTTGTCTGGCAGTGTAACCTTGACTGTGAAGCCCACCCATCGATCGCCTACTATGCCCATGGCTGTGGGCGGCACTTTGTCAATCCACATTGCAATGAAAACCGTTTGACCACGGCCCACAGGATTAGGGTTAACTACCAGATACGCCCAGGTAGGAACAGTCACAGAGTAGTGTTGTGCGTTAGTTAACGGCAGAATTGCGAAAGTACTAAAAGCGAATAGCGTAACAATAGCGATAGCTGCAATTCTGTTTTTAGCAAATTTCATGTATTTTTATTCTCCTGTTTTTGTGATTTACATGTTACGTCGATTGCTTTTAAAATCTTTCTATTTGCCGCTAAAAAAGTAAATAAAGTCAAGTTTTAGCATGCCAATTCTATAAACAATGACATATGTCGAAAGCTTCAGAGCAAAAAACGCAAAAATAATGACAAACAAGCCATTTAAATGCTCGACACTAACGAGTATCGTTGAATTATTCTAATAGCAATCGCGATTATAATAGCGATAATTATGACAGCGATAACATTGACGCCTATCGAAGGTCATGATCTTGGAAGACGTGTTCCACCCATTTGCCTTAGCGTTAAAGAAGCTCACAGAATCTGGTAACAGTTATTTAACCTCAGAGTTAGGCATTTATAGGCAAACTAATATACATCGCCCAGAATCGAGTCATACTATGACATCAATCGATCCGAAGAAGCAAGTTGCAATCGATGAGGTTGACGCAATAATTCTATCAAACCTCCTTAGAGAATCACGCACGAGCTTTAGTAAAATCGCTGAAGAGTGTAAGATTACCGTAACATCAGTAACGAACCGCTATAGACGCTTACACAAAGAGGGAATAATCAATGGAGAAATCATGCAGGTCAACCCATTCAGTCTAGGGTACCACTGTGCTGCTCTCTTCGGGATCATTAGCCAAAAACACAAAGAGACTGACTTACTAAATTATTTTGAAAAGAACAGTTACAATTTCTCTCCGGTAAAATTTGGTACTTTTACAAAATATGCAGCCACCACAACGATAGCATTAAAAAATGTGGGGGAGTTAACAACTATACAAAGATGCTTGGAAACCAACAGATTAGTCAAACGTGCGGACGCATTCATATCTTCGCCTGAAACAGTAATAGCTGATCACCCAGAAAATTTGATAGTATCCCCCTGCAGTGGCAGAATTGAATACAAAAAAACTGAGATAAAACCTGTTGAGGTAGAAATGGATGAGATTGACCGAAAGATTGCCAGAATACTAACACATAGGTCAAGAACGCCTTTCGGAAGAATCGGCGAAGAATTAGGCATAACTACAAAAACGGTTATCCAGCGATACAGGAAGATAAGAGGAAATGTACTCACTCTCTCCACAATAACGATAGACCTAAACAAGTTGGGGTATACTGCCGGCGCTCTTTTATTAATTAGACTCGAAAATAAATCAAGGACAACAGAGATAATAAACCAACTGCTCATAATCCCCAACCTTATACATCTTAATAATTTCACAGGACCTTATGATTTGCTGGCACACATTGTGTTCAAGAGTTTCCCAGAATACTTCCAACTCATAGAGCGAATTAGCACAATAAAAGGTATTGACGAAATGGAGATTTCCTTAGTTCCGGGTTTTCCTCTTTGGCCTCAAAACCATTTCGCTAACCTCCTGTAGTTAATTCAACTCTAGTGCGCGGGCGCTGTTACTGTGATGTTACAGTCACAAGTTTCATATTCAGCCTCAATCTTTCTTCCACATACTTTGCACTGAAATGTTGGCATAATTATCTTGAGAAAACATGAAAAAAAACCAAAAAACTTTGCTCCCTAATGAGGGCAGGGTCTCTTGCCTAAAATGCGCTCGTTTACCCGAATAGGGCGCCTAATCCTTCTAGTGCTGCTTCTTCTTTGGCTTTTTCTTCTTCAGCTTTCTTCTTCTTGTCTTCTGGAGCTGCGGCTGCTGGCTTTGCTTCTGCACTTGCTGCTGGAGCTGCAACTGGAGCGGCTGCCATCATTGTTGGTGCGGCTTTAATTGCTTCGTCAATGTTTACTTCGCTGAGGGATGCTACTAATGCTTTTACCTGTATCGGGTCAACTGTGATTCCTGCTGCTTTGAGAACGTTTGTTACTGAATCTTCGTCTATTTCTTTTCCTGCCTTGTGAAGGAGCATCGCTGCGTAAATATTTTCCATACTTTTCACCTCTTCATCGGACTATTTTAACTTTTTCAGTTGGTCAGACCGCCTCGTTTGAAGAAGCTGGTCGTTACCTTGAATTGGCAGTTTGGTTCTGCCATTTTCTTGCCGTTTAGAAGAATACCCAATACCTTAAGAACCTTTCGTACATGCACTTACGGTAGGTAGCTACAACATTTTCGGTTCCTGCGATGTTGTCAACAAACTGTAATGTTTCATAACGCTTATCTTTAAGGCGAGGCACACTACGGTGATTTGCGGGTTCATGATGCTATGGGAAATATTACAGTCGCCATTCTCGGCGCTTTAGATTACGGCAACAGCCTTGGCAAAAAAGGCACATCCACAGACATAACGTTCTATAACCTGAAAAGAGGCGAAGCCACAGTAACCATGATTGAACCCACACGGTACCCTGAAAGGCTGGCGCCACTGTTCTACGCTGTCTCTCTATCGAAAAAGGCAATAGTCGTCGTGGACGAGATAAATGCCGCTTTCGGCGAATGCCTCATAATGCTTCAATGCGTAGACATCAAAAGCGGCTACATAGTTCTAAGAAATTTCATTCCCAAAGAAAAAATCGAGCCACTTATAAAAGGAACAAATCTAGAAAAATTTGAATTCATTGCAGATGACCCAACTTTTCTAAGAGAACAACTCTTAGCAGAAGCAGCAAAACAAAAATCTCCTGAGGTTCCAGTTGGACAACAGTCAATTGGAACAGTACCGGTGGATCATGCGTTTAATGTTAAAGGCGTAGGTGTCGTCATACTAGGCGTAGTTACAAGCGGAATCATTCAGAAACACGCGACGCTCAACGTTCTTCCAGGTGGAAAAACAGCGCAAGTCCGCTCTATCCAAAAGCATGATGACGAATTTGATGTAGCTGGTGAAGGCGACCGGGTTGGGCTTGCGTTAAAAAACGTTGAAGTAGAAGATTTAGACCGCGGAACGGTTTTAACAAATGACCCCTCAATTAAGACGACATTCAAGTTGGAAACGCATGCTTCATTGGTCAAGTACTGGCAGACGCCGATAAAGCAGGGAATGGTCATGCATATTGGCCACTGGACGCAGTTCATCGCTGCCAAAGTGGATGCTGTTGCCGAGACTGGTAACCCTAAAAAGCCAACTTTAACTTTAAACCTTGACAAGCCGCTTGTCTACCGCCCAAACGAAAAAGCGGTGCTGATGTATTTAGAGGGCGCAAAACTGCGAGTAGCAGGAACTGTAGAGTTACCTTAACTAATTGCTCAGTAGCGTTTAATCGCGGTGGAAAACGGCGCTAAATTATTTTTAGTTCCCTTCAAGGTTGTTTTTAAGTTCTTTGTGTTGAATAGACTTGTTTTTGGGTTTGTTTCACGTGTCACCCATGTACATAGTTGCTAGCCACACATATTCATGGTTATACATCACGCAATAACGTGGGTTTTTTCCATATTTTTACAGGCAGCCCTGCTCTAGATATTTTTGGGACAAACCAGTGCGCCTGCAGCAACAACTCCTGGTTTACTGCTCTCCAAGAAGTTATTCCTGAATTGCACTTGAGTAGCTTTTAAAAGATAGAACATTGCCATATCATACAAATAGAGTGAAAAGACTTGCCGAACGTTGTAAAAGTTGACATGGGCGATTTGGACGGCGAGAAAGAGAACCTTGCGAATTTCTTGCGTAGCCAATTCGGGTTAAATTCATCAGTAATTAGCTATGGCTTGGAACTAAAAATGGAAGATGTTTCGACTTATGCATTGGCAAGAGGAGTAACCAAGTTTGTTTATCGCAAGAATCTAAACAGCACGCATTGGGTTAATGTGGAAAATAACGTGGTCAAAATCAACAGGTTCAAGCACGAAAATAAAGCTAAGAAAAACAAGCACCCAACTACCGCATCAACGATAAAACACGGGTGGTAACAAAAAGACGGCCGACCATTTCTTAAATTTTTTGAAAGAATTAAGTTCCCGATATGCTTAACTCATTTTGGTGATTAGCCAAAAACTCGCCAACAACAAATAGCTAAATCTTACAAATAACAATTTGTTCACTGAAAAATTTAACGGTGCATTCAACAACTGATTAAATACAGAATAGCTATCATCTTTGAGTAAAACAAGAACACCGCTGAGTTTTAAGAAAAAATCTATATTCCCCAAGCAATTCATCATCCAGCACGAGTGAACTGATGTATAGAACTGGCGTTGCAAGCCTTCCACTTCACGGTGGAAAGGCACCTTTATGGCTTACTGTACGCATGCGTAAGTTAGCCAAGGAAATAGCCGACATCATGATTGAGGAGCAGGGCACAGCCACCTTTATCCAACGTTTATCTGACCCGTACTGGTTTCAAGCGTTCGGCTGCGTCTTAGCCTACGACTGGCATAGTTCAGGAGTAACCACCGTAGTCACAGGCATCCTCAAAGGTGCCTTGTCGCCGGAAGAGCACGGCATCGCTGTTTGCGGAGGAAAAGGCAGAACCTCAAAGAAAACGCCAAGCGACATCGCTTTGGCTGGCGAAAAGTTCGGTTTTTCCGAAGAAACAATCAAAACGCTCACTTACAACAGCAAAATGGCTGCAAAAGTAGACAATACAGCCATCCAAGCAGGATACCAACTCTATCACCACGCCTTCTTAATAACTAAAGATGAGAAGTGGGCGGTTATCCAGCAGGGCATGAGCGCGGAGGACCGAACAGCAAGACGTTACCATTGGCTATCCGATAACGTAACTAACTTTGTTGTTGAACCCCACAACGCTATTGTCGGCGATTTGAAACGGGAAAAAGCCTTGAATATGGTGGCAAAAGACAGCGAAGCCGCCAGAAAAGCCTCTGTAGATTTAGCAAAGGAACCAACCCGCAAACTCATGAATCTTATCCAGACTACGGCAAAACCGCTCAACCAGAAGTCGCTGCAAGATTGGCTACCGAAAGCAGATGATCCATGGCAGCAAACTCTAAACAGCCTTAGCATGCCCCGCAACATAAACTGGGACACGCTTAGCCGAGTCTACGAGTTCCAACCCAACAATTATGAGGAACTCTTAAGCGTAAAAGGCGTTGGACCAGCCACTGTACGCGGTTTAGCTCTGGTAGCCGAGTTGGTTTATGGAGAGAAACCCAGCTGGGAAGATCCAGTGAAATTCAGTTTCGCCTATGGAGGCAAAGACGGCGTTCCCTTCCCAGTTAACCGCAAAGCGATGGACGAGTCAATCCAAATCCTCAAGCAGTCAGTGCAATCAGCGAAAATCGGCGACAAAGAGAAACTGCAATCACTACAAAGGCTAAGGCGGTTTGTTCCCGAGACCGCAAATTCCTAAAACGGGCATATTTAAAAAACGAATAATTTTTATTGCTGCAGGTTCACTTAATTGCCCGAGCCTGTCGGTGGGGTCGTAGTCTAGACAGGTATGACGACGGGCTCCAGAAGCAAGCAACGGGTTTGCTGACCTCGCCCAGAGGAATGACGAAGTTCTGGAGCGTGTCTAGAGAAACCCGTAAAGGATCGTCTTGTGCGGTTCTTGGGTAAAGGTCGTCGGTTCAAATCCGGCCGGCCCCACCAAACTTGTTTTTGTAAAAAATAAGATTATGAAAATCTTACTATTTTTTGATTACAATTGTAGTCGCAAGTGAACGCTGAAGGATTATACTATAATGTTTAATAATAATAGGATGTTAAATATTGCTTAGATGATAGGAAGGTCAAGGTTGTATGAGCGGAAATAGTGACCCAAACATTTTAGAAATCGAGATTGACCCTAATGCCCTCGATTATCTTAAGAAAAACGGCGATGTTTTCATACTTACAGACGTTGAAAATCCACAATACTCATACTACAAGATTAAGGGTTATGATGCTAATGCTAATCTAATAATTAAATTCGAAGAGTTTGTCGAAATCTGCAAAACATATCCTGATTCTCAAACTGACATAAACAACCCACAAACAGAATTTATTACTAAAACATTTGACGTAGCGTCTCCAGCAAAATTAAAGCATAATGACTTAGCATTTTATGTTGCGAAATCTGGTTTCTTAACGGTTAATGATTGGTTAAAAACATTAAAAGATGAGGATGAAATTCCAGAATGTTCAACTGGAAACAACAAAACATTCTATCTTTATCATATTCAAACCATTCAAACCACTGCTTAAAATAGCCTAAAAGCCAGCGTTTGGGGAGTTCCATTTATAAGCTAGGAAGAGTTTTTGCTCGGGAGATGATGATATGGTTTTCAGCGATGTCCCCACGATTGAAGCGGTTAAGCTTACAAAACAATACGGTTCTTTTACAGCAGTTTCAGACTTAAACCTCAAGATAGAGGGCGCAAAATGTGTCGGTTTTCTAGGTCCAAACGGAGCAGGAAAAACAACCACACTCAAAATGTTCACCGACTTGATCCGTCCTTCTTCTGGAGAAGCTCTGATAAATGGTATAAACGTTCATACGCACAAGAAGGCAGCATTGGCATCTGTCGCCTCGATTATTGAGACGCCTGAAATTTATCCTTCGCTGACGCCTCGCGAAGCTCTGACAATGATTGCGGAATACAGAGGAGTTCCAGCAGCAGAGATTAAAAAGAGAATAGAAGAATCCGTCGCCGAAGTCCATATGAGCGAATGGATCGATAAAAGAGTAGGTAAGTTCTCCAAAGGAATGAAACAGAGAATTTGCATTGCATCCACATTGATCAGTGAGCCGCGTATCCTTCTTCTCGATGAGCCCACCAACGGACTTGATCCCCGAGGCATGAGTGAAGTCAGGGAAATCGTTAAATCACTTAAGGGCAAGAAAAGACTGATTTTCATGAGTTCGCATCTTCTCAGCGAAGTTTCAGAGGTATGTGACGAGGTCGCCATGATTGACCATGGCAAGCTGATCGTGTATGATACAATTTCAAATGTGACCTCCAAATTTTCTGGAGGAGCAAACATGGTTGAAGTTGAACTTCAGCGTCCTATTGATCCCCAAATAGTAACGCAGAGGATCGCAAAACTTTCCAATGTGGTTTCAGCAGAGCAAACAAATGATACAAACATGCGGATTAGGTTTAGCGGAGGCTTGGATGCGCAATCAGGGCTTCTCTCTGATTTGGTAAAAATGAATATTGGAGTCATAAGTTACAGAGTTGCGGCCTCGGAACTCGAAGATGTTTATCTTAATCTGATCAAGGAGACGGTGTGATAAGTATGAACGAAACAGAAACAATCGGTGGAAATAAAGTGCCGAGCAGCATGGCGCAAGTCGGCATATCGATGAAGTATACTTTTCTTGAATACATTAGGTCGCGCCGTTTCCTTATAGTGCTGATTATTACTCTTTTAATAGCAGCGCTTCTCACCATTGTAGTGGCGTGGCGGCGTCCTGAGGGTTTTCTAATTTCAAACCTTGGGTTCTATTCCAGTTGGTGGGGTTTGTCAGTAACATTTGTAATTATACTGACGGGAATTTTCTTCGGAGGAGACGCCATTTCAAGTGAGTTTCAGAATAAGACAGGTTACTTCGGAATCCCTAATCCTATCAGAAGGTCGTCAATATACATTGGGAAGTGGTTGTCGGCTTTCCTAGCAGCAACTGCAATCTTTTTCGTGTACACGGTGATTACAATCGCCAACGGATTTTACTATTCCAGTACAATAGCAAATTTTGGCTCAGGTCTCCCCTATCAATTCGTCTACTCTTTACTTTACGCATGGTTTTATCTCGCAGCGGTCATGGGGGTCGCGTTCTTTTTCAGTTCGCTGTTTAAGAGCAGTGTTTTTTCCATTCTTGTAACGGTTATCCTCTTACTGTTCGGATTCAACCTAATTTCGGAGTTGATCTCAAACCTTGTCGGGATTGAACCATGGTTTATTCTAACTTACGGAGCAGGGATAATAGGCAACATATTACAATCGCCTTATCCCCCCGCCAAAACCGTGACAACTACGCCAATCGGTCATGGTCATACATTTACCACTACTACATTCGCCGCATCGGTTCCTCAAGGACTCGCCATCATAGGAGTATACTTCATCGTCACCGCAATCTTGGGACTACTGGTATTCGAAAGAAAAGAATTCACCTAAACAAGGAATAGCAAATTTCCAAATCGTTTCCACAGGTAGAGGTCGCCGGTTCAAATCAGGCAACCCGCCATATTTTCATATTTTTATAATGTAAAATCTTTTCTTAACGTGCATGGTAGCAACCAAGATCTGAAAAAAAATAGTTGAGTTTTGTAAGCTATTAAATTTTTTTTGCAGTGAACATTCACGATCATTATTTTGACGAATAGGCTGAAATATATTCAGGTTGAACATTAAGTTCAAGCGATGCTCTTGGTCTCCAACAGAAGTCGTGAACAGTTGCGGAGAAAAGCGCCGCAAATACTTGTTGTAGCAATCGCTATCATAGTTGTCGTCTATTTAGTGCTTGATTTTTTGGAGGACGTTGTTATCCAAGGTGGCCCGATTACAAGCGAGCCAATAATTAGTATTATCCTTTCTATAACCCGCGGCGTAACTGCGACAGTGCAGGCTTGGGGTTACTCGGGCATCTTTGGGTTGATGCTGCTTGAATCAAGCTCTGTACCTATCCCGAGTGAGGTGATTCTTCCATTCGCAGGCTATTTGGTTTCCAGGGGGCAACTTGATCTTTGGATAACCCTAACGGTTGCAACCATTGCTGGAATAGCCGGTTCACTGGTTGACTACTACATCGGATTAAAAGGTGTTCAAGCCCTAATTCAACACAAAATTTTAGGTAAAGCTCTTTTGTCGACAAACCAGCTTGAAGTTACCGAAAAATGGTTTCTCAAGCATGGAAGTTTAATGGTTTTTATAAGCCGTATTATTCCGGGATTCCGAACAACTTTTTCGTTTCCAGCGGGCGCTGCAAAAATGAAGCTATCAAAGTTTCTTGCTTTCACGACTGCAGGCTGTTTATTATGGAATGTAATGTTGATTTACCTAGGCTGGTATCTGGGCAAAAACTGGACGCAAGTTGCTGGCGTCTCCCATTACATAATTATTGCCGTCGTAGCTACAATATTAATCATCATTGTTGTTTACCTATTTAGCAGAAGACAAAAAAAGCAAGCACTAAACTCAATGAAAAGAAAATCGTTTAAACTATTTTAGTTATCTTTGGTTTCACTTCGCCTTTTATGCCGATGTCTTTGGCTTCTTGAACCTGCAGCATGCAATCCACATGAGACGCTTCATTGAATACTTTATAGTCAATCATTTCTAGGAATGCGGCGTCGATTGAAACTGGCGAGTCAGAGGCAAAGATGCCTATGTCCTTCATCGTGACTTCGCCTGGATTAGGCAGACAGTCGCAGAGTGGGGTTATGTTCTTTGCGAAGCTCACGTATGACACTTTTTTCGGGTTGAAGGTGGAGAGTACGCCGTAAGCGGCTGAAGCGAGTGCCTTGCAAAGATTTTCCTGATGAACGAAGCTTATGGCTTCCATGGGGCAACTCTGTTTGCAGACTGGGCAACGCATGCAGAGCGGAGAGGTGTTTCTTGCTTTTCCCTCGATGATTTCAGGCAGGTGCATTTCGCAATTTTCTTTGCATTTGCCACAGCCGATGCATTTGGATGTATCTATTTCTAAGCCTACTGTTCTATGCTGGCGAAGTTTTCCTGCTCTCGGCGCGCAGCCCATGCCGAGGTTTTTTATGGCGCCGCCGAACCCGCTGAGTTCATGGCCTTTATCATGCGTGACAACAATCATGGCGTCAGCTTCCGCGATAGCGCCTGACACCTCTATTTCTTTTAATATGCCCTTGGCGGGGACTGTTCGGTAATTTTCG
>Ga0326727_10009870_pt1 | contig 23132 bp, 26 predicted proteins | sample MB2enrmetagenome_FD_207643 | JGI IMG/M metagenome (GOLD analysis project Ga0326727, IMG submission 207643) | Lab enriched peat soil microbial communities from McLean, Ithaca, NY, United States - MB29MY | ecosystem: Environmental > Terrestrial > Soil > Wetlands > Peat | place: USA: New York... | reverse complement strand
GTTTTCCCAGGTTCGAACGGCCCCGCAAAAAAGTCTCATAGAAAATTTGAACGTAGACTTGCTTTTTGGATTTTGATTTTCTTAGGCTACTCATGCGGAGGGGACCATCACACCTTTCGACATTTTCTAGGAGCATAACCTGAATGAGAACCCTACTGCACTCGCTTCACCGCGACGAAAACGGCCAGGACCTGGTCGAGTACGCACTCGTCGCTGCCCTGATTGGCCTCGGCTCCGTTACGGCCATGAAGACGCTTTCGAACTACATCTCCAACGCTTTCACGACCGTTGGTTCCGCCCTCGTCTCGGCGGTGTAGCCTTCGTTCCAGCGGCACCCACCCTATAACCGGGAACGGCCGCAGCGTCCCAAAAGTTGCGGCCTACCTCCCGTGTCAAGACTGTCACGGGTGCCTGACAATAGCCATGCCTTCTCCCAAACGAACAGAAGAAATGCCACTCAGCCTAGAGTGCTCTTCCACTGTACTCATTCTTGCAAGGCGGGAAAAGGAATGATTTCATGATTGACATCTTCAAGTGACTTTACCGCGACGACAACGGCTAGGACCTGGTCGAGTACGCCCTGGTCGCGGCCTGCCTTATTATGAGCGGAGTTGCCACGAGCCGCATACATGCAAGCGCGATAACCTCCCCCCTCACGATTATGGGGACTACCCAGAGCACGTTGCACTATGGTACGCGCCCATTTCCTACTTGGCCGGTCTACCAAGCGCGGCAGCCCGCCTTAGCGCGTCTTGGTTCAGCCGAAGCCATCCGGGCAAGATAAGGGAATTACCGTTCGTCTCCACGTCCAATGGGCTCCCGCAAAATAAATTTAACAAACTTCACTTTTTTGTTTTTCTAGACTTCCATCTCGCCCTTGTCTTGGCCATAGTGCTTCTATGAATACTCGGCCAGACGACGTTTGCCTTGCGCTTGCGGCGATTGTTGGGGTAGTGGGTGGGGTCTTCGACCTGCGCTCCTCGCACCGCATTCCCAACTACTTCACATACTCCTCCGCCGCTTGCGGCATTGTCCTGCGCGGCGAACTCGGCGGATGGCGCGACCTGCTCTCCGCCGTGGCCGCGGCAATGGGCACGTTCTTCTTCCTGGCGATCTTTTATCGCCTTCGCACAATGGGCGGCGGCGATGTGAAGTTGATGACGGCCGTCGCCGCCTTTGCCGCGATGGACCACGTGTTCTTGGAGATGTTTTGCACCGCGTTGGCTGGCGGCATGATCGCCCTGGGCATCATCCTCTGGAAGCGCCAGCTTGGAAAGCGGCTCACCAACGTCTTTCTGATCCTGTTGCACCACTTCCACGCGGGCATCTCACAACACCCAGAGCTGAGTCTGGATAGCCCTGATGCCCTCACGATGCCTTACGGCACCGCCATTGCGGTAGGCAGTATGGCCGTTCTTGTAATAGCGCGAGGTCTTAAATGAACAACATTCGCAAGCTTCTCATCGGGGCGCTGGTTTCACTGGCCGTTGCCGGGTTGTTTGTTTTTATTGTCTACAAGAAGATGCAGATGGGAAAAATGGATGCCGCCCGGATCTCCCGCCAATGGCGCTATGTCGCAGCGACTCGCAACATTGCCGCCGGCGAGCGCCTCACCGCCAATATGCTCACCACTGTCGACTGGACTAGCACCCTGCCGGTAAATGGCGCGATCGGGTCGCCGGAGAAAGCGGTGGGACGCCTTGCATCCTTTCCTATTGCCGGCGGCATGGTGGTAACCGAGGCGCTTTTGGCCGCGCCGGATTCCGCCCTTGGTCTTCCCCAAAAGATCCCTGATGGCATGCGTGCGATCGCCATCCAGACCGACGAGGTTGCCGACTTTGGCGGCTTCCTCTTCCCCGGCTCCCAGGTAGACGTGTTAATGACCATCAAGAGCGCCGTTTCCGGCGCCATAGCGGCGCCTACTGCGCGAGGCTTCGATACAGTTCGGACGGATAGAGACCAGACGGTCGTGGTGTTGGAAGATATCGCGGTGCTGGCAACCGGCAAGCAGATGGTCCCCGACCCTTCCGGCAAGCCGACAACAGTATCCGTTGTGACCCTCCTCGTAACGCCGGACGACGCGCGCAAAGTCGCGCTGGCCCAACAGAAGGGCATCGTCCATCTTGCCTTGCGAAACAACGATGACCGCGGGAGCGCTATACGCAAGACCACCTACCTCTCAGACCTGATCGGAACGCCACCGCCGCAATCGCGGCCTTTAGTTCCAAAGAGTGTCGCGCCAACGCCTGAAGAACCCATGGTCGAACGTCTCGAAATCGTAACTGGCTCGAAGAGCTTTACGCAGACATACCTCAACAACATTCCGGTTGGGGAGGCGCCTCAACCTTCCCCTGTAGGAGGGAACTCAAAGTGAGCCGCCACCCCATGTATCTCCTGAGCGCCATTTTTATAGGGGCACTGGCCATCTCAGCCTGCTATGCACAACAGGCTCCGTTGGACCAGTCCATTCGCGTGGAATCTTCAACGGTTCCCGTTCTTCCCGGCAGCATAGGCCAGACCCTGCATGTCACGTTAGGCCACTCGCTGTTCTTCGATGCGCAGGCGCCTCTGTCGCGGGTGTACGTCGACAATCCTGCTGTGCTCGAATCCTACGCGGCCACACCGCGTCAGGTTGTCGTGAGCGGCCTCGTTCCCGGCATCGCAACGATTGTGCTTTGGGATGTGAAGGGCGCAAACACCGCGTATAGCATCGTCGTCGATGTAGACGTTTCGAGGCTACAGGAGGCGTTCGAGAACCAGTTTCCGATGGACAAGATTCTCGTGTCCGCCGACCAGAACGACATCATCCTTCACGGGTACGTCGCTTCCCAGGAAGAATTCACGCAGGCAACGAAACTGGCAGCCGGCTTCGGCAAGATTATCGCCAATTCGCTGCGCATTGCGCCACCCCACTTGCGCCAGGTGCGCCTGACGGTGAAGTTTGCCGAGGTTGATCGCACCAAAGCCACCCAGATGGGCTTCAGCCTGCTTTCCATGGGCCAGACAATCGCCATGACAGGCACGGGTCAATTTCAAGCGTTTCAGGCCCCTACCCTCAGCAGTTCCGCTTCCTCCACCCTCAGTGAAACGGTCAACACCCCGCTCAACCTGCTTCTTTACAACCAGAACTTGAACATCGGTGCGGCCATACAGGACATGGCATCGAAGCAGGTCCTCCAGATTCTCGCAGAACCTACGATTACAGCGCTTTCCGGCCATATAGGCACATTTCTGGCCGGAGGTAAATTTCCCTTCCCAATGGTGCAAGGAGGTATGGGCGGACAGGTATCCGTATCCGTTCAGTTCATGCCCTACGGCGTGAGCCTCAATTTCTTGCCCATGGTCCTCGATGATGGCACCATCCGGCTGCATGTAGCTCCGGAAGTCTCCGCGCTCGACTATACGAACGAGGTGGAAATCGATGGCTACACCATCCCAGCCATTAGCACGCGCCGCGCGGAGACGGACATTGAACTGCGGGATGGCCAGACGTTTGCTTTAACCGGATTGCTTGACCGCCGCATCACCGACCAGTTCGAGCAGATGCCTGGGTTTGCATCGATCCCAATCCTCGGGATGCTCTTCCGCTCCAAGAATCTGCAACATTCCACAAGCGAACTGCTCGTCATCGTAACCCCACACATCATAGATGAGGTCAGCCACCCGGATGATGCGGCGCCTAAAGCACCCGCGCCCGTAGTCCCTTACCTGGCAAACCCCTCATTCGATAAGTCGTTCAACGGGAAGAAGTAGAGATGCCGCATCGTCCACTGCTGCTTGCAGTTCGCGCCAATCCAGAGTTGATTGCACTGCTTGAACGCGTCGCCGGTCCGCAGGGGCTTGGTGTCGCCAAGGTCCACCAATACCTTGCCAACGGCAGCCGCGTCGATCTGGCGCAATTGCCCCAGGATGCGCCCTGCATTGCTTTTGTCGACTTTGCAGCCGACCCTGAGCAAGCGATTCGAACGGCCGAGAAATTGAGCGCCAATGTGATGCCGCGAATATGGCCGGTTGCCGTCTCCGGAACTTCCGATGCCGACACACTACTGCGCGCCATGCGCGCCGGATGCCAGGAATTCCTGCGTTGGCCGGCGACAGATACACAACTGGAATCAACATTAAGCAACGTACTGCGTCGCGTTGCAGGTGCGAAAAGCGAGCCCAGCCGGAAAGGCCAGCTAGTGGTTTTCATAGGCGTACGCGGAGGAGTGGGCGCCACAACCCTGGCTGTTCATGCCGCGCTTGCGCTCGCCGGGAGGCCCCAAAGCACCACTCTGCTGGTCGACCTCAAGCGCCAGCTAGGGCACGTTGCGGTTTACCTCAACTTGACAAATCCGGGCTATTCGTTCGGCGACATTCTGGACAACATTCACCGGGTCGACGGCGCGCTATTGCGTACTATGCTTGTGCCGCACTCAGCGTCCCTCTCTGTTCTGTGCTCTCCGGATAACTGTACCGCGCTTTCGGATGCGATGAGGCGAGAACACTTCCGCCCCAATCCCACCGTCGAAGTGATTGACCGAGCGCTGACGCTGCTCCGCGCCGAACACGACCTCATACTCATCGATGCCGACCCTGGACTGCCAGAAACCGCCGCCCTCGCGCAGCGTGCCGAGCACGTGTTTTTGGTTGCCTCTCTCGACATTGGCTCGATGCGCGATGTGGCCCGATACGTGGATTTGCTGGGCCGGAACCCGGACCGGCAGAGGCTAGTCATTACCCGCGCGGAGCGCGGCAGCGTGCTGACGCCCGATATGGTCCTGAACGCTACAGGCCTTCCCATCGCAGCCACCTTCCCCGACCTCTCGGAACCGATCTCTTCCGCCATCAACGCCGGCCATCAGGTTCCTCAACAAGTACGTGAGTTCCACGCAGGTCTGAAGGCTGTACTCGCGCTCATCGATGAGCAGGCAATGTCTATGCCCCGTAAAAGCTCATTTTCACTTTTCGGAAGACAAAGGTAGCCGATGATGCTTGTACCAGATGACCGCACAGGAATAGACAATTCGGGCACGATTGTCGACGTTCCCATCGAGTTTTCCGCCGCGCCCCTGCGCATAGAGCCGACCTCTCGGCCTGGCATCCGGCATTTTCCCGCCGAGCATATGCAGCTTATCCACCAAGAACTGCTGTCGCTCATCCGTCCGGAGCGGCTCGGCGAGCCGCGCAACGAGGATAAGCAGGAATTGCGCCTGGCCATCAATAACATCATCACGTGCCACCGAATGCCCTACAGCGGCGTCGAACGCGACCAACTTGCAGAACAGGTTCTTGACCAAGTTTACGGTTATGGCCCGTTACAACCGCTAATAGATGACGACACCGTGGACGATATTCTCGTCAATACTCATGCCACGGTCTACGTCGAGCGCAAGGGATTGATCGAGAGGACCAACGCCAGGTTCCATAACAAGGAACACCTTATGCACATCGTCGACAGGATCGTCTCTGCTGTCGGCCGCCATGTCGATGAGTCGTCCCCAATGGTCGATGCGCGTTTGTCGAACGGCTCGCGTGTCAATGTCGTTATTCCACCGCTGGCTATTGATGGCCCCTGCGTTAGCATTCGCAAGTTTGGCACACATCCATTGACAGCTGACACCCTCGTTGCCAACAAAAGCATCACCCCCGAAATGCTAGAGTTTCTTGCCGCGGCAGTGAAGGCCAAACTCTGCCTGCTTATCTCCGGTGGAACCGGCGCCGGAAAAACCACACTGTTAAACGTCCTCTCGAGCTTCATTGGGGCGCGGGAGCGCATCATCACAATCGAAGACTCAGCCGAGCTGCAACTGCAACAGGAGCATGTCGTCCGGTTGGAATGCCGTCCGGCCAACGTAGAAGGAAGAGGCGAAATCCTGCAGCGGCAGCTGGTTATCAACGCCTTGCGCATGCGCCCAGACCGAATTGTGCTGGGCGAGGTGCGCGGCGAAGAGGCCATGGACCTTCTCCAGGCCATGAATACCGGCCATGACGGGTCGCTCGCCACCATTCATGCCAATTCCCCTAGGGATGCGATAACGCGGCTAGAAAGCATGGTGCTTAGGGCATCCGCGAACCTGCCTGACAGGGCCATTAAACAGCAAATTGCTAGCGCCATCCATTTGGTCGTCCAGGTAAGCCGCCTGAGCGATGGCAGGCGTTGCATCACAAACATCGCAGAGATATCCGGGATGCAAGGCGATGTGCTGACAACGCATGAGATTTTCACGTTCGATAAGCGCGGGGTGGATAGCCATGGCATGGTTCATGGCACGTTCCGAGGAACGGGACTGCCGCCTGAACGCTGCACCAGGATTATTGCGCCCGCTGGAATAAATCTGTCCCGGGGCATTTTCCAAAACTCGCTGGAGGTATAAGAGTGCTGCAACTCATAGGGCTGTTTGCCGCATTGTTTGGAATATCGTTTTTCGTGTTTCTGTTCATTACGCGTACCTCTAAAACGGAACACGCTACGTTGAAAAGGGCACAACACATTGCAACAGGCAAAGACGCGGACTCAGAGAGCGAACCTCTCCTGATCGCCTCCGCGCCTGTAAACACGACCGCTTCCAGCACGGGACTGCGCGGCATGGTGCTGGTCAAGCATTTGGAGTTGCTTATCCAGCAAGCGGCCCTGTCTATGAGCGTGCCCGTTTTTCTTGGGCTTTCATTTGCTGGTGCTGTTCTAGCTTTTCTTCTTAGCTGGATGCTCATTCCTATCCTGATTGTTGAGTGCATCGCGCTAAACGTGGGCGCATTGTTGCCGTACTTCTACCTGCGCTTTAAGCGGGCTCGCCGTCTTACCGCTTTTGATAAAGAACTGCCCGGAGCCTTGGAGCTGATTTCTCGCGCTGTGAAAGCGGGCCACTCGGTACAGGCCGCGTTCGAGATCGCCGGGCAGGAGGCAATGCAGCCCGTTAGATCTGAATTCGCCGTCATAAGCGGTCAGGTCAGATTCGGTCTCCCGCAGAATGAGGCTCTCATGCAAATGAGCGAACGAATTCCGACGCAGGATCTGCGATTCATGATCACGGCAGTGTTGATCCAAAGGCAGACTGGAGGCAGCCTTCCCCAGGTACTCGACCGGACTACTCACATGATCCGCGAACGCATCCGCGTCGCCGGGGAACTGCGGGTCAAGACCACACAGGGACGGCTCAGCGGGATCGTTCTGGTCTGCATGCCCATCGGCGTTGCTTTGGTGATGAAGATTATCAGCCCAACCTGGTTGGACCCGCTCATAACTGACCCGCTGGGACACATGATGCTGTATTACGGATGTGCTTCCCTCACGGTTGGCAGCATACTGATCTACGCCATTACCAGGCCCGAGGTGTAACGATGGTTCAGCTCCTATATTTCTTGATAAGTCTCGGCAGCTTCTCGGCGGTCATGGCGGCGTTCTTGTTTTTTGTCCTGCGTCACGAAAATGCCCAGATCGAAAAGAGAAGCGCGGCTGTTCTTAACCCGCACCTCAGAGCCCTGGAAGAACGCGCCGGAACTTCCTCGCGGGCGCTGGTCAACTTCTCAAATATAGTTCACGCGATTCGGGCGCGCCTGGGCGTTGCCGAAAGCAATAAGCTGCAATATCGGTTGAGCGCGGCAGGATTCTACCACCCCAGCGCGCTGGACACCTATGTTGGTATCCGCGTTCTGCTGCCGCTTGTCGCAGTGGCGCTGGTATCGTTCTTCTCGGTCAGCTTCGTCGCCATTGCCGGTGTGGCGGGCGCCGCCTATCTTATTCCGGACTTTGTGCTGGACAGGCTTATAAAAAAACGGCGAACCATCATCAGACAGAGCCTGCCCGACACAGTAGACCTGCTGGTCATTTGCATGGACGCAGGCCTTGGCGTGGACCAGGCCGTACAGCGCACCGCCGGTGTGCTTAATGTCGCCTACCCCGACCTTTGCGCCGAACTGCTCCATCTTGGCCACCTGCAGCGGATGGGGCAAACCCGCGTTCAAGCCTGGAAGCAACTGGTGACGCGCACAAAGTCGACAGATATCGAGCAGGTTGCGAATATGCTCGGACAGGCGGATGCCTTCGGAACTCCAGTCTCGGATGCATTGCGCGTTCTCGCCGACTCCCTGCGCACGCAGCGGAGGCAGCGCGGAGAGGAACGCGCCGCGCGCAGCGGCATTGTGCTGCTGATTCCGCTGGTTTTCTTCATATTTCCGGTGATTTTCGTTGTTTTGCTTGGACCTGCCGCGATCTCGATCGTCCGTGGCTTCAGTACGTTTGGTCAATGACGCTCAGAAAGGAGATAGGTCGATGACTGGAAACGAGATTCGCATTATTGCGGGCATTCTCTTCGTCATCGTGCTCGGCGCGCTCATCTGGCGCCGCGGCTCGAAGACGCCGAGCTAAGTTGTCTTCTGTGCGAGGACGAGGGAAGGTGTACATCCACGCTGTCCACCTTCCTTCTCAATAGCACTCAACCAACAGCCTGGAAAAGAGCAATGCACGAGGTCCTTATAACACAAGCACTTGTCGGGGCGCCGCCGGGGCTCGCTGTGACCGCGAGGCGAAGGGGGTGCGTATGAGAGAGGTCACGGTTCTCGATTCCACCCGCAACGGCGCGGTGGTGGGTAGCAGAATCCAGGTTGCTGACTCTCCTTTGGCCAGGCTGATTGGACTGATGGGGAGGAAGTTCCTTGATCCAGGAACGGGATTGTTGATGCGCCCCTGCTCAAGCATTCACACCTGTTGGATGCGCATACCGATCGATGTCCTTCACCTGGACTGGCATCTGCGGGTCCTAGCAATCGACATTGCCCTCAAACCCTGGCGCGTTGGCTCGATCCGGCTCCATACTCGAATGGTGCTCGAACTACCCGCAAGCACGGTCGCCCGAATCGGTATCGAACTGGGCGACCAACTCGCCATCGAGGACATGGCCGCTAAAGCAGCCACGATTCTTTGCGTTACAAGAGCCTAAGAGGAGGTTTGCAATGGCTCAATACCGCATCGGGCAGGCTATACTCTCGCCGGACCAACCGGACTTCGACCAAATGCTCAGAAGCGCCTACAACTCCAAGCTGCGGCCAATGTGCCAGTGTGTGGGAGCCCTCGGCATCCCGATGTATATCGCCCAGATCAATGGACGCTTCTGGCTCAAGCGAATGCCCAACACCGGCCGCCAACACGCCATCGGCTGTGCCTCCTGGGAAATGCCCGAGGAATTCTCCGGGCGAAGCGACCTTTATGGCTCTGGCCTCACATACGATGAGGACAAGGTCAAGCTGCGTCTCAGTTTTCCGCTCTCCAGGCGGGGCAGTCAGGCGCCGCCCGCGGCGGCCAAGTCCTCCACAGAGAAACCCAGCGTCCAAGCCGATATCAAACGCCTTACCCTGCGAAGTCTCTTGCACTACCTCTGGGACGAAGCCGGTCTCACCAAGTGGCCAGGCAAGAGCACGAAGCGTAACTGGGCCTTTGTCAACGAGAGCCTGATCATTGCGGCCGACGAGAAGACGGTCAAACAAGGTGATCTTCAGCACTATCTCTACCTGCCCGAGCCATGGATAAAGGAGCGCCGCGAAGAGATCACGGGGCGGCGGCGCGAACGTTTCGCCGCGACCTCAGGGTCCGACGGCAAACATGCCCATCAGCTCTTGCTGTTGATCGCCGAAGTGAAGGAGATCACACAAGCCGGGATAGGCTTCAGGGCAGTGCTTTTCCATCTTCCCGATTGTTCGTTCATCATGGACCAGAAACTTCATGAAGGGCTGATGCGGCACTTCGGCAGGGAGATGCGCATGTGGACCGGCAAGTCACCCGGCCACATCATGATGGCCGCAACCTTCTCCGTCTCTCCGGAAGGCACGCCACAGCTCGAAGAGGTGTCCCTCATGTTCGTTTCAGAAGAGTGGATTCCTTACGACAACATCTACGAGCTGGCTCTAATCCAGAAACTCGTGGCCGACAAGAGATCGTTTCTGAGACTTTTACGCTACAACCGTCCGTTCGACAAGACTATGCCGGTCTTCCTGCTCACCGATCACGGGAACGATCCGGTGGCACTATATGTGATAGATCCCGAGTCTTCACTGGATGACCGCCAGATCGAAGCGGTGGCTTCAGCGTCGAAATACGAATACTGGCTATGGAGTTCGCGAACCCACGGCGGTATCGTCCCGCCCCTGCCGGCGCCACAACCGCCAGCCGGCGCCGCCGCGCCGGCTTCACCTCGAAATCCCGTTCCAACGCCGCCGGCCACTTCCACTTCACCAACGCAATCTGGCGGTTCTGTGCCGCCGGTCAATCAACCAAGCCCGCCAGCGGCGGCGGCCGCTGGAACCGGCGCGCATCTGTCTCTAGCCGCCACAGGTCCTCAACAGGCAGGTCAACGGTGAACGGCCAACTTCAACAGTCCTACCCGCACAATCGCAACCGCAGCATCGAGAGGTTGCCCTTGAGTGCACAACTCCGGTTGTCGCCACCCACCTGCGCCGTCTGTGGCAGCCGGAACATCCGCCCATTCTCGGCGATCTACGGCTGCGGCACAACCTTCTACACCCGCATCAAAGGCCTCATCCTCAAACATGGATACGAGCGAACCAAGCGTCAGTCGGTTCTCGCCAACAAGTGCAGCCCGCCGATGAAACTACCCTGGTCGCCTGCAGTCCTCATTCTGCTGTTCTACTTCGTTGCGCAATGGGGCGCCAACAGGTGGCTCCACTTTTCCTACCTGTTTGAGTTGACTGAATACTACTTCGGCTGGGGAGCCTTACTGATGGCCGTAGCAGCCGGTGTAAACAACTTCGGCTTTTACCCGCAGCGGATAAGTGCGTGGGGACGGTCCTACTTTTGCGAGCGCTGTGGCTCCTGCACCACATTGGAGAGATAGGCATCGCGGAGGCCGGCCTTCTTGTTTTCGAGTTCGACAGACTGAAAGGGACAACGTCTTATGCCGGTACTGAAAGCGCCCACACACTTGTATTGGGTGACCACGAAAGATAACGACGTGGACTGCTTCATCTTCGCTCTCTCGGCACCGGCTAGAACCTGTCCGATAAATAGCGGTGGTCGTTATTGGCTTGAGTTTTCATGCAGATGGCAGCATAAAGGAAGCAGCTTTGGTGATGCCGCGAACCACGAATGCACGCACGGGGCGAGGTGTCGGATGGAGATTGGGCGGTGCTGGAGCCGCTATTGCGGTTTCCCCAGCGGGCCGACGGGCTCGGCCGCCCGCCGGCGGATACGCGTGAGGTGTTGAACGGAGTGCTGTGGATTCTGCGCACCGGGGCGCAATGGCGGGAATTGCCCCGCAAATATTCGCCGTACCAAACGGTACATGGACGGTTCCAGCAGTGGGTGCGTAGCGGGCAGTTGGAAAAGGCGCTGCGCGTGCTGGCCGAAAGGCTGCGTCAGGAAGGGAAACTCGATCCCGGCGAAGGCTTCATCGACGGCAGCTTCGCGGCTGCAAAAAAGGGGGCCTCGCGGTGGGAAAGACCAAGCGGGGCAAAGGGACCAAGATCATGGCCATTGTCGCCCGAAACAGCGTTCCTCTGGCTGTCACGATCGACTCGGCCTCGCCGCACGAGTCGAAACTCGTCGACGAAACGCTCACCGGCAGCTTCCTCGACGAGTTGTGCGAGAAGTTGATCGGCGATCCGCCGCGGCGGACGTATGACTCGGACCCGCTCGACCGGCATCTGGACGAGGAATACGGAATCGAGATGATTGCGCCCAACCGCGAGAACCGGAGCCAGACGCAGGACGGCAGATCGCTGCGGCGCTACCTATGCCGCTGGGTCGTGGAGCGGCTGTTCGCCTGGCTGCACTGGTTCCGCCGACTGGTTGTCCGCTACGAATTTCATGCTGAAAACTTCCTCGGCATGGTCCGGCTCGGCTGCATGAAGATCATGTTGAGGCACTTATGAGTTCTGGGATTTATCGGACCAGTTCTACACTTCCGCGCTTTGGGATCAAAGAGTTACGAACAGGCCTCTGACTTGTGACGCAATCGAGTTCGACACCTACATCAAGAACAACCGCGAGTTTATTCCAAACAATGGCGCGCGATGGCGACAGGGTGAAAGGATCAGCACGGCATTTGTTGAATCGACGATCAACCAGGTTGTGAGCAGACAGTTCTTCAAGAAGCAGCAGATGTAGTGGACGCTCCGGGGGAGCACACCTCTTGCTCCACTCCACGGCTACTCTGTCAGCAACCCTCCAAGCCTGTGCAGTGTATTCAGCGGCGCTTAGGCCTTCATATACGCCCGCTTGCTTCAACCTGCGGCTCATCAAGACAGGCCATGGATGAACACTTCTAGCGGTTCAAAGCGCACGATAAGAGAGCCGTAAGTCCGAGTAAATGTGCGTTTCACGTCCTCGGCCAGAACGACATTCTCCCCTGTCGGGTGTTGCCGTCGGAACGCCTCAAGGTTCGCTGGATCGAACTTGTCAGCAGACCATTTGCATTCGATGGCGATTGGATGTTTACGGTGTGCAGTCAACACGAAATCAATCTCGTGTCCGCGCTTATCTCTCCAGTAACCAACATCCCGACTCTGCAAATACGCCATCATTTCATTGAGCACGAAGTGTTCCCATAATATCCCTAAGTCTTCATGCCGCAGATCCTGCCAGCCGCGGTAGTAGCAGATGAAACCTGTGTCGAAGCCGTAGACCTTTGGCGCAGAAATGATTTCCGCCGGCTTGCGTAAACTGAAAGGACGAACGACGTGGGCGACGAAGGTGGCTCCCAAGACACGCAAATAGTTTGCAATGGTTGGACGGCTTACTTCACACGGACCAGTGAACCGCGTTGCTTCAAAGATGCGCCACTCTGTGCAAGGATAAGTTCGGTAAACTTCTGAAAAGAATCTCGCCGTTCCAGCCGGAAAAGTTCCTGGATATCTTTGGCCCAATAGGCGTCGATCCATTCTTGAAAATCCCTCTCCTCAAGATCTTTCGCCAGAAAGAATGGAGGCAATCCTCCGCGCAAAAATCTATGCTCCAGATTCAACTGTTTTGCATCGGAAAGATCGCGCAGGCACATGGGCGTGAGCCAGAGATCGCGCTTGCGACCTGCGAGGGTGTCTTTGAATTTACTCGATGCACTCAGAGTAGAAGAACCAGTAGCAATGATTCGAACGGTGGGGTTTTGGCAAAGGTAAGTTTTGCCGACGCGCCGGACTCCAGCGAGCCAAACGACCGTCCGCTTTTCCCAAGCCTCCTCGATGCGGTTTATCCAATAATGCCGTTTTACCAAAAGCAAATATAGTTGCACATAGTGGCACTATGTGCAACCGTGCTTTCGTTTAGTATCAAACATCAAACTGTACTTCTGACCATTCGCACCCCTCAAACCCGTTCTCGACCCCAAACAAACGGCTTCCCTATGGGATGGCGAACCCAAGGGCAATTCCGGCATCTAGCCGATATCGCCGGTTCTTGCCCGCCAACCCAAATCTTATCCGAATACCAATGTCCTGAATATTTTCAACAACTTAGTGCTCTTTGAGACTATCAACAACGCCTGGTAACTCGTTGATATTACGCGACGTAGTCCGCTCATAACCCGAAGCCCTGTCACCGGAAAGTTTGCCTGTATGACGCACTGTTTGCCGAGGGGCAGTGTTACGCGCAGATACCAGCCTGCGGTGTGCAACGTCCAGCTTGGCGAACCTGGCCTGAGCCGGCAGATGGAGGGCTCCGACCGGATAGCCGATGTCGAGCCGCGTCAAAGTCCTGTCCAGGCAACAGCAGCCAATCCAAGGCTTCGCGGCACTGCATTGAGACTTCAAAAAAGGCCGAAAAAAGTCTTTGTGTAGACGTTCCGCCAAGAGGCAGATTTGTTATACGGTGTCCTCACGAGTATGGCCACGCAGCTTGCCAGTATCGAGTTGGTCAACCAATGTGACGACGATATGTTTGCGTCGCCTCATGCGGTTGAGTGTGCCCTGGCCCGAGTGGGATACATCACCAACTCAGTGACCGCGCACGCCATCTTCTACGCCTCGACACTCAAACGGCCCATACTCCAAGAGGGCCCGGCCGGCGCCGGCAAGACGGAGTTGGCGGTTGCGCTTTCTCGCGCCAGCGGCATGCCCCTCATTCGACTGCAATGCTACGACGGCATCACAGATAAACAGGCCATCGGCGATTACAACCGCGCCATGCAGGAGTTGTACGTCCTGACGAATAAGGATGCGAATAGGAACTGGCGTGAGATCCGGGAAGAAATCATCTCCCGGGAGTTCTACATGTCCGGACCACTCCTGCAGGCGATCGAGGCCCCTCGGCGGACCATCCTGCTTATCGATGAGGTAGACAAGATCCCCCATGCGTTCGAGGCGCTGTTGCTGGAATTGTTGAGCGTCTGGCAGTTGTCGATTCCTGGCTTGGGAACAATTTCCGCGACCACTATTCCCTTCACTATTCTCACCTCCAATGCCGAGAGGGAGATCGGCGACCCGCTCCGGCGGCGTTCTCTATACCTGCTGCTTGAGCATCCGACGGCGCTTCAACAAGCGCATATCGTCTCCCTCAAATCGCCCAACCTGTCTCCGCGCACTCACCTGTTCATCGCCGCCTTCGCACACGCGCTCAGGGCGTTCAATCTTGAAAAGCCGCCCTGCATTTCGGAGATGAACGACCTGGCGCTGGTACTGGAAATGATGGGTTGGCCGGTACTCGTTCCGGAAATCAGCGAGCTGGTGTATCCATTGCTTGTGAAACGCACCAAAGACCTGGGCAAGATGCGTACCAAGGAACAATTCGCAGCAATTCTGGGAAGCACGTTCAAATACCTCATTGAGATGGCCCCCGGAAGCTGGCCAGATCTAGTTCGAGAGACTCCCGCATTAGATGCATTCACTGAGGTTCTCGAACAACCCCCTGTGACTAGCACGCTGCCGGCTGAGATTGAGGAGACCCAGGAAAAGGAACCGTATTCATTCCCTGTCGCTGCACCCGCTGAGATATGCGAGGCCCATGAGCAGCAACCGCAGACACTCGAGGTTGTCAATGCCGTATAGATTCATCACGACAGCCGGCGTAGCCATCCTTGCCTTGACAAGCGTGTGCGCATACGCGGCTACGGCGGCCGTGCCGCCGCGGGAACCTACTGAGACTGCCTATTACGCAGATGCCTATGCCGACCATTATGGCGTGCCGCGCGCACTTGTGCATGCAATCATCCGAGCCGAATCCAACTGGCATCCCAACGCCGTGTCCGATAAAGGAGCGATGGGTCTTATGCAGTTGATGCCCTCGACGGCGCGCCTCTATGGAGTGCGTAATCCGTTTTCAGTTACTGAAAACCTCCGTGGGGGCGTGCAGTACCTTGCGTATCTTATCAACAAATTTGGCGACTTCCGCCTTGCGGTTGCCGCCTATTACAGGGGGTCGCATCCGATTGAACAGTGTGGCCTGAACTACTCAAACCGCGCAGTATCCGACTATGTGCGGGTGATTCGGAGGTACTATGACGAAGAACTTCAACGGCATCAGAACGACCCGCTACACCCTTGAAGGCGCGGCCTGCGTGGCGCTCCTCTTGACGTGCGGCTGCCTTTATGGGCAAGACATTCCCGGGACAGGCGCGACGACCGCTCCACAAGCGAGCGGACAACCAGCTCCCACACCTACACAGGAGGCCGCCCAGCCTGTACTCTATGCGTCGGGGGACGGTGCGGTGGCAGACGAAGACCCCGACGTAATTCCCATCCAGGCGCCGGTGACGCCCAACGTCGACCACGAGACGGTGAGCAGCGACGACGTGTACACGGTTCATCTGAGACCGCTGTTTGCCACCGTTGTGCGCCTACCGGAAGAGGTCACATCGCTTGCGATCGGTGCACCTACGCTGATCGCGGCAGAACACGACAAGTCGGAACCGCGACTTGTGTTTCTCAAGCCAATGACCGAGAAGAAGGTCGACAGTAATGTTGTGGTTGCTCTTCGTTCGGGGCGTACACTCTCTATCCGTGTAATCTCGGCTGGGGAACAGGGCAGCACCGATCCTGTTGATTTCGTGGTGGATTACAGCCAGCCGCACAGCCTGATGCTGGCAGATCCCGAGTCAGAATCGGTGCAACCGGTTCCGCAGCCCGCGAGGTCGGCGCAGTCTGCCGGGTCTGCGCCAACGTCGGAATCGCACTGGACTGAAAAGCCGGAGCGGCAGCGTGCCCGGCCATCGAACCCCTCGACCGTCGTGACTGACTCCACACCAGTCGCCATAGCTGAGACTCCAGCTCATTCTCCGGCTGGAGCCGCCCCCTTATCCACCCTCGACGCCCTGTATCAGGAACAACAGAAGATCGCGGCGCCTCATTACACCACAGCAACGGACCTGGCGCGTCTTTATCCAGAAGACAAGCTTGCCAGCCCCGACCTCTCCGCTTCGCTCGGCCGGTCTGTACAAGAGGGCGATTCTGTCACGGTGTCGTATTCAGTCCTCAACCGCAGCGGCCGGTGGATCGAAGTTCTGCTGCCTCTGCTGGAATTCAACAACCCTGCCAAGTCGAAGAAGAACGGGAAGGTGGATAAGAAGCACCCGGAGGCCCTGGCCGAGCAGCTACCCATCAGCGACTACCGGGTGAGCAAGTTGAAGCTGGCGCCGGGTGAGCGCCTGGATGGAGCTGTCGAGTTTGTCCGGCCAGGATTCAAGTACAAGAAGGAACGGCTGCTGTTGCAGATCGCCAATGCCAGCGAGGTGGATACCGCTTTAATGGTGCCAGTTCCCTTCGTGCCCGCAGAGCGCTAAACAGGGAGAGAGGAGAGATCAAAATGTCGCAGATCGAGTTGCCCCAAGGAATAAACTCGAACGAAAGACCAAGCCAGACGTACCAGGCGCCTATGGGGATAGGCAACGGCACGGATATCCCACAAACAGGAGACCCAGGCTCCGAACAAGGGGATACGCCCACAATCAAACGGTCTTTCCTGAGTTCGGATAAGAAGGCCAACAAGCCGTTCATCGTTATTGTTGGAGCCATTGGTATCATCGTGCTCTTTTCTGTGTTCTTTCACCATCCGGCAACCAAACAGCAACCGGGCGCCAAAGTGTCTACACAGCCGACAGCCGACGGCCCAGCGGCGCAGACCAACCAGAGCAACCTGCCTACCGACCTGCAGACGCAGGCAGCTACGCCGGTCAATAAGCAGGATACAACCGCGGACGACATCCAACATACCCGCGGCGCCGACCAAACCGGGCAATCCCTTGGGTCAATTCAGAATTTCAATTCGCAGCAGCCTGGAACCAACGGCCAATGGGCCCCGCCGCTCTATTCGGAATCCACGCCAGTTCGTGGGCAGGGACGAAGCAACAAAGAAGCCGACATTCGGCTGGCCCAGGTGACGAAGCCCTCGCTGACCTTTGTACTCACTAGCACCGATATAAGAGAGCCGGCTCATCTGGCCTCGGATAGCCGGGAACTACCGGTCACCAATTTTGGGTACGAGCCAGGCTTTCATATCGCCACTCATCTGGAGTCGGTCGTCACTACAGCGACAAAGGCTCCGGCCATTGCGGTGGTCGACTTCGATTACCGGCGCAACGGCATTGTCGTAATTCCGGCCGGAGCCCGCGTTATCGGAGAAATCGAGCAGGCGACCTCTACCGGGGTTGTCGGGCTCCACTTCACTTCGATTCATTTACCCGACGGTGAAGACATCGCCGTCAACGCCGTTGGGCTGGACCAGCGAATGGGTCCCTTGAAAGGCGCAGTTACAGGGCGCAACCGAGGGAAGGAATTCGCCCTCGCGGCGCTCAGCGGACTTGGTTCGACCGCGGCGATGTTTGCCGGGAATAACGTGAATGGGACACTGAGCGAGGCCGATTTGATCCGGGCCCAGGCCGCACAAAATGTCGGCCAAGCGGCGGATTCACAGATCCAGCAGCTTGCGGTGACCGAGCATCTGATTGTTACTGTCGCAGCTGGGACGCAAGTTCAGGTCACCTTCGTATCGCCTGCCAAGAAGAAGCCATAGGCCCAGACGGCGTCCCAGAACTGAAGCGGCCAGCCGTTCCGGCCCCGCAGCCAGGTCAGTCCCCTCTGTGCCAATATGAGTGAGATAAGTAGACCCCGGACAATTACTGTAGGGCGGGGAAAGAGATCTCACATTGATCAGCACAAACAAGACAAGCACTTCTTCCGCTGCGTTGGCAGCTTCTCTGCTACGCTCCGAAGCTACCAACGCAGCGGGCGCCCCAGCGCCAGGCTCTCGGCCGCCGGTCCCCGATTCTGAAGTGACCGCCCGGCCTCATCGTCAATGTTACCGGCTTCCTGACCACCTACGGATACGACGGGTCCAGTTCGAATGGTCCACTGGAGAGCCTTACCTCCGTCACTCAGGGTGGCGTCAGCCGCAGCTTCATCTACGATTCGCTCGGGGAGTTGCGGTCGGCCAGCAACCCGGAGTCGGGAACCACGACCTATGGCTACGATAACGACGGCAACCTGGTGTCGATGACGGCCCATGAAGAGAACCAAACGGGAACGGCAACCGTCGCCACGACGTATACCTATGACAACCTGAACCGCCTGACGGGCAAATCCTATTCGGACGGCGTCACCCCCTCGGCCTGCTTCCAATACGACCAGAGCTCCTCAACCAGGGAGATCGGCCGTTTGACCACCGAATGGACGCAGACGGGAACCTGTTCGTCCTCTCCGCCTAGCAGCGGGGTTCTGACCCAAAGGACATTTGCCGCCTACGATCCCCTGGGCCGTGTCACGGCGGACGAACAATGCGCCACGCTGGGCAACTGCGGCAGCGGCGTCTACACGCTCAATTACGGATACGATCAGGCCGGCGACATCACCTCGTTCAACAACGGCCTGACGGGCAGCTCGTATCTTTCGTTTACCAGCCAGTACAACACGGCGGGCCGGTTGGCGCAGGTGAATGGCCCGCAATCACCCGGCGGCCAGTACACATCCCTGTTCGTCGCTAATGGCTACACGCCTGCGGGAGCGTTGTCCAACGCCCAGATCGGCGTGGGCGGGCAACGGGCTGGTCACGCTCTCGGCCAGTGGCGCCAACCTCACCATGACCGGCATCGGCGACGGAACGATCACCGATTATTCCTACTCGCTCAACATCTCCCATTCATTCTCCAATACGTCCTTAGCGGCCTCGCCGGCGTCAGGGTCTCTCACCGGCGCCACCAACGTTCCGCTGTACTATTGGGGCATCTCGAGCTACGCGCCCAACGGCGATGTACTGGCGATGACGGATTCCGTGATGGGAACCTGGTCCTACACCTACGACGACTTCAACCGCCTCACCAGCGGCGTGGCCACCGCCGGAGTTGACGCGAGGCTGACGCTGAGTTGGCCGTACGAACGCTACGGGAATCGCTAGGCGCAGAACGCCACCGGCACGGGCAACGCCTCGACCACCCAGCCGATTCTGACCTTTTACGGCAACACCAACCGCGTGGACGGCTGGAGCTACGACGCGGCGGGCAACCCGGGGTCCCCGGCGAGCGATTCTTGCTCAATGGGGTGGAAGCTGCTCAACGACGGCCGCAACGCTTACACCTACGATGCGGAGAACCGCATTGCCACGTTGAACAGCGCTCCGGCCTATATCTACGACGCCGAGGGCCGCCGCGTGGCCAAGACCAACTCGTCCAACACGCCCACCAGTGTTTACATCCTGGGCCTGGGCGGAGAGCAGGTGTCGGAGCTGAACGCCTCGGGCGCCTGGGTGCACAGCAACGTCTTTGCCTGCGGGCGGCTGCTGGCCACCTACGCCTGCCCCGGCGACCCGCTACAGCCGCAGGGGTATTATTTCCATCTGACCGACTGGCTGGGCACCAACCGCATGCAACCACCGCCAGCGGCAATCAGGAAGAGATCTGCTACAGCTACCCCTTCGGCGACGGGCTGAGCTGCACTGGAGGACCGGACGCCACCGAACACCACTTCACCTTCAAAGAATGCGACACCGAATCAGGCAACCCGCATCGGAATTCTTCTCGCCTTCACGACCAGCGGGTGTTCCTCGGCAGCAAAGTGAACCACTGTGACCTTTCCTCGGCGGGAGCGGGCGAGACCGGCAACGTGGGCATGACGTCCGCAATGGGCAACACAATATTTGCCGCCACGGGAATACGCCTGCGCAATATGCCCATGATCCCACGCGTGATGGAGGCGAAAGAACAGGGCTGATTACAGAACAGGTTATTCGAGTTGGGCAAGATCGGCGGGCAGGTCAATATCGATCTCTCCGCCGGGAAACGGCAGCACAACCAAAGGGCACGGCGGCTGCATCAATAGGGCGCGCGCGCCCTTGTCGCCACGGAGCGCGCGCAGTTCGTCAAATACCTCGCGGGGAAACACGGCTGGAATACCGAGGATGCCTTCGTAAGCCGAAGCCATGATGGCGGGCGCAGCTTGAGCATCAAAAGCATCAAGCAATGCGCGCAAGCGCCCGACTGCAAGCCGGGGCTGATCGCAGCCCAGGATCAATGCGCCATGGGTTTGCGGCGCGCTGACCTCAAGAGCAGCAACTCCCGCGTGAATGGAACTTGCAATGCCCTGTTCCCATGAACTGTTGATGACGGGGAGCACAAGGTTCAATGGCACAGCGGTGCGAATCAATTCGTGATTGGCGCCGAGCACCACGATCACAGGGGTTGCGCCAGCGTCGTTGGCCATGCGGATTACGCGCTCGATCATGGTTTCGCCGCCATGCATGAGCAGTTGTTTGGGCTGGCCGAGGCGGCGGCTGGCTCCGGCGGCGAGGATAATGGCGGCAACAGGCATCGGCATCAGTGTACCGGAAAGCATGTGATTGAGAGCATTCTCAACCGCAAATGAGCGAAAAACTAGATCGCCGGCAATCACAGACGCGCGGGGCCAGAGCCATAATAGAAGCATGACCGACCTCGAACGCATTTTGCCGCTGTGGGGCGAGCTGGAAGCCTCCGGAACGGATTATGTTCTGGCCACGGTTGTAGCCGTCCAGGGCCCCAGCTATCGCAAGCCCGGCGCTTGCATGCTGCTGCCTCAAGATGGCCGGCGGGCCGGCACGGTGAGCGGCGGATGCCTGGAAGCCGAGATCGCTCGCCGCGCCTGGTGGCACACCGAAAATGGCCCCTCCATCCAACGCTATTCCACTGTTGAAGAAGGGAGCGACCGTCCTTATGGCTCCGGCTGCGGAGGCGTGGTCTGGGTGCTGCTGGAGCGTCGCTCAACCGCCAACCCGCTGCTGAACGCGCTCAAGCAATCCTTCCATCGGCGCAATCCGCTGGCAGTGGCAACCATTCTGGAAGGCGAGCAACTGGGGCATCGGGCATTCGCCGGTTTGGAGGCGGATCGGGCCGTCGATGCTTCTCGTAAGGCACACGTTCCGCTTCAAGAGCAGGCGGATCTGGCGCTGATGCGCGGAAGCTCGATGGAAGCGACGATCTCATTCGAGGGATCTGAAGTTCGTGTCTGGACGGAGTTCCGCCCCGCACGGCCCGGCCTGTGGCTCTTCGGAGCGGGCGACGATGCGCAACCGCTCCTCCGGCTGGCAAAGGAGTTGGGCTGGTTTGTCACCGTTGCTGATGGCCGCGCTCAACTCGCCACCCGCGAACGCTTTCCCCTGGCCGACGAGATTCATGTTCTGCCGGTTGGGGATTTGGCGGGAAAACAGTCTGCTGGGCGGCCATTGGCGCTGGCCAATCTGTTTTCCCAGGACGCTGCTGTCGTTATGACCCATAGCTTCGAGCAGGACTCGCGCGTTCTCGCCTCGCTGCTTGCTCTTGATGCCCCGCCTGCTTACATCGGCGTGCTGGGCCCGCAACGCCGCACCCGCGAATTGATTACTGAAGCCTCCGGCCTGCTTGACCTTTCTGCCGATCCAACTTCCTCAAAGCTTGACCCGGTCGAGCGCTGGATGGTGAAGCTCCATACCCCCACTGGCCTAGACCTGGGCGCGGAATCGCCTGAAACCATCGCACTTTCAATTGTTGCGGAGATTCAGAAGTCTATTACCGGAGCCACGGCACTGCCGCTGCGCGAGGTGCGCGGCGGGGTTCATCTTTAGCAGCCGCCTCGGTGAAGCCACGCTACACCGTATACGGATAATTTGCCTAGCGGATTGCGGAGCCCCGGTACTAGGATGGGTGGCATGCCCATTCCAGACGACGAGAGAAAGCGCTACTCCAACTTCTTTTTGCAACTCACTCAAGATTTGGGGTCTATGGCCATCCAGCAGGGCGCTATCCCATGGCAGGACACAGTCCTGTGGCACTACACGAACGGGCGCGCGCTCATTGGGATTATCGATTCGATGAGCATTTTCTCCACCCATATTTCCTGCCTCAGCGATACTTCCGAGCTCCGCTATGCGTCAATGCTCTTTCAGAAGGCGCTTGCTGACCTGCGGCAGACAATCGGAGGGGATGAAACGACCTTGGAGTTCCTTGATGTCGCGCTCAACTATTTCAAGGAGAACCCGGACTTCCCAGCCCAGGCAGTCGTGCCGTACTTTGTTACATGCTTTAGCGATGAAAAGGACGATTTGAGTCAATGGCGCGCCTATGCGGGCGGCGAAAACGGATACGCGATAGGCTTCAAGGCCAGAGACCTAATGGGATGTAAGAACTGTATGCTGGCACGGATTAATTACGACGGCAATTTGCATCGGGAATTAGCTCAGAAAGCGGCTGCGGCAACGGTTAAGTTCTTCCATGAGGGGATCAAGAAGTATGCCCCGGTCGATAAGACTAAATGGAGTGGTGAGTTTTTCGAAGCCTGGGAACCGGCCATCACGATGGCAGCGCCGCTAGTCAAGGATCCAGCATTCGCCAAGGAAAGCGAATGTCGGATCGTGAAGGGTTTCCACAACGAAATCGATCAGCTCAAGTTCATTCAAAAGGGAAGCCTGATGTCGCGCCATCTACCGATTCAACCTGGCGTGGGCACCGCGTCTGGTTCCTACCGGCTGCCCATCGCCGAGGTGATGGTCGGTCCCTGCCGACACCCTCAAATCAGTCGCACAAGCATTGACACCCTTCTTCGTCAGAAAGGGTACGAAACCGGTCTGGTCTCAATCTCCAAAATACCTTTCCAGATCACCTGAACTGTGCGTTCTAGAGCAATTCTCGTTTAGATGTATACTTCAGAAGGCGACTCTCCGCGAAGCGTAATTCCATGGCGAAGGCATTTTCGGATGATCTTCGGCGGAGGTTTTTGTC
>Ga0326727_10009869_pt1 | contig 23132 bp, 18 predicted proteins | sample MB2enrmetagenome_FD_207643 | JGI IMG/M metagenome (GOLD analysis project Ga0326727, IMG submission 207643) | Lab enriched peat soil microbial communities from McLean, Ithaca, NY, United States - MB29MY | ecosystem: Environmental > Terrestrial > Soil > Wetlands > Peat | place: USA: New York... | reverse complement strand
GTGCTGGCAGCGGAGGCTGCCGACATCGACGTGCTGTGGAGTCTGGCGGGGCCGGTCGAGGAGCTGAAGCATCATCGCGGCATTACACATACGTTCATCGCCGTGCCGGTGGTGGCGGCGGCGGCGGTGGGGGTGGTGTGGCTGCTGGATCGCTGGTGGCGAACGCGGAGTTCTCGCAATTCCAATCCACCCGACCATAACGCAAGAGTGCCCACGGCACCGCTGCGCTGGGGCTGGCTTTACTTGACTGCGTTGATTTCAGCGCTGAGCCATCTGCTGCTGGACTGGACGAATAACTACGGGCTGCGGCCGTTTTTTCCCTTCAATCCGCGCTGGTATGCAGGGAGTTTTGTTTTTATCGCCGAGCCGGTGCTATGGGCGCTGCTTGGGTCGGCGCTGGTGATGCCCTGGCTTCTGGGGCTGGCCGACTACGAAATTGGAATCAAGAAGAAAAAATTTCGCGGGAGGGGATGGGCGATCTTCGCGCTGACGGGGATGGTTTTGCTGTGGGGCTGGCGCTGGGCGGAGCAGGGGCGTGCGCGGGCGCTGGCGGAAAACACTCGGATCGCCACGGCTGCGGTGAAGCGCATGGCGCTGGAGCCTTATCCCGTCAATCCCTTCCGCTGGCACGCGATTCTGGAGACGGCGGAGTATTACCAGACCGCCGAGATCAACACGCTGAGCGGGGAGATCGAGAGCGACCCGCGCCAGGACGTGCTCTACAAACCGGCGGCGACCGCGGCCACGGAGGCCGCCAAACGCACGCTGCTGGGGCAGGTTTACATGGACTGGGGCACGTGGGCGGTGGTGCGTGATCTGGGCCAGGAACCCGTGCCGGGTCTTGAGCCGCCGAAGTTGCTGCGCAACCGGACGTGGACGACCGTCGAGTTTTACGATCTGCGCTTCGATTACCCGTTTTTAGGAGCCGGCAGAACCCCTGGCCGGCACCGCCTGAGCGGCTGGGTTTATATCGTGGACGGGCGCGATGAGGCTGGCGAGGCGATGAACGGGCGGGAGCAGCGGTAGCGGGGCATTGCTCCAAATGAAAAAATTGTTCATCACGTCAAGGTTGCAGGTTGACCCAGGGACGCACGACCCGCAGAATGAAAAGAACGCCGCCGTTTGCCCAGAGCGTATTTTTCCCCTGGGGCGACGACGGAATCCCGAATCTTGAGGTGTTCATGCCCGCTTATCTTTTGTTGCTGGTTGCCGTGTTGAGCCGATTGCTGCCCCATGCGGGGCTGTGGAACTTTACCGCGGTGGGCGGCGCGCTGCTTTACTTTGGCGCGCGGAGACCATGGCGTGAGATGCTGGCGCCGCTGGCAGCTCTCGCGGCCACGGACTACATCCTCACTGTTTACATCTACCATTACGCCTTTGCCTGGCAGCTCTACGCGGCCACATGGGCGTGGTATGGGATGGCCATGGCGCTGGGGTATATTTTGCTGCGGGCGCGGACAAGCTTTGTGAGGGTGACGGCGGGTGTGTTGCTGGGGCCGACCTCGTTTTTCCTGGTCTCGAATTATGCGGTGTGGGCTAGCGGCTGGATGTATCCGCGGACGCTGGGCGGGCTGGGCACGTGCCTGGTGGCAGGCTTGCCATTCTATCGCAATGATCTGTTGTCTACGGCGCTGGTGGCAGGGCTGGCGTTTGGAGTTCCGGTACTGGCGCGCCGGATGAGCGCGGTGCAGGCGCAGACGGCGCTGGCCGGGAAGTAGGTTTTATTTCCTCTTCCAACTTTCAAGGCCCGAACCCTTCGGCATCTGTGAAGAGTGTGGGCCTTTCAATTTATTCAGAGCCTTTCTGAGATTATCCGCTTGCCTGCTGTATCTGCTCGGCGATCACGCGCTTTAAATCGGCGGGTGAATAGGTTGGCGACTTGATGACCTTGCCATCCGCGCGCTTATGAATCTTGAGAACCGGCTTCCAATCTCCGGGATGGGCGTTGGCATCTTCCGGATGGAGAAGTTCCGGGCCACTACCCTGCACTAAAACAGCGTCGCAAACGCTGCAATGCGGCCACGCCTTGCTCATGTTGCTGCGCTGCACTTCATCCCAGGCGGGTTGAACCTTTACGCCGGCGGCGTTGAGCGCGCCGTAAGTGACAACCAACTGGTCGATGCATGCGTCCACGTATTCGACAAAATCGGGAGTGCCGCTGGGATCAAGCACGACGCCGATCTCGTCAATGACGGCGGCCTGATCTTCGCCGTGTGATCCGGCAATGCTTCTGGTGACCGTGCAACCGCATCCTTTGACGAATTCGAGAGCCTCTTCAAAGACGAGACGCGCGCGAAGCAGGCGCGTCTCCGCGCCGGGAAGCTGAGGGGATTCCTTGACCTGCTGGTTGTACTGCTTCATCAGGGTCACGATGTCTTGCTGCGGGAAATAAGGTTTATCGGTCATTCCATCCTCAATTCATATCTTCGTTCTATATTAGCCGTCTTCGAGTTTTCCAGCATGTTTTTGCTCATCCACCACCGGGCAAAGCCAGTCTCCGCCAGAGTGCTCATGATGGCCGTCGTCGCATGACTGACCTTCGGTGTGTCGGTGCAGTCGCGGCGGATGAGCGCGGCGCAGGCGCAGACGGCGGTGGCGGGAAAGTAGTTCAGCAGTTCTTAAGCCCGTCGATATTCTTAAAGTCGACCATGTGGGACGTGTTATCCGCCAGCGTGATCTCCGCTCCGAGGACGGAACCGGAAGGAGTCACCTCCATGATCCGGATAACCTTCACCGGATCCAATTCTTCCGGCGTCCATGGGGTGTCATCGGTTTTGTGCAGCATCGCCGTAATCATCAATTCCATCGCCGGGTTCTTGGCGGTGCGCCGGCGATGGACGAACAGCACAGTACTCTCCTCCATTTCCGCATTGAAGCCGCTGTGAACCTGGCTCTGAATCGAGTCCCAGCCGTGGTAAGCGATCATCGCCACCGATCTGCCCGGAACGGAGGCCGTGATTCCCCGCTTCCTCTCGTCCTCGAAAGTGTGCAATGCGGCCTTCTTCCCGCCGAAATGCGGCAGGCCGAAATGGCCGAGCGTGAGCTCATGCTCGAAGGCCAGCCGGCAGCGGTCGACGCGGATGACGCCTCCGGGGACCGTGATCTCCGCTAGGTCGATGATGTATCCAACGCCGTTGTTGGGCGGTTTGCGCATGATCAATTGGCGGTAGAGCACGCCGTCGCGCACGCCGTTGAAGAGGATGCTCTGCGAGGTTACGTAGGCGGAGCCCTTTGATGCGACGTTATCGACCGCACTTCCCGTGAGGTAGAAATTGATGTCCACACCCCTCAGATCGCGAGGATCCAGGCTGCGGAAACAATACTCCTGGGATGTGCCGCCGTTAGGGTTGTGGTCTTCCCACGGGAAATGGGTGTTGAAGACCAGCTTGGAGTAGTTGTGATCGCTGTCGTACACCTTGCCGGAGATGATCTCGGAAGCGCCGCTGCTGCCGTGGTTGACCAGAACGATGCCCGGCTTTTCGAGCACGGTCCGCTTCGAGTGTATTCCTAAGCCTTCCCACATTCCGTCATTCTCTTTCGCGGTCCAGAATGGAGAATCTTCCGGCAACGCCAGGCTGATAAACGGCAGGAACATGATGAATGGGCTGGCCGAACAACTGTATCTTTGAATCGCAAATTCCCGGTGGGGGTAGAAACCGAGGCTGGGAATGTCGTTCTCGTAAAAGTCTTCGCGCCCGGTGAATTGCAGAATAGAACCGGAACAGAGTCGCCTCGCCCAGCCGGGATCGATCGGCGGCTCCGAGGCGAGCAGGAACGACACCGGGAAGCCGCCCGAAATCCAGAGGCGGTAGCAGATGCTTCTGGCCCACATGTTGATAAAGCCATTGCGGCCGAAGAAGCAGGTATACGTTTTGAACAGTTCCTGGAAACTATTTTCGAGCACGCCGGCGATTTCCGGATAGTGCTCGCGGCCGAAGGCGCGGCTCCAGATCGTGCCGTAAACCACGAAGAGGCTGATGGTGTAGTAGTTGTAGCTCTGCTCCAGATACCAGCCGTTGCCCGCGTGATACGATGCGACCCACTGCAAGTGGCTTTTCAGTAGATCGTCGTCGATGCCGTATCCGTTTTTCTTGAGGAACGAGAGCGCGCAGACGTTGAATAGCCGCCAATTGTTCTGCGTGGTGCGGTGATGGGCCCATTTGGAAATGGTGACGGCCATTTCATCGCGCTGCTTTTCGGTCAGGTACGGCCACAGAACATCGGGCATCAGCAGCAGCGTCTTCGCCAGGCCGCCGAACTCGCAGGTGAATTGATAGGTAGCGTCCGGCAGGTCCTCGGGCATAGGCAGGCTGTTCACATGCCCCGGCGTCATCGCATTGTGGAACTGAGTGGCGTAGTATTCGCGCAGCTTGATGCCGCCGATACTGACCTCGGGATCCACGTGGATCAGCGGAGCCGCTAGATTGAAGGTCCTCTCCAGCGCTTCGAACTCATTGGAGCGATGACGCCATTCCGGTGCATTCGGCTGCGGATACGACTTGCCCGGCACCTTCGGAAACACGATGGGCGCGTCGAACGATTTCACGTGCCGGAATGCCCGTTCGAGCACATACTTGGCACATTCGATGTAGTGTTTCCTGGTCATCCCGGTCAAAGGGCTCAGATTCGAATCGGGATTAATAACTTCAAAAGCATTTTTCATCATAGTCTCGATCGGTCAGCAATCCTGGGCAGCCAAAGACCGGCGCCATCGCAAAACCGGAGTAGAAACCTCACTCAAGCACTGCCTTGCACAATGCCGATAGATCCTGCATGAGCATCCCATTTGTTTGCTACTCGAATTATATAACAGACCATGTCTTGCAGCCGGTCTCATCAAAGCCATGGAACTCAATGCAACGAATGTGTGACCCGCCAAAAAACCGGTGTCCCCGGCGAGCGATTCCTGCTGGTTAAGTTGGTGCAAGGCGAGCCTCATGCTCTCTGCTAGCGTCCAGACCCAATGGCCGGATGTTGATCCTGTTTGATTAGACATCCAGCTTGCCGGCGCGCTTTTTCCGCATCCACCACCAGGCAAAGCCGGCGACGGCAATGCCTCCCACAATGGCCAGTAGGGCCAGTCCGTGGTGCAGTACAATGTCCACCGCGCCCGGACCGAGCTTGAGCACCAGCACGGAGAGTATCAGCCAGCGGACAAGCCTTCCGACGAAGACGGAGAGCATGAAGGGAGCGACGCGCATTTCAAAGACGCCTGCGGCAAAGACGAATGCCTTCCACGGCGTTGGCGGGGGCAGCATGGAGGGAATCATCATAGCCAGGAACTCCTGACGCTCGAAGCGGGCACGCATCATGTCGTATCGCTCGCGGTTAACGCGCTTGAGCAGGAAGAGTTCGCCACCGGCGCGGCCCAGTCCGTAGGGCAACAGGCCGCCCACCGCCGAGCCGGCTGAGGCCAGCAGACAATAGAGCCAGAAGTGGCTCTTGTCTGCCCAGATGTAGCCGGCCAGAATCAGGTCCATGGGGACGGGGATGGTGGAGGAGTCCAGAATGGCCAGCCCGCACACGCCCCAAATACCGAACTTGGCCATAAATAGGGCTATGAGCTTCCACTTGGCCATCCATCGAGTAATAAACTGCTTCAAACAAGTCCCCTTCCGGCGGCAAATCCGTCTGACAGTCAGACACCATTGTACGGGCCGGGGCGATGGGCAGGGCGTTGCCCGGATGAGAGAATAGAAAGAAAGGACTCCAAATGGAGCGGTGGGCGCGTGCGCGCCCGAGGATGCTCCTTAAGAACGAATGCCCACTGACAAAGCGCCAAGCGAAGTGAAGGAGCCCAACGGGCTCGAGGGAGCCAACCCCACAGGAACCAGCCTCGCCACAGACGAGCCGGCGGCGGGTGAGGAGTTGCGCCCGGCAGAGTCCGCGTCTCCGGTGGTTCGCGGTTCGCGCTGGATAGACTACGACACCCACGAGCTGCTGCAACTGATCAGCGATCTGGAGGACGAACGGCGCTGGTCGCGTTTGCGCGAGGGCTTCTGGCTGGCCATCCTCTTCCACCTGGCGTTGCTTTCGGCGGTGACCTGGATTCCCAAATACATTTTCAAGATTCCGCCGGTCATTGACCAGAATAAGCTCAGGCAGCACAAGGATTTCACCTATCTGGATACGCCGTTCACGTTACCGCCCAAGTTGGCGGTCAAACCGTTGACCAAGCCGCCCCTGATCGACAAGGAAACGCTGGAGGCGATGAAGAGGGCGAATCCGCCTGCGGCGGAGGCTGCGCCCAAGCCTGCCGCGCCCCCTGCGCCGCCGCCACCGCCGCCCAGCGAGCAATCGCAGCTGGAGTCGCCTCGTCCTGCGGCGGTGCCTGCCCGGCCCAACTTTGCCCTGGGCTCGCAAAATCCCGCCGATCAGTTGCGTGAAGCGATGAAGGGCGCGCGGAACCACGGCACGGGCGAGGATAATCTGCCCGGCCGTGGGGGTCTGTCGCGGCATCCCGGCGCGGGCACGGGAGGCATCGAGGTCCTCTCAGACACCCAGGGCGTGGACTTCAATAGCTGGCTGGCGCGCTGGCATTGGGAGACGGAACACACCTGGGATCCGCTGATTCCCGACGAGGTGAACCCGCCGATTCTGAAGTCGGGGATGGTGGCGATTCGCTTTAAGGTGCTGCCCAACGGGCGGCTGATGGACGGCAGCCTGATTCTGGAGGGCCGCTCGGGCGACGTGGCGCTGGACCGCGCGGCGTGGGGCGCATTGACCGGCTCGAACTACCCGCCGCTGCCCAGGGATTTTCACGGGCCGTACCTGGAGCTGCGGGCCTTCTTCCTCTATAACATGGAGCCGCCGCGGTAGGGGAAGACGGGAAGTCACCCAGACGCAAATTTTAGCCGGCGGTGATGGTCTCCAGGCCGTGGCCATGCGGGCCCATCTCTCTTTGCCGCAGGAGGAAGGCGAAGAGCATTCCCAGCAGGCCGAGGATGGAGAAGATCCACATGCCCAGATGGTAACCGGCGGGATTGGCGGCGCCGGCATGGCTATGGTCGTTGGCCCAGCCGATGAGCAGATTAAATACAAAAAAGCCCATGTTCTGAACCACGGTCATCAGCCCGTAGGCTGTGCCCAGCTTGTTCTGGTCCACGATGTAGGCCACCGAGGGCCATATCACCGCCGGGACCAGCGAGAAGGCTACGCCCATCATGGCCATGGGGGCATAGAGCGAGGCCTGGGTATGGGTATATGCCATCATCAGGTAGACGGGAACCAGCAGCACCGAGCCGATCATCATGAGCAGGGCGCGCTTGCCGATCTTATCGGCAAACAACCCCAGCAGCGGCGTTCCGACCATGGTGGCAATGGTGAGACTGCCAATAAGCGCACCTGCCATTTCGCGCGTGGTGCCGTGAGCGTCCATGAAAAATTTGTAGGAGAAGGTTTCAAAGGGAAAGATTGCCGAATAGAATACCACGCACAACGCAACGATATACCAGTAAGAAACGCCGAAATGGAAGAGGTCGTTGAAGACCACCTTGTCGGTCGGTCCGATATGCGCGAGTTCGTAGTTCTTTTCCGCGTAGACCTCCATGATCCAGTAAATCAGCGCCCCGATCACGCAGAAGGTGGCAATCCCCACGGAGATCAAAAGAGGCGTGCGCCAATTGGTGTAGGCGAAGCTGGCCCAACTTGGCGACCTCTGCGCCAGCAAGGTGCCGGCGCGGGCAATCATGAGGTTGATGCCGAAGGCGAAGCTCAGTTCCTTGCCGCGAAACCATTTTGCAATGGCGGTGGTGACGGCGACGATGAGGGATTCGGCTCCGATTCCGAAGATCAGCCGCCCGGTGGCCATCAGGGCAAGATGGCCGGAAAGAACGGTGACGATCGCGCCGAGCAGGCAGGTTGATCCGAAGAGGAAGATGGCTTTGCGTGCGCCGATGCGGTCCACAAGATAGCCGCCGACCAGCACCATGATCAGATTGGGGAAGCTGTAGATGGCCTGGAGCAGCCCGATATTTGAGTCGGAGAAGCCGAGCTGCTTAGAGAGCAGGTCGGCGATGGGGGCGATGCAGTCGTAGACGTAGTAGTTGCCGAACATGGCAAAGCTGACGAGCACGAGCATGGCCCAGCGGAAGAAAGGCGATGGCGGACGGCGGGATGGTTCAGGCATTCGGGCGATGATCCTCGGGGCGCGGCTGTTTTGATGTGAATAGACGCAACTTATGAAAATAGCAGATTGAGGCGGGGATTTGCTGGAGATGGAAGATATTTTGGCGAATCACAAAGCTGAACTCCCTGCGAGGGGGAAGCGCTCGCGAATTTCGTAGCGGGAGCCGGCGGGCGAGAGAAAGCTCTCGAAGAGGACGAACTCGCGAGCGATAAAGCGCGTGAAGCTGGCCGGACGGCGGAGTTGAGTTTTGAGTTGGCTTAGGTCGCGCTTCGGGCCTTTGCTGCGCGCCAGCGTGATATGTGGCTGGAAGGGGCGAGTTTCGGGGAGGAAGCTGCAAGGCTGGGTGGCCGCGGTGACGCGTTGCTGAAGCAGTAGCAACTCGGGAGCGACCCGGACGCGGGCGATGAGAACTCCGGCGCGCTCAAAGCAGTCCAGCTCCTCAAGGCAAACAGGAACGGGCGGCACATGCAGCGCACGCAGGCGCGCGACGACGCAAGCGTATTGTTCCGGGCTGGTGTTGCCTAGAAATTGCAGGGTAACATGCCAGGATTCGGGCGCGGTCCAGCGGAGGCCATCCGCGGCGAAGCGAAGCCGCGCCGAGGCTGCCCGAAGCTCGTCGATCACGGCGGCGGCCAGGGGTATTCCGATAAAGAGGCGCATACCAGGATTATCCAAGACGTACTCCCATAACAGAAAATCCATCGTAATTTTAAGGCGACCCCGCAACCCTGGCTCACACCCACTTTACGGTGCTATTACTCCGTGATAAAATTGATGCGTATTCGATGCGCGGTCAACCTGCCAATCCGGAAAAGGGTACGCCCCTGCTGAGACGCTATCGTCGCGGGTGGCGTGACCGTGGACGGCGTCCCTCCTGCTGAGTAATCTATTTTCGTTAGTTCATTGATTCACAGGTCTCAAATTAGAGACCTAGAACACCCGTGTTTTGCAGCTGCCTCCGCCGTTGCGCGGAGAGAAAGGCTTCCCAGGATGAACAGTTTTTCCAGCCGGACCAAACTCACCTCCGGCAACCGAACCTATACGATTTACAGTCTGCCGGCGCTCGCGGCGCGCGGCTTCAACCTGAGCCGGCTGCCCTTCAGCCTGAAGATTTTGCTTGAAAACCTGCTGCGCCGCGAGGATGGCGTGAACGTGACGGCGGCCGACATTGAGTTTCTGGCTAAATGGGAAGCCAAGGCCGAGCCCAGCCGGGAGATCGCCTACATGCCGGCGCGGGTGCTGATGCAGGATTTTACCGGCGTGCCCGCGGTGGTGGATCTGGCCGCCATGCGCGACGCCATCCGCACGCTGGGCGGCAATGCGGAGCGGGTGAATCCGCTCATTTCCTCCGAGCTGGTGATCGACCACTCGGTGCAGGTGGATGAGTACGGCACGGCGGCGGCCTTCGACGCCAACACGTTGTTGGAGTTCCAACGCAACCGCGAGCGCTATGCGTTTTTGAAGTGGGGTCAGACGGCGTTCAAGAACTTCAGCGCGGTTCCGCCAGGGATGGGCATCTGCCACCAGGTGAATCTGGAGTATCTGGCGCGGGTGGTCTTTACGACAAAGATAGATGACGAACTCGTCGCGTATCCGGACACGGTGGTGGGCACCGATTCGCACACCACGATGATTAATGGCCTGGGTGTGCTGGGCTGGGGCGTGGGCGGCATCGAGGCCGAGGCGGCGATGCTGGGCCAGGCTGTGTCGATGCTGGTGCCGCAGGTGGTGGGCTTCCGGCTCCTCGGCAAACTGCGCGAGGGCGCGACAGCGACGGACCTGGTGCTGACTGTGACCCAGGAGCTGCGCAAGCTGGGCGTGGTGGGCAAGTTTGTGGAGTTCTACGGGCCGGGCGTGGCGGAGCTGCCGCTGGCTGACCGGGCGACGATCAGCAACATGGCGCCCGAGTACGGGGCGACCTGCGGCATCTTCCCGGTGGACGCCGAGACGCTGCGCTATTTGCGATTGACGGGGCGCAGCGAGGAGCAGATTGCGCTGGTTGAGGACTATTACAAAGCGCAGGAGATGTTCCACACCGCGAAGACGCCGGAGGCGGAGTACACGCAAACTCTGGATCTTGATTTGGCTGACGTTGAGCCATGCGTGGCCGGACCGAAGCGCCCGCAGGACCGCGTGCTTTTACGGGATGTGGCTGCGTTGTTCGCTGAAGAACTCCCCAACCTGCTATCGCCTACCGCGAAGCCGCTGGGAACGCGCACGGCGGCTAAGTGGACGCGGGGAGCGGTGAGGGATGCGGCGTTGGCTGCTGCGGCCACGCCCAATACAGTGTTGGGCCGCTTTGGCGTTGATCCGGACACCTATCTCGATCACGGGTCGGTGGTGATTGCGGCGATTACCAGTTGCACCAACACCTCGAATCCCTCGGTGATGGTAGCGGCGGGAATTCTGGCCAAAAAAGCTGTCGAGAAAGGACTCGCTGTCCCGCCGTGGGTGAAGACCTCTCTGGCGCCGGGTTCGCGGGTGGTGACGGATTACTACGCCAAGGCGGGCTTGCTGCCATATCTCGAAAAGCTGCGCTTCAACGTGGTGGGCTACGGCTGCACAACTTGTATTGGTAATTCCGGACCGCTGCCCGCCGACGTGTCCCGGAGCATCGACGAGCATGGGCTGGTTGCGGTGAGTGTGCTGAGCGGCAATCGAAACTTTGAGGGCCGGGTGAACGTGGATGTGCGGGCAAATTATTTGATGAGCCCGCCGCTGGTGGTGGCCTACGCGCTGGCCGGAAGGATCGGGCATAACTTCGAGACGGATGCGCTGGGCATGGATTCTCAAGGCAAGCCGGTTTTTCTCCGTGACATTTGGCCGACGCAGGCGGAGGTGGCCGAGGCCATCGGCAAGGGATTATCCAGCGAGAGCTTCAGGCGGGAGTATGCAACGGTCTCAAAGGGCGACGCCAACTGGCAGGTACTGAAGTTCCCCACGGGCGAGGTCTACCAATGGGAGCCGGACTCGACTTATATCCGCAAGGCGCCGTATTTTGACGGCATCACGAAGACTCCCGCGCCGGTGGCAGACATTTTAGGCGCGCGGGTGCTGGCGGTGCTGGGCGACTCGGTGACCACGGACCACATTTCGCCGGCAGGCAACATCAAGGCCAACGGGCCGGCGGGAAAATATCTTGCTGCTCATGGCGTGAAGCCATCAGACTTCAACTCGTATGGTTCGCGGCGCGGCAACCACGAAATTATGGTCCGCGGAACCTTTGCCAATGTGCGGCTGAGGAACCGGCTCGCGCCGGGAACCGAGGGCGGCGTGACGCGCCTGTTGCCCGAGGGCGAGGTTATGAGCATCTTCGATGCTTCCGTAAAGTACACCGACCGCAAGGTCCCGCTGATCATTCTTGCGGGGAAGGAGTACGGGTCGGGAAGCTCGCGCGACTGGGCGGCCAAAGGACCGAAGTTGCTGGGCGTGCGCGCGGTGATCGCCGAGAGCTTCGAGCGAATTCACCGCTCGAACCTGGTGGGGATGGGGATTCTGCCGTTGCAGTTTGCCGAGGGGCAAAGCGCGGAGTCGCTGGGGCTGACGGGTGAGGAGGTCTTTTCCTTCCCAGGGCTCACGAAGCTGCTTGCGGAGAGGCTTGCCAAAGGCCGGACTCTCACAGTGAAGGCTAAATCCGCCGATGGCTCGGTAAAAGAGTTCACAGCCAAAATCCGCATCGACACGCCGCAGGAGATTGAGTACTTCGAGCACGGCGGGATTTTGCAGTATGTGCTCAGGCAATTGGCGGGGAAATAGCGAGCAGTCTGCATTTTTGGATATTATTGGGTGACGCCAGAAAGTCGATAGGAGGCGCAATGAACGAATCCGGCAAGCTGGAATCTGAACAGTCACTGAGCCCGAGCAAGCAGGGCAGAAAGATACCATTCCTGGTTAAGGCCATCTTTTGGGACAAGCCATTGTTCATACTGACATTCAGTCTCGGAATGATTGTCATAATGATCTTTCCATTCGTAAAGATTGTCATTTTATTGTCGGACCCTGTTAAATTTGATCGCATACAAAGATTTGGGATGCCGATTATGCTGATGGCGTTCTCTGTCCCCGCCATGTTTTTGTGCATTTCTATCGTAGCCTTCGTCTTTCTGCTCCGGCGCAAGCGAAAGACAGGAAGTTATTTTTTATCGAGAGAAAAACTGAATGAAAGTGTTGCGCGCAGCCTGAAGCCGAAACCGCTGTGGAAAGTCATCACCATTGCCGCCTTGTATTGCATCCTTGCTATCGACATGACATACAGTGCAATGATTAGGCAGCATCACCGTGGTTTTGGTTGGTTTTTAGCGGCTCTCTTATGGGTGTGTACGATTATTATCGCCGCTTCCGAATTTCGACTTTTCATGCGCAAGGGAACAATGCCCACCCCTCCGGCATGGCCGCAGACACCGCCAGAGGCTTAGAGCCGGCAGCGAAAGAAGCCTGATAAAGGCTAAAACAACCGCAGGTCCTTCTACTCTCTTCGCTTCGCTCCGCTCATGATGACAGCATTGTGAGGGTGCGATCATCTTGCGTCAATGCACACTGCTACTTTTTCTTTGCCGGAGCCGCTTCGCGTGGGACAAAGAAGCGCTCGCCCTCTTTTTCGCCCATCACGTGGAGGCGCAGGAAGTTGGTTGAGCCAGAGCGGGTGCGCGTGCCGGCCACAATGGCGATAACCTCGCGGGGTTTGACGTAGCCGCCCTTTTCCAGCAGGTTCTCGGCGCATTCGACCAGGGCCTCGGTGGAGGTGACCTTGGGGCAACGGATGGGGATGGTGCCCCAGAGCAGGCTGAGGCGGTTGATGGTGATCTCGACGGGGCTGAGGGCGAAGATGGGCGCCGAGGGGTGATACTTGGAGAGCTTGCGCGCGGTCTGTCCCGACTCGGTAAACAAAGCGATGCCGTGCAGGTCCAGGTCGTCAGAGGCGTGGGCTGTGGCCTCGCAGATGGTTTCGGCGATGGAGAGGTGCGATCTGCGCTGAATGCGGCGGTCAGAGAACTCCGCCATTTTGATGTTGCGTTCGGCATCGACGACGATGCGGGCCATCATGGAGACGGCCTCGACCGGGTACTTGCCCACGGCGGATTCGCCGCTGAGCATGACGGCGTCGGTGCCGTCGTAAACCGCATTGGCCACGTCGGAGACCTCGGCGCGCGTGGGGCGCGGGTTTTCGATCATCGATTCCAGCATCTGGGTAGCCGTGATGACCGGCTTGCGCAGCTCGGCGGCACGGCGAATGATGCGCTTCTGAATGGCGGGAACCTGCTCTGGCGGCAACTCGACGCCCAGGTCGCCGCGAGCTACCATGATGGCGTCGGCGGCGGCGAAGATCGCGTCCAGGTGCTCGATGGCCTGAGGTTTTTCCAGCTTGGCGATGATCCACGTTTCGCCTCCCAGGGCCGCGACGCGATTGCGCACCAGGCTCACGTCTTCGGCGGTGCGAACGAAGGAGACGGCGATAGCGTCCACGCCGTTCTTGAGCGCGAATTCCAGGTCGTCGGCATCCTTTTCCGTCAGCGAGGGCGTGCGCACCGGAATGCCGGGCAGGTTAATGCCCTTGTGCTCGCCCAGCATGCCGCCGTTGACGATCTCGCAGTGGACGTCGCCGTCTGAGACCTCATGGACGCGCAGCTCGATGAGGCCGTCGGAGAGCAGAATGCGCGAGCCCTGCTCGACGTTGTCCGCCAGGGTTTTGAAGGTGGTGCCCACCAGCGCAGCCGTGCCCGGAACGTCGCGCGGCGTGATGGTCAACTGCTGGCCGGCTTTGAGCAGCACGGGCTGGTGGTCTTTCAGCGTGGTGGTGCGAATCTTGGGGCCTTGCAGGTCGCCCAGGATGCAGAGCGGCTTGCCCTCCTCGCGGCTTACCTTGCGGATCATCTGGATCAGCGCCAGCTTTTCATCATGCGAGCCGTGGGAAAAATTCAGGCGGACCACATCCATGCCCGCGCGCACCAGGTTACGGATCACGGGTTCGGTGTTGGAGGCCGGACCGAGCGTGGCGACGATCTTGGCGCGGCGCCGGGAGGCGGACTCGGTCAGGCTGAGCGGCGCAATCGACATGGGGAACCTCCAGAGAAGGTTGTACGGTCCAAGAGGCATTGATTTGTTGCGGCCAGCTTTATGGAACAGAAGGGCGGGCTGCGCACCCCATTTTCTATTATGCGTGAAACGCAGTAAATTGTCGGTGAAAATAGTTACTGGCGGGAGCGTTTCGGTTTGGAGTTCGCGGAAGTCCGTTCCTGTCTTTCCCGGAAAAGGACGCCGTTCAGCTCCGCTCCCAGCAGCGCGCTCAACGAGGTGATGTAGAGCCACACCAGCGTGGCAATGCCGGCGCCAAAGGAGCCGTAGAACATGGAGTAGTTGGCGATGCGCGTAACGTACCAGCCGAATGCCAACGTGGCCGGGAACCAGACCAGGGTGGCGGCCACCGCGCCCGGTCCCACCAAGTCCCAATGCTCCTTGCGCTGGTGGAGCGGAAGAATATATCTAATAAATAAAAACGCAATAAAGCATCCGCCTCCAACAATTGCGAAAAGCGATGGATTTGTAAAATCGAGTACCCGCGCGCTGCGTGCCCTGCCAGAGACCGCCGCATTGACCATGAAAGCTGTCCACGCACCAGCCACAATCACTAACAGACCCAATCGTCTACGGCTCCACAAATTCGCATGAGTTTTCACGTGACCTGTACCGAAGTGGTAGAGAGCACCGAGGACACTGACGCTGGTGACAAGCGCGATGGCCCAGCGCACCATGCGCCAAAAGACGAGCACGAAGTGATGCAGCTCGTGGGTGGAGTTGTCGATCATCCATGCCTCGAACTGGCGGCCGAAGACCAGTACCAGGGTAGCCATGGAAAGCGGAATCAGCACGATAGGCACCAGCAACAGTGCCCTGAATCGCCGCTGCCAGAATCCCCAATGATCGCGGGGCAGCTGGTAGGCGCGGCGAAAGCCTTCCATCAGCGAGAGCATCATCCCCAGGCCGGCAAAGACCGAGAGAGTGGCGGCGGAATAGATCAATTGCACGGAGTGGATGCGATGGGTCTCCATGGCGGACTGCAACGGGGACATGGCGCCTTCAGGCAGGAACTGCTCAAAGGCTCCGCGCACCTCGCCCACCAGCGACGTTCCCTCCGGCGCCTGAGCCAGCAGCGCGGTGAGGACGACCAGCGCCGGAAACAGGGCCAGCATCCCCGAATAAGCAACGGCCTTGGCTGAGTTGAGCACATCGTGCTCCAGCGCCAGCCAGAGGGCTTTGCGAAAGTTGCGAATCAATGAGGCCATAGAAGTCTTAGAGAAGAGTAGTGCATCAGGCCGCCTTCTGCGAAGAGGTAACCGTATGCCAGCATGATCAGAGTTAGACGATAAATGGCACTCCGGGAAGCAGCCCTGTCAGTCAATCAAGTGGAACGACTTGTCTCCGTTGATCACTGCAGCCACGACCAGTTTGCGGTCGAAGGTAGCCAGCTTTCCGCCATGGGCGCAGGCCAGAGCCAGCAGATAGGTGTCGGTCACCTGAGTCGAATTGAGCAAGCTGGCGATGTTGGCACGGCGGTTGTCGAATAGGCTGATGTCGTCGGGCCAGAATTCATGGCCGTTCAAGCTGAGCAGGACTGTGATCAACTCCGCAACCGCGGCGGGAGTTCCGGGCGAGTTCGGGTAACGCGCAGACCCGACGATGCGTAGAACCCCGTTCTCGGTCATCGGGCAACTCGCCCATGCCTGTTGGCCCTCGGCGGCAAACCAATCATGCGCCCGGTCATGCTGCACGTGAGCCGGATCGATCAGGGCGATCAGCACATTCACATCGAGCAAAAAACGGGTCATTGCAACTCTTCCTGAAGTTGGCGGACCAGCTCCGAGGTCACACGCGGCGCGCCCGGACGCACAGCCAACAGGGGCACGCCGTTGCGCGTCGAGCCTCCGGAGGGAATGGGGCGCAACGCCTTACGGGCCAGCGAGGAGATCACCTCTCCCACGCTCTTCCGCTCGGTCGAGGCCATCTCCCTGGCGGCGGCCAGAACGTCGTCATCGATGGCAAGAGTGGTGCGCATGAGGTATCCTCCTGAAAACATCACGCACCAATCATCATACATCAATTACACGTATTAGAGAACAGGGAACAGGTTCCGAACCGGATTGCGAATTTTCATGGCGAAATCTGCCTACACCCCATCCTACGGAATCACTTTTGATGCCGGCAATTTTTTAGCCACGGCAGCCTGCCGGGCAGGTACACTATGCACAACACAAGGAGATAACCCATGCAAACCCGGATTCAGGGAACGACCATGCCCGTGCTCGATGTGCAGCTTGAACCCAACGAGAGCGTCTTCAGCGAGAGCGGGGAGCTTTCGTGGATGACCGCTTCCATTCAAATGACCACCCACACGCAGATGGGCGGAGGCGGGGGAATCTTTGGCGCATTGAAGCGCGTGGCCGGGGGCGGGAGCCTGTTTATGACTGAGTACCGCGCCACCGGGGCCACCGGCGAGGTATCGTTTGCCACCAAGGTGCCGGGCCACATAGTGCCGGTCGAAGTCGCGCCCGGCAATGAGTACATGATTCACCGGCACGGATTTCTGTGCGCCACAGACCAGGTGACACTCGGGGTGGGCTTCCAGAAGTCGCTGGGGGCGGGCATCTTTGGCGGAAGCGGCTTTATGCTGCAGAAGGTGGGCGGCCAGGGCACGGCGTGGCTGGAGCTCTCCGGCGAGCTGATCGTGAAGAACCTGGCCGCGGGCGAGGTGCTGAGGGTGCATCCGGGCCATGTAGGCGCGTTTCAGGCGTCGGTGGGCTTCCAGATCACGACGGTGCCGGGAATCAAGAACATGCTCTTTGGTGGGGATGGCCTGTTTCTGGCCATGCTGCAAGGGCCGGGCACCGTTTGGCTGCAGACGCTGCCCATCTCGCGGCTGGCACAGCAGATTGCCGAGTACCTGCCGCGCGGCGAGAGCCGTCAGGCAACACCGGCCGCCGCGGGCGGCGCGATAGTGGGCGGAATTTTGGGGTCGATGCTGGGCGGGGACCGGGGTTAGCGAGTCAGAGAGGAGTGTAGCGCCGGCCTCCCGGCCGGCAGTAGCGCGGACGTCCTCGTCCGCGCCTATATAGGATGATGACCACCGAATTCGCCGAACGCATTGCCGGTGCCGTATACTCCGGCTTGCAGGAATTCCGCGCATGACCGAGCCCCCCGACAGCCCGCGCTCTTTTCGCCGCGACATCGTCTTCGCCTTCGCCCTTGCCCTGGCCTGCTACCTGGCCTGGCTGATCCGCGATGTGCTCGCGCTGCTCTATGTCAGCGCGCTGTTTGCCGTTGTGCTCTCCCCTGTGGTGCGTTTTACTTCCCGGCTCCACATTCGCAGTTGGCAACCATTCAAGGGCTCAGCCGTTTTTATTCTCCTGCTGGTTACAGCCGGCGCGCTTACCGCCTTCGGCTTCCTCGCACTACCCCCGGTTATCAGCGACTTGCAGGGCTTCGCCCGGGAAATGCCAACACGTTTACCCGTACTTTTAGAGAAACTCAAGCATATTCCACTGGCGCAACACCTGAATACCGCGGATATGAGTTCCCGGCTTCAGGATTTCGTGAGCCAGGCAGCCACTTTTCTGCTGTCATCTCTCAGCAACTGGGCGGGCAAGCTATTCGATTTGATCATGGGTTTCATCCTTACCATCTATTTCATACTGGAAGGCGATCAGGCCTACCGGTGGTTTCTTTCCTTATTCCCGCGCCAACACCGCGAACGTCTCGACCAGACCCTCCGGCGGGCGGAGATCCGCATGGACCAATGGCTGCTTGGCCAGGGGAGCCTGATGCTCATTCTGGGAGTTGCCAGCACCATCGTCTATCTCTCGCTCCAGGTTCGTTATGCTTATGCGCTGGGCGTGCTGACGGGATTGCTCAACATCATCCCCGTGTTGGGCGCCGCCATCTGCATCGCGCTTGCGCTGCTGGTCGCGGCCATTGACTCGTGGGGCCGGGTACTGGGCATTGCTATCTTTTACGTGATTTATCTACTGGTTGAAAACTACTACCTCGTTCCGCGCATTATGAAGAACAGGGTCGGCCTGCCTAGCCTGTCCATCCTCATTGCCCTGGTGATCGGCTCAGCGCTTGGAGGCATTCTCGGAGCCATGGTCTCGGTCCCCACGGCTGTGCTGGTAGCCGTGCTTGTTGACGAATATCTCGTCCACAAGGACGCTGTTTGATCTTTTCCGGTTCCTTGCGGGTAAATGCGCGAAGAAAAAATAATCGCAGACTTAACGCCCAGACATGTGTTAGGGACGCTTTACTTCCTGATCGGCACAAGGGTGGCGCTGCCGCTCATTTTCGACCAATACTCATAATCGTCCCAGAACACATACTTGGCTCCTGGATACAACTTCTCAGCTTGTGAGGCCTCGTCCGTACTCGACGTCTCGTTCCCTTGTCGAATTAGAATCTGTGCTTTCAGTATGTGCAATCTTGCATCTGTAAAATCGTCATAGTGACGTTTAAGGATTTTGTCAAATTCTGCAGCTGCCGCTGGGAGATCCCCGGCACACGCATATGCGATCCCAAATTGGATGTCTACATCAGGATCAGACGATTTACTTCTCTTGCGCAAGTCGTTCAATACTTCCATGGCTTCATGGGTCTGGTTTGTTCTCATCAACACCATGCTCTTAGCTATAAGCGGACCTGGTGATTTTGGGTCGAGACGCGCGGCAAATTCAAATTCACGAATAGCGTCTTTGGATTTCTTCAATGCCGTAAGCGATATCGCGAGGCCGTACAGTCCATATGCATTCCCAGGCTGTAAGATGCGCACCTGCTCGAAGTGGTCTACCGCGTCAGAGTATTTTCCCACATAGTTCTCAACGATGCCGAGATTTAACAGTGCTCCAACATCGTGCGGATCGATACTAAGCGCGGCGTGGTATTGCTCTTCAGCGCGTTGATAATTCCCTCGCCGGAATTCTATAATACCGAGATTCATTATAGGATTGGGATTGGGTTTCGTGCGATTCTTCGGTAATGCACTTTTAAAGTCTATTTCTGCTTCTTTGATTTCGTCGATCTTCCCATATTTCAGTAATATCTGACCCATGCCGTTCAGCACGATATCCGAATTATTGTTGATTGCATAGGCGCGTTTCATCATTGTCAACCCGTCCTCTGAAAAGCCCTCGTTAGATAGCGAGTATCCTAAGTAATACAGAGGGAGATAATTTTGAGGGTCTATTGTCACCCAGTTCGAACAGAACTTCACAGCTTCACTCCAGGCATTGTCGCACTCGCTATCTGTGTTGCATGCAATGCTGATTCCTATTAGGTAGCGAGCCTTTGCTTCTGGGTTAATATCCCCGACGAGCTGCAGACTCAAATCTGAAATAGCATCCTGAATCGATTCCGGTGTGACTTTTGTCAGGGGCTTCTTGAAACTCTTGGCGGCCCCACTCGTTTCGTAGCGGATTGTCACAACAGAGGTTCCATCGGGATTCAAATAGAGGTCACCGCTGACAATGTACTCTTGGTAGCGTAGACGATCCCAGGTGGCAATCATCTGGTCGAGGGAAATGCCCTTTATTTCGATTCCGTATGAGGTATTGACGGGAATCCGAGGCAGATCCGGGAGGGGCTTATAGCTCATCTTGCTGGAGAATGCGTTGCCGGAGAATTGGTCAGCTTGTTCCAAGATATTGTGCAGGTCATCTACTAATAGATCTGCTACTGCTTTCCCACTGGTGCTGCTCATCTCCTTGTCTGGCCCAAGTAACTGGAATGCGGATACATTGATCAATTTGCCCGGTGACGCAAATCGCAGAATAACTGCAAAAATAACAGATCCAATGACCGCAAATATAAGCAGGGAGACCAGTGCGAGCGTTTTGAAAACGGGGTCGGTTGTTAGAAACGTGAAAAACGATTTGAGTTTATCTCGAATTCTTCCTATACGATCAGGCCGGGGGTGAGGTTTGGAAATACTTTTCAAAGACCTGTGCAGGCAATTCAGGCCCGCACCGGACCGGACCAGCTTGTGGAGCTTCCTCTTCGGCTTATCCATGCGAACAGCCTACCCCGACTGCGTGCGCAGCGCAAGGGCCTGATTGTTGGAGTGCTTAGACCCGGACATGTCACCCAAGACGGCCAGGGTTCTGCCCGCATAAGACGAATTTATTGGCTTAGACCTAAAACCGGCAGCGTTGCCGGTGAAGTCGGTCCTTTATTTCCCCGCCTGAACCATGGTTTCAACAGCTACCTTCATCACGCCGTTTTAAAAGAGGAAGCGGGTGAGTTTTGCGGTTCCATGGCGGAATCGTAGGGTCGATACAGGGCGGGGAGAGTGAGGGTTAGCGAATCAGACAAAACGGCTCCCAAGCCTCAAAACCGATGCCTGGGAGCCGCACTATGCATTGAGAGAAACAATTAGCGATGCTCTCTTTCCATTTCGTGCATGGCATGTTCGAGGGCTTGCCGCGCCTCGTCGACGTGATGGAGCGCGCGCTCCTGCAGCCCGCGATGTCCAGTCTCATCAACCCCGAAGGCGATATCCCCGCGCGCTTCATTCAGAAGAGTCAGCGCCGAACGCAGGGGGCGATTGGGGTCTCCCCCGCTTTGGGGAGGAGGTGTGTGGTGGGGGTTCCTTCCCTCGTCGCGCACCGCCTCACTTACTTCATGGATGGCGCGCTCAATTTCCTCGATGGCACGGTCCCGTGCGCCGATAAATCCCGGCCGGGTGTCCGTTTGCAGCAGCTCGCGCGCCTCCCGCAGGTCGGAAAGAGCATGGAGGTAACGGGGATGCTGGGCCTGAGCCGGCATTCCCAGGGCAAAGAGCAAGAAAGCCGACAGCCCGAATACGGTTGCGGTAAGTTGTTTGAATATACGCATTTCAGTAGCACCTTTCATGGGTAAAGTGGGCTTCCGAACTACCCGCCAGAAAGACTAGCATATTATCCAGAGGTCACGCACCCCTCGCGGCGTTAACTTTTGTTTTAAAAAAGATCCGAGTTTGTATAGGAATCCATACTCGCCGCCCATTGTTCCTTTATCCGCTCCCAATTGAAGAGGAGCGGGCGGAGACGCAATCCGAGAGGGTTTTGCATCAGCCCTTCTATCTTCCTGCCTGCACCGCGGCCTCGACTGCTGCTTTCATCACGCCGCAGTTGGAGAAGAAGCGGAGGAGGCTTCCAGTGAGCGACTGCCGGGGCCGGGAATCGAAAGCTGGGATGGGCGTCCGCATTGTCTCCGCCATCTTGAGTTCGCCGCTTCCCTGCGCGTCGAGGATGAGAACGGTGAGTTTGCGGGCCAGGTCGAGCGGGAAGCTCTCCGCGACGAAGACCATTTTGCCGCGTGTGGTGATGACCACCGGGCCTTCACTGGTGGAGTAGACCTGCTCCTGATCGGATGAAATGTGTGGCGGGAAGACGGTGAATCCGGCGGAGGGGCCGGTGGGGGCGGCACGCTCATCGGTCGAGTCAAGCTTGACGCCGGAGTACTTGCGGCTCAGCTCATCGGCGTAGATGCGGGCGAAGGCTCGGGCAGAAGCGGCGTTCTTCCAGGCCGAGAGATAGAAGAGGGCGATGGAGCTGGTATTGGATTGCTCGGCGGACGTTGTGGCGCTGAGCCGCTGGCCGGCCCAGTAGAGGCCGCCGTCCCAGGCCGGAGTCAGGTCGTTGGCGGCCTGCTCGCCGCCGAAAAGCTCGGTGAGAATGCGCACGTCAAGCTGGCCGACCTGGCCGATGTCGTAAGGCTTGTAGAGCTTGTCCACCAGAGGGTGAATGTTGGGCAGAAGGGGCACGGCGGGCACATGCCCCTTTTCGTACTCACGCGGATTGATGATCTCCCAGGTCGAGGAAGGCGGGCGATCCATGGTCCCGGCAAAGGCCGCCGCCTGGCCCTGATCCATCCACACATCCTGCTCGAAGCTGAGTCCCTCGCGATAGGGGAAGAGCAGCGATTCGGAGAGCAGCAGCGGCGCGCGCGCCAGGACGGGCGAGTTTTCAGAGGTCGACATCGTATCCCTCACCAGGTTCATCACCTCCGGATCTTTGATCAGGCTCTTGCCCATCGGCTTGAGGATGTAATCCATCATGACGGCCGTGGCCTGACCCTCGACGACCGCCTCGCGCGCCGTGTCCATCTCGTCCCTGGCCAGGTGGTCGGTGTCGCCGGCAGAGTTGAGCGAGACATCGTCGGGGGTCTGATCGTTCCACTTTTCGAGGTCGGAGTGCTGGTCCTGTAGCGCATGGGTCAGTTCGTGGGCCAGCACCGGCTTTTGCTCCTCGATGTCTACCCAGTCCAGCATGTAAACGGTCTTGGTTTTGGAGTCGTAGTAGGCCTCAATTTGCTCCTTAAGCAAAGCCAGCAGAAAGGGCTTGAGGACGAAATCGCGGTCCAGCAAGCCGAACTTCTTGAGTATGATCTCATTGCGCTGCAGGCGTTTGGCGCTCTCGTCTTCCTCGAATTTTTGCTTGAGATAGCTCTCGACCTCGGCGCGGCTGGTGATCTGGCGCTTGACGGTGCTCTTGATGGGGAGGCCGGATTCGTTGGAGGAGAATTTGATCAGCTCATCGACCAGCGAGAAAAGCTGCAGCGCCTGCTCGGGGGTAATCTTGCCAGCTGTCTGCGGCGGGGTGAACTGCGGTGGGGTTGACTGGTTCTGTGGTGCTGATTGTGCCGGCGCAAGGGCTGCCCCTAGACACAACACTGCCGCCAAGGCCCATCCGCGAACAATTCCATGCTGCTTGCTCATCGATTCTACCTATCTTCCTTCAAGGCTATAATCAGGATGCGGCCTGGCGCGAGATTTCTTCTGAAAAACTGTGCCTGAACCGGCAAAAAGATCCCCTATGACGGAAACAGCTACCTCCCAAGCCATTCAGGCAAACCGCCCCACACCGCTGGCCACTCTGCTGGCGCAGGTGGCGACTTTACCGGGGGCAGTGAAATCAGAGCGAGCGAATTGCGAGCAGTTGGCCGCACCGCAGGTGCCCTATCGCGGCTGCTTGACCCCACGGGAGTT
>Ga0326727_10009868_pt1 | contig 23133 bp, 28 predicted proteins | sample MB2enrmetagenome_FD_207643 | JGI IMG/M metagenome (GOLD analysis project Ga0326727, IMG submission 207643) | Lab enriched peat soil microbial communities from McLean, Ithaca, NY, United States - MB29MY | ecosystem: Environmental > Terrestrial > Soil > Wetlands > Peat | place: USA: New York... | reverse complement strand
AAAAGAGGGAGGCCGCGAGGCCTCCCTCTATGCCCTCAAAAAGGACGATTCCAGATTATTTCACTGACATATTACTCGCATGACTTTAGGTAGTAATCATGCAAGAACGTACAACTAATGTCGATCTTTTACCACGATAGTAAGGAGTAACAATCATGCCTGCCCCTCAACAAATCGATACGCTCGAAGCTTTGATCGAAGCGCTCAAAAAGCATCGCTGGGTCTTCGAAACGGATACGCTCTACGATCTGTTCCAGAGCGCCCAGGAAGAAGCCAACCTGTTCAAAGCGGCCCGGCACCACGGTCTGCAAGGGATCCTCGAATACATCGAGCACCAGGATCTCGCCATGGATGAACGTGCTCAATCGGCGTGTCGACTCATGGAAGATCGCTACGTCAACAAACTGAACCGGCTCCGGCAGTACTACGAAGCCAAGTTCAAGGACCTTCGGCGCTTCATGACGCCGCTGGATCTGTTCAAGGAGAAGCTCGAGAATCACGACTGGTACTACGATTTCTCGCTCGACCCCGAGATCTACCGTACGGGCCGGGATCGCGAAGAGCAACTTCGCATCGAAGCACTCAACGGTGGTATGGAGTTTCAACAAGCGTTCACGGAAGCCAAAAACGCTGCTTTCAACAAACCTGAGAATTCCGGAGGGTAACATGGATGCCAGTGATGTCATACGCGATCTGGAGATTCGTCTCCAAGACGTAAAGAAAGTCACCTACGTCGATGACGGAAAGTCCGTCAAGGTGCACTTTTACAAAACAGGGGGGTGGGCGGCCAGGCTACCGCTCTTCTTCATGAACCTGGCACGTGAAGTTGCTCGCGGCGGCAAGATCGAGAGTTGCCTGTACCCGAGAGCAACCCGTATGGGTATCGTCCATGGCGACATTTGTGTCGACCACGATACCTACTACTACGTTTTCGAGGCACAGCGTATCGCCCTGCCCGAAAAGGCCCAGCACCTGCTGAGCGAACTGCATTGGCTATACGCCAAACAAGTCACCTATTCCGAATTGGACTTCGATGATTACGGATTCATCGGTAGTCGCGATTTGGAGACTGTCGCGGTAGCCGCATGAGGCTCTCGACCGAAGACCATCGAGCCCCGGTGGTTTTCCATAGAGACCTTCTTTTCGTTGTTAACCTTAATACGGAGTATCGAATCATGTCTAAGTTCATCATGGTGTTTTTACTGTCTGGTTGGACCCTTTCTACCTTGACCGCCATTGGTTCGGGGATTATTATTTCGAACTACAAATACTTCACCCAAAAGGGCGCCGACTGGTCTGCATTCGTCGTGATGGCCTCCGTGATGTATCGGTGGCCGGAGCTGAACAAACGCACACAGCGCAGCAAGTTCGTCGGTAACGTGATGTATGTATCGGGGAACCCGATCATTATCACCCTTGCCTCCTTCTTGTATCTGTATATCTCCAACGGACACAGTGAGCTTCAAGCCATGGTTTGCCTTGGGACGCTGGGAGTTTTCTGGGCTAAGTACAAAGCCTACCACTTCGTGAAGATCTCGGGTCTCACGAAAGAAGCGGTAGAAAACGCCCTTCTTCAAGACGGTCGATTTCATCGCTAAGGAGCTATCATGTCGCTTGGAATCCAAGTACAGGTCCAGCACAAGGACGAGCTTTACAACGTAAAGTTCAAGTACGACGATCAGTTGAAGCGCTGGGTCGTTACGAATACGAACTTTGATGACGCGAGCGATAAAAGTGATGAAGAGTACGCCGAGCTCATCGACGCTGCTCGGAAACAACTCGCTGACGCCATCGAAGCGTTCAAGACTATCCAGGGCGTTCAGTTGAAATCGAACGAAGATAAAGCACCGTGGTGTGTAAAACGCCACGTGCACAACACCAAAAACAGATTGGAGTAATGCCATGAAAACCGCACTTAAGATCATGCTCATTGGGCTGCTTTGCAGCCTCTTCACAGGCTGCGTTGTTGTTCCGGCGCGCCAAGTATACCTCGGACCGGGATATCGCACCTGCGCCTACTGCGAACCCGGTAGTGTCCATTACGTACCCGAAGGCGGCGTCGTACATCGCCCGTCTGACTGGCGCTAGATCACCTGACCTGTCTCTGCCACTTTAATAAGGAGTAACGAACATGAACATCGATTTTACTAAACTGGATGAAATCTGCGCAATGGGGGCGAAAGCGCTCATCCCCACCATCGATCAACTGTTGGGTTCTTTCGATCCCGAAATGCTCGTTTCGAAAGAACACAAAAAAATGGTCAATACCCAGATCATGGGGATGCTCTACGGTGCCGGTGAAGAGGTTGCAAAGCAGCTTCTTATCAACGGTACTCTTAATCGCGACGAGATGAACGGTCTTGAGTTCAGCTACGTGGCGGTCTTCTTTCAGACCCAGACGATGGCGATCATGCATCAAAAGCTCCTTGAAAAAATAAAGGGACTGGAGAATCTCAACATCGCCGCTGCGGACGCCACCATGAAAGAACTGCTCGGCCGAGTGTCCAGCAATCACTGAAAAGAGGATCTCATGTCGTTTGACAAAGAGCTGTTCGAGCATATCCAAAAAGACCATGCAAAGTCCCTCGTGTATGCTCTCGAAGAATTTCTCAAGAAAACGGACTACGACTTCGTCAAGACCGCCGCCGACCAGCGTGTGCTGGCAAGCGAAGTCTCCGGGAAACTCGAGATAATCGCACAATTGTGCTGCGACAGAACTCAATTGAAGTACCCGTCCTTTTTCGACGGTATTGGAAAGGGTTTTGCTCTGGAAAGAGTAATCGTCATTTCGAAATTGACAGCGATCGCTTCCTTAGCGATTGCCCAACAGCTGGAAACCTGGATCGAACACAATACCGAGAACCCTTCTGACGTTGCTGTTATGGTGACGGATCTTCTTGCACGGCTCAGCAAACCCGTCTACTAAAGGAATGGTCATGCTGACCCCCGAACAACGTACAGTACTCGAGAAACTCGTCGAGCTGTACAAGACCCATATCGCCTCTGATGCGATCGCCACACTCCTCTATTTGGAGGATTATGTCGAATTCGCACGGGCTTTAAAAACCCTGCTGACTGCACACCGCTCGGCATACATGGAGCGTTTCGAAACCTTGTGCAACAAGATGGACCTCATGGATAAAATAGCCGCTGGTTTTGCCTTCGATGCCGCGGCTAACCAAGCCATTTACGAATTCATCCGTGATCCTTCGGAAGCCCTGGCCGACCAACTCAAATAAAGAAAGAATTCACCATGCCGATGTCTTTCCCGGATTTTGAATCCCTCAAAGATCGCGCCGAGCTGCGCAACTTCCGTCAGCCGCATGAAGGTGAAACGGAATCCGAATTCCGTACCGCATTCGCAGACTTCATGCAATCGATTGATCGGGTCGAGTCGTCCGAGATCCGAACGGGTCGTGGTTGGGATAACCAACACCCTTTCGAGCTCCTAGCCAACGCACTGGGTCTCGGCAATCTCTCTGCGCTCATGACCAACTTGTCGTCCCCGGAAGAGAAGGAGGTTGAAGAAGTCACACTGGCACTGTCGAGTCCGCCCCACATGTTCTTCGCGGTTGTGGGTGACCAACTCACTCCGGTCTCCGTGCGAAGCGCATTGCGGGCCGGGTTTTTGCCGTGCAAAACTACCTATCCCGACACAGACCGCGGTGTCGTGATCCGAACCAAACAAGGCAGCACCCTTCCGGCTCGATACATTAAGGACCTCGGGTGGCACTATGCTGGTAACAAGCCATGGTCGATGGAAGTTCTTGAAGGATCGACCTGGTCTGAAAACACGAAGTGGTGAAAGGAAAACCATGTTCAAACGTTTCATGAAGAAACCCCCGATTCAGAATTCGGATCAAGACAGCGCCTCTGGCGATGACGCCATTTCGAAAAGGATCCTTCCGGTTGATGATAGCGGTCGTGCTCGTTTCGTGGCAACGATCGACATCGTCGATTACGTCAAGAACAAGAACAAACCCGGTTACGACTGCCTACTCACCGACAGCAACGCCCTCGACGGATTGCTGCACCGGACCGTCATGGCGTACGCCGATACGAGCCAAGACGCAGGTCAAGAGGTCGTCCTCGAGGTCCGCTTCCCGCTCAAAGAAATCGTCCACGGGGTCGTGGATGATCTCCCCTCGGATCCCTCCAAATACACCGACGACGACATGCGTCGTTTGCGGGCACTGGAAGGTGAGCTTCTGTCGCTCGCCGGCCTGGTCGGTGCTGTCATTACCCGGTCACTCGACCACTGACGGCACCACTCTCTACTAACAAGGAGTACCCAATGTCCGAATCTTTTGTTTCAACCTGCCTCACCCTCGCTGAAGTCCGGGAGCAGTTGGCCAAGCAAGCTGCCAAAACCATGGAGCTCGAGGAGAAGCTCGAGGTAGCCAAACCTCTGATCGTCCTAGGCGCCCTCGTCAAGAAGCACGTGAGCCCGGGACCGTACGATCTGACCGACAGTCCGAACTCTCTGGTCAAGATTCTTCAAGAAACGGTAAAGGAGGTCGAACAACTCCCCTTCGCATCGAATCCTCCGACCATGGAAGAAAAGATGGCATACGAGAGCCTCCTCAGCACGGTGATCAACAGCTATCGCCGTGAGCTTGATGAACTGCGTAAGCAGATGCTACCTGCGAGCACCATCAGTGTCGACGACCTCGACCGCCAGTGCAAAGAGCTCATCGCACAAGGTAAAAAGATCGAAGCGGTGAAATTTTACCGCGCGACCATGGGATGTGGTCTGAAAGAAGCCCACGACCATTTCAACTGAACCCTATCTAACACCAGGAGAACAAAATGACTCCAGCCGAACTCGGTTGTCTCGTCCTTTACAAATCCAAGGTTCCCGGTCTCACCCTCGCCGAAGCGCGCGATCTGGCTAACATGTCGAAAGAAATGGCAGAGGCCTGCGGTCCGGGTGATATCGCGTACTCGAAGTTTTCTCGCGATGCAAAAATGTTCACGGAGTACGCGGATCTGCTGGAGAAAGAACAGCAGGCCGAAACCGCACCATGAGCAGATCGACAACAACGCAAGCCCTCGCACTCAAGTCGCTACTCGAAGCCGCGATTAAAGTGCACCCCGGGCTACGGGAAGATACCCTGAAGCGGTTCGTTCTCAAGTTCAGGGATATTCGTGAAAACGAGTTTCTTGACGATTACGTCAAGGCGTTCCTGTCGAGCATCGCCGCCAAGAAATAATCACATCACGACACCCGGGGACTTCGGTCCCCGGGTGCTATTCTGTCTAATAAGAGAGATCTAAAAAATGATGACCAAACTGATTTCTGTCGGGGACCGCATCGATTGCATTTACAATGTCCGGTCGGTACAGTGTTCTTACAAGGTTCTTCCCGGTGATGATCTCCAGGAGCTCTTCGCCGCCCCGGAGCGGCGACTTGTTGAAGTCTTGGCGCTCTGCGACACCAGTTACACCTTCCTGTATAAAGTGGTAGACCAGAACATCTACGGGGTGGCTCGCGGCATGTACAGCTTCGAAGTCGATGGACCTATCGATATCGTGTCACTGGTCTGCGCAGCAGTCACCCCGATGAATTACGACGAGTACAAAGGTACTGTCCACTTCTTCACCCGGGAAAGCATTATCGCTTGGCTCGGCTTTAATCCGGCCACGCTCGAACCTTTACCGGCCGACCACGGGCGTTTTGGCATGAAGTGCAAGCGCTTCCCGTATGTTCACCATCTCACCTCCATCATCTAACAAAGGAAACACCATGGCTAAAACTAACAATTCCCCCCTGCTCAAAATCTTGGCAGGTGACGCGTGTGTCAAGGTCTTCGAAAACACCTACTACGTGAAAAACGCAGCGGGTATTGAAGAGCTCGAAAAGCAATGCGGTATGCATCTGCTGACCTATATGGACGAGAGCGTGTTCCCGTTCTTGTACGTCCTCTCCCAGTCCGATGTGGATGGGATCGCGGCCAGCGAAACCCACATCCCCCTCGAAGATCTGAAACGCATCATCAGTGCGTCGGACCTGAGCAAGGTCGTAAACGCAGGTCAGATCGACCCGTCGGCCAAGGACGACACAAATGCCGCCATGGTTTTGGGGCCTGCCGAAGATAAACGGGTCCGGTACTTCTACCCGACTCAAGAGGCTTTGGAACGTGTTTTGGACACCCTGACGGGTTCGTCTACGATCGAAGCCCCGTATTACTCGTCCGGTTTCATCGAGTACGATGAAACGAAACGCACCTTGCGTCAAGTGCAGGGTCGTGCGATCCCTGTCGGCTTGCTGGCCCATGTACCTGTCGAACGGCTGCCGTTGCAACAACGGGTGAAAAATACCCTCATCGCAGCAGGAATCAACAACCTGCTGGACTTGATGGTGGTGAAAGAAGAAGCGCTGCTCAAGCTCCCGAATCTGGGTCGCACGGGTACTCGGACAATCATAGACCTCATGATGTCAATGGGGTTCTGAAATCATTCTGCTAGATCGACCGTGACTATATCTGATCGCGGTCATTTCATCGTCAAGGAGTCATCATGAGACCTACTGATCGTACCTCCGTAAAGTTCCGTGACCGCCGTGTCGGTGAAGCCCTAGCCGACTATCTCCGTGCCTACGAACAAACGCTCCTACCTACCCTGCCGGGTCTGGAACGTACCCTCCTGATCAACAATGCGCGCCGATGCGCGCTACAAAAGCTGCACTGACGTCATACACCCCCTGAGAGCCTAGGCTCTCAGGGGGCAATCACCACCATTCTTTTTTTTCTTTGTTTATTTTTGTAACTCACCCATCAATTCAACAGAGTGACCTAATTTGATCAAATGTTCACTTGCTAAATCTCTAAACAAATGCCGATGACAAAAGACATCAGGTGGACAGTAACACGCGAACGCAATGTCGTGATAACGTTGCAGGTTATTCCAGTAATTAGGAGCGCTTCTCTGACTCCTCATCATCTTGTCTAGATAGTGCCGAGTGTATTCCTCCTCACTAACAGAACCGTTCTTGTACCCCATGACTAATGAGAAATCAGGAGCAAACAGCGCAATGCCGGATTTTGCCGTGATATCGAGAAACTTGATCCCTCTATCCCTCGCTACCCGCCAACTACCCATTTGAATTGTCCAAAGTCTGTAAGGGTCTTCCATATATGTCACCTTAGGCAGCATCTTCAAATGATTCGAGGAGCTCATCCAACGTGGGCATCCCCATTAGATGGTGACAAATTTCAAGTGCATTCGTTGGCCCTGCACTGAGATTGACACCTTCCAATCGCTGGAGTTCCTCGTCCACACCCTCAATAGAACAGAGTTCTGTATGGGTCGTCTCTTTCGAAACATTGAAGACACACTCGCCATTTGGATAACTTGCCGAAACGTCCAAATCACCTATGTGCGCCCGGCAATTGGTGCGCATCGCCGGATATTCCTCGATGATACAAAGACCATTATCCATCACCAAGTGTGCCGGCAGGGTAACGATCCAATCGTCAAGGCCCAAAGTCAACCCATCGAATCCGTCCGACATCTCATCAGACGTCGACCCAATGACCTTGTCTCGCATCAGGCAGACGAAATGCAAGTTGTCAACCGTACGGCGAGGCTGTGACTTGAAGTTGCAGAAGTCAGAACTTCCCGACTGCATCGGCATCGCGATCGACAAGTCCTTTGTCTTCTCATCGAGCAACTCCATCGAGACGCAGTCGAACACGTTGTAAATGACGTATTCGAGCTTATATTGCGTCTGCATGAAGATATGCCAGTCGGCCTTAACAAAACCATCTGCCACCGTAAAGTTCAGCTTACGCAACCCAAGATGCTTGTTGAGCAACGCATCCAAACTGTACGAGGGCTCTTCCTGCTCAGCGTTCCGGATCTTTTTATAGACGCACATCGCGTCAATAAAGTAGAAACTCGCCGGACAAAAGACCGTATGCCACTGCTCATGGGGTTTGAGCGGAGTGATGTCCCCTTTGGCTGTCTTCTTTTGGCGCGGTCCCTGAACGTAATTGAAGAACCGATAGGCCTTCGGTATACAAGGATCGCAGAAGATATCTTTGGGATCTACACCGGCACGTTTGCAGGCATCGAGCATCTTCGGGACATCGAAGTCGATATTGAAGATAGCTACAAAGTCCGGCTTCCACTCGTGTGCTCGTTTAAAGCACGTCGTGATGATCTCGATCTCTGTGTCGACGATCTTGAGTTCCCAATCGATCTTTCGACTCTCGACGAGGTTTGTAACATTGCCATCGCTATCCGTGATATTGCCGAGATAACGTTGAAACATCTCGCGAGCACGTTCTTCTGCATTCGCGACACCATTGAGAAAGTCACGCCGAACAGCCGTAACGACTTTACTCCCAAAAGAGAGCGTCGCCATGATAATTTCGCCGGTGCCATTCTCCATATCGGTTTCCGTATCGAAACAGGCTACCGAATAGGGTGTGTTGAGTGTCGGGAAGGCTTCCGCGTATTGTCGTTTGATGATCGCCGTGGAGAGAATGTCACTACCGTAGAGATATGGGCTACGTGATCCTTTCTTACCGACTTGCATCGGGGTCGGTACCCATTTGTCCATCTTGCCTGTTGCACCCAGGGCTTTAGCGACAGCAAATTGGAGTTCACTTTGCGTGCACTCGAACTTGTTGAGCTTATCGATGTCTTCCCATTCCTTCTTGCTCTTGTGGTTTTGAAACCCTTTCTTGGTGACGTAGAAGGAACGTTTGAAATTCTCTTTGATGCGGATATTTGGGACGCGAGAGCCATCCTTGAGGTGAATGACTTCTTTGATCAAGTGGTAGTCGTTGTGTTCCCCCGGAGGTGGAGGGATGTGTACAGCGAATCGGCACTCGTAACCTGCAATCTCATCTTTTGGGATTTTAGCCATAGCCGCCCTTTAATTCTGTGATAATTCTCAGTCAAACGATAAGACCGTTTGATAATTTTTAAATAGTCCCCCAGGATTTCATCATGAGAAAATTTGGAATGGGCTTTGAAGCGGTAGCGTTTCAGAGCGATTTGTTTTTTAAGGAACTCGTCCTGGCGTATGATGAGATCCGGGCGCTGACGGCTGATCAACTGGAAGGTTCTGATGAACTCGCGATGGTCCAAGCGATTATCAAGAACCACACCGGCGGTAAAGAAGGCGGCTTGAATGTCGAGCTCGTACTGGGCTACGGTGGTTTTGAAGTGGATATCCCGGATATCAACCGCAACAACCCTCTGATCAATAGCTACATTCGTCATTACTTCCATGACCGTGAAGGTCTGGCCATGGTGAAGAATGCCGAACAAATGGCTCGGGGATCGGTCAACATCCAGACGGGTCGGGTGACGGGTGTGTTCTCGGAAATGAAGTCCCGTATCTACGTATCGTCCGCTTTGCTCCTCAACAAGAAGTACACGTCCGAAGAATTTGCAGCAGCAACGTTGCATGAAGTCGGTCACTTGATGACGTACCTCGAGTACATCAGTCGTTCCATGACGAACAACCAAGTCTTGGCAGGGGTATCACGCGGTCTGGATGGTTCGTATAGCGTACCGGAAAAAGAAACGCTCCTGATCGCTGCACGCAAAGCCATGAAGCTCTCCGACCTGGATGTCCAAGAGCTCACCAAGTCGAACAACAAGACGGTCGTGGAAACGGTCATCGTCAATGCAGCGGTGAAAGAATCCATCTCCGCACTCGGCACCAACATTTATGACGCCAACAACTGGGAGCAACTCGCTGACCAGTACGCTGGTCGTTACGGTGCAGGTCGCCATCTCCTGACGTTCCTGGACAAGTTGAGCCGGGAAGCGGGTCACATCTCGTTCCGTACGACAGGCAAGTACATTGCGATGGAAGCGCTCAAGACGATCCTGCTCATCTTGACGATCGCTCTGGCTGTATCGGGTGGCGTAGCGACACTCCTGAGTATGTACACGGCGTTTGGCTGGATGATCTTTACGGCAGTGGATGGTCTGGGCTCGACGATCTATGATCGCCCTGGCGTGCGAGCAAAACGTATTCGCAACGAGATGGTCGAAAACCTCAAGGTCAAGGGTCTGGACAAAAAGGCCATCGAAAAGATCCTCGAGGACATCGCTATCGTGGATGAATACCTGAAGGCTGTCAATGACCGCCGTCAGTGGTTCGATGTGGTATGGGGTTTCTTCTCGTCCAGTCAGAAGAAGCGTCTCTCCGCCGAAACCCTCCAACAAGAACTCGAAAGCTTGGTCGCCAACGACCTCTTCGTCAAAGCAAAAGAACTCACCATTCTGGCATAAAGGAAGACAAGAATGAACCCGATTATGATCAAATTCAACCAGCGCCTGAATACGCTCGTCCAAGATGCTTCGCAGCGCCAGAAGGTGCTGGCGGCTGCTGTCGCCACGGTCGCGGCCAAGCGAGTGGGTCTGCCTTCTGCTGAAACGACGGATATCCACGGGTACTTCATGGATAACGGGATGTCGAAGAGCTACGACCTGATCGACTACGTCAATGAAGGCTCTGTCTTCAACACCAAGTGGGCGGTAGAGCTCACCAAGCGTTTCTGGCAGGTGCGTTACAACGCTGCCTTCCCGAAGCCTTTCTTGATCACCCAGAAGGCTAACAGCTGCTTCTTCTCGAGCTTGATCGGTGTGGCTTCGGTCGTATCGCCGGAAGAGATCGAGTTCCTGAACAAATGGAACGATGAAATCTTCAGTCTGGCCAACGAGCTGGAATTTCTCCTGAAGGAGCGCGAGAATGACTGATGGGAACTTGAATTCCTGGGTGGACGATATCACCCAGCATGAAGAGACCCTCATTCCTGAAGAATCCGGCTCCATGGTGAGTTCTGGCGGTATTCCGTTGGCACCACTCGATCTGGGTGACATGGGGGATTTCACTGATGCCGGTCACGCCCTGGAGGATTTGGGATATCTGCTGGACGATATCCTGAAAGCTGGCGGTATGTCGCAATCCTTCGCGATGGAGGCCCAACGTCTGATCCCTGACTTCGATCACGGGTCTCCGATTGGATTCTATACCAAGGAACCGACCGCGACACGCTACACTGTTTCTCTGGAAGCGATTACCGGGGGGATCTGGGCTGCTATTGTGGCAGCGTCCGCAGCTCTTATGTATCTTCTCTACCGCCTCATCCGTTGGATGCTCGGGAAGAAGGCTGATGGTGCCACCAAAGACAAAGGTGTCGCTGCAATGGCTCAAGAGATCCGAAAGGATGCTCAAGAGCTCGCAGAGGAATGTCAGACCGATGCCAGTGATGCCAAGGACATGGGCGTCGATCTCAAGAAGGCGGCAGATGCGGCGCGTGAGGTCGAGTTCCAAGTTCGTCGCGGTGTGACCATCGCCGATAGCAAAGGCGCTACGGAAGACGTCAACTCGATCGATGCTATCGTCGACAAGTTGATCTCGGATGGTTCCATGGGAACCGCTTTCCGTGACCTGCTGCGTAGTGGCGACGCCATGATGCATGATATCTTGGATGAAGGTGAATACACCCAAGAAGTCAAACGACTTGCTGACGCCTCGAAGTCGATGCTGGTCCAAATGGATTCTCGCGTCAAAGCGATCCTGGCAATCTTCAAGCAATCCATGAAGAACCAACCGGATGATGAGAAGCAAGCCAACTTCGCTGTGGCGAACAAGCAACTCGCTTCGATCACCGGGAAGATTACGGTATCGTTCGATGGAGGAGATCTGACCCTGCAAGAAGTCAATCAACGTTTGGTGACCAAGGCCAATTCGTTGAAAGGCAAGGTCGTCACGAAGAAACTGACCCTAGAAGGCATCCTGAATCAAGCCGCTCGTGCTTCGGATCGTAATAGCGCCTTTATCAAACTGATGGATTGGGTTCCGAAGTCGGTTGGTCAAGTCGAACTCCTGACAAAGACGATCGAAGACCTTGAAATCTTCATTGGCAACGCCGCTGCCGATCCGACTGCCGTGGGAATGCCAGCAGAGCATGCTCGTCCGTTGAGAGCCGCTCTCTACGCGATCCACGGTGACCTGATTGACTTGCACGTGGTCTATGACCAAGTCAATCGATATCGGCTGAGCTACATGTACTACATGAGCGAAGTGATTGCATTCGGGTCGCGATTCTGCGCAAAGATGTATTCGGAGATTAAAGGCAATGGGAATATTGCGGCTGAAAAGGCCATGCACGACTTCCAAGCAAGCCTGAAAGAAACGGACTCGAAGCGCAAGAATTTCAGCATGAAACTCAGGAACTTCTTCAAGAAGTGACATAGTGCCCAGAGGCCTAGGCCTCTGGGCGTTTATGCCGTTAGCTAACCGACGTCGTTGACGGTTTGTAAATAATGAAGTTGACCGTCACCGCTTCTTCCACAATCAACGTGTTGTCCGCTTGAGCTGTCAGGCGTTTCGCCAGACTCAAACGGGTTTCCCCATTGACCACCGTGACAGCGTTGAAGTCGTTGCTCGAACCCCCGAGACCAGAGATCGAGAAGCTGATAACATCCGACCCGTAGAGACCCGACAACGTGTCGATGATCGAACTCATCGATACCGTCTCACTCTGTAGTGCGGTTGCGAGTGTCGAGATCGTCGTAGACGACAACTTCGATGTCAGACTCGAGTTGTTGTAGACAGACTTGGAAACATACAAGTTCGCCACAAAACTTTGAGCCGCATCGATCTCTTGCTGAACACCACCTGCTGGCAATACAGCGATCTGACCCTGGGTCGCTTGCGGGTGGAAGTAGATTTCCGTCTCTTCCAAGCAATAGCTCTGGATTTCAGGCAAGTCCGTAACGATCCAGCTGAGATACGTCTTGATCAGTTCGGACCGATAGGAGACCGCTGTGGAGTCCGTAGCGAACCAGTAGACAGCATCGATCAACATGAGATCAATCTGTTGTTCTAGCCCCCTTACAGACGCCGCAACAGGGAGTCCTGTCGAAGCATCCAGCACTGTGTCTCCAGCCAAATGCAGATAGGTCTGATTTCCATTGCTGTCCAGCACCGGATCCCCGATAGAGTGAAGCTTTTCCATCAGGATCGAACCATCTGAGTTGAATCCAATGATGCTACCCGTGGCCGTGTCCTGAACCTTGTAAACATCCTCCTTCCAGTAATTCGGAACATTCACCGAATACGTTTCATACGTCACTGACGAAGCCGTCGTCCGAGAGGTACTCCACAATGCATCAAGCGATTGACCAAAGACAATCGTCAATTGCTCATGCGTCACGCCCTTGATGTTCGTCGGCAGCAGATACTTACCGAGGTAGTTGTCAATGGTGTCACTCGTGTACGTGCTCGATAACGTCGCCGAGGTCGCCCAAAGCAACTCAAACGTCTGAGTCAGCGGGCAATCCGTCGTACGGACGGTGGTGTCCGTCATCGTGAACTTGGACAACTGGAGATTGTCATCCGACGTCACATTGAAGTTGGTCAAAAGGTCAAACGTGTAGATCCGCTCGCTAGCACCTGTGGTCCCTGTAGCACCTTGGAAGACACCGTTCAGATAAGCATACGTCGTTTCGCCATACGGGATGTAGGCTAGTTGGACATAGATCGTATCGTCCTTCAGTGCTTGGAACGCTGTATTCGACGTCGTCGTCACTGTCAGTTTGTAACCCGTATCCGTTCTGGAGATCCCGTAGGTATCTGCACTCACCGTCAACAACGTCGTGTCGTTCTCACCGACAAATACCTTGGGTCCTGCGGTCGGACCATCCAGATAGTAAGGACGGACATCCAGTTCGCTCCCAGACATATCCACCACATAGTGCCACGGCGTGTAGTAATAGCCTGCACCCGTCACAGCGATTGCTCTGTTCTCAGGCGTCATGGCCAACAGTGCTTTCACGACGGCGGTTTGCACCAGGGAGATGGAGCCATTCTTGTCAAGGAATAGCGTATCCGGTGTAATCGTGATACTCGTGTCGTTATCGACGACGCTGGCGAGTTTCGTTGCGGCTGCCATCGTTGTTACGAGTGTTTCGATACTGGCATTCGCCGCAGTGATGAGCGTGTCTTCTGTTGGTGCTGGCAAGAGTCGCGTTGCTAGGAATCGACGATTCGTGATGTTGTCGACATTCGCTACGATATTGAAGCCATTCTCTTGCGCAGCGGTTGCCAGCTGGACGTTGGTGATCGGTAGCGACGGGGAACCAATCGCATTCGTGATGACCTGTGTTCGAAGATCACTGAATGACAAAGCGTCTGTCCCGCCATTAGTGATCCCGTCCGAGAAGGCGTTGTACGTTTTGAGTTTCGTCAATGGCGCTACGTAAATCGTAGAGTCATTGGTATCGACCCAGTAGAACGTCGTCACAAAGCTCGACTGGTCGTACACGCTCAGATCCAGTGTGATATTGCCTTGTGTCTCGTAGACGTCGATCCGGATATGCGAGCTCAGCAGAGACTGCGTGATGTAGATTTCCGGAATGGTGACATTCAGTGTCCCTGAATCCAACTGCAAGACAGCCGTCAGCGTGAGCGGGTCGTAGACGCGTGGGTTATGGGTCGTCGCCATTTCCACCCACTCGGATGTCGTCGTATCTTGATACCAGACACGGCAATAGTAATATTGCATACCCGATGTCAACGATACATTGACATTCACCGCACTCGCTGCTGTCACACTTTCCGTCTGGGTGATGATGTCGAATTGGTACATATCGACTTCAAACCACATCCAGGTGACGTCATTGTTGTTGACGAGCTTCCAGTCAATGACGTTGGTCGAGAGCGTCTGGAGGGGTGATACCGTGGTCGTATCGTAGACCACCTGCCAGCCGCCGTGAGGCATTTGACGAATCTCGATCGGATACTGGAGACTGAACGTCGCGCCTCCCACGGTGACGTACGTATTGCGAGGAATAACGATCTTGTAAATCCCCGTACTGGTATCTTCCACCAGGAGGGCAGCCAGTTCCGTTTCACTGAAGATGAACTGTACCGCTACTTTGGACGGACTGGCAAAGCGATTGATGTAGTCCTTGTCCGACATGTGGTAATAGAGATCATCGACCGTCTGCGCAAGTGACGGGTACTGCCGTCGCGTCAAGACTTCGTCCTGCGCCATGAAACCTGCGGTCAGAACACACGCTGCCTCCATGGCAAATACAAATGGGTTACTCGGATCAACGATGGTGACATCGCCGTTCGTCACATAGTTCAAATGACTGAACATGTCTTGCTGGATCAGCGCAGGGTTGAACTTGTAATTGTCCATATTGCTCAACAACGCACTAATGGTTTCCGTAGCCATTTTACCACCTATTGAGATTAGTAGTTTTCACTGGAAGCAATGGTAGATGAATTCAGACTGGCAACTACCGTGTTGTAAGCCGAGGTACTGACCCACCATTCGAGATTGTAATTGTCCGGATTGATACGAGGATACCCGCGGTTCCTGAACAGACTCAGATACGCCATCGGGATCTGCGTATACAAATTGGTTCGATTGGCGTCTTTCATCCCGGCATTGAATGCTTGTACCGTCAGATTGAATTCATGCACTAACATGTCATCATGATACATGGCACCAATACAACGGAACGTAATGGGGATTTGATCATTACTTGCATTGACCGGATGAGACGACTCGAAGTTAAACGATGCTCCCACGGGACACGAGATCGGAAACGCTGCACCTGTGGCACCGATCTTCTGGACTTTGGTCTTGGTTGCGTCCAAGACGAGTCGATAAATCCGGGTCGTATAATCGATTTCATTTTGCAAGAGCGCATCCGTATACGGAGACATATCTCCGAGATACACATTCTCAGCATAATGCAACCAATAAAAGATCAACATAGTGATCGGATCGCCGGGGATATTGCGGAAATTGGCCGTGATATCGTATGTCGAATAATTCCGAACGATGCTATCGATAAAACTCCATGTTTCTTTATAAACCCCCTCGTGTGCAACGAATGTCCCTGCATCAAGATCAGGCCATCCGTTTGCCGACAAGATGTGGTTTGAGAGAATAGGTATGAAGGCCTGATGCGGGTCAACGACAGAAGACGCAATCGCGTTCGATGACGAAAGTGCCAGCGTCGGATCCAGATACGAACGCAGCGCACATTGAATACTGTCTTGGTTGGTGCTCATGAGCGGCGTGAAGATACGGACGTTACTCATGTTGTCATTGGTCAGGTTGAGTCGTGGACGTGTGAAAAACACCAGACCATGCATGTCCCGGTTGATGGTGATTGCTGGGGGTTGACTGAGTTGGTTAATCCCCCAGAAACTGTCACCGATTGGAGTCGCCATCCGGCCAGAGGGCAGTGTTTGAAAGAGATTACTCAAATCACTGCTTGTCGACGACCCCAGTATTGTAGAAACATTCGGAAGAGCGATAGGCGTCGTACTCATTTAAATCTCCAATCTTGAAATGTAAGGAAAGCCATTATGTCCTTCGACCTTGCCACCATCGGCATCAGTGCTCTGCGTCGCATAGGCGATCTGTGGCGGAGCGGTAAATCGGATTCGCTCATCGACTACACGAGACCGACGCGTGTTGAACCTATCGTTCTGATCGACACCGATTGCATGAACGAAGAATGCCTGCACGATCTGTTGCAGACGTTGCTCTCGCGGTTTGCAGGCTTCTACCTGCAAGGGGTTGCGATTTCGCAACAGGTCGGTCGTATCGACGTGATCAAACAGCTCGACAAGCTGAATCCGCACCGCAATCCTGGCGATGCGTTGATGAGCTCGGGGACGAGTCTGGCAGGCTACATGCTTGCCGAAGAAAGCTACAAGTTCGGTCTTCCCACACCTGGTGACACCTACGCTGCTGAAGCGTTGAGCGCCGCGCAAGCGGCAAAATATGCCGGTCGTTTTTCGGGTGCCGATGCCAAGAAAAAAGCGCAGGACGAAGCCGAGAAGGTCAACAACGCCACGACAGCCGCTGGCGGTCCTCCGAACGGCATGTTCGGTGGCGGTAAGGGCAATGGCAACGGTAATGGTGGCGGAGGTAAAGGCTCCACCGGAAACGCCAACAGCGGGAACAAGACCGAGAAAGAGACATTCCTCGAAGCGATGTACGGTCACGACCAAGGTGTCTCGTTTGGTCGCGATACGCTGGCATCCCTCAAGGAACTCTCCAACCTCGCCGTCGGCAAGATGCTGGCTGTCGAATTGAAGGACGGGAATCAGAGTACCACGATCCCTGTTTCGGTTCGTCTGGTCACGAGTTCGCTTCCTTCTGAATCGTTGGTTCATAATTTATCCAGTTCCAGCAAGGATACGAGCGCGCATGAACGTTACCATGGTTGGAAGTCGGGCCGCCTGGCCTTCATCCGTGACATCGTGCTCTGCTTGGACGTGATCGAAGCACACCGTCGCCATTTGATGGCTGACAAGGATGGTGCGTACACCAACATCCTGATGCGTAAGCGTGCCAACCAACTCGCTACCCTGGTCTCTGGCAACCCGTCCGTCGCGACGGCTTCGAATATGGTCATCATGTCCGAAACGACCAAGGCCAAGATCGAACTGGAAATCAACGGTCAGATCAAGGACTTCAAGGTTCGTGAAAAGCTATTCGAACCGACGTCGCTCATGTTCATCGTCGTCATCGACAAGAGCCTGGACCGCATCACGTTCTATTCTCGCGGTATCAACGAGAAGACCGAAGTGTCGTCCCGTGAACTCAAGATGAGCGCGAAATCCTCGGGTCCGGATGTATCGGACATTCTGAAGGCCTACAGTCTGGGTCACAGTCCGGCCCTGTGATACAAGGTAAGTGCAAATGAAAATCGATAAATTCGTGAAGTCTTTGGTTCCGATGCTCGAAAAGGATGAGATCCTCGGCGAGATCATCAAGATCAAAGCAGAACTCGAGAAGGAAACGATTCCCGCTTACAGCCGGGTCGCGCTACCGCTGCTCAAGTCCTGGAAGTTCAAGTCCGAGCAGATGGAAATAAAGATCGGCTCGTTCAACTCCCTGATCAACAAGAAGAGCGGCAACATCATCAATACGATCGATTCGCTGCTACCCGAAGTGCTGCGGAACCTGATCGATGTGGAGCATCTGGCTGAACAGGTCTTCACCCCGACTACCGCGGCTAGTGGCTTGACGTTCATGAAGGCACAGCTCCTTCAATACGTCGAGTTCTCGGGTTTCGTGGCGCGTTACGCGCGTCGCTTCTTGATCTATACGTTCGTCATGGAAACCGCATCGGCTCAAGATGATGCCGAACTGAATGTTGCGGATGCCATGGCGCCGGCAGATTACGACTGGATCGATCAGAACTTCGTGAACTTCGTGACGGCGCTGAATGTGTGCGCAGGGACGGATGGCGACGTCAAGAAGAAGATGGAAGCCATTCCGGATATCCAGATCACGGAAGACAACGTTCACACCGTACCGGAAACGGTCGGGATGAACCGAGTGGATCCGTTGAAAATGGGTTTCGTCTCGGTGGTCCTGAACCCGTTCTTCCACTTCGGGATGCGCATTGCCGAAATGCAAGTTCGACGCTACAACGCGGCTCGGGAAGAACTGAAGCTGGTCCAGCTGCAAAAGCTGAATCTGGAAAAGATCTCCCAGGGCAAGCCGGACGCATCGGTCCAAAAACAAATCATGTACGCAGAAGAGCGCATCAAGCGTTTGAATGCTGACATCACCCGCATGGAGCAAAAGTATGCCTAACCCTGGCGCTCTGGATCTACAGATCTATCCGCGGGGGTTTGTTGGGAGGGCACTTCCGTGTGAGGTGCCCAAGCCCATTTCTCCTGCACAGGCTCGTCTCCGGCGTGTGGAACCCACACTGCGGTTGTTCCAAGATACGAACCCGGAACAAATCCAATCAAACGCGGAGCTCGATCAGCTGTATCAGCGGTATTTGAAAAACCGTCTGATCACGGATATGTTCGAGTTCCGTGAATGCGTATTTAAGGTCGCGCTCAAGGCTTTTGGTCAGCGCCTGGTCCCGATCTGGTACGATATCCAGATGGCATCACCGACCTGCTCCGAACTGCATCGTGACTTTCTGGACGATACCTTTCGGTTTATTATGACCGGACACCGCTCCATGGACCTCCAGACCTGGATGGCGCTCTTGACGATCGCTTCCGAATCCGGAGAAGACATGCAGCGCACCCAAATCGCTAAAGACGTGTTCAGGCTTGTGGCTAGCGAGTCCGAAGGTCTTTCCATCCTTCACCTGATTCAGGTGTGGATGACCCAATGTGGTGGTTTTGAAGACATGCTGTTGTCGTTGCACATCCTCTTCGGGGTGCGTGACTAAATACTATAGCGGTTTTAGAACCATCGCTTGTTGTAAGTACCGCGCGCGTACTGTCGTTCCTTTACCCTTGATTAATCAAATGCTGTACCTATTGCAATAGGAGATTCAAATGCGTTCCATTCGCAGAAGTTTTGGTGTTGCCCTGGAAGAAGAACAACGTCGTCGTGAACTCGAAGGCGGTTCCACCCCTGAAGCCGTTGAAGTCGCCGAGACCGGCGCTGAACTGTCCGACGACGTCCTGGAAGTGAACGATTCCGACGTCGAAGTCGAAACCGACCAAGCCAACACCGAAGAAGCCGGCGAAACCGTCGACGCCCTGGGTGAACTGGAAGAAGTCGCTCAAGAAGCCCTGCAAAATGGTGGCTTCGACAAGTACGGCGCCCGCATCTTCCAAGTGGCAGTACAACGTGAAGTCGGTCGCCTGGGTCTGTCCGTGAAGCCGATGCCGGCTCTGGAAGACTTCGGTGCAGCCTCCAGTCGGACGCGTGCGACGCAGTTCGCCCTGGAAGCCGTCGGCGACCAGATCAAAGACATCTGGAAGAAGATCATCGAGGCTCTGAAAAAGGCCTGGAAGTTCATCGAAGACCACTGGAACAAACTGTTCGGTGCCTACGAAACCCTCGACAAGCGTGCTGATGCGCTGCTGGCTGCTGCCGCCAAGACCACCGGCGACAAGAAGGAAAACTTCGCCAGCCCCGGCATCGTCAAGGAAATCTACATCGGCTCCGCCGCCGGACAAGCCGGCATGGCTGTCCTGAAGAAGACCGCTGAAGAAATCTTCAACGGTTGGAAGGCGATGGCCGGTACCGCGGGTGAAGCCGCTGTCACCGCTCTGGAAGCCATCGCGACCAGTGGCGCTGCTCCGACCGAAAGCTTCTCGTCCCATGCCCCGGCCGGTCTGACCGCCGCCAGCACCGACCAAGGTCACGGTGAAGCGCGTCCGAACACCAAGCTCCTGTCCACCCCCGAACTCCCGGGCGGGAAAGCGGTCCTGTTCTTCCAAGCCGAAAACATCGACGGCCTGGCCGGTCAAGGCGGTACGGTGACCGAGTTCAAGAAGGGCTCCAAGGCACCGGAACTCGAACTGAAGACCCTGACCTCGCAAGAAGTCATCGCGCTGGCCAAGGAAGCGAAAGCCATCGCCGGCATCCTGAAGAACTATCGTTCCTCGAAGGAAGCCGCCAGCAACTTGAAGAAGAAGGCCATCTCCGCTGCTGAAAAGCTGGACGGCGCCGCCGGCAAGGAAGCCGACGAAGCCAAGAAGGCCAACATCCAAAAGGCTCAGAAGATCGCTTCGGCTTTCCCGAACATCGTGGATCAGCCGTACGTCAAGTTTGCCCTGTACACCCTGAGCGCCACCAAGGCGTTCCTGGCCTACGGCGAACAGTCGCTGAAGCAATACGGCAAGAAGTAAGCCAGCACCTCTTCAGAGGGAGAGACTCGATGAGTCTCTCCCAATCACTCTCTCGATACAAGGTAAACGAAACATGCGTTCGATTCTGAATCTCGCGGTTGAATCCGCACATCTTCCCGTCGGTGGTATGTACACCCTGTCGATGGAAGAAGAAGAACTCCTGGTGATGGAAGCTCCGGTGGATCTGGCTGCGGCTGACGCGGCTGCCAAAGAAGCGGGCCAGGCCCTGGAAATCGGTGAAGCTTTCGAAGACCTGGCCGAAGTCATGGGCAATGGTTCGGACGAAGTCACCCCGCGTGAAGCCGAACTGATCGGCGTGGCCACCCAAATGGCCGTGGCCGGTACCGAAGTGGAACCGGAATCCACCATCCCGGTCCAGGAAGTCGCTACCGAATCCGCTCGTGGCAGCCGTATCGCCATGGAAGCTGCGACCGACACCGCTCGCCGGATCTGGAACACCATCCTGGAATACCTGAAGAAGATTTGGAAGTACATCTCCGACTTCTTCTACAAGGTCGTCGGCAACGTGCCGGTGATGCGTCGTCAGATCGAAGGTCTGAAGACCAAGGCCGAAGCCTGCCGTAAGATGGAGCTGAACAAAGAAAAGTCGGACTTCAAGATCGCTTCGCCGGCTGGCCTGGCTGAAGATGGCAAGGTCGTCAAGAACGCCACCGAACTGAAGGCCGCCCTGAGCACCCTGGAAGGCGCCGCTTCGTTCGCGTTCACGACCTACGCTCCGGCTGTCGTATCCGTCGGCGAAGGCCTCGCCAAGATCATCGGCGAAGTGAAGCCCGACAACACCGCTGCGAAGTGCGTGGAAGTCAAGGACCTCCTGAAGAGCAAGTTCAGTGCCCTCAAGGTACCGGGCGCCTCGGCTGATACCCGCTACTCTGGCTACAATTGCCAGATCGGTCACCCGCTGCTCGGCGGTGTGAGTCTGCTGACCAAGCAGTTCTCGGACTCGGTTTCCGAACAAGGTCATCTGGGTAGCCTGGAACGCTGGCGCAAGGCCGGTCTGGAACTCGTTCCGACCAAGCGTACCGGCGGTGAAGTGACCGGTGAACACAAGTTCGCCGCCATGTCCCCGTCGGAAATGGAAGCTGTCCTGGGCAACATCGAGAAGATCCTGCGTCTGGTCGAAGACTTCGGTCGCGGCAAGAAGTTCGGTGATCTGAAGAAGGCGTCCGAAACCCTGAAGACCGCTTCGGGCAAGGCTGCTTCCGAGTGCGACAAGCTGCAAAACAGCGAGAAGGACGACGAGAAGCTGAAGGGTCGCGAATTCAAGGCCATTCTGTCCTTCAACACCGCCTTCGCGTCCTGGACTAAGGATCCGGCTGGTCAACTGATGGGTCACCTGCTCCGTTCGGGCAAGTCCGCCATCGTGATGGTCGAACGCTCCATCGCTTGCTACAAGTAAGCGCTGAGCTGTCATAGAGGAGAGAGCCTTCGGGCTCTCTCCTTTTATGCTGTCAGGTGCGGATTCTATGATTCTGTCAAACAGAGATTTCCACCATGCCTAAAGTTTATCTGAGTAATCCGGAAACACAAGAGAACGTCCTCCGTCCTTTGATCTTTGACGTGACGCGAACTCTCTTCGAACAAACCGGTATCTCGAGCGATACTCGAATTTACTTTCCAGGCGATACTGGAAAGATGATGCAGCAGGGTTCGTCCATCACCAAGGTGAAAGGTGACGATACTGTGCGGTTTGCGAATATCAATCAAGTCAAGATTGATATCAGTGAGGAAACGGTGCTCGAGAATGTGCTTTCCGAGGCCGTAACACGCCCTGAGAACGCCTTTCTCTTCCGGGATGATAATCTGGCTACCAGTATCCGCCCCGTGTACAGCACGAAGGATCTGACGATAAACTTCTCGTACAAGACCGTCGATAAAGTCGAAGCCATCCGGTGGCGCGATGAGATTCGAACCAAGATTTCGATGTATCTGGATCAACGGGTCTTCAGCGTAAAGTACCACTATTTGATCCCCCTTGAATTCATGGTGGTGCTCAAGGAGATTTATCGTCTCCGTGAAAATATCGATGGATACGGAGATACGTGGGAGGCTTACGTCCTCAATAACTCAACGCCTCGTCTGCACTTCCTTGAAACCATGGGAGGCACCCAAGGACATTGGGGTGTAGCCGAGACCCAAGGGCGTGTCTTAGGCACGTACGACTTCACTGGGGAGCCTGAGCAAGGGAGCAAAGAAGACGACTCCAGCACCTGGGTCATTTCGTTCTCCTATAAGGTGCGGTATGAGAAGCCTGTCGGGTGTGTGATGTTCTGGCCATTGATGATCCACAACCAGTTCATCAAGTATCGCCCCGCGGAGACAGAGCAGCCTGCGCGCAACCAATTCGACTATGCGAGCTATTACAGCTTGTCTAGCCAGTGCTTGGCGTACTTTGAAGCTGGTAGTCAAGTCAAGAGTCGGCGTCTCGCTGAACAAGGTATCCAACTCCCGATATGGGATGAGTTTGTTCCTTTCCAGGTTCCGAAGTC
>Ga0326727_10009867_pt1 | contig 23134 bp, 16 predicted proteins | sample MB2enrmetagenome_FD_207643 | JGI IMG/M metagenome (GOLD analysis project Ga0326727, IMG submission 207643) | Lab enriched peat soil microbial communities from McLean, Ithaca, NY, United States - MB29MY | ecosystem: Environmental > Terrestrial > Soil > Wetlands > Peat | place: USA: New York... | reverse complement strand
TGGGCTATATGGATCCCGGCAACTGGGCCACCGACATCGCCGGCGGATCGCAGTTCGGCTACACGCTTCTGTTCGTCATCATGCTCTCGAACCTGATGGCGATCCTGCTGCAAAGCCTCTCGCTCAAACTCGGCGTGGCCACCGAGCGCGACCTGGCGCAGCTATGCCGCGAGAGCTACGGCCCCAGGACGAGCTTCGCGCTGTGGGTCATGGCCGAGATCGCCATTGCCGCCTGCGATCTGGCCGAGGTCGTCGGCTCCGCCATCGCCCTCCTGTTGCTCTTCCACATTCCGCTCTTCTTCGGCGTGCTCATCACCGGCCTCGATGTGCTCCTGATCCTCGTCCTTCAGCGCTGGGGATTCCGCTACATCGAAGCGCTGGTTATCGCCCTCATCGGCGCCATCATCGCCCTCTTCGGCGTGCAGATGTTCCTCTCCCGCCCCGACTACTGGCCCGCCCTGCACGACCTGTTCGTGCCCTCGCCGCATATCGTCACCAATCCCGCCATGCTCTACATCGCCATCGGCATCCTGGGCGCCACGGTGATGCCGCACAATCTCTATCTGCATTCGTCCATCGTGCAGAGCCGCCGATACCAGCGCACCCCCGAAGGCAAGCGCGAGGCCATTCACATGGCCAACATCGACTCCGCCCTGGCGCTTTCGATCGCCCTCTTCGTCAATGCGGCCATTCTCATCGTGGCCGCGGCGGTCTTCTATCGCAGCGGCCACTATGAAGTCGCCGCCATTCAGGACGCCTTCAAGCTCCTGAGCCCTTTGCTCGGCGCGGGCGCGGCCAGCACCCTGTTCGCCATCGCGCTTCTCGCCAGCGGCCAGAACTCGTCGATTACCGGCACATTGGCGGGCCAGGTCGTGATGGAGGGCTTCATTCATCTCCACCTTTCGCCGTGGCTGCGCCGCCTCGTCACCCGATCGCTGGCCATCATTCCCACCATCATCGTAGTCGCCTTCATGGGCGAGCAGGGAACCGAGAAGCTGCTCATCCTCAGCCAGGTGATTCTCTCCTTCCAGCTCAGCTTTGCCGTGGTCCCGCTAGTGCTCTTCACGGGCGACCACAAGCGCATGGGTGAGTTCGTCAATGCCCGTTGGCTGCAGGCGCTGGCATGGACGACCGCCGTCGTCATCGCCGGCCTGAATGTGTGGCTCCTGGTTCAGACGGCGCGTGGCGGCTGATTTTTCCTCTTCTTCCCCATTTCCCCAGAGGTTCCGAGATGAAGCAGAGCAAAGAAAATTGGCCCAAATTTCTCTTTTTTCTGTTGTTAATCGCAGTGAACTCGCGCGGGCTTAGCGCGCAGAGCGGCACAACCAGCGCGATCTCGGGAACGGTGACCGATGTCAGCGGCGCAGTCATCGCTAACGCCCCCATGACGGCGACGGAAGTCGACACCAAGGCCACGCGCGCTGGGCAGACCGACGCCGGCGGGCATTATCTTTTTTCCCAGGTGAATCCCGGCACGTACCGGGTCACGGTGCGGCTTGCGGGCTTTACCGACGCGGTGTCGGAGCCGACGCCGGTGGGCGTGGGGCGCAACGTGACGTTGAATTTCACGCTGCAGGTGAATTCCACATCGCAAACCGTGGAGGTGACCGCGCAACAGGGACTGCTGACCCTCGATAATCCCAACACCAGCACCACCATTGAAGCGAAGACCATCGAAAACCTGCCCAATCCCGGGCAGGATCTCACCTATGTCACGCAATTCGCGCAAGGCGCGTTGATGAATACGGCCGGCTCGTCGAGCGACGCCAAGGCCCCCGGTGGCTACGGAAATGTAGAGTTCAACGGCCTGCCAGCGACCTCGAACGGCTACATCCTCGATGGCTTTGACTCGAACGATCCCTGGCTGGGCCTGAACATCGGCCTCTCCACCAACCTCGTCATCGGGCTCGACGCCCTGCAGGAATCGACGGTGAACACCAACTCGTTTTCCGTGGATCAGGGCCGTTACGCCGTGGCCCAGGTGAACTACTTCACCAAGTCGGGAACCAACCACTTTCACGGCGACCTCTACGAAGTCTGGAACGGCTCGTTGTTCAACGCGGAAGATTATTTTCTTCACGCCAACGACACGCCGGGGAACATCGCCAAAAAGCCGCGCTCCGTGGTGAATGAATTCGGCGTCAGCGTGGGAGGACCGATCCGCAGGGACAAGCTGTTCTTCTTTGCCCACTATGAGGGCATTCGTATTGCTTTGCCCATCGTTACATCGACGACCTTACCCACACCTGCCTATCAGCAATATGTGCTGGGGCAGCTTGCCACGGGCGGGACCGATCCGGTTACAGGAACCAGCCTACCGGCGCAATCCGCGGAGATTCCGTTCTACAAAAACATGTTCTCGCTGCTGCCGCCTCCCGGCGGGTCGCCGGTGGCGATCACGGCCTGCCCGCTGGACGCATCCGGCGCCCTGTTGCCCGCTCCGCCGGCCGGCACGCTGCTCGACGGCAGCGGCTGCGCAGCCCAGCAGCAGCGCTCACTGAACAACAGCGACAGCGAGAACCTGATCGTGGTGAAGATCGATCACACCATCGACGCCAACAACACCGTCTGGTATCGCTTCCAGCAGGACACGGGTTTGCAGGCGGAATGGACGGACCCCATCAACGCCATCTTCAACGCCTATTCGCCGCAGCCGCAGCGCACGCTGGTTGTGGGCTACACGCACATCTTCAGCCCGAAGCTGGTGAACCAGTTCAACCCCGGCGCAAGCTGGTACTCGAGCATCTTTGAGCCCAACAACTACTCCCAGGCGCTCGAAGCTTTTCCCATCATGCTCGCCTCGGGCAGCGACAGCGTGCCCTTCACGACCATCGGCGGCCTGAACGATACGTTTCCGCAGGGGCGCAAGATCACGCAGTGGCAGATCAACGACAACCTGACCTGGACACGCGGACGGCACACGTTGCACTTCGGCGTCAGTACCCGCCGCGTCGACACCAGCGACTACGACCTTGGAGAGGGCACTGTGCCGACCGTCGCCTACAACGACCTGGCGGAGTTCACTTATGGAGCCGCATATACCGCCCAGCAGAACTTCCCGGTCTCTCTCAAGGAAAGAGTGGCCGCCGGCAATCTTGAATACTACGGGATGGACACCTGGAAGCCTTCGCCGAAGGCGACCTTCACCTACGGCATGCGCGTAACCTGGAACACCAACGTCACCAGCCCGCGGGGTCTCTTTTCCCGCATGGCCGGCTCCTTCCTGGATGCTTCGCACGCAACCAATCAGCCGTTGAATCAGGTTGTTTTGGGCAATGTTCACAATCTCTTTCCGGCAACGCCGCTGTTTGTTTCGCAGCCGCGCGCCTCATTTGCGTACCAGTTTCGCCCGCATACCGCGGTCCATACCGGATTCGGCGTCTTCAACGACATCGTCCCCCAGCAGATTGCGGATAGCGGCCTGATGAACGCGCCCAACGATCCCTCTTTCACCGGCGGCATCGGGGGACAGGTGGGCGGCCTGGGGATTGCTCCTGGCGTTCTGGGAAGCGCCGTTGATGCGGCAGCCAGTGCCGATAAATTGTTTCAAACAGCATTCAACTCCGGGGGCGCGCCCTGTGCGGGCATCCAGCCGGGCGCCCCAACCTGTCCTATGGCCGTCAGCCTGAACACCTTCCCCACGGGCACTCTCAAAACCCCGTATTACTACCAGTACAACCTCGGCATCGAGCAGCAGATCGGCTCGCGCGGCAACCTGCGCGCCGACTTCGTAGGCACACGCGGACTGCACGAACCCTACCAGGTGCAGCTCAACGGCTACCAGAATGTCTGCAATGGATGCTTTGCGCCTTTTCCCTACCAACAGCCGCTCGATCGGCGATTTGGAAATGTCACCGAGTTCCAAACCGGCGCGAACAGCAATTACAGCGGATTGCAGACCGTCTACACGCAGCAATGGGGCGGCCTGACCCTGCGCGGCAACTACACCTTCAGCCACTGCTTCGACGAAGTATCGAACGGCGGCTTGCTCGCCTTCTCCACGCAGGGGCTGGAATCGCCGTTACCGGGAGAGTTAAGCCGGCAGTATGCCAGTTGCGACTACGATGTGCGGCAGAACATCTCCGCGTTCGGCGTGTATCAGGCGCCGTTCCACTCCGGCAATCCGATCTTGCGTCAGGTTTTTGCAGGTTGGTCTTTTTCCGAGACAGCGTTCCTTCACTCCGGACTGCCCTTCAGCGTGTTGAGCCAGCAATATAGCGCCAACGGCAATGGCGTCCTGCAGGCGTCGAATCCAGCGCAGACCATCCAGTTCGCAGTACCGAATTATGCCAACCGGGTCCCCGGCGTGCCGCGCTATCGCAAGACTTACTATCCCAGCGTGACCATCAACGGAACCAGGCAGTGGCTCAACCCCGATGCATTTGTTTCGGTGGTCGATCCCACGTCCGGCGCATGTTATACCGGCGTTCTCGGCGAAGAAAAAGATAACCCGGCGATCTGCCAGTTCGGCAACTCCGGCCGCAACTCGGTGCGCGGACCGCACTTTACGTATTCGGATATGTACCTGACGAAGGTTTTTCCGATCAGAATGCGAAACGGGGAGGGGATCAAACTGCGCATCGACGGCCAGTTGTTCAATGCCTTCAATCATCCCAACTTTGCGCTCCCCAGCACGGTCGAGGCCGGCGTTCCCGGTTCGGTTCCAGCAAGATTTGGAACGCTCGAAAGCCTGACCATGCCGCCCACCGGCCTGCTCGGTGTCGGCCTGGGCGGTGACAGCTCGCCGCGCATGATCGCCTTTCAAGGAAGAATCGAATTCTGACAGTGCAGCAGCGGTACGCCGGCCGGGACCACCGCCGTCGTCATCGCCGGCCTGACTGTGTGGCTCCTGGTGCAGACGGCGCTGGGTCGCAACTAGACTGCCAACCCCGCAAACAACCTGTGCATATCCCCCGCTCCATTCCGCTCCAATCCCAGATTCACCTGCGGTTCTATTTTGGCAAACCCATCCCCGGCAATGGCTTAGCGCATTAGGGGAACAAAATCAGGCAAGGGTCCTGCCATCTCTTTTATTGACCTGCCGGGAGCGGTCTGTTACCCTTTGTTAACGTTCTCGCATCTTGCCCGTTGGGGCTGGAAGGGTTCTGCGCGGGCAAAAATGTCCGTGCGCTAGTTTCCCCCGGATTCGAGTCGACTGCGGTCGGCGGACCGCCGGGGATCGAAGGCGCGATGTTACGCAGACGATATTACATAGTCTTTATCGCCCGGGATGAGGACGGCAAACTACGGAGAGTTCCGCTTCCGCTGAAGTATGCCTACGGATTCGTGCTGGCCGCGATCGTCGGCGCCTTCACCATTGTGGGTCTGGCCGGCTCTTACACGCGCATGCTGCTCAAAACCGAGAGCTACAACCAGGTCCGCGCGGAGCGCGAAACCCTGCGCCAGAACTACCAGCGCATGGAGCAGATTGCGCACAATCGCAGTGTGCAGGTGGCTTCGCTGGGGGCGTTGGCCAACGAGGTGACTGCGCTCTACGGATTGCGCCAGAACCGGCTCGAGAACCGGCCTGACGCGGCCAAGCCTGCCCCTCCGGCCAGCTCCAAGGCTTCGGCTCCGGCGCCCTCCGCCATCGCGCAACCTGACGACATGAGCCAGCAGCAGGTCGCCAACTCCATCGACATGTTTTACAACCTGCGCGAAGAGGCGCTTTCCGGCCAAATTTCGCGAGCCCTGGAGAGCGGACTGACTTCGAGCTTTACCGGCGACTGGACGGAGCTGGCCGACGCGCCTTCTTTGTGGCCGGTGGAAGGCCGCATCGGCTCCAGCTTCGGCGAGCGCGAGGATCCGATCAACGGCGAAGGCGCTTTCCACTCCGGCGTGGACATCGAAGCGCCGTATGGAACTCCGGTGCGGGCGGCGGCGGACGGCGAGGTCTCCGGCGCTGCGATGGGCGCGGGATACGGACGTGAAGTGGTGCTGGATCACGGCCACGACGTGCTTACGCTGTACGGGCATCTCTCGGCGATCGCCGTGGTTCCGGGCCAGCATGTGACGCGCGGCCAGGTGATTGGCTATGTGGGCCAGTCGGGCCGGGCCACCGGGCCCCACCTGCACTACGAAGTGCGCTTGCACAACGTGCCCGTGAATCCCCACAAGTACATGCGCGTGACCTACGAGCAGGCCGCCAACCTCGAACCGGATTCACCTGCCAGTCAATAACGGCAAGCCAGCCAAGCCAAAAGCTCCCGGCGAATGGGAGCTTTTTTTGTGGGCAACGCGCGGCAGGAACGCGTTGCAGCTGTGCGCAATGCGCGCCTGCGGACCCCTTAGAGCGAAACCATGATTGCTGTACCCCAGAACTCCGTGCCCCATCCTTGCGACTTTTTTCTGTCGCAAGGGTGGGAGGCCACCTTCGCTGGGTACAGCATCTCTGGTTCCGGTCTAGAACTGGTCTCGCAAATGGCCTTGTGAAAGGGCACGACTTCAGTCGTGCCGCAAAGAGCCGAAAGACAGCGGGGCTTTAGCCCCTGAGGGATGTTCTTTCAACCCACAATCGGTGACGGGACAGCTTTTGGCGTTCAGCGTTGCACCGTGCAGCCGTCGAGGGCGAAGTGCAAGGTTGCAGTGTCGGTAACATCCATATCGAGACGCGCGGGAATTGGAAAGCCATCGATCCATTGGTAAGCGATCTCCACGTTCATCTCCTGAACCTTCTTGGGATCGTTCACCGGCTGGATCAAGGCATGGAAGTGCGTGACCAGCAGGCCGTGATCGCTGGGAGAATAGGTAGGCGTCAATTCGATCTTCGTGCCGTTCATTACAACGATGTAATGGCGCAGAATGCGGCCGCTATCGAAGATCTCAGTCACTTCCACCTGGGACGTTGCGACGTGAATCTGCCTGCCGCCATCGGCGGTCGCCGTAAAATCCAGCCCGGCGGAGGAATCGGGGACGACCTGGTTCTCGACGAAGGGCGTCCAGAACTGCATGAAGCCCTGGAATGTCTGGTTGATCCCGCCGTGCATGGCGTTGAGCAGACTGGCCGGGTCGCTGTTGACTAGTTGCGCGGGCGGGTTCCAGTCCAGAATGCTGCCGCCAGCCATGCGCGCATGGAGAACAATCTTTACTGAACTCAGCAACGTCACTTTCGCCTGGTCATCGGCGCTCACCTGGCCGCTGTCTTGCGTGGCAAAAACAGCCTGCCAATCGGGTCGCACCGTGCAGTCAAAACCCTTCAGCCCGGCCTTGGCACTGGAATAGTAGAGTTTCGCCGTTTGCCCGAGCCACGCGTCGTTATCGGCTTGCGGGGTCGGGCCGGATGGCGGGTTTTGCGCCGGGGCGAGTGCGGCGAAACACGATGCCAAAAGAAGGATGGCGCAGCGCGCCGGCATCAGGAAGGTGCGGTTTTGCATAAGAGCGATCCTGCTTTCTCAAGGATTGCTGCCATTGTCCCTCCCGCCGCGTGCGATGCGCAACAGAAAAGCACGCGGGCTGCGTGTGATATGGTGGGCGCGGATCGCGCCCCTGGGTAGTGGATCAGTTTGAAAGAAGCTGTCCCTCAGGGGCTAAAGCCCGTAGTCATTATTTGCGGCATTTATGGCATGACTGAAGCCGTGCCCTTTCACGACGGAGTCAAACTGAGACACGACCCGCCCCTGCGCCCGATTCGCACCGAGTGCCGGAATCGCTTACACTCAGGAAAACGCCCTTATCTCTGGATTCGCACTTGAATGGTCTTCCAATGCGGAATGCGCCGTCTCTTTTGAGCGGCGATGAGGCGGTCGCACTGGCCGCGCTCGAGGCCAGCCTGGCCGCATTCAATCACGGGCGAAGCGAAGGACAGGCACAATGAAAGCCGTACTCGAATGCAGCGCCGCTGACTGTCATCCCGCCTCCGCGCCGGACTTCACCCCGGTGGACGAGTTGCGCGCTCTGCAACTCGCGCGCCTCCAGGCCGTGGTCGACCGCTCCTGGAACCACGTCCAGCTCTTCCGCGAGCGCATGGACGAGCGCGGCCTCGCTCCCGCCGATATTCGCTCGCTCGACGACATCGCCAAACTGCCTTTCACGCAGAAGTGCGACCTGCGCGACACCTATCCATTCGGTCTCTTCGCCAGTCCCATGAAGGACGTGGTCCGTCTGCACGCCTCCAGCGGAACCACAGGAAAACCGATCGTCGTCGCCTACACGCAGCAAGACGTGGACGTGTGGACGTCGGCGATTGTCCGCAGCCTGGCGGGTTGCGGCCTGCATCGCGGAGACGTGATTCAGGTCGCCTACGGCTACGGCCTCTTCACCGGCGGCCTGGGCGCGCACTACGGCGCGGAGGGCCTGGGCGCCACCGTGGTTCCGGCCTCGGTCGGCCACGCCGATCGCCAGATCATGCTCATGAATGACTTCGGCGTGACCGCGATGTGCTGCACTCCCAGCTATTTTCTGCACCTCATCGAGCGCGCCGCGGAGATGGGCGTCGACATCCGGGAACTGCCGCTGCGCGCGGGCGTCTTCGGCGCCGAGCCATGGAGCGAAGCCATGCGCCAGCGCATCGAAAAACTGAGCGGCGTCGAAGCCTTCGACATCTACGGGCTTTCGGAGATCATCGGCCCCGGCGTGGGATGCGAATGCCGCCGCCATCAGGGCCTGCACATCCTTGAGGATCTCTTCTATCCGGAGATCGTCGACCCCGAGACCGGTGCGCCGCTCGCCGAAGGCGAGCTGGGCGAGCTGGTGCTGACCACGCTTGCCAAGCAAGCCATGCCCATGATCCGCTACCGCACCCGCGACATCACGGCCATTCTCGCAGGCCGCTGCGATTGCGGCCGGACGATTCGTCGCATTGCCCGCATCGGCCGCCGCAGCGACGATATGCTGATCATTCGCGGCGTCAACGTCTTTCCTTCGCAGGTTGAAACAGCGCTGCTTGAGGTCGAGGGCACGCTGCCGCACTACCAGATTCTGCTTACTCGCGAGCATGGCCTCGATCAGATGGAAGTCGAGGTCGAAGTCACGCCGCGGATGTTCGAAGATAAGATCGGAGCCTTGCAGGAGCTGAATCAAAGGCTGCAAGCTTCGCTCGACCGCGTGCTGGGCATCCGCGTCCGCGTCTCGCTGGTTGAGGCGCACACCATCGAGCGCAGCCAGGGCAAAGCCAAACGCGTCATCGACAGGCGGACATCATGAAGATCAAACAGATTTCGTTGTTTGCCGAAAACAAGCAGGGACACATCGCCGCTCCCGTGCGCCTGCTCGCCGGCAACGGCATCGACATTCGCGCCCTGGTGCTGGCCGACACCCAGCAGTACGGCATCCTGCGCATGATCGTCTCCGACTGGGAGAAGGCCGCGCGGCTTCTCGAAGATGCCGGATTCACCGTCAAAGTCACCGAGGTGCTCGCCGTCGAGGTGGGCGACCATCCCGGCGGCCTGTCCCATGTGCTGGCCACGCTCGACGCCTGCGGCATCAACATCGAATACATGTATGCCTTTCCGCGCTTTCACGCGGACAGCGCCATTCTCCTCTTTCGCTTCACCGATCCGGACGCCGCCATCGCCTGCCTCCAGGCCGCCGGCATCAACATCCTGGCCAGCGAAGAGATCCTCCAGTAGAGAGGATTGGAAGGTAGTGCAAGGATTCGCGAAAGGGCACGACTTTAGTCGTGCCGCAAGCGCCCCAAAGTTTGGGGACTTTGTTGAATAGGGTATAAGCAATGCCGTGCCGAGCGCGCCGGAGGCGCAGTGTTTGTTAGCCCCGCGCTTCAGCGTGGGGAAAGCGGATTCCACAGATTCAATCCGGAGTCCCGTAGGGACGGTGCAAAGACATTTCTCCTGCACGAATGACTAGCCCCTGCGGCATCCTTCTTCGCAAAGCATTCCGGCCGGCAATTATCATGGATCAAACACACGATTGAGATCCCAACCATGCCAGTCTCCCGCGCCCTTCAACAACAACTCGAAAACGCCTCCTGGATTCGGCGCATGTTCGAGGAAGGCGTACGCCTCAAGCGCGAGCGCGGCGCGGACAAGGTCTTCGATTTTTCGCTGGGCAATCCCGACGTCGAGCCGCCCGCGGAGGTTCTTGACGCGTTGCGCTGCGTAGTGGCCGCCGCCCGCCCCGGCTCGCATGGATACATGCCCAATCCCGGCTATCCCGAGGTCCGCGAGACCATCGCCCGCAAACTCGAACGCGAGACCGGCCTCGCCTTCACCGCCGAAGACGTCTTCATGACCGTCGGCGCGGCCGGGGCCTGCAACGTCATTCTCAAATCCATCCTCGACCCCGGCGATGAGGTCATCGTCCTCACGCCGTTCTTTCCCGAGTACCAGTTCTATATCGCGAATCACTCGGGGCGCATGGTCCTGGTCGAGACCGATGACACGTTCCTGCCCGACGTCGAGATGATCGCCGCGGCCATCACGCCGCGCACCCGCGCCCTCATCCTCAACTCGCCTAACAATCCCACGGGCCGCGTCTATCCTGAGAGCGTCCTCGGCGACCTCGACCAAATGCTGGCCCGCGCCAATCAGCGAATAGGGCAGCCCATCGTCGTCCTAAGCGACGAGCCCTATAAATCCTATGTCTTTGACGGCAAGCATCAGCCCGAAGTCGCCTCGTCGATCGCCAACACGGCCATCTGCTATTCCTGGTCGAAGTCGATGGGCCTGGCCGGCGAGCGCATTGGCTATCTGGCGCTCTCGCCGCGTTTGCCCGATCTTCCTGCCCTGCGCGGCGCATGCGCCTTCGTCAATCGCACCCTCGGCTACATCAACGCGCCGGCCATCTGGCAGTGGGTCATCCGCGAGACCGCCGGCAAGACCATCGACATCGCGCCCTACGAGCACAAGCGCAACGTTCTCTGCGCGGCGCTCAAAACCATCGGCTACGACGTCACGCCGCCCGAGGGCACGTTCTACGTCTTTCTCAAAACGCCCATCGCCGACGACGTCGCCTTCACGCGCCTCCTGGCCAACTACGGTGTTCTCGCAGTTCCCGGCGCAGGCTTCGGCCGCAGCGGCTACATCCGGCTCTCCCTCACCATTCCCCTGGAGCAGATCCAGAACTCAATCGGCGGCTTCGAGCAGGCGTTTCAAGCCGCGGGCAAGAAGCAGCTTTCTTGATCCGGCACTCAAGAATAAGGCTTGGGTGCCCCATCCTTTCCGCGTTCTTTGCGGAAAGAGTGGGAAAGTGTGCAACGATGATCGAACGTGCGCTAATGTGGTGCGTCTGAAGTTCGCATCACAATGAAATTGTCATCCTGAGCGGAGTCCGCCGCGGCGGACGAAGTCGAAGGATCTGCGGTTGTCTTTCAACGAGTTTCAGTCACAACGCGCTAGGCGCTCTTCGGGGCGGTTACCAGCCGCTCGGCCACGGCTTCCACAATCTGCTCGTGCACTTCGTCGATCGTGAGGTCGCCCTCGATGAGCACCACGCGCTCCGGCTCGCGGGCGGCGATCTCGCGGTACTTCTCCCACACGCGGCGGAAGAAGGCGTCTTTTTCTTGCTCGAAGCGGCCTTCGCTGGCGCCGGTTTCTGTCTCCACGCGCTGGTTGCGGCGGCGCGCGCGGGCAAGCGACGCTTCGAACCCGGGCAAGAGCAGAAGCGTGAGGTCGGGCTCAAGTCCGCCACAGACGATGCGGTGCATGTCCAAAACTATTTCCGAGCCGAGCTCGCGGCCGCCGCCCTGGTACGCCTCAGTTGAATCGGTAAAGCGGTCGCAGACCACCGTGCGGCCGGCGGCGAGTGCGGGTTCGATGACCTCGGCGATGGCCTGGGCGCGATCGGCAAACATCAGCGCCATCTCGGCCGTGGGCGCTATACCGCGGGAGCGCGAGTCGAGCAGGAGCTCGCGGATGCGGTCGCCGGTGGACGTTCCGCCGGGCTGCCGAAGCACAACCGGCTCCTGCCCGCGCCGCGCCAGCCATGCCGCCAGGCGCTTGATCTGCGTGGTCTTGCCCGACCCGTCGAGGCCTTCAAGCGTGATGAAAACACCGCGCGGCATGGGCTGAGGATAATGCAGGGACCAGGCACTAGGGAATAGGGGATAGGGAACAGGGAACAGGGAACAGAACTTCGGCGGAAGCCTATTGGCCGTTTTGAAAAACGCTCTCGCGGTGCAGTGCGTTTCGGGCGCGTCGATAAGAGCGCGAGCCGATTCGTTGCTGACAACTCAGTTCAATTTGTGTTACAAGAGGTTGAATTCCTCAAAACACTATGGGATTCGGGCCCGCAGAGGCTTGGGTCCCGCCGGAGTGAATCATGCGTTTGCCAGTCACGCTCAAATTTGTTCTTTGCGTCCTTTTGCTGGGCGCATGCGCCGCCACCCGCCTCACCGCGCAACACCTGACGCTGGAAGGCCAGACCGGCGGGTTTCTGACCCCCACCGCGTATGTGGTCTACACCGACAAGGGCCAGTTCTTCTCGCACCCGGCCGTCGGCTTCCATTTCATCGATGCTTCAGCGGTCATCGGTTACATTGAAACCTTCAGCGTCACCGAGGGCTTTGCCAGCCGGGCAGAGGCCGGCTACACCCGCAGTGTTCATCAGTATGGAGACCAGCCCACCGCTACGGCCACGCCGCTCGGTCTCAGCAACCTGTGGAACTACTCCGGCATGAACGTCTTTCACGGCAAGGTCGTCGCTCTCAGGGACGGGCAGTTCGGCGCGTGGATGCCGGGTCTTGCATTCGGCGGCGTGGTCCGCACCGGCGACCACTTTGTCTCGGGCGCGGCCAATAAGACGCTGACGGGAACGGACAAGTCCTACACCAACGGAGACGTGTACGTTGCCGTCACCAAGACCTGGGCGAAACCTCCTGTGCCGTTCCTGGTGAACCTGGGCTGGAAGGCCACCAACGCCACCATCTTCGGCATCGGCGGCCAGAGCACGCGCTTTGGCGGACGCTTCTTCGGCGGTTTGGGCATTCCGCTGCCTCTCTTCCACGGAATCGTGGCGGTACCCTCGGCGGGATTCACGCAGGAGCCCAAGACTTCGGTCAATCTGAACACCCTGCTGAATGCGGCGCTCTATCAGTGCGAGCTTTTAACCTTCTGCAATCCCGCGTCGTACCCGCTGATGAGCGCCCATATTCCCACCACGCTCGACTACGCGGTGCGCGTGACGCAGAAGGACAAGCCGCACTTTGCGTTTGACATTGGCGTGGGGCAGGTGGCAGGTAACATCGGATCCATCTATGTCCCAAACCCCTACTTCAGCCCCTACAGCGCCGCGGGCGGGCCTCCGGTTGTCACCACGCCTGTGAACCTGCAGGCGCGAACCGTGGTGGGCATGGGGCTTAGCTACAGGTATTAGCGGAGCTAGCGGCTTAGCGGAGTTGGCGGAGCTAGACGCGAGTCGTCAGCCAGCAGCGGGCCAGCGAGTCGGCAAGTTTGCATGCCCGTGCCCCATCCTTTGGCCCGTTCTTTGGGACAAAGGGTGGGAAGGAGATGTCGCTATTCTATTGCCGGATCAATTGTCCGCGTCCCTCACGGGCTGCGCAGCACGTTGGTCGCGTGCATCCACTCGCGTAACTTGCGCTGCGCCGGCTTCTCGATAAAGTGCTGCGCAAGAACCGCCATCGCAATCAGCAGCACGTAGCTGATCCAGGGATCGAAGCGGCTCAGGTGCAACGTGTCCAGCACGTGCGAGCGGTGAACGATGTTCCACAGGCTGAATTGCAGCAGATAGAGGCAAAAGCTGCATTCGCCGATGAAGACCAGCGGCCGCACGCTCAGCACAGCGGCGAGCGGATTCTCCCCGGCCAGTCCCAGAATGACGATGCCAAACAGTGGCATCAGCAGCCCGTCGTGGATGATGGCGTAGGGAACCAGCGGCCCCATGCGCACGAGCGCGTAGATGCCGCCGAAGCCGATGAGGCCCAGCCACGGCCGCGTGCGGCTGGCGCGCGGAATCATCGCATTCAGATTGGCCAGCATCACGCCGAAGACAAAGCTGAACACGTGCGCATACGGCGTGTATTTGAGCGCCCACAGCCAGGGCCCGTAGCTCCAGCGGTCGGGATGCGCGATGCCGTCGGGGTTGAACGCCATGTAGAGCGCGCCCGGCGTCAGGCCCAATGCCCACACCACGGCCATCTTGGCCAGATACGGCGTCATCCGCTCCGGCTTCTTTGAGCGCGCCAGCCAGGGAAAGATCGCGTAGTAGAAGGCCTCGGCCGACATGGTCCACGCCGGCGTGTTCACAAACGTGGCCACGGCCGGAACCCAGCCCTGCAGCAGAAATGGAGTGAGAACCACGCCTGTCCAAAACATGGCGTGCGTGTGCGTCATGTACTCCGGCCGCAGATTGACGAGGCTCAGCAGGAGGCTCAGAAAGTAGATGGGATAGATGCGCGTGAAGCGCGCCTCCCAGAAGCGCTTGCGGTCCAGTTCCCCGTTCCGCGCCCGCTCGTTGTAGTTGTAGCCGAGCACAAAACCCGATAGCAGGATGAAGTAACTGACAGAGACAAATCCGGCGTTGACCACCGGCGCCAGAAATCCGAACCATTGGGGATTGGAAAAATGGAAAAGAACGATGTTGATGGCCGCGAAGCAGCGCAATCCCGTCAAGGCATTCAGCGGCGCTGGCTTCTGAGTCTCCACGAACAGTTAGACGCTCCAGCAGTCTGCCAGCCGTTAGCTTTTAGCTCTTAGCCATTAGCTTTGTCTTGCTGGTAGGAGATGTGTTTCCATCCGGCATCGGAATACGAATCCGCGATTTACGACTCAATCTGCGTCTCGACGCGGTTCGTTCGGCACGCCACAAGCTAGAAGCTAAAAGCTAATAGCTAGAAGCTGCCTTTTACGCCGTCACCAGCGAGCCCACCTTTTCGCCCAGCACCACGCGGCGCATGTTGCCCGGCCGGTTCATGTTGAAGATGATCATGGGCAGGTTATTGTCCTTGCATAGGCTCACCGCGGTCAGGTCCATCACTTTCAGCCCCTGGCGCAGAATGTCCATGTAGGTGATCTCGTCGTACTTCACGGCGTCCTTCACCAGCACCGGGTCGGCGTTGTAAACCCCCTCCACCTTGGTGCCCTTCAGGAGCACATCGGCCTTGATCTCCATGGCGCGAAGGCTGGCCGCCGTGTCGGTCGAGAAGAAGGGATTTCCGATGCCGGCCGCGAAGATCACCACGCGGCCTTTTTCCAGGTGCCGCACCGCGCGCCGCCGGATGTACGGCTCGGCAATCTGGTTCATAAACACCGCGCTCATCACCCGGCACTGCACCTTGCGTTGTTCCAGAGCATCCTGCAGGGCCAGCGCGTTGATCACCGTCGAAAGCATGCCCATGTTGTCGGCGCTTACGCGGTCCATCTCCTTGGCCTGCTCTTCCACGCCGCGGAAAAAGTTGCCGCCGCCCACCGCCAGACCGATCTGGACGCCCAGCGCATGAATCTCCGCGAGCTCGCCGGTAATTTCGCTCACTTTTTCGGCATCCAGGCCGAAGCCCCGCTCTCCCGCCAGTGCCTCGCCCGATAGCTTGAGTACGATTCGTTTGTACATGCCGTTTCGAGTATCGCATATGGGCTGCGGGTCGCGAGGGCGTTTTTACAGCGGTTCCAGAATTGCTGTACACCGGAACCACAGCCGCTGAGTGGCGTTTTGCTTAAGAAAACGCCACCTTTCGCCACTCTCAAAAGGGCACGTGAATTCTGGAACCGCTCTGAGACGCCGATCCGCGCAATTTGCCTGTTCCCAAATCCGGCCTGCCCGCCGTGCTCGTCTCAAATCAGGAAACCGCCGCAACTTTTAACGCAACGCCCGTATCCCACGCAAAGCAAATCTCCTTAGACTGGGCATACTCCATCAGGCCTTCATCCACCTCCGATTGACAGGATCCCATGATCGTCAAGACGCAGCACAAAGGACGCGAGTTCACCGGCGTCGAGATTGACGCGAGCAATGTGCGCCGCTATTTTCCCAAGGACACGAGCGTCATCGAGCTGCACCTCGATCATCTCCTGATTCAGCTGGGGCTCAATCCCGAGTTCTGGCAGGGCAATGCGCAGATTTGCGATCCGCGCCTGCGCGCCTGGCTCGAGTCAAAGAACTTCCACGGCCGGCCCGGCGACGCGCCCATCCCTCTGGCGCTGATCCCGTCGGGAAAAAACTGCTTCCGGTTGCAACCCATCGGCGGCAACGGCCGGTCGAAGTTGAAGCCCGCAAACGTTCCCACCGCTGCCAACTGACCCCCGCCCCCTCGGCCGCTTGCTTCTCGCTCGTTCACTTCTTCCACGGCTCACGCATGAACTATCCTCACTCGTCCGCGCAAGCCTCTCCACGCACGGCCAGCTAAAAGCCAGAACTTTTTGCATGAATCCTCGGAGGCGATTGAAGAGCGTCCCTCAGGGGCTAAAGCCCCAAGCCTTATGCGCTCCCTGCGGCACGACTAAAGTCGTGCCCTTTCGCGGCATCATTTATGCAACCGGCTCTGGAAGCTAGAAGCTGTTCCCTGTTCCCTGATCCCTGTTCCCTGTCTTGTTACACTCGGATTGGAATGAATCTCAACCAGCTCGAACAAGAAATCGTGCGCCACTTTGCCGCCGGCGCCACCGCGGCCGGCGATCCGGCCGCGATGACCGCCTTTTTAGCTCTGCGCTCTGCGCTTGAAGCCGGCGCGATCCGCGCCGCCGAGCCCGACCCGGCAGCGCCCACGGGATGGCGCGTGAATGCCTGGGTCAAGCAGGGCATCCTGCTCGGCTTTCGCCTGGGCGCTCTCGAAGAATCGGCTGCCGGCAGGCTCTCATTTGTCGACAAGCACACCTTCCCGGCGCGGCTCTTCTCCGCCGCGGACGGTGTGCGCATCGTGCCCGGCGGCTCTGCGGTGCGTTCCGGCGCCTACGTGGCGCGCGGCGTGGTGTGCATGCCGCCCATGTACATCAACACGGGCGCCTGGGTCGACGAGGGCACCATGGTCGATTCGCACGCCCTGGTCGGTTCCTGCGCCCAGATCGGCAAGCGCGTGCACCTGAGCGCCGCGGCCCAGATCGGCGGCGTGCTGGAGCCGGTCAACGCCAGCCCCGTCGTCATTGAGGACGATGTGCTGGTGGGCGGCAACTGCGGCGTCTATGAGGGAACACTGGTGCGCAAGGGCGCGGTGCTCGCCGCGGGAACCATCCTCACGCGCGGCACGCCTCTGTTCGATCTGGTCACGGGCCAGGTGCTGCGCGCCACCGCCGATGCGCCGCTCATCGTTCCGGAAAACGCCGTCGTCGTTCCCGGCGCCCGCGCCGTCGGCAAGGGCAAGGGCCATCCCGAAAGCGAAGCCTGGGGACTGAGCCTCTACGCCCCCGCGATCGTGAAATACCGCGACGACAAAACCGACTTGAGCACCGCCCTCGAAGATTTGCTGCGTTAGGCGGCGCGGAGCAGGGAATCGACCGCCGCTAATGGGTCCCTCCCTAGCTCCGCTAGCCCCGTTAACTCCGCTAGCTCCGCTAACACCGCTAACTCCGCCGGTTCAGAAATAAGGTCAACGCAACGTCCGCTTGCCGCGTCTAAGAGGTGTAGAAAGTGTGCTACTCGCGAGATCCTATGAAAACCAGGTCAACTTGCTGCGTTGCGCTCTCCATTGCCGCTGTTTCCGTCCTCGTCTTTTGCTCGGTGTGCGGCTCCGGCGCGGCCCAGCAGCCCTCAACCGAACGGCCCGTGGCCACCATCAAGGTGGAGGCGCGCGAGGTTCTCCTGCCGGTGCTGGTTCTCGACAAGCACAACGCGTTCGTCGCCAACCTGACCGCGAAAGACTTCACGCTCACCGAAGACGGCCGGCCGCAGGCGATCAAGAGCTTCACCTCGCAGAGCAATCAGCCCTTCCGCCTGGGCCTGCTGGTCGATACCAGCCGCAGCGTCTACTCCGCCATGGACAGCGAGCGCAAGGCCGCGGGAAAATTCGTCGACCTGATGCTCCCCGCCGACCCGAATGCCGGGGCCCAGAGCGACCAGGCCTTCCTGATTCACTTTGACCGCGAGGTGGAGCTGCTTGAAGACTTCACCAACTCGCGCGACAAGCTGCACCACGAGCTCGACGAGATGACGCCGACCTCGCAGGGGCGCAGCAACCAGGGCCCCGAAAGCAATGGCAGCGATAGCGGCAATGACGGCTACGGGCAACGCGGCGGGCACGAGGGCGGCGGAACCCAGCTTTACGATGCCATCTACCTCGCCTCCGAGGATCTGATGAAGCCGAAAGAGGGCCGCAAGGCGCTCGTGGTCTTCTCCGACGGCGCGGACCGCGGCAGCAAGGAGACGCTGAACGACGCCATCGACGCCGCGGACCGCGCCAACGTGCAAGTGTTCACAATTTATTTCAAGGGCACAGAAGAACGGCCTGCGAACGGCAATCCCGGCGGCGGGCATCACGGCGGCATGGGCGGAGGCGGCTATCCGGGTGGCGGAGGAGGCTGGCCGGGCGGCGGCGGAGGCCGCGGCGGCGGCGCGCCCCGAACCGAATCCGGCGTCGACGGCAAGAAGATCATGCAGCAGATCGCCGCGCGCACCGGCGGCCAGTTCTTCGAAGCCAGGAAGAAGGACAACCTCGACGAGATCTACAACCAGATCGCCGTGTTGCTGCGCCAGCAGTATCTGCTCACCTACACCCCGGACAAGGTCGATACCGAGGGCAACTTCCACAAGATCGTCCTGAAGACCGACAAGGGCGACCTGACGGTATTCACCCGCGAAGGGTACTACGCGCCGACCGAGTGAGAACGGGGACCAAGGGACCAAAAAGCCCGGCCTTGAGGGCCGGGCTTTTCACTTTTTTTGAACCACGATCCACGAATCACGACCCACGGTTCCTACGGAGCTACCGACTGCGTGGCGTGGTTGCCATGCGGAACCGCAATCACCGCCGCCGGGTCAGCGCCGTTGATGGGGTAGGGCGTAGCCTGCGTGGCGCTCAAAGCGCCGGTATCGGGATCGAGCTCGAAGCCGGAGATCGAGTTGCCCAGGCGGTTGGCGGTGTAGACGAAGCGGCCCAGCGAGGGCTCGACAACGATCGACACCGGGTCGGTATCGGTGCTGTTCGTGGATGACCCGCTGATGTTCACGACCGAAGAAGGAGAGCCGGTGGACAGGGTGATCGTGTACGCGGATACCGTGTCATCCAGCGAGTTGGCGACGTAGATATAAAGGCCGCGGGGATCGATGATGATGGCGGTTGGTTCGTTCCCGGTCCTGAACGGCCCATTGACCATGAAGTTCAAAGTGCCGCTGGAGAGCACCGTGTAGCCAATCAGCCCGTTCGAGGCGTAGTCAGTGACGTAGACAAAGCGGCTGGTGGGATCGCTGGCCAGCGCCGAGGGCTTCACTCCGGCCTCGTACACGTCGTAAGACTGGTAGGTTGCGGCGGTATTGGCACAGTTTTTTGCCGCCGGCGAGAGCGCTCCGCCCGAGCCGACCGCGAGGCCGAAGAGCCAGCCGGGGTTGGCGTTGCTGGTGGTGCCGCCGCCGCTGACGTTGTATGCCGACTGGTCGTATGCCGCCACATACACCGCATTGTTATTGGCCAGCACGGTGACGCCGGTGGGAACGATGCTATCGCCGGGGTAGTAGGCGAGGCTGCGCCCGACGCAATTCAGGCTCAGATCCACTGTCTCCACAGCCGAACCGATGGCGCCCTTGCTCAGGGCGTACTCCGTCAGGGTCGCGGAGCTGGCGCCGGAAACCACGTACAGGTAGGTGTTCGCGGCATTCACCGCCAGGGACACCGGAGGGGTGGACAGCGTAATTGAGTCCTGCTTGGTCAGAGTGCCATTGTCGGCGATCGTGAAATGGACCACGGTGTTGCCGCCCTGGTTGGCGGCATAAAGGTTGTTGTAGTCCGAAGTCGTAGCCAGGGCCACCGGATTGGTCCCGCCCGAGGAGACGACCGGTATGGCCGAGCGGATGGCGCCGGACTGGGCGTCTACGGCGTAGGCATAAATCTGGCCCGCGCTGCCGGCCGATGTGCCCGCGGAGGCAGCCACGAATACGTAGTCGACAGTGACCAGGTTGCAGGCCGCCAGGAGTGTGGCCACAAGCAGGCCCATGGCAGAGACCAGAACGAGCTGGCTCAATTTACTGAACTTCATGCGCTTCCTTCGTCATGGGCCCTTGGTTTCAAGCCCTCGAAAAATCTCGTTTACGTTGCCCCGTGGCTATTGTAAAAGCCGCATACGGGGTATTGCCACCAGCGAAGCCGGACGATTGCGCGCTCTCACTGCGGCTGGATGCCGCCTCCGGTGCCGTTGTGCGGAACAGCCGCCACAGCTACCGGCTGGGCGTTGGTCGCATACGGAGAGTTCTGCGCATCGAGCAACGTTCCCGCAGTGGCGCTCAGCTCGAAGTCGGAGACGGTGTTGCCGAGAAAATTGACCGTGAAGAGAAAATGATTGGTTGAGGGATCGATGCCGATCGCGACCGGCTGCAACCCGGTGGCAAAGGTGCCGATCGACGTCAGCACTCCGCTGCTCATGGAATAGGCTGTCACGGTCGCGTCCTCCGAGTTGGCCACATAGACATACGGATACGACGGATCGACGGCAATCGACGAGGGCTGGTTGCCCGCTGGAGTGTCACCTATTTTATTCAGTACCCCGGATGCGACCGAGTAACCGACCACAATGCCGTTGGTGGAATCGGTCACGTAAACGTAAGTGCTGGTTGAATCGCTCGCAATCGCGGAGGGACGAATGCCGAGTCCCTTACCGCCAACTCCGATATCGTGTGGCACGCCGCCGTTGACCGGTGTGAGGGCCCCGCCGGAGCCGACTGCGAAGCCGAAGACATAGCCCCTGTTGGGGGTTACCGAGGAGTCATAGGCCGTAACGTAGACATACGAGCCGGAGGCCAGAACGTTCAAAGCAGTCGGCACGATGACGTCCTTGGGGGCGCTCGGAAGCGTCAGCGGCCAGAATTGGGCGTTGTTGGCCGCGTTGGTCGCGGGCGTTCCCAGGCACACGGTTGTCGTACAGTTTGTGCTGCTCGCGGGCGCCACCAGCGGGAAGACGGAGATGGAACCGGAGCAGGGATCGGCCGTCGAGCACAACGGCAGCGGCTGGTAGGTGTCGACCACGAAGACGTTGGCCTTGTTGGTAGCAATGGCCAGCGGATAAATCCCCGGCGTGTTGACGGTGTAGTTGGGATAGACCTTGCCATCGTTGCCGATGGCGAACTGAACAATGGTGTTGTCGTCCTGATTCACCACGAAGAGATTCTGGTTGTCGGCGGAGACGGCCTCGGCCACCGGGTTGCGCCCTCCGGAAGGAAACGGCGAGGTGGGAATCTGGCGCATGCGCCCCGACTCCGAGTTGATCTCGAAGACGTCGATCTCGCCGTATTGATTGGCGCCCGCGGCTTTGGCACTGGCCACGAAGACAAAATCCACGGTAAGCGTCTCGCAGGCGGTGATCAGCGAAGCCGCCGCGAGGCTGGCCGCGGCAACCAGCACAAGCTGGCTCGATCTCAAAAACTTCATGCGCATCTTTCTTCGGCAGGCCACCCTGGGGGCCCGTGAAATATCGGTTTTTTTGATCGAATCCTGGCGCGAGCAGCGAAACGCCCTGCCGGGACTCGGAGATTGATGACCAGACTCCGAAGTTTCCGGAATCTTTAAAACAAGCTTCCGCCAGCCGATCGGCATCGCGCCGGCGGATACCGCCTGGCCTTATCCGGTGCGCCCATCGACGAAGCAAAACGTCGCCGGTCCCTCAAGCGAATAGCTTTGCGTGGTGCGCATATCGTTCAGGTCTCCGGAGTTGGGATCCACCGTGCGCCCGGTCACGTTATTGCTGTACGCGTTGGCTTCAAAAATGAACTGGTCCGAGGGATCCTCGACGATGCACTGCGGACCCGAACCGGAGCCGAACGGCTCTTCGGCGATGAAATTCAGCTGAAACGAGGGTGCAGTGGTGATGAAGTAGCCGGCGATGCCGCTGTCCGGGTTATTGCCGGTGGTGTTATTTCCCTGGTTGGCCACGTACAAATACTTGCTCTTGGACTCGAGAATCACTGCAATGGGATTTGCCAGTGTGGGATCGTCGGGAATCACGCCGCTGGTCTCGGCCTGCAATGCGCCGCCTGTGGTGGCGGTTAAAGGCAGGATCTGGCTCTGCGAAGTAGTAGAGGTCCCGTTAAACGACACCGTGACCGGCTCGTTGTCGAGCACATAAATCACGCCGTTTGTATTCACAATGGCGGTGCCCTGCCCGATGCCCAGCGACTGCACGCCGTTTTGGCTCAGCTGCAATTGCCCGCTGGTGGTGATGTAGGTGTAAGGCCAGACCGAGGTGCCGCCGGTGTACGGGTACGCGGTGGTCAAGGCGGCCGAGGCGGTCGCGGAGGCCGTGGGCGTCGCGGTCAGGGTCAGAACATAGGAGCCGTTGAGAGCGAAGTCCACTGGGTTGGCGGGAACCGGGAAGTAAGTAATCGCGGCGCCATTGAGCTTGACCTGCGCATTCTGGACCAGCGACAAACGGCCCGTGGTCTGATTGACCTGGAAGATTGTGATGTCGCCGCAGGTGATCACCGGAGTGCTGCCGGTGCCCAAGGTCCCCAGGGCCTGCGTGCAGGAGTTCGTCGGGATGCCGTTGACGAGAGTGGTGACGCCGCTGTCCATCGCGTCGTGGTCCAGGACCATCAGATAGCTGCCCGTGCCATCCGCGATGAGCCGGAACGGGTTGAGACCCTGCCAAGTGTAGGTCTCCTGAGGCGTCAGGATGCCATTGCCGCCCACGGCAAACTCGGTGATGTTGGAATTGAGGCAAACGTTGGCGCCCGTGCCGTAGCAATCGCCGTTGCCCGCGGCGCTGGTGCCGCGGTTCAGAACATAAACGAACCGGCTGCCCAGCGTAAGCACGGCGCGGACCGGGTTGGAGCCTCCCGAAGCCACCGGCAGTCCGTTGATCATGGCGAGATGGCCGGTGTTGTGGTCGATCTTAAAGCCGGAGATGATGCCGTTGTTCCCGGACGAGGCGGTCACGGTTCCCGTCACATACAAGAAGCCAACCGTATAGCTTTCATCGCAAGACGTTACGCCACAGATTACGCCCGCAGAGAGGGCGCCCATTACAAGCGCCTTGCCGAATTTCGTGAACCTCATGCTATTCCTTCATCCTGGTCAGGCGTGCGCCGCCAAGTTTGGTCGTTCCCGAGCAGTGCTGGGTTGGGATGGAATCCCTGATGAATTGTAAAAGGCCAG
>Ga0326727_10009865_pt1 | contig 23138 bp, 16 predicted proteins | sample MB2enrmetagenome_FD_207643 | JGI IMG/M metagenome (GOLD analysis project Ga0326727, IMG submission 207643) | Lab enriched peat soil microbial communities from McLean, Ithaca, NY, United States - MB29MY | ecosystem: Environmental > Terrestrial > Soil > Wetlands > Peat | place: USA: New York... | reverse complement strand
ACGACCCTCACTTGATCCCCGATATCGCCAGCGTCCAACAAATGGTCGAACGCCTTCGCATCAACTTGCGGAAAGCAGATTCAGAGGAGCGCCCGATAGATATTCAAGTCACAACTTCTCGAAGTTTAGTCCATGCTTTTGTCACCTCTGAAACGCATGTGCACGTTTCCAATGGCGTTCGCTCAGCCCGCTTCGTCGAAAGCTTTGAGCTTGTAAAGGATGCTGACCGGTATTGGATCGTTGAGATATCGTCGGAGATGATTCCTGACTCATACCGATCACAATAGGCCAGTCCTCGCCCTCACCCTCCCAGCCTCGCCAGCGCCTCCGCCGTTTTCAGCTTCCGTTCCAAATGGCGTTCGAGCGTCTGCAGCGTGAAGCGCCGCAAATCCTGCCCACGCCGCCGCGGCCACGGCTCGCCGCCAAAACTCGACGCAGGCGCCCGCAGCATCCGCTGCGCCAGTTGCCAGGAATCCGGGCTCAACCCGCTTGCGCTGCCGTTCGCGTGCAGCCCGCAAAACAACCCATCGGCATGGCTCGAAAACGAAACCTCCGCCGCATTCAATGCCTCCCCGCACACGATGCAATGGCCAACGTCGGGTAGCAGGCCCATCAGCCGCGTCATCCACAGCGAAAAGTAGGTGAGCGCCATCCACGGCTGGACGATTTCCGACTTTACGGCGCTCGTCTGTTCCAGCACCGAGACCAGCAGCCGGAAGACCGTCTCCTGCGGATCGCGCTCCGGCAGCGCCTCGTCGATCACTTCGGCAAAAAAGCTCAGCACGGCCATGCGCGCCTGGTCCACCGGCGCCGAGAGCGGCGAGCGCAGAATCTCCAGCTGATCCAGCCGGACGAGTTCCTGCCGCGGACGCTCGGCAAACCAGGCCCGCGCCAGCGTCATCGGCTCCAGCGCCCCGCCGAAGCGTTTGCGGCTCTTCAGCGCCGCCTTGGCCACGCCGCGCATCCGGCCGTACTCGCGCGTAAAGAAGCTGACAATCAGGTCGGCCTCATGCACCGGCCAGGTGCGCAGAACCACCGCTTCCGACGTGAGCACGCCCATTCATCCTCATCATCGCACTCTTGCGGTCTCCAGGGTGCATAGACACAAACGCGCGTCCTACACAAGCAGGACACGCGTTGAGGAAGAATTCAATTCCGCCGCGGTTAGCCGCGTCTATCTACCGGCCGTAGTGCTTGGCGTTCTTCTCGGTAAAGTGGGCCCACTTCTCCGGCAGGTCGTCCTGCGCAAAGATGGCCGAGACCGGGCAGACCGGCACACACGCGCCGCAGTCGATGCACTCGACCGGGTCGATGAACAACTGGTCGGCTTCGCCGTGACCGGCTTCATCTTTCTTGGGGTGGATGCAATCGACCGGACAGGCGTCCACACAGGCGGTGTCCTTGGTGCCGATACAGGGTTCTGCAATGACGTATGCCATCTCTGCTCTCTCCGGGCAATGCAAGCGGCTCGACGGTGGAGATCCGCTCTGAACTTCTCGACGCTGATAGTAGCACACGGCCCCGCGGCCTGACTTGCATTGCGGCGCACGCGTTTTGCCATGCGGGAAGGGCCGGCGCCCTCGCTCATGGCCGTTTTTTGGCTCGCTCCGCACGGGCAAGTGCAAACTCTTCGGGCGTGGGAATCGGCGCGAGATTGCGCCCGGCGAACATGTCGCTAAAGAACCCGACCAGCTCTTCGTGGATCAACCCGTTCGAAGCCAGAATCTCGTCGCTCGCGAGCCGGAAAGGTCCGCCCGCGAAGTCTGTTACGCGCCCGCCCGCCTCTTCCACCAACAGAATCCCGCCCGCCGTGTCCCACGGATTCAGATTGAACTCCCAGAACCCGTCCATACGGCCGCAGGCTACGTAAGCCAAGTCGAGCGCGGCCGAGCCGGCACGCCGCACCCCGTGCGACCGCAGCGTGAACTCCTGGTAGAAGTGGACGTTGGGGCTCGCGTGGCGCTTGCGGCTGGGAAAGCCGGTGCCCAGCAGCGCCTCGGCCAGGTCTGCAACGCGGGAAACCCTCACGGTCTTCCCGTTCACTCGCGTTCCGCGCCCGCGCTCCGCGGTGAACAGTTCGTCCCGCGTGGGATCGTAGACCACCGCGGCCACCAGGGTTCCATCTTCGCCGGCTTGAGTGCCTGCGGGCCGATGCTCCAGCCCCAACGAAACGCAGAACTGCGGAAACCCGTGAGCGAAGTTGGTGGTGCCGTCGAGCGGGTCCACGTACCAGCGGAACTCGCCCTCCATCCGCGCGCGCGTGCCCTCTTCGCCGTAGACTCCGTGTTCCGGAAAAACCTCGCCCAGGCGCGTGCGGATGAGCTTCTCCACGGTCCGGTCGGCCACGGTCACCAGGTCCACGTCGCCCTTGTACTCGGTTTCCACGCCCTGTGCGAAGTACTCGCGCAGCCTCGCTCCCGCCTCGCGCGCGATCTCCGCAGCCTTGGGAACGTAAACCAGATTTGGCGCTGTCACCGGCTCTGCCACGCCGCTCACAGGCCCGCCTCGTTGGGGCCTGGACTCTCCACGGTCTCATAGCGCGGCACTCGCCGCCGGCCTACTTCGCTGATGGTGCGTATCTGGTTTTTGTAGATGAAGAGATTGGGCTGGTTTTCGCGCGTCAGGCGCAGCATGGAGTCGTCGAAGTACTCAATCCAGCCGCGCACCGTCTCGCCATCGCGCAGTTTGATGTTCACGATCACCTGGCGCTCGCTGAGTGAGCGCAGGTAAAGCCCTTCCTGGCCGGTTTCGCCCGGCGGAGGCGTCTTGGAGCGGCGGCGCGACGACAGCGGTGAGGTCATATTGCCATTTTAGATGCAACCGCTGTGGATCGGGCTGCGCGCCGCTGGAATTGCGCGGGATCGATTGAACGGGCGGAGCTGCTTGCGCAAAAGTGCGCTCCCTCGACACCCGTCTGCTGCTCCCGCCGTCAGTTGCCCCTCAGCGGCGTGTCGGCGAAATAACCGGCTTTGTTGCGGATGTTGAACTCATCCGGCGCGGCGCGCGGAATGGTCACCGTCACGCGATGAAAATTCGTGCCGGGAACCTGATGCTGCGGATAGTAGCCGATCAGGTATTGCGTGCGCAGATCGTCGCTGACCCCGGCAAACGCCTTGTCGAGCCCGCCCTCGCTGACGTAGAAATGCTTGCCGCCGGTCTGTTCGGCCAGAGTGATCAGCGCGTGTTCGCCGCCGGTATCGCGGCCAGCGCTGGCTTCAATGGGCACGTCGATGAGCGAATAAATCATCACCTCGTTGCGCAGCGCCGCTTCGAGGGCCTGTGCGTAAGTAGAGGACTTGGCCGTGTCATCGCCGTCGGAGACGATCACCAGCACCTTGCGCCCCTCTCGTTTGCCCAGACGCTCGGAGCCTTCGCAGATAGCATCGTATAGAGCGGTCGCCCAATCGCCGCGCAATTGGTTCAGGCCGTGGTCGATCTGCGACAGGTTATTGGTGAAGGGCGTCAGTTCGCGCACCTCAGTGGCAAACTGCATCACGCTCATCTGGTCCTGCTGCCGCAGAATGTCGTGTGCGAAGTGCCGTGCCGCTGCCGCCTCCTCGTCCAAATCTTTGCGCACGCTCCCCGATGTGTCGATGGCCAGAGTCAGATTCAGCGGCACCTCCGACTGCCGCTCGAAGATTGCGATCTGCTGCGGACGGTTATCCTCGAAAACGGCAAAATCGTCTCTGGTAAGCCCGCCCACGATGGACCCATTTTTATCCGTCACGTTGACGAAAATGTTCACCAGCTTCACGTCCACGTGAAAAGTGGTCTCTTGCGCAATGATCCCCACAGGCGCCATCGCCAGCAGCACGCCGAGACTGGCGTACGCGAGGAAGCCCACAAGGCCATCGGAGCTAGGCTTCATGCGGACCCTCCGCAGTGGGTGCCCCAGAGCCTGCCCTGAGCTTGCCGAAGGGTCTCGTTTTTGAGACCTGGGATTTAACAGTCTCCGACTCCGCGACGCCCAATCCCTCGGGGAACGGCTCGCCCGGCGCCCACACTGTGCCGTCCAAAAAGGTCTCCTTCTTCCAGATGGGCACGGTCTGCTTGAGGGTATCGATCAGCCACCGGCACGCCTCGAATGCCGCGGTGCGGTGCGCGGAAGCGACAACGATCAGGACGCTGGTCTCGCCGATCTCCAGGCGGCCCAAACGATGAACCATCGCCACCTGGCGGACGCCGAATCGCTCGCGCGCTCGCAGTCCCAGCTCCCGCATCTGCCGGAGCGCCATCTCGTCATAGGCCTCGTAGTCCAGGTAAAGCGTCCGGCGACCGCGCGAGTGGTTGCGCACGATGCCGTCAAAGACCACCACTGCGCCGTCCTCGCCGCGCTTGGCTGCTGCCACAATCCGGGCCGAGTCAATCGGCTCGCGGGTCAGCGTGACAGCCACCGTCTGTTCTTCCTCGCCGTTGTCCAAAGCGCCCGTCGTGCGCGCAGTCCGCGCACGCGCAGTCCCGCCCGAGACCGGAGGCAGCAGCCCCACTTCGTCGCCGTCGCGCAGGATCTGCGTGGCCTGAGCGTACTCGGCATTGACGCTGAGCGCAATTCCGCGCAGAATCTGCTCCGGCGCCCGCGCCGGCGACGTTCCACGCAGGCGCTCGAGCAGCATGGCCACCGTCGCGCCTTCCGGTAGCTCCACCGTAGCGGCTGACGGGCCAAGCCAGTCTTTCAACACCCCAAACGGGATCACTTGCACTCTCATCACACAAAAAAGAATACTGCCTGCCAGTTAGACGCGGCAGACGGAGATTCCTGTTCAGGCCGGGGTTGAATTCCAGACTCTGACCAACCCTCTGTCGCGGCAACCCAGCCCCAGAGCGGAAAGCGCCCGCTCCAGGCTTACCGGAAGATGGCGCCGCTACGCAGGCTTGCACTCAATCAAGGAATAGGTCCCTGCGGGAATGATCCTCGTGAGCGAGAAGCCGGCCGTTTGAACCAGCACGTGGAATTCGGCTTCGCTGCGTTCCCGTCCGCCCAGCACCAGCATCATAAGGTCCATCAGGCCCGCCGGGTGCGTCGCTGAGTCAATCAGGCCCTCAACCAGCAGCAACGTGCCATCCGCGCTCATCGCGCGACGCACGTTGCCGAGAATCTTCACTGCTTCCTCATCTTCCCAATCGTGGATGATTCTCCTCAGCACGTAGGCATCGCCGCCCTCAGGGACTCTTTCGAAGAAGCTGCCGCCGACGGCCTTTACGCGCGCCGCAACATCGCCCTTGAATGACTCCTTTGCTCCGACCACCACTTGGGGCTGATCGAACAGGATGCCTTCGAGCTTTGGTGTCGCCGCAAGAATGTGGCTCAGGAACAGGCCATGGCCGCCCCCCACATCCACCAGACGCCTGAAGTGCGAGAAGTCGTAGGCCCTCAGCAGCGCCGGAGTGGTCCACAGAATCTCCTGGGTCATCAGGCGATGGAAGACTGCGGCCTCTTCCGGGCGAGCGCCAAGGTATGCGAAGAAATTCTGTCCAAAGAGACGATCAAAGGCCGGCTGACCTGTCCGCACTGACTCGGAAAGTTCTCCCAACGGCTTCCAGAGGAAAGGCGCGGGCAGAAACATGGTCTCGGCCCACAGCGTCTGGGGATGATCGCGGCGCAAAACCTCGGTGAACGGCGAATTGCGGTAGCGGCCGTCGGGCGTTCTCTGAAACACTTCGATACTGGTGAGCGCCCGCAGCAACCGTTCCAGCGTGGGCGCATGCGCACCGCACGCCGGAGCAAGTTCAGCGGCGGATTTGGGGCCGGAGGCAAGAAGGTCGGGGATGCGCAACTCGACGGCCGCATGAATCGCCTGCGCGGCGAGAATGCCGGGATAGATGTACTCAAGCGGCTTCGGCGGCATGGATGGCTCTCTTCTTGCCAGCATACACAAGCCTCATTGAGCGGCAGCAAAAAAGGCCGGCAGGTTCGCCGGCCTCTCTGCCTCGTCAGGAGCGTAGCTCACGCCGCCGCGGTCGTGGCCAAGGTCGCTGCAGCGGGTTGCAGTTGCGGCCGCGCCGCCAGCAGCGGTAAGGCCACAGCCAGAACGTCCTCAATCTCGCTGGCGTAGTGCACCGTTACGCCCTCCACCATCTCCGGCGTCAGGTCCTCTTCCACATTCTGGCGGTTTTCCGCGGGCAGGATGATGTGTTGCACCCCGGCCCGGCGCGCAGCCAGAAACTTCTCCTTGATGCCGCCCACCGGCAGCACATTGCCGCTGAGCGTGATCTCACCGGTCATGGCGGTCAGCGGACGCACCGGCGTATCCGTCAGCAGCGAAGCCAGCACCGTGGTCATGGTCACTCCGGCCGACGGCCCATCCTTGGGAATCGCCCCTGCCGGCACGTGAATGTGCAGGTCCATCTCCTTGGTAAAGTCCTCGGCCAAACCGAGCCGCGCGGCGTTGGACCGCACCCAGGTGAGCGCGGCTTGCATCGATTCCTGCATCACCTCGCCGATCTGCCCGGTCATAGTGAACCCGCCCTTGCCCTTCATTTTGTTGGCTTCGATGAACAGGATGTCGCCGCCAGCCGGCGTCCAGGCCAGGCCCACGGCCACGCCGGGCCGCTTCACCCGCTCCGCTACCTCCGTCTCCACGCGCACTTGAATGCCGCCGAGGAACTCCTTGAGCGTTTCGCGCGTCACCACCAGCTTTTCCGCATGCCCCTCGACGACTCTGCGCGCCTGCTTTCTGCACACCGTCCCGATCGTCTGCTCCAGCTTGCGCACGCCGGCCTCGCGCGTGTAGTGGCGGATGATATAGCGCACCGCGTCCTCGGGAAACTCGATCTGCTCCGCAGTGATCCCATTCTCCTTGATCTGGCGCGGGATCAGATACCGGTTGGCAATGTGCACCTTCTCCTCTTCGCTGTAGCCCTGGAGAGGAATGATCTCCATGCGGTCGATCAGCGGCGGAGGCACCGTGTCCAGCATGTTCGCCGTGCAGATGAACAGCACCTTCGACAGATCGAACGGCACGTCAAGGTAGTTGTCGCGGAAGGTATAGTTCTGCTCCGGGTCAAGCGTCTCCAGCAACGCTGAGGACGGATCGCCGCGGAAGTCCCGGCCCAGCTTGTCCACCTCGTCGAGCATGAGCACCGGGTCGTTGGTCTCCGCCCGCCGGAGGCTCTGGATGATCTGTCCGGGCAGGGCCCCGATGTAGGTTCTGCGGTGGCCGCGAATCTCCGCCTCGTCGTGCATGCCGCCCAGCGAGATGCGCTGGAACTTGCGGCCCAGCGCGCGCGCAATCGACCGGCCCAGGCTGGTTTTGCCCACGCCCGGCGGGCCCACAAAGCACAGAATCGGCCCCTTCATGTTGGGCTTCAATTCCAGAACGCTCAGGTAGTCGAGGATCCGGTCCTTCACCTTTTTCAGCTCATAGTGGTCCTCGTCCAGAATCTGTTTGGCCAGATTGATGTCAATCTTCGAGCCCGAGCTTTTGGCCCATGGCAGCACCGCCAGCCATTCGATGTAATTCCGGGTGAGCGAGTAGTCCGCGGCCATGGGCGACATGCGCTGCAGGCGCGTCAGCTCCTTCAAGGCCTCCTTCTTCACCTCATCGGGCATGCCTGCGGCCTCAATCTTCTGCCGCAGCTCGTCGATGTCGCGCTGTCCCTCGTCCTGCTCACCCAACTCCTTCTGAATGGCCTTCATCTGCTCGCGCAGGTAATAGTCGCGCTGCGACTGCTGCACCTGGTCCTGCACCTCGGTCTGGATCTTGGTGCGCAACTGCTGCACCTCGATCTCCTTGGCCAGCAACTTGTTCAGCTGCTCCAGCCGTTCGGCGATGCTGGGCGTCTCCAGCAACTGCTGCTTCTCGTCGGTGGTAAGGAAGGGCAGCGAGGACGCCACAAAATCCACCAGCCGGTCCGGCTCTTCGATGTTCGCGGCGATCGTCCGCAGTTCGTCGGAGAGCGTCGGCGACTCGGAGACGATTTGCTGGAACTGCCCGATCACGTTGCGCACCAGGGCTTCAAAGTTCGCAGAGGGCGCCGGTTCCACGTCCTCCAGCGTTTCCACCTCGGCCACCATGAACGGTTCGGACTGAACGAAGCGCACCAGCCGCACCCGGCTTACGCCCTCGGTAAAGACAAACCGGCTCTGGTTGGGCATCCGTACCACCTTGTGTACGGTAGCCAACGTCCCCACGGAGTGCAGGTCATCCGGCTTGGGAGTATCCAGGCGGGGATCCAGTTGCGCCGCCACCACAATCGCCCGTTCCTCCCCCAATGACTCGATCAACTGGATGGAGCTCTCCCGGCCCACCGTGAGCGGAAGCACGGCGTGAGGAAACAGCACCGTGTCGCGTACAGGCAACACGGGAATTCTGCGCGCTCCCGGAGCGTTCCGGCTGGCGGGTTCGTTGGGCTGTCCGGCTGGCTGGCTTGGCATTGAGTGTCCTCGTATCAACTTTCCTTCATTAGATAGCTCAGAAAGGCGAAAGTTGCAAGTTTTGCGCCCCTTTCGGGCATCTCCTTTGGCCATCAGCGCTTTGTGCTACGCTCCCGCTCGTGTCGGCGTTCCCCCAGCCGGGTAGCAGGAAGCATCTCTGCCAATGTCCAGTGGAAATGCACGCCAGCACCCAGATGCAATGATCTCCGGCGCTGGATTCTCTAAGGCATACCCCTCCCCTCGAGACGCCACACCGGTGTTCGTGGGGTCTATCGGCGGAAATGGCCGGAAAGTGAGCGCCACAGACCGGCGCTTCAGGGCGAGTTTCCGCTGGCAAGCGCTTCGTTCTATCTCTCGGTCCAGGCGTCGCCAAGCCGTTTGCCCAATCTCTCTTTTGCGCCCAGTCCGGCCAGGTCACGGATGATGGGGCGCCACTCCGGGTCCGACATCGTCTTCTTTTTCCCGCTTGATGGCCGACTGTATGTTTTCCCAGACCTCGTCCGGCGGTTCCACGCTGGGAAATAATTGGCGGGCGGCCTCAGCGATGGTCTCCAGATCGGAGAGCAGCGCACGACAAAGCTCGCAGTTCTTGAGATGGGGATGGGCGGCGGCATCTTTCCCCGAGCTGATCAGGTCGGGAAGTTGGGCCTGGAACTCGGCGCAACTCATCTTGCTGGGATCGCCGGTCATGACCCCTCCTCCTGCTGCTTTTGGGCGCGCAGCGCTTCGCGCAGCTTCAGGCGCGCCTTGTGCAATTGCGACTTGCTGTTGCCGATCGAGCATTCCAGCATCGCAGCAATCTCATTATGCTCAAAACCCTCAACGTCGTGAAGGATAAAGATTAGCCTGTAGCCGGCCGGAAGTTCGGCTACAGCGTGCTCCAGGGCCAGACGGTCGATGGTGCCGGTTAACGTCAGATCGGGGGCGCCAAAACTCCGGCTGGGGCCCTCCTCCGGCGTTGGCTCCATGGCTTCGTCAAGGGAGATCACCGACAGGCCTTTCTTGCGCAACTTCATCAGCACCACGTTGATCGCCAGCCGATGCAGCCAGGTGGAAAAAGCCGAGTCCCCCCGAAAGGTGGCGATCTTGCGATGCAACTGCAGAAACGCCTCCTGCGTCAAATCCTCAGCCTCCGCCACGTTGCCGACCATGCGCAGGCAGAGAGAGTAGATTCGCCGCTTGTGCAGAGCATAAAGTTGGGCAAATGCCTGGTGATCTCCTGCCTGCGCGCGGGCCAGCGCTTCTGCTTCGCTTGTATTGGGCTGGCCGGAGGGCGCGGGGTTTGCAGATGGGCCTGCTGAGGCCGCGGGCGGCGGCTCTGAGCCACGATCCGATCGGATGCGGCTCGGCGCTTGCGCGGGGGATGGAGAATTGGACATGCGCTTCCTTCGGAATGGTTCTCGAAACCGGTCCTTGCGCGCGACGGCAAAAGCCCAGGATGGCCAATCCTGAATTCAAGGTTCTTCGCTCCGGCTTCCCGGATCTTCTTGGGCGGGGTGGAAACTCCGTGGCTGTTGCACGCCCACCACAACCGGAGTCGATGGCCGGGGTCTATAACGACGGGCTTTCCTCTTTGTCGCGGAGGGGGCGCCCGCCCGGATCGGAGCTAATCGGAGCAGACTTTCTCTGGTTTTGCCGTAGCTTCCTTCCTCGTTAGTATAAGGTTAGGCAGCTCGGGTTGGCTGAGCTCGAATAAAAACAGAGACGCTGACGCCCTTCGAGAGCGCGTGTTGAACCGCTCCCGCTTCGCACTGGGATGCTGAGGTTCCACCGCACCTTTTAAGATATGGTCTTGCAAACAAAGCCGGCAGAAAGATGCGGCGATCACCGGGGCCCCCGGCGATGGGTCTTCGTCGCCGGGGTGGCTCACCGGGGCCGCGCAGCGGCGGGGCGATGCGTGGCGCGCAGCGCCGGGGCCGCCGGGGTGGCTCACCCGCCTCCTCGGCCACAAAGCTCCACGAATCAGCCTTTTTTCTCGATGGCGGAGCCGGCCGGCCTGCGAACTCGCAAGGCGTGGAGCCGGACTTTGTGCGCATGGGTTCTCTTATGTGCAACGGGTGCACCATTCGCGGGCTGGTGCCAGGGGCCAGCCGTGCCTCCCATAGCCGTCCCGGGTGTCTCCACTGCGGCTGATCCGCCCGCATCCCCAAGCCCGGATCCGGCGAATGATGCCGTTTTGGCGTGGGAGGGCTTGCCGGTGAGGCGCATCTCGTTCGAAGGCGTTTCGGCCGATCGGCTCGCACCGCTTCCGGGCCATCTCGCCCAGACTGAAGGAGCACCGCTCACCGCCGAGAATTTGAAAAGGAGCCTGCGGCAACTGTACGCGTCCGGACTCTACGACACCGTCACGGTCGAGGGATCGCGCGAGGCGGACGGCGTGGCGCTGGTTTTTCTTGGGAACCCGCGGACGTTTATCGGGACGGTGAGCGTGAACGGAGCCACCGGGACCAACATGAACGCCCAACTGCAGCGCGCCTGCCAGCTTGATCCAGGAACCCGCCTGACGCAGGCCAAGATGCTTCGGGCCGTTGAGCAGATGCGCGCCGCGCTCGAGGAGAACGGCTATCACGAAGCGGCCATCACGCAGACCGTGACGCCTCATCCTGACCAGCAGCTCGCCGATATTGCGTTTCGCGTCGTCTCAGGGCTGCGGGCGCGCGTCGGCGCGGTTGCAGTCATAGGCGATTCCGGAATGAACCTGGAAACATTTCGCCGCCATGCCCATCTGCGCACCGGCGCTCACGTGGACCACGACACCGTCAATCGCGCCCTGGATGGCGTGCTGCGGGAGTACGAGAATCAGGACCGCCTGGAGGCGGAGGTCAAGCTCGAATCCGCGGCGTACGATGCGACGGCACATTCCGTCAACTTCCGGTTTTCCGCCAACCGCGGACCCGTGGTGAAAGTCGACGTTGAGGGCGCCAGCATTGACCCGGAGCGCGTCAAGCGGCTCGTCCCGATCTTCGAGGAAGGCAGCGTCGACGAAGATCTGCTCAACGAAGGCAACCACCGCTTGCGTGACTACTTTCAGCGCCTGGGCTACTTCGACGCCAGGGTCGATCACGAGCTGCATTCCCCGGGCGGCGACCAGGTCAACATCCTCTATACGGTGCAACTGGGACCACGCCGCCGCGTGGATAAAGTCTCCATCGCAGGAAATCATTACTTTTCGACTGCGACGCTCATGGATTTCATCAGCGTTCGCGCCGCGGATGTTCTCGACCGCCATGGCGTGTACAGCCAGGCGCTGGTATCTGCTGACGTAAGCGCGCTTGAAGCTGTGTATCGGGATAACGGCTTCTCGCAAGTGAAGGTCACTCCCGAGACCAGTACTCCTGAAACGGTAGAAGCCGATAACCCGCCGCCCGCCGCCGATGCAGCCGGACGCCAAATCGCCTTCGCGCGCATCGCTCCGCTCGATGTGACCTACCACATCACGGAAGGGCAGCAACTGCACGTGGGCACGATGCAGATCGAGGGCAACGAGCACATACCGGCGGCCACGCTCACGGCGCTCATGAACACCACGCCAGGCCAGTTGCTTTCACCGCGCAACCTGGCTGGCGACCACGACGCGCTCGTGACCCAGTACTACAGCCGGGGCTTCGATCAGGCCGCGGTCACCATCGCCCAGCAGCCGGAGCCCTCCGATTCCAGCAAGGTCGACGTCGTCTTCCATATCGATGAGGGCGAGCAGATCTTTGTTCGCAACGTGCTGTTGACCGGCCTCGAGTTCACCCGCCCCGAGACGGTGGCGCGGGCCATCACCTTACACCCCGGCGATCCGCTCAACCGAACCGCGCTCTCTGATACGCAGCGCAATCTTTATGATTTCGCGCTCTTCAACGAAGTGAATACGGCGGTGGAAAACCCCGACGGAGGCGCGCCCCAAAAGACGGTCATGCTGCAGGCGGTGGAGGCGCGCCGCTGGACGTTGACCTACGGCTTCGGTTTCGAGGCGCAAACCGGCCAGCCGCAAAACAACTGCGCCGGAGCCACGGCGGGAGGTGTCGCATGCAGCCCCAACGGCAAGACCGGAGTCAGCCCCCGCGTGCTCGCGGCCATCACCCGCAACGGCCTCTTCGGCCGCGAGCAGTCGGCCTCGCTGCGCGCCACCTACGGCCTGCTCGAGCAGAGCATCGGCCTTCTTTACCAGGTGCCGCATTTTGAAGGCAACCCGAACTTCGGCCTCGCCTTTTCCGGCGGCTATGCCAACAGCGAGGACGTTTCTACCTACGTGGCTTCCCGCCTCGAGGGCGCATTCCGATGGACCGAGAATTTCAATCACCCCGGGTCGTGGCTTTCCCGAGCCAATACCTTCATCTATGAGCTCGATTTCCGTCGCGTCAAAGTGTCCGCCAGCAGCTTGCAGGTCTATCCCGGAGAAATCTCGTTACTGTCGACGGCAACGCGCGTGGGGGGCCCGGCATTCACATGGATTCGCGACACCCGGGACGTGCCCATGGACGCGCGCCGCGGCACGTACTCAAGCTTTCAGGAGTTTCTTTCCGACCGGCATTTCGGCGCGCAGGCCGAGTTCAACCGTATCGACACTTCGAACTCGAGCTACTACAGCTTTGATAAAGGCCAGTTCGTGGTGGCCCGCAATACGCGCTACGGGCAGATGCGCGCCTTCGGCAACGGTTCAAGCGAACTGATTCCACTACCCGAACGTCTCTATGCCGGCGGTCCTGTCTCGCTGCGCGGGTTTTCCCAGAACGCCGCTGGCCCGCGCGATCCCGAAACCGGCTTTCAGATCGGCGGCGCGGGGGCGCTGACCAACAGCACAGAGTTGCGCCTGCCGCCGCCCACATTGCCCTGGCTGGGCAATACGGTCAGTTTCGTGATCTTTCATGATATGGGGAATGTCTTTACCAACGCCGGCGAGGCCTGGGCAAGCTTCCTCCGCGTTCGTCAGCCGAACAGCGATGCCTGCAGAAACGCAGTCGCCAACCCCAGCGACCCCGGCTCCTATATCCCCGCCAATACCGGTCCCATGACATCCACCGGCCAGCAGGGCCCATGCAGCTTCAACGACTTTTCTCATGCGCTGGGCTTGGGCCTGCGCTACCACACGCCGGTCGGGCCCATCCGGTTCGATGTTAGTTATAACCTGAATCCGCCCATCTACCCCGTGAACATCAACTACGCGATCCCCACGCCGTCACCGAACCCCCTGCCTGTTCCGGGCTTTGAGCAAGGGCCCTATTTAGGACAGGCCCCGCATATCAACTTCTTCTTCAGCCTGGGGCAGGCCTTCTGATGCGCAGACAAGCTCCAATCCGGACCAATCTCGCCGATGCGCCGGCTGTCATCTTTAGCGAAGTCCGCCACGGCGGACGAGGCGAAGGATCTGCGGTTGTATTTCCCTGGATCCGAGTCGCAAAAGACATTCTTCTTGCACTTTTACTTTTCGCCGCGCCGGCGGCGCTCGCTCAGCAGCCTCCTCCATCTTCGTCGCCCGTCGTGCTTGACCGCGTCGTTGCGGTGGTGAACAAGCATGCGATTCTGGCCAGCGATCTGGACGACGAGATCCGCCTGTCGGTTCTCGATCCAAACGGCGTGGGCCAAGGCCAGCTCACGCGGCAGCGGGCGCTCGAGCAATTGATCAGCCGCACCCTCATCGAGCAGCAAATCCGCCAGGAAGACATGCAGGCCATCGAGCCCTCGCAAGAGGAGGTGAATGCCCGGCTGGTCGAGCTGCGCAAGCAACTGCCCGCCTGCGTGCATCAGAACTGCGCCTCCGACGCCGGATGGAAGGCCTTCCTCGCGGCGCACGGACTCACGCCGGAGCGCGTCGATTCCTATCTTCGCTATCGCCTCGAAATCCTCCGCTTCATCGAGCAGCGATTTCGCCAGGGCATTCAAATCTCCCCGCAGCAGATCGAAAGCTACTATCACGACACGCTGCTTCCGCAGTACGCGCCCGGCGAAGGCGTTCCGCCGCTCGATCAGGTGGCTCCGCGCATTCAGGAGATTCTGCTGCAACAACAAGTCAACGCGCTCTTCGACAACTGGCTGACGAATTTGCGCCAGCAGGGCGATGTCGAGGTGCTTGACCCGGAACTTGAGTCCGCTGAAACTCCGGACGGCCCGCAGAGAGGAGAACCATGAGCGAACACGACACCACGCCCATCTCTCCAGAGCCGGCCATCCCGCCGGAAGCTTCTCCGCGCGGGCCGCGCACCCGTCTGCGCCGATTCTTTCTGCGCCATCTTCCGCTCTCGGCCGCGGTCGCAGCGGTTCTGCTCGCCCTCACAGCGGCCGCCTTCTATTTCGCCGCCAGCTCCACCTCGTTCGAGAAAGTGGTCCGCAAGCGCCTGGTCGCGCGGATCGAAACCTTGACCGGCGGACGAGCTGAAATCAAGTCCTTCCATTGGCGCTTGCTCCATCTCGAGGCCGAAGCAGACGGCATCGTGATTCACGGCACGGAGGACCCCGGCGAGGCGCCCTACGCGCAAATCGATCGCCTTCGTGTTCAGATCAGCATCTTCGGCTTCCTCACTCCGCACATTCTCCTGCGCGACCTGGAGATCGACCGGCCCCGGCTGCACCTCATCGTCTACCCCGACGGATCGACCAACCAGCCGCACCCGCGCAAGCCCGGAAGATCCGCCAAGCAGGACCTGGATACCTTGTTCGATTTGGAGGCCGGCCATGTTGCGGTCGAGCAGGGAACACTGGACTACGACAGCCGCGCTGCTGCCTTCGACCAGCAACACCGGTACTTGCCGCTGGACTTCAAAGCGGACGACGCTTCTTTGGTCATGAGCTATGTCCCTGCCCATTCCGGCGCGCCCGAGCGCTATCACGTCGATGCCGCGGCCGGGAACCTGACTCTGGTCCGCGATCTGCCGCGCAAACCAACTCCGCCGGTGCATGGCAAGCTGCTGCTCGCGCTCGATCTCGAACGCAATCGCCTGTCGTTGCGCAGCTTGCAGCTCACAGCCCGCAGTCGTGGCATCAACGACCGCACACTTGAAGTCACCGGAGTTCTTGAGGATTTCAGTCACCCCCGCTGGCAGGCCAGGGCCGAAGGCTATCTCGACATGCGGCTTCTCGATCCCGTCACCGGCTATTCCGATGCGCCCGAGGGCATCGCCCGCCTCGATCTCGCCGCTGAGGGCCGGGCGTCTGTGTTTCACATCGATGGCGGCGTGCATGTCGAGAGTGGCTCCTACATCGGCGCCGGCGTTGTGGTCACGGGCGTCAATCTGGACGCACACGTCCAAGCCGATCCCGAGCGATTGCTGATCACGCAGATTGTTGCGCGCCCGCGTCAGGGCGGCCAAATCGAAGGCTCGGTTGCGCTCCAGCCCTGGCTTCCCGGCGCCAGGCTCGTGCCCGCGCAAATCACGGCTCCCGTCACCGCTCCCGGATCCGAGGAATCGCGATCCGCCCGCAATGTCCTCGTCCACGCCGCGGTCATTCCCCTCCCGATGAACGGCAAAGTCACCGCCGATCTCAAGGACGTCACGCTGGATACGATTCTCGACATGGTCGCCGCGCCGGACTACCGCCGCCTGGGGCTGGACGCGCGCCTGAACGGCCCGGCTGAGGCAAACTGGTCCAATGGCGACGATCGCACCATCTCCGTGAGCACGACTCTGAGCTTGAGCCCGTCAGGACAGACCCCTGCCGGGGAAGCGCCCGCGCGCGGAGCTATCGATGCCACCTACACGCAGCGCAACGGCGGTGTGGACCTGCGCAAACTGGAATTGCGCCTGCCGGGCAGCGAGTTGGAGGCGCATGGCGCGCTCGGCGCTTATCCGGTTAGCAGCCCGTCGGTGCTCACCGTCGGTTTTCATTCCCATGATTTGTCAGAACTCGACGCCGCGCTGCGTAGCCTCGGGCTCAAGCGCAATGGCAAGACCGGAACCGCGGCTTTGCCCGTGGCTCTTACCGGTCAGGCCGATTTTCTTGGGATCTGGACCGGTTCCCTGGTGAAACCGCATCTTTCGGGCACACTGAAGGCCACGCAATTGGCCATCGAGATGCCGTCGGCAGGAGGGAATTCCAGCCAGCCGCAGTTTGTCCGTTTGGATTCGGTCGATGTCACGGGCAGCTATTCGCCAGCCCAGATCGCCATCGAACATGCGCTGTTGCTTCGCGGCGCGACCCGGATTGCGCTCCATGGAACGCTGGACGCCTCAACTTCCCCGGGGCCCCCAACGACCGGTCTTAGTCGTCGGGGCAGTAGCCCGCAACCGGCGTTCGATGGCAACTCCGTCATTCACGCGCGCGTTGAAGCCGCCAACCTCGACGTCGCGGATGTGCAGCCGTTTTTCACCGCGAACGGCGGCCCAACCCTGCCGGTGACAGGCGCCTTCGATGCGCGGATCCAGGCCGATGGCCCCCTCCATGCACCGGCAGCCTCCGGCTCCGTCGAGATGGAACGCTGCAGCATCTATGGCGAACCTGTCACGCAACTCCGCATCGCGGGCGCGATGGCCAACCAGATGCTGAAGCTGACAGCGGTCGGGATGAGGGGGGCGGGCGGCGAGATCTCCGCATCGGGAAGCTACGACCTCAAAGCAAAAACATTCCAGGTGGACGCGCACAGCGCCGGAATCGACGTCTCACGGATCGAATGGGTACGCCGGAACAATCTGGAGGCCGCAGGCAAGCTGGAAGTCTCCGTCACCGGCTCCGGCACATTTGACGACCCGCGCCTGCAGGCCCATGCGACGATAAGCACCCTCACCCTGGGCGGACAGAGTTTCGGCGCATTCGACGTTTCCGCACACACCGCCAATCACACCCTGATTTACAACGCAACCACCCAGTTAGAGGGAGCCGATCTGCATCTGCAAGGTCAGACGGCCCTGAGCGGCGCCTACGCAACTCAGGCCCAACTCGAATTCTCCCGGTTCAACGTTGGCGCCCTGTTGCGGATGGCCAACATCGAGGCCTTCAGCGCCGACTCCACGCTCGCCGGCACGGTGACCATCGAAGGGCCCCTCACGGATCTCAAGCAGCTTCACGGCGAGGCTCAGCTCCGGCAGTTGGCGATGACCGTCGCCGGCGTCCATCTCCAAAGCGAGGGTGGCGCGCACGCCACCCTGGCCGACGGCCGCATTCGCCTCGATCCACTGCACGTAACCGGCGAGAATACCGACCTGCGCGCAGAAGGCAGCCTTTCGCTTGAGGGAGCGCAACAACTGGATTTGGCCGCGAGTGGTTCCATCAATCTCAAGCTGGCTGAAACGCTCGATTCCGACCTGACCGCGAGCGGCGTCACCACCTTCCAGGTGGAAGCGCATGGGCCGCTGCAACATCCCGATCTGCAGGGACGCATCGATTTCCAGAACGGGTCTCTTTCTCTTGAAGATTTGCCCAACGGCCTGAGCCAGTTGCACGGCACACTGGAGTTTAACCAGAACCGCCTGGAGGTGAAATCGCTGACGGCGATGACCGGTGGCGGCCTGCTGAGCGTGGGCGGCTACCTCGCCTACCAGCACGGCATCTTCGCTGATCTCACGGTCACCGGTAAAGACGTTCACATTCGCTACCCCGAGGGGGTCAGCTCGCTGGCCGACGCCAGCCTGCACCTCCAGGGCCCGCAAAATAATCTCCTGCTCAGCGGCGACGTGCTCATCACCCGCTTTGTCACCAGCCCCGACCTTGACCTCACGACCCTCGCCGTTGCGGCAGGCTCCTCCGTGCAGGTCATTGCGCCTCCCGAGGCCCCATCAAACCACGTCCGCCTCGATGTGCACATTGTCTCCACGGCCCAGTTGAACTTCCAGAATGCCTTCGCCAAGCTGGCTGGCGACGTGGATCTGCGCCTGCGCGGCACCCTGGCCTCGCCTTCGCTTCTGGGCAGCGTCTCGATTACCGAGGGCAGCGCCCTGATCGCCGGAACGCGCTACGATCTCGAGCGCGGCGACGTCACCTTCACCAATCCGGTCCGCATCGAACCCATCATCGACCTCAGCGCTACGGCTCATGTGGAGGACTACGACATCTCCCTGGGCCTGCACGGCTCGCCGCAAAAGCTGGCCGTCACCTATCGCAGCGATCCCCCGCTGCCCGAAGCCGACGTCGTGTCCTTGCTGGCGCTTGGCCACACAGCAAGCCAGCAGCGCCTTTACACCCAGCAGCAGGAACAGGCCATCAGCAATCCCACCACCGACGCGCTGCTCGGCGGCGCCCTCAACGCCACGGTCTCGAGCCGCGTGCAAAAGCTGTTCGGCGCAGGTTCCGTCAAAGTGGACCCGAACTATCTCGGCGCCTTCGGCAACTCCACCTCCCGCATCACGGTCGAAGAGCAATTAGGCCGGACCGTCACCCTCACCTACGCCACCGATGTGAACACCACCAGCCAGCAGTTGCTTCAGGCTGAAGTGGCCATCAACCGCCATGTCTCCCTGGTGGTGGCTCGCGACGAGTCCGGCGTCTTCTCCATGGTCATCAAGGCCACCCGCCGGTACCGTTGACGGCGCTTGCCGGCCAATTCAGAATCCGACCCCGCAACCAAACTGCCATTTCCCGTGTCTAATCAGACGCGAACGGCAGGTTGGCTGGCATCGTCTCCATCAGTTCAAAGCCGCCACCGGAACGCAAAAATCGTGATGATGGAGGATCTTCCCATGACAAGAACCATCAATCGTCGCAAAGTCTTGGTTTTCGCAACGGCGCTTTTTGGTGCGGTTCTCGCCCTTCCCCAGCTATCGCCCGCAGCCGCGGGGCCGCAGGATGTGGCCGCCGCAGTGCATGCCAAGTTGAATAAGTCGCAATTCAAAGATGTCCAGGTCAGTGTGGATGCGAATGGCATCGCCACCTTGTCCGGAACCGTCGGCCTCTACGAATACAAGGAGGATGCCGACAAGGCGACGCACAAAGTGAAGGGCGTCACGGCGGTGCGCAATGAGATCCAAGTCGCCGGACCCAGCGTGCCCGACAGCCAGTTGCAGAAGAGTCTGCTCGAGAAGCTCACCTACGACCGTGTCGGCTATGGCAACGAGTTCGACGCCATCACTCTGGACGTCGAGAACGGCGTCGCCACGCTGGGCGGTCATGCCCTCGATTACCCCAGCAGGGACTCGGCCCTGGCCCTCGTCGCCACAACCCCCGGCATCAAGGATGTGATCGACAACATCGAAGTCGATCCCGTCTCGCCGATGGACTGGAACATTCGGATGGCGGTGGCTCGCGCCATCTATGGCTATGTGGCGTTGAACAAATACTCCATCGATCCCGCCAAGCCGATCCGCATTTCCGTGCAGAACGGCAATGTGGCGCTCTACGGCGTGGTCGATTCCCAAGCCGATAAGAACCTCGCCGGACTCCGCGCCAACGGCGTCCCCGGCGTCTTCAGCGTCAAGAACTACTTGCAAGTTGCCGGTCAACCTGCTGAGAAGTAGCCGTAACTTTCAGCGCGCGGCGCACCCCTCCCCGGCCCCGGCTGCACATTCGCGGCCGGGGCCCCCGCAATAAGCCCCCCAATGTGGTTATGCTGTAGAGTGCCTTTTTGTCCGGCGCAAACCGTGCGGCCGGATTCCTGCATCGGTGAAGGAGGCTCGATGGAGCCGGAGTTGCAGCCCGCAGTCAAGAAAGCGCCGCTGGCCGCACCTGCTCCTGCGGCGAATCCGGCAAAGACGCTGCACAGCGCGCGGCCGGCGGGGCAGCAAGCCCGCGACTTTGACTGGATCTTTATCGGACCGCAGGGATTGCGCGCCGGCTGGTCCATCGTTCTTTTTGTCGCGATGTACTACTTCTTCCGAATGGTCGTCGGAAGTCTGTTTTTTGCGGCCGGCCTTGTCAGCGAATCCGGCAGCGATTCCGCCGCCGCCGTGCTGGTGGGAGAGCTGATTCCCTTTCTTGCCCTGCTTGGCGCTGCCGCGGTAATGGGTCTCATTGAAGACCGGAGCATCGTGAGCTACAACCTGGCCGGACTGCGCCGCGTGCGGCATTTTCTCTTCGGGCTGGCCACGGGCTTTGCCTCGCTCTCGTTGCTGGTATGGGTGCTTGCCTGGGGCGGCTGGTTGCACTTCGGTTCCACGGCGCTTTCCGCCACGCAAGCACTTCGCATCGGCGCGCTTTGGGCCGCCGCCTTCCTCATCGTAGGCTCGGTCGAGGAGGGCCTCTTTCGCTGCTTTGCGCTCTCCACGCTCACCCGCGGCATCAGCTTCTGGTGGGCGCTTGCCGCACAAATCGCAATGTGCATTTACACCGCCGCGATGGGCGAAGGCCATGGCGCATGGGGAGTCTACGCGGTTGCCGCATTGGGTCTTGTCCCTTGCTTCATCGTCCACCAAAGAGCTGCTGCGCGCAGCGCATTCTGGCAGGCGGCGTGGGTCACCTCCACGGTTTTCGGCTTCTATCACACCTCCAACAGTGGCGAGAACTGGATCGGCATTCTCGCCGCCTCATTCATCGGCTTCGTGTTCTGCGTGAGCGTCCGCGTCACCGGCTCGGCCTGGTGGGCGATCGGCTGCCACGCGGCTTGGGATTGGGCAGAAACCTTCTTTTACGGTGCCGCCGACAGCGGATTGCAGGGGCAAGGCCACTACCTGACTTCGAGCCCCGCGGGCAATCCGCTCTGGAGCGGCGGCGCTGACGGCCCTGAGGGCAGCTTGCTTGTCCTGGGAGTGATTTTGCTTTTGCTCCTTCTCTTGCTTGCCCTCTACGCCCGTAACCCCGCCGCACAGCACTCGCCGGACGCGCAACCAGCGAATTGATAACGCCACCTGCCGCGCCCGCGAAGCACTTACACGATTCCATTGAGCGCCTCCGGCGGCGTCGTATCCTGAATCTGGCCGATGTCCGACTTACCTCCAACAATCCCGTCTCAACCGGCGCCTGCGTCACTCCAATCGCGCCGCAATCGCCGCTGGCCGCGCATCCTTCTCTGGACCAGCGGCAGCTTGCTGGCCCTCCTCCTGCTGGCCGCATGCGCCGGCATCCTCTGGCTCCGCGCCGTTGCTAAAGCAGCCCTGCCCCAGCTCGACGGCGACGTGCATCTCGCCAGCCCCAGTCTGCAAGGCTTGTCGGCGCCCGTCCTCTCCGCTCCCGTAACCGTCCGCCGCGACGCCCACGGCGTACCCCACATTGACGCCGCCACGCAAGACGACCTCTTTGTCGCTCAGGGCTACGTCACCGCCCAGGACCGCCTGTGGCAGATGGACAGCCTGCGCCGCAGCGCCAACGGCGACCTGGCCGAGATTCTCGGCCCCGGCCTCGTTCAGCACGACAAAACGCAGCGCGTGCTCCAAATTCGCCTCACGGCCCAGCGCATGTACGATCACTCCTCCGCAGACGACCGCAGGCGCCTCGACGACTACGCCCGCGGCGTGAATCTCTTCATCGCGCAGTGCGAGCAGTCCAATTCGCTTCCCATCGAATTCCGCTTGCTCATGGTCCGCCCGCAGCCCTGGCGCGGCGTGGACTCCATCAGCGTGGGCCTCATGATGGTGCAGACTCTCGATTCGCGCGTCGCCACCAAGCTCTCTCGTGCCCGCATCGCCGCCAAGCTCCACGACCCCAAACTCGAAGCCGATCTCTACCCCGTCGGCTCCTGGCGCGATCGTCCGCCTACCGGCATCCGCGTCGACCTCACAGAGCCGCAGCCCATGCCCCCGCCCTCGAAAAACGAAGAGGAGGAGGACGAAGACGAGAACACCGAAACGCGCGCAATGCCCGGCAACGTGACCGCTCCTCAAGCATTCGCCGTGCCCAAGGAGGAAAGCGCGCTGCTGGCTTTGCAGGGCCAGCCCGCCTGCCCCGGCTGCGCCGTGGGCTCGAACAACTGGGTCGTCGCTGGCAGCCATACCGCCAGTGGCAAGCCGCTCCTCTCCAACGACATGCACCTCACCCTTCGTGAGCCCGACACCTGGTACATGGCCGATCTGCGCGCCCCGGGCTTTCACGCTGCCGGCGTTACGCTACCGGGCATGCCGCTCATCGTCGCCGGCCACAACGAGCACGTGGCCTGGGGATTCACTGCGCTCTATGCCGACGTGCAGGACCTGTACACCGAAAAGCTTGACGGCAAGGGCAACTATGAGGGCAACGACGCCCAGTGGCGCCCCCTTACCGTCGATCGCGAAGTCATTCACGTCCGTGGCGGCAAAGATGTTGTCCTCAACGTTCAATCCACCGAGCACGGCCCGCTGCTCAACCCTCTTCTCGCCGCGGACGATCCGCCGACCGCCCTCAAGTGGACCCTCTACGATCCCACTCTCAACGCGATTCCGCTTTACGCGATGAATGTGGCTTCGAACTGGACGGAGTTCTCTGCCGCGCTCGCCCAGTGGTGCTGGCCCACGCAGAATCTCGTCTACGCCGACGATCAAGGCCACATCGCCTACCACGCCATCGGCCGCGTGCCCATTCGCTGGGGCGGAACAAGTGTCTTCGATGTGCCTCTTCCGCACGACCGGCTTGATTTGCGCTATGAGTGGGGAATCTTTTTCGGGCAAAAGCAGCCTCAAATCTACATCCCCTTTGACTCGATGCCCAACGCCTTCGATCCGCCTTCGGGCTTTCTGGCCACGGCCAACGCCCGCGTCACCACGGACAAGCCCTTCTATAATCCGTTTTCAAATAAGGATTTGTCGGCGATTCCGCTCACCGACGATTGGGGCGATCCCTACCGCATCGAGCGCATCTACAAGTCGCTCGACGGCCGCGACCACCTCACCCCCGCCGACATGCTCGCCGTCCAGACCGACATCTACAGCGAAGTTGATCAGGAGATGGGCCATCGCTTTGCCTACGCCATCGACCACACTCCCGGGCCCGAAGGCAATGGCGATCTTCG
>Ga0326727_10009864_pt1 | contig 23145 bp, 23 predicted proteins | sample MB2enrmetagenome_FD_207643 | JGI IMG/M metagenome (GOLD analysis project Ga0326727, IMG submission 207643) | Lab enriched peat soil microbial communities from McLean, Ithaca, NY, United States - MB29MY | ecosystem: Environmental > Terrestrial > Soil > Wetlands > Peat | place: USA: New York... | reverse complement strand
ACCGCGCGCTCGCGCACCTCAGGAGAAAACTTGTTCGTCGTCGGGCTCGTCAGGGCTCTACCCTATTTGGCAGTTGGAGCCTCCGGCAAACCCGGAGCGGTTCAGACCAGGGGGCGAAGCGCCTTGGCGGGGTTTGGGGCTGCGCCCCAACATGTCGGAGCGATCATGCAACGAGTACGGAGCGGCCAAACCGGCCGGAAGATCTGGGTTGTCCTGGCGATACTGTCGCTGCCGTGCGTTTCCGGGACGGCACAGGCGCAAACAACCAACCGGCTGCCTCCGGTGATCGACGCGATCACGGCGCCGTTTTCCGACAGCGAACTGGCCGGCCTTGGCTGCCTGGTCGGCACCACGGTGGCGAGCGGGGCGGTGGTGGCCCTGGCTGGCGGGCCGGGTATGGTGGCGGCGGCCTTGCAGGGGCCGTTGTCGCCGGTGCGGGTGCTGGAAGGCGGGGCGGCGCTGGCCTTTCTGGTTTCCAGCGCCTGTTATGTCGGACAGGCGCTGGCGCCGGTGGCGAGACTGGGCTGGGAGGGCCTGACGGACATGCTGGCAACGCCGGCGGCCGGGCCGTGAGGAGCTCCACCCCGCCCGCGCGCCGTCACCGCGCGGCGCTGGCCACGTGCGGTCAGTCTGCGTGCGGGGTCACGGCGCGACGAAACGCCTGAGCATCAGGGTGCCTCCCTGGCCGCTCTCGCCGGGGGCCGGTTCGCGGATGCCGCGCCGGACCGGACCGCTGTCATCGTCGTCGTCGTCGGTGTCAGGACGGAACTGGGTTTCGGCCACGGTGAAGCCGCGCGGGGCAGCCCGCTGTTTCAACTCGGCGGCTTCCTGCCGCCAAAGCTGCGCCTGCTGTTCGGGTGTGGCGTTTTCCATGTCGTGGCGGAAGGTGCGGCGCTCCTCGCGCGTCATCAGGTTTCGCGCGCTGACCGGAACGGCGGCCTCGGCGCGGCCCGGGTCGCCGGCACCGCGCCGGACCTGGCCGCGGCTGTCATCCTCGTCGTCGCCGGCAGGGCGGAACCGCAATTCTGCCACGATGAAGCCGCGCAGGGCGGCCCGGTGCTCCAGCTCGGCGGCTTTCTGCCGCCAGATCTGTCGCTGCTGTTCGGGCGTGGCGTCTTCCATCTGGCGACGCAGGGCACGGCGCTCGCCCACGGTCATCAGGGTTCGCGCGCTGACGATGCGGATGACGTGGACGACCACGACCGCTTGGCCCTTCGGGGCGGTTTCATCGCCTGCTGCCGGCTGTGCCCGGGCCGGTCCGGCCAGCGCCAACGCCAGCAGCGGAATGGCGGCGAGGGTGGAAAGGCGCCTCATTTTATCCTCCATGACGGGACCATGCCGAGACGCTGAGTTACATATTGTTGCCGATGGATACAAGGAAAATCCCTGCGTCGGGAAGCTTGGCGCAGCATTGCCCATCGGCCCGCACATCCGGATGTCCGACGGGAAAGACGGCCTGACCGTTCCGGTATGTGACTAAGCCGAAACACAACGTCACAAAATTCCACGAGCCGTCCGGAACAAATCAACAGCACCGCCGCGCAGAGCGGCACCCGTGCAAGGCCGCCATGGCACCGCCCCGCTACGGCCAGCGCACCTCCGGCGGCAGACTCATCAGGATCGCCTCCACATTGCCGCCGGTTTTCAGCCCGAACAACGTGCCGCGGTCATACAGCAGGTTGAACTCAACATAGCGCCCGCGCCTGACCAGCAGCGCCTCGCGCTCCCCTTGGGTCCAGGTTTCGCCCATCCGGCGGCGCACGATGCGCGGGAACGCTTCCAGAAAGGCGCGCCCGATATCCTGGGTGAACGCCAGATCGGCTGCCGCGTCGCCGCTGTAATGCTGGTCGTAGAAAATGCCTCCTGCCCCGCGTGGCTCGCTCCGATGCGGGAGGAAAAAGTAACGGTCGCACCAGTCCCTGTAACGCGGGTACAGCGCCGGATCGTGGCGGTCGCAGGCCGTTTTGAAGGCGGCGTGCAGATCGGCGGCGTCGGTGATGGCTTCGGCGCTGTCCAGCCGCAGCGGTGTCAGGTCGCCGCCGCCGCCGAACCAGCCCTGGCTGGTCACCAGCATGCGCGTGTTGAAATGCGCCGCCGGCACGCGCGGGCTGCACATATGGGCCACCAGGCTGATGCCGCTGGCCCAGAAGCGCGGGTCGTTCTCGGCGCCGGGAATCTGCTGGCGGAATTCCGGGCTGAACGTGCCGAACACGGTGGAGACGTTCACCCCCACCTTCTCGAACACCCGGCCCTTCATGACGCTGGTGACCCCGCCACCGCCCGGGGTGCCGTCTTCGGTGGGGCGCTGCCAGTCGCTGCGCACGAACCGGCCGGCGGGCCGGTCGGCCGGACCGTCGTCCTCGATCGCCTCGAAGACGGTACAAAGCGCATCGCGCAACCCCTCGAACCAGGCGCGGGCGGCATCTTTCAGGGCGGCATGCGGCGGCGGCGCAGGCGGGGCGGCAGTCATCATGGCGGGGGCAACCTTGGCTGGACGATTCAACGTAACCGAATGTGCCCCGGTCTTGCAGGGGCGATGTGGTGGCCTATGGACCCGCTGCGGCGTTTGGGCTAATTGCGCCGCCAAGGCCATGCGCCGGCCGCGCAGGCGGCAAGGCGGCAGACCTTGCATGCCGCGCAAATGCCGCCAGGTGACCTCGCAGGATACCCAAGGCGGCGAGAAAAAAGGATGGCCGACACGATGTCTTCGACCGCTCATGCATCCCCCCATGCCCCGGGGCCGGACGTAACGAAACGGGATTTCCTGCAGCTGGTTGCAGGCGCTTCGGCGGCCATCGGGGCCGGCGCCATCGTCTGGCCGATGGTCGATAGCATGAACCCGTCGAAGGACGTTCTGGCACTGGCCGAGCTCGAGGTCGATCTGGCGCCGGTCGCGGTCGGCGGCGGCATCATCGTGTCCTGGCGCGGCCAGCCGGTATTCGTGCGCCACCGCACCGAGGCCGAGATCAAGGCGGCCGAGGAAGCCCCGCTCGGCGAGATGCGCGATCCCGCCCCCGATTCAGAGCGCGTCAAGGAAGGCCACTCGCAGTGGCTCATCGTCAGCGCCATCTGCACCCATCTCGGCTGCATCCCGCTCGGCATCAAGCCGAGCGACCCGCGCGGCGAGTTCGGTGGCTGGTTCTGCCCGTGCCACGGCAGCCAGTACGACACCGCGGCCCGCATCCGGAAGGGACCGGCGCCGCGCAACCTGCCGCTCGTGCCGTACGCCTTCCTGAGCGACACCAAGATCAAGATCGGCTGAGGGCACAGTTTCATGGTCGGCCTGCATCAAAGCGACGTCAAGAATCCAGTGCTGCGCTGGATCGACACCCGGCTTCCCGTCATCACCATGCTCCAGAAGGAGTACGGGGTTTTCCCGACTCCAAAGAACTTCAACTACTTCTGGGCTTTCGGCGGCCTGTCCATGGTCTGTCTTATGATCATGATTGCCACCGGCATCTTCCTGGCCATGGCCTACACGCCGAACACCACCATGGCGTTCGACAGCGTCGAGCGCATCATGCGCGACGTGAATTACGGCTGGCTGCTGCGCTACGGGCATGAAAACGGCGCCTCGATGTTCTTCATCGTGGTCTACGTGCATATGTTCCGCGGCCTGTATTACGGGTCCTATAAATACCCGCGCGAACTGCTGTGGATGCTCGGCGTGACCATCTTCCTGGTGATGATGGCCACCGGCTTCCTCGGCTACGTGCTGCCCTGGGGCCAGATGTCGTTCTGGGCCGCCACGGTCATCACCAATCTGTTCTCGGCCATCCCGGTGGTCGGCGAGACGATCGTGCAGTGGATGTGGGGCGGCTTCTCGGTCGATAATCCCACGCTGAACCGCTTCTTCAGCCTGCACTACCTGCTGCCCTTCGTGCTGTTCGGCCTGGTATTCCTGCACGTGGCCGCGCTGCATGTCACCGGTTCCAACAACCCGCTGGGCATCGAGCCGAAAGGTCCGCAGGATACGCTGCCGTTCCACCCGTACTACACGGTGAAGGACAGCGTGGCGATCTGCGTGTTTTTCCTGGTGTTCGCCTTCCTCGTGTTCTTCGCCCCGAACTATCTGGGGCATGCGGACAACTACATTCCGGCCAATCCGCTATCGACCCCGCCGCACATCGTCCCCGACTGGTACTTCCTGCCGTTCTACGCCATCCTGCGCGCCGTGCCGTCCAAGCTCGGCGGCGTGTCGCTGATGTTCGCCTCCATCCTGATCCTGTACCTGCTGCCCTGGCTGGATACCTGCAAGGTGCGCAGCGCGAAGTTCCGGCCGATCTACCGCGTGTTCTTCTGGGTGCTGGTGATCGCCTGCATAACACTCGGCGTGGTCGGCTCGCAGCAGCCCGAGGGCATCTGGGTGCCGCTGGGCCAGGTGGCCACCGCCTATTACTTCTTCCACTTCCTGGTTCTGCTGCCGGTGCTCGGCAAGCTCGAACCCACATTGCCGCTGCCCGAGAGCATCAGCCAGCCTGTGCTCGGGGGTGGACCGCTGCCCGCCGGGGCCGCCGCCAAGCCGATGGAGAAGGCGTGATGCGTATTCGTCCCCGCAATCTGCTCGGCGCCGGCCTGATCGGTGCCGCGCTGCTGGCCGCGTCGCTGTTCGCCGCACCGGCCCGCGCCGCGGAAGAAATCGAGTTGCCGAGCGTAAGCTGGAGCTTCTCCGGCCTGTTCGGCAGCTTCGACCGCGCCGCGGCGCAGCGCGGTTTCCAGATCTACAACGAGGTTTGCTCGAACTGCCATTCCCTGAAGGAGGCGTATTACCGCGACCTCATCGGCATCGGCCTGAGCCCGCAGCAGGTGAAGGATGTCGCGGCCAGCAAGCGCGTGCCGACCACCGACGATAACGGCCAGCCTGCCGAGCGGCCGGCCCTGCCGTCCGACCATTTCCGCTCGCCTTTCCCGAACGAGAAGGCGGCGCGGGCGGCCAATAACGGCGGCCTGCCGCCCGACCAGTCGGTGATCGTCAAGGCCCGCGAGGGTGGTCCCGACTACGTCTATGCCATCCTGACCGGCTATGTCGATCCGCCCCCCGGCTTCAAGCTGATGAGCGGCCTGAACTATAACAAGTATTTCCCCGGCCATCAGATCGCCATGCCGCAGCCGCTGCGCGACGGCACGGTGACCTATATCGACGGCACCAGCAACGTGCTGGACCAGGAGGCGCGCGATGTCGTGACCTTCCTGACCTACATCGCCAACCCCGAGCTCGAGGAACGGCACCGCATGGGTATCAAGGTGATGCTGTTCCTGCTGCTGCTCACCGGCCTGTCCTATGCGGTGAAGCGTAAGCTCTGGGCCAACGTTCACCACTGATCCGTCGCCTTTCCGCGGCGCCGGTTGCCGCCGCGCCTCCGTTTCCCGGGGGCGCGGCGGTTGCGTTTCCAGACCCCTCCACAGTTCCCCGAGGCCTCGCATGAGCGACACGACCATTCAGCCTGTCATCGGCATCATCGGCGGTTCGGGCCTGTATGACGTGGACGGGCTGGAGGAGAAAATCTGGCGCCGGGTGCCGACCCCCTGGGGCGATCCGTCCGACGCGCTGCTGGAAGGCCGGCTCGGCGGGGTGCGCTGCGTGTTTTTGCCGCGGCACGGCCGCGGCCACCCGCTCTCGCCCAGCCACCTGAACTACCGCGCCAATATCGATGCGCTGAAGCGGGTGGGCTGCACCGAGGTGATTTCCCTGTCGGCGGTCGGCAGCCTGCGCGAGGATCTGCCGCCCGGCCATTTCGTGGTCGTGGACCAGTTCATCGACCGCAGCTTCGCCCGCGCGAAAAGCTTCTTCGGCGAGGGCTGCGTGGCCCATGTCTCGATGGGCCACCCGGTCTGCTCCCGCCTTGGCGACGCGCTGGAAGGCGCCTGCCGGACGCTCGGCCTGCCGGTGACGCGCGGCGGCACCTATCTGGTCATGGAGGGGCCGCAATTCTCGACCAAGGCGGAAAGCGAGCTTTACCGGTCCTGGGGCTGCAGCGTCATCGGCATGACCAACATGCCGGAGGCCAAGCTGGCCCGCGAGGCGGAGCTTTGCTACGCGACCGTCGCCATGGTCACCGACTACGATTGCTGGCACCCGGACCACGATCATGTGAGCGTGGAGATGATCGTGAAGGTGCTGACGCAGAACGCCGACAATGCACGCCACCTGGTCAGGCAGGTGGCGCCGGAGCTGGGCCGGCCGCGCGGCTTGTGCCCGGCCGGGTGTGACCGGGCCCTGGACCATGCCATCATCACGGCGCCGGAGCGTCGCGACCCGGCGCTGATTGCCAGGCTGGACGCCGTGGCGGGGCGGCTGCTGGCACCGTAGCGGGCGTAGCCCCTCCAGGGCAGCGCCCTGGCCTTCCTTCACGTCAAGAACCTGCCCAAAAACGCCAGGCTACGGGTCTGCGCCAGCTCGGCATCGGCCTTGCTGTAGCTGTCCCGTTCATCGCAGCCGAAACCGTGCGGCGCGCCGGGATAGACGAAGATCTCGACATCCGGCCGGGCGGCACGGATCAGCTCCACGTCGGCCAGCGGGATGCCGGTGTCCTTCTCGCCGAAATGCAGTTGCACCGGGCAGTTTGGCGCCTCGCCGCGGGTGCCGGCAATGCCGGCGCCGTACCAGCCCACCGCCGCCTTGAACCGCTGCGTGCGGGTGGCGCCCCACCAGGCCAGCGTGCCGCCCCAGCAATAGCCGATGATGCCGGTGGGGCGATCGCCCAGCGCGGCTGCGGCGGCCTCGATATCGGCGATCACGCCCGCCTCCGGCACTTGCGCGCGCAGGTCGCGCCCGCGTGCCACGTCCGCCGCGGTGTAGCCGAGCTCCACGTCGGGTTCGGCGCGGTCGAACAGCGCCGGCGCCACCACCGCGTAGCCCGCCGCCGCGAAGGCGTCGGAAACCCGGCGCATGTGGGCGTTGACGCCGAAAATCTCCTGCACCACCACCAGCCCGCGTGCCGCGCAGTCGGGGCCGGCCCGGTAGGCGGAAAATTCGTGGCCGTCGGCGGCTTTCAGGCGGATGCGGCTTGCCATGGCGTCGTTCCCTCGCGTGACGGTGTGTGTGTGTGTCCGCCAGGATGGCCGGGCGGGATCGTCAATTCCGGAGGTCCCGCGCGCCGGCACGCCGCCCGGCCGGCGGAAAGACCGCTCCGCCTCAGGCGCTGAACAGATAGGCCGCGAGCAGCCGTTTGGCCTCGGCGATGATCCGGCCGCGGGCGGCGGCCTCGGTCTGCTCGAAGGCGAAGGCCAGCAGACGGTCGCCCACTTCCGTGGCGATGCGCAGGCGGAAGGCGAAGCTGTCCGATGAGTCGATGTCGAACGCTGCGGTGATGAATTCCTGGATGGTCGCGGCCACTTTCACCCCGGCATAATCGTCGCGCGTGGGGCGGCTGACATGGCGGCCGCCGCCGGCGGCGCCGAAGGCGAGGATGCGGAAATCCTGGTTCGCCTCAAGATAGGCGACGAAAGCGTCGATCACCATGCCGAGGAAGGCGGGCGCGTCGGCCGGCAGGGCGGCCATGACGATGCAGGCCAGACGTTCCTGGAACAAATCCATGTGATGCACGGCGATGGCATCGACGATCGCCTGTTTGTCCGGAAAGAAGCGATACAGCGCGCCCACCGACAGGCCGGCGGCCGAGGCGATCTGGGCGGTGGTCAGCGCCTCCACCGCCACGCCGCCGGCCAGCAGCGACGACGCGGCCGACAGCACCCGTTGCACGGTGCCCTGGCTGCGTTCCTGGACGGGGCTGCGCCGCGTCGGCGCCTGGCTGTTCATGCGTCCGGTGTATCCAAGCCTGGCCCTGGCCACAATTGACAGACATATCACGCTTGGGGCAGAACGCGAATGCGACGTCGTGTTCGCATGGTGCAGAGCACAAAGGAGCCGCGCGTTGTCCGTCCCGCTGAATCAGATCGTCCGCGTCGGTGCCTATGTGGTCAAGCGGCACCTGCTCGGCCAGCGGCGTTATCCGCTGGTGCTCATGCTGGAGCCGCTGTTCCGCTGCAACCTGGCCTGTGCGGGATGCGGCAAGATCGATTATCCGGCCGAGATCCTGAACCAGCGGCTGTCGGTGCAGGAGTGCCTGGACGCGGTGGATGAGTGCGGCGCGCCGGTGGTGGCGATCGCCGGCGGCGAGCCGCTGCTGCACAAGGAGTTGCCGGAAATCGTCGAGGCGATCCTGGCGCGCGGCAAGTTCGTCTATCTCTGCACCAACGCGCTGCTGCTCGAAAAGAAGCTGGACCGGTATAAGCCACACCCCAACTTCGCCTGGGACGTGCATCTCGACGGCGATCGCGACATGCACGACCGCGCGGTCAGTCAGGACGGCACCTATGACCGGGCGGTGTCGGCCATCGCCGCGGCTAAGGCGCGCGGGTTCCGTGTATGCATCAACACCACGCTGTTCGACGGCGCGAAGCCCGAGCGCGTGGCGGCATTCCTGGACGACGTGACGGCGATGGGCATCGACGGGGTGATGATTTCGCCGGGCTATGCGTATGAACGGGCGCCGGACCGGGCGCATTTCCTCAACCGGCAGAAATCGAAGCAGTTGTTCCGCGATATTTTCCGGGCAGGACGGGGGAAAGGCTGGAAGTTCAACCAGTCCTCGCTGTTCCTGGATTTTCTGGCCGGCAACCAGCGCTATCAATGCACGCCCTGGGGCAAGCCGACGCGCAACGTGTTCGGCTGGCAGCGGCCGTGCTACCTGCTCGGCGAGGGCTATGCGAAGACCTATGCCGAGCTGATGGCTACCACCGACTGGGACAAATACGGCACCGGCAATTACGAGAAATGCGCCGACTGCATGGTGCATTCCGGCTACGAGGCGACCGCGGTGGTGGATGCGGTGCGCAAGCCCTGGAAGCCGCTGCTGCTGGCGCTGCGCGGCCCGCGCACCGAGGGGCCGATGGCACCGGAGATTCCGCTGGATGGCCAGCGCCCGGCCGATTTCGTGTTCAGCCGCCATGTGCAGGACACGATGGCGAAGCTGGGGCATGAAATGGCTGAGGCGGCCGACTGATCGGGGCCTGCCGGGGCGCTGCCCATCGGTCCGCTTCGCGGCCCGATCCCGTCAGGAGGCTTCGCCTCCTGGACCTCCACCAGGGGCGTTGCCCCCGGACCCGCTTTCTTAAGGAATGGGGTCAAGGGGGCCACTGCCCCGTCGTGCCGAAGGCGTGCTCCGCGCGCAGGGCGGGTCCAGGGCAGCGCCCTGGCCTTCCTTACTTATGCACCGCTTCAGCGCCGCCCGCGCCGCAGCGGCATCGCGGCCGACAACAATAAGCGCGGGCACCTGCCCCGGGTGCCGCGCCACCGAGGCCAGCACACGCAGCACTCCGATCGCCCCGCGCCGGTCGAGCGCGACGAGGGCGGCCGGCGGCAGCGTGCGGTTGGCCGGGTCGCAGACGGCGCGCAGCACCGCGAAGGGCAAGCCGTGCCGCGTGGCGATGCGGGCAACGGCGCCGCTTTCCAGGTCGATCGCCACGGCGCCGGTCTGTTCAAATAATCGCGCCTTGTCCGCCGCGCCGGCGACGATCGCGGTGCCGGCAAGCAACGTGCCCGTGCGGGTGCCAAAGCGGGCGGACAGGCCCGGATCGGTCGCATAGACCTGCTCGCCCTCGCGCACGGTTTCCGGCACCACGATATCGCCGGGACGCAGCGCCGGGTGCAGTCCGCCGGCCAGCCCGAAACTGACCAGCGCATCCACGTTCTGCGTCACCAGCCATTCCGCCGCCGCTTCGGCGCCCTCCGGCAGCCCGCCGCCCGCCACCGCCAGCCCGAGCGGCCGCGCCAGACGCGCTTCGGCGGTCAGGCCGGTGATGATGCCCAGGGTCATGCGGGCGGCCGAATGAAGCAACATCAAGCCGGCAACGCCGTTCTCGCCGCCGCCGCTCAGAATCCCCAGGCCACCCGCCGGTCGTTGCTGAGCCGCAGGGTCCGGTACCGCGCCAGCGCCAGCAGCGGAAAGAACAGCTTGTAGCCGTGGTAGCGCAGATAGAACACCCGCGGGAAACCCACCGCCGTGTACGGCGCCTCGTCCCACTCCCCGTCCGGCTTTTGCTGCGCCGCCAGCCAGGCGATGCCACGCGCCACCGACGGATGATCCGCCTCCCCGGCCGCCATCAGCCCGAGCAGCGCCCAGGCGGTCTGGCTCGGGTTGCTGCGGTGATAGCGGCCGCGCGGCGCGGCGGCATAGGTTTCGTTATCCTCGCCCCAGCCGCCATCCTCGCGCTGCGTGTCCACCAGGAACCCGACGGCACGCCGGATCGCCGGATCGTCATGCGCCAGCCCGGCCGCGTTCAACGCGCACAGCACCGACCAGGTGCCATAGATATAGTTGGTGCCCCAGCGGCCGAACCAGGACCCGTCCGCTTCCTGCTCCGAGCGCAGCCAGGCCACCGCCCGGGCGATCACCGGCTCGTCCGCTGCCATGCCGGTCTGGGCGAGGAAGGAAACGCAGCGCGCGGTGACGTCGGCGGTGGAAGGGTCCAGCAGCGCGCCGTGGTCGGCGAAGGGGATATGGTTGAGGTAGTGATGATTGTTGTCGGCGTCGAAGGCGCCCCAGCCGCCGTCGCGCCCCTGCATGCCGACCACCCAGTCGCGCGCCCGCCGCACCGCCTCGGCCAGCGCCGCGCTGTCGCCGCCTTCCTGCACATGGCGGTGCAGCAGCAGGCCCACCGCCGCGGTATCGTCCACATCGGGATAAAAAGCGTTCTCGTACTGAAACGCCCAGCCCCCCGGCACCGCATGCGGGCGGGAAACGGCCCAGTCGCCGACCACATCCAGCACCTGCCTGCCGCGCAGCCAGTCGCTGGCGGCGGCAACCGGGGCGGCGCCGCCGCCTTCGGCCTCGGCGATCGCGTGGCCGGCCAGGCTGGTGTCCCAGACCGGCGACAGGCAGGGCTGGCAATAGGCGCGGTCTTCCTCCACCACCAGCAGCCTGCGCACGGCTTCCCAGGCGGTTGCCGCGTGCGGATGGTCGGCGGGATATCCCAGCGTGTCGAACATCATCACCGTGTTCGCCATCGCCGGGTAGATGCCGCCCAGCCCGTTCTCGCCGTTCAGCCGCTCGGTGATGAACCGCACCGCCCAGCCGATCGCGCGCTGGCGGAAGGCGGCCGGGAAATACGGCTCGGCGGCCCGCACCACCACGTCGAGATCCTTGAAGAACTGCCCCCAGGCCGACCGGTACGGCCCGCGGATCCAGTCGCGCACCTGGGCGGGCGGGGTGCGGAACAGTTCCTGGATGCGCACGCCACGGCGGTTGCGGGCGCGCGGGCGCAGCGCCATCAGCACCACCAGCGGCACGATCACCGTACGCGACCAGTACGACACGCGGTCCAGATGGAACGGAAACCAGCGCGGCAGCAGCACGAGTTCCACCGGCATGCACGGCACGGCATGCCACGGCACCTCGCCGTACAGCGCCAGCTGCGCCCGAGTGAACACGTTGGTCCGCTCGGCCCCGCCGGCGGCCAGGATCGCCTCCCGTGCCCGCGCCATGTGCGGGGCATCGGGATCGTCGCCGATCATTTTCAGAGCGAAATAGGCTTTGGTGCTGGCCGAAAGGTCGAAGGCGCCGTCGTGAAACAGCGGCCAGCCGCCATGCGCCCCCTGGATGGCGCGCAGATACACGCCGATTTTCGCCTGCAGCCCTGCATCCACGCGGTCGAGGAAATGTTCGAGCAGCACATACTCGGCCGGGATGGTGGCGTCGGCCTCCAACTCGAAAACCCAGTGCCCGTCGGGCTTTTGCCGGCGCAGCAAAGCGTCGCGGGCGCGGGCAACAGCATCCGCAAGCTGCGCGGGGTGGGGCGCGAGCAAGATCTCTCTCGGCACGGCTCTGTCCTCATATCGCTCAGGCGCCGGCGAGAATCGCGTCGGCGGCGGCGCAGCCTGACCTGATCGCACCTTCGATCGTTGCCGGCAACCCCGTACTGGTCCAGTCGCCGGCGAGCACGAGGTTGTGCGGCCCGCCGGTCTCCGCCGGCCAGCGCGGGGCGGGCCGGCGCCGTTCCTGTTCGGCGGTTGCGGCGAAAGTGGCGCGCCGCTCCTTCACCACCCGCACCGGCGGCATGGCGTCCCCGAGTTCCAGTGCCGTGCGCACATCCGGCCAGATGCGCGCCGCCAGGTCGGCGGCCGGCAGATCGACGATCCGGTTGGCGGCGCTGACGGTGACCGAAACGATGCCCGGCTTGATGAAGATCCACTCCGCCGTGCCGCCCAGCACGCCCAGGAACCCCGCCTCGCCGGCAGCCGCCTCGGTGCGGAAATGCAGGTTGACGATGGCCTGGAAGGCGTTAGGCACGACCAGCCCGGGCACCAGCCCGGCGGCGACCCAGGGCGGGGTGGCGATGACGACGGCGTCGTCCGGCCCGACCGGCAGGCTCCCCCCGGCGGTTTCCAGCGCGATGACGCGGCCGGCCTCGGCACGCAGCGCGGCCACCCGGCACCCGGTCAGCAGCCGCCCGCCGCGCGCCTCCAGCCAGGCCAGCGCCGGGTCGATGAAGCTTTCGGACAGGCCCTCGCGCGGCAGACAGGGAAGGCAGGCCCGGCCGCCTTGCATCAGCGTCTGCTCCACCACGGTGCGCAGCAGCCGCGCCAGGGCGGCGTCGGGCGGGGTGTTCAGCGCCGCCACCGCCAGCGGTTCCAGCAGCCGCCTGTACAGCGCCCCCTCCGGGTCGAGCGCCTCGGCAACCGTGGCCTCCGCCCCGGCCCGGCGCAGCGCGAGGAGAGACACATAGTCGCGCAGACGGGTGCCGGGCACGCGGCGGCTGCGGCGGAAAATCCACCACGGCATCCGGCCGGGGCCGGGTGCGACCGTCCAGCGCTCGCCGGTGGCGAGGTCGACGAACGGAAACCGCGCCGCGCCCGGCCCGCCGAAAGTCTGGCGGGCGCCGATCGTGTCGAGGTAGCGCATGGCGGCCCGGTTGCCGGACAGCAGCAGATGGTTGCCGTTATCGATGCGGCAGCCGAGGGCCCGGTCGAAATAGGACCGGCAGCGCCCGCCGGCTTCCGGCCCGGTTTCATACAGCGTGGCCGCGATGCCGCGGCCGGCCAGCGCGACCGCCGTGGCCAGCCCCGCCAGCCCGGCGCCGACGATATGAACCCGCGTCACGTCAGCCCGTGCCGCAGGGCGATCCACAGTTTTTGCCATTTCGGCACTTTGACCGCCGTTTCCGGCCGGTGCCAGCCGCGCCGCTCCAGCCGGGCCAGGATGGCGGCATACATCGCCCCCATCAGCCGGGCCGGCTTCATGGCGCGCCGGTTGCACAGCGCCATGGCGGCGCGGGCCTCGCGAAAATGCCCGCGGGCCGCCGCGGCGAGGCGCGCGCACACCGCCGGCAAACCCGGATGGTCCAGCACCGCGCCGGGGTCGGCCGGCACGCCGGCATCGCCGAGCCATTCGCGCGGCAGATACAGCCGTCCGCGCACCGCATCTTCGGCGATGTCGCGCAGGATGTTGGTCAGTTGCAGCGCCCGGCCGAGATGAAACGCCACCTGGTCGGCCGCCGGGCTGGCATCGCCGAAAGCGCGCACCGACAGCCGCCCGACCGCAACGGCCACCCGGTCGCAATACAGACCGAGCTCGGCCAGCGACGGCGCCACGATGGCGGTGGCGGCGTCCATTTCCATGCCGTCGATCACCGCCTCGAAATCCGCCTGGCGCAGGGCGAACGCCTGCACGGCACACAGCAGCACGCGGGTCACGGCGTTGTCCGCCTCGCCGCGATACAGCCCGGCGATGCGGCGGCGCCATTCGTCGAGGCGCGGCCGCCGGGTTTCGAACGGCGCGGGATCGTCGGCGATGTCATCGACGATGCGGCAGAATGCGTATATCGCATACATGGCGTGGCGCCGGGGCGGCGGCAGCACCGTCATGCCGCGGTAGAAACTGGTGCCGGCTTCCCGCACCATGGTTTCCACGGTGTCCAGGTCTTTTTGGGAGGCGCCCAGCCTGGGTGAGCCGGGGCGTAGCCCCGGACCCCCACCAGGGGCAAGGCCCCTGGACCCAGGGAGTGGGGTCAAGGGGGCCACTGCCCCCTTGCGGGTCCAGGGCAGCGCCCTGGCCTTGCTTTCTTGTTTATCATCCATCACGCCAAAAACCGCAGCGCGCCAACCACGCTGAGCATCACGTCCGATTTGGTCAGCTTCACCCGCCTCGCCACCGCGTCGCCGCGCCGCAGCCGGACGGCAAGACGGCGGGACAGCCCCAAGGTCAGCGCCGTCTCCAGCCGCAGCCGGCGGTCGCGCGTGCGGCGGGGCAGGTCATGCGCCACGCGGTTCAGCGCGTCGCATTGATCCAGCAGCGCGTCGAACACGGCGCGCAGCCCAGGCGATAACGCTGGTGCGCGCAGATCCTCCACCCCGGCAGCGTGGCGCGCCAGCAGGTCGGCGGGAAGATAACAACGGTCCAGGCCGGCCAGGTCTTTGCGGGCATCCTGCACATGGTTCAGCACCTGCAACGCGGCGCACAGAGCGTCCGCGCCCTGCCAGGTGACGCGGTCCTCGCCGTGCAGATCCAGCACGTGCCGGCCGACCGGCATGGCGGAGTACCGGCAATAGTCCAGCAGCTCGTCCCAACTCGCATAGCGCAGCTTGGTGGCGTCGCGGCGGAACGCCACCAGCAATTCGGTCGAATGAACCGGGGTCACCCCGGTCTCGGCGAGGCTGGCGCGCAGGCGGAGCGCGCTGGGGCTGCCGGCATCGCGCCGGCCGAGCAGCACCGCCTCCATCACGTCCAGCCGGGCCACCTTGTCACCGGCGGTCAGGACCGGGCTGTCGGCAATGTCGTCGGCGTTGCGGGCGAACGCATAGAAGGCGTGGATATGCGGGCGCAGCTTGGCGCTGACCAGCACCGAGCCGACGGGGAAATTCTCGTCGCCGCGGTCCTTGCCGGACCATGCCTCGACATCGGCCAGAACGTCGCTCATGCCTGCTTCCCCGCATAGGCCCGCCGCTTCCACACCACGCCGCGGCCACGATGATGGTCGAGCGCCGAGCCAATGGTCGCGGCAAGGTAAAAACCGGCGATGGCCGGCAGCGCCGGCGCCCACAGCAGCGACAGGCCATAGCGGTGCAGCGTGGGCACGAAGGTGGCGGCCATGACCGCCCAGGCCGCCAGCCCGCAGGCCCGCGCCGCCCCCGGCGCGACCAGCGCGGCCAGCGGCGGGGCCAGAAACACCAGCCCCAGGCCCAGCGTGGTCAGCACCAGCAGCACGGGCGAATGGCGCAGCTGCACATAGGCCGAGCGGGCCACCATGCGCCAGATATCGGCAAAACCGGGATAAGGCCGGACTGAGCGCGCCTGCCGCGAATGGCCGAGCCAGAGGCGTCCGCCCGGCTTGACGGCCGCGGCCAGCGCCACGTCGTCGATCAGCGCGCCGCGGATCGCCGCGATGCCGCCGATGCGGTCGAGCGCCCGGCGGCGGATCAGCACCGTGCCGCCCGCGGCCGCCGCCGTGGCGCGCCGGCGGTCATTCACCCACGCGAACGGGTACAGCAACGCGAACAGATAGACGAAGGCGGGGACCAGCGCGCGCTCGGCCGCGCTTTCGCAGCGCAGCGTCACCATCTCGCTGACCATGTCCGCCCCGCTGCGCTCGGCCTGGGCGACCAGGGCGGCGAGATGCGCCGGATCATGGACGATGTCGGCATCGGTGAGCAGCAGGAACTCCTCGCCGGTGGCGGCCAGCCCCTGCTGCACCGCCCAGAGCTTGCCGGCCCAGCCCGGCGGCCGCGGGGCGCCCTCCAGCACGGTGAGCCGGTCCGCCCCGGGCAGGGCGCGGGCGCGGGCGGCGGTGCCGTCGGTGCTGCCGTCATCGACCAGCACCACCCGGAACGGGCCGGGATAGTCCTGGGCCAGCAGGCTGCCGAGGCTCGCCGCTATGGTATCGGCCTCGTCGCGCGCCGGCACGACGGCGGCGACCGGCGGGGATGTGACGGGGCGGGCGGCGGACAAACGCGCGCCGTCGCGCCAGAAGCCGCCGCGGAAGGCGGCCAGATACAGCCAGGCCAGCAGGGAGAAGGCGGCGAGCGCGGTCATCGCGGCGGTATCCGGCCGTGCGCGCGGAACCAGGCGATGGCGTCGGCGATCGCCTGGCGCGGCGGCCGGGCGCGGTAGCCAAGCTCGGCCTCGGCGCGGGCGGAGGAAAAGAACATGGTTTTCCGCGCCATGCGCAAATGGTCGCGGGTGACGCGCGGCTCGGCGCCGGTGATCCGGGCGGCGGCCTCGGCCGCCAGCGCGACCGGCCACAGCGCGTCCACCGGCAGGCGCAGCCGGCGCTGCCGGCGGCCGGCGGCGTCGTCCACCAGAGCGAGCAGCTCCGCCATCGTCAGGTTGGCGCCGCCGAGGATGTAGCGCTGGCCGATCGCGCCGCGTTCCAGCGCCAGCGCGTGGCCCTCGGCCACGTCGTCCACATGCACGATGTTCAGCCCGGTATCGACATAGGCCGGCATCCGCCCGGCGGCGGCATCGGCGATCATGCGGCCGGTCGGGGTGGGTTTGATGTCGCGCGGGCCGACCGGGGCGGCGGGGTTGACGATAACCGCCGGCAGCCGCTCGGAGTCCACCAGGTCGAGCACGGTTTGTTCGGCGTCGAACTTTGATCGCTTATACACACCGGCGATGGCGTCGCGGGTCACCGGCGTGCGTTCGTCGGCTTGGGTGGCATCGCCGGTCAGGCCGAGGGCGGCGACGCTGCTGCAATAGACCACCCGCTCCGCTCCGGCGGCCAGGGCGGCGCGCATCAGGGCCCGCGTGCCCTCGACATTGGCGGCCTGCATGGCGGCGGGGCGGGGCACCCAGATGCGGTAATCGGCGGCGACGTGAACCACATAGCGGCAGCCCGCGACGGCGCGGGTCAGCGAGGCGGGATCGGTGAGGTCGCCCTCCACCAACTCGGCGTCGAGGCCGGCGATGTTGCCGCGGTCGCTGGTGCGGCGCACCAGCAGGCGCAGCGCATGGCCACGCGCGGCGAGGGTACGGGCAACGGCGGAGCCGACGAAGCCGGTGGCGCCGGTGACAAGGGTGGGGCCGGTCGCTGACACGTAAAGCACTCGAATGGTTGCGGGGCGCCACCTTATAGCCCGGTGCGGCGGGCGAGGCGACTACGCCCCGGCGACGGGTGACGCCTGTTCCGGCGGTCCCTTGGTGACGGCTGCGGTGCCGGTGTAGAAGCCGCCGCATCGTCTGCGTTCCCACATCAGGACCGATCCGATGAACGAAGCCAAGTTTCTGCGCGCCGCGTCCCGGCGCGCTGTTCTGTGCGCCGCGACGGGCGCCGTTGCGCTCGCCGGTGCGGCCAGCGCCGGCGCGGCGGAGGAGGCCGGTCCCGACGCCGAGCTGCTCCGCCTGCTGGCGGAGATGGCGGCCATCAAGCATGAGGCCGACGGGCTGTCGGATCAAGCCAGTCATGTCCAGTTCGCCGATCCCAAGCACGCCCGGCTGCAGGCCCGGGCCGCCGAGATCATGCGGGGCTGGGAGGACCGTCGGCGGCGCGTTGTTTTGATTCCCGCCCGTACCCGGGCGGGGCTGCAGGCGAAGGCCCGCGCCGCGCTGGACCTGGTCAACCTCAACGAGGACGGTTCCCCGATCGACGACGAGGCGATGTACTGGTCCGTGCTGAAGGACGTGCTGGCCGGGGCGCCGGGATAGGCGGCCGCTCCGGGGCGGCGGAATCGGGCTTCCGTTGCGCCGCAGGACTGGGCATGGTGCGCCCCATGCAGATCCATGCCAGTTGCGCAGCGCGGGACGCCGCGGGAGTGCTGCTGACAGGCCCCGCGGGAAGCGGCAAGTCCGACTTGCTGTTGCGGCTGCTTGATCGCGGCTTCGTGCTGGTGGCCGACGACCGTGTCGAGGTGGAGGACGGGATGGCCAGCGCGCCGGCCGCCCTGGCCGGGCTGCTGGAGGTGCGCGGGCTGGGCCTGCTGCGCTTGCCGCATCTGCCGAGCGCCCGGCTGGCTCTGGCGGTGGAGCTCGGCCGGCCGGCCGAGCGGTTGCCCGCGCCGGCCCGCTGCCCGGGCCTCGGCCTGCCGTTGGTGGTGCTCGACGCCTTCGCCGCCAGCGCGGCGCAGCGCGTGGCGCTGGCGCTGGACTGCGCCCAGGGCCGGCTGCGGCAGGCGGCCGGCGCGTTCGAGTCCGGGCCGGACGCTTCCGGGCCGGGCCCGTGCGGGCGGGCGGCACCATGAGCGGCGGCGCCCGGCCGCTGCAGCGTGTGTTGCTGGTGACCGGCCTGTCCGGCGCCGGCAAGCTGTCCATTCTGCGCGTGCTGGAGGATCTCGGCTACGAGGCGATCGACAACCCGCCGCTGGACATGATCGAGGGCCTGGTGCCCGACAGCCCGCAAGAGGGCCCGGCAGGGGGGGCTGACGCCGGGAGCGGCGGTCCGGTGCGGCCCGAGCGCCGGCTTGCCGTGGGGGTGGATGCCCGCAGCCGCGGGTTCGACGCCGCCGCGGTGCTGGGAACGCTGGCCCGCTTGCGGCTGCACCCGAATCTGTCGGCCGAACTGATCTATGCCTGGGCCGACGAGACGGTGCTGCTGCGCCGCTATACCGAGACGCGGCGGCGCCATCCGCTGTCGCCGCACGGGCGGGTGACCGACGGCATCGCCGCCGAGCAGGCGCTGACCGCGCCGCTGCGCGAGGCCGCCGATATCGTCATCGACACATCCGACCTGCCGGTGCCGGCGCTGCGGCGGCTGATCGAACGGCGCTACGGCCTGGAAGCGCAGGCCGATACCCATGCCGGCCTGGCGGTGTCGCTTGTCTCATTCGCGTTTCCGGCGGGCCTGCCCCGCGAGTCTGACATGGTTTTCGATGCACGCTTCCTGCGCAATCCGCATTATGTAGATGCGCTGAGGCCCCGCACGGGCAAGGATCCTGTCGTCGGCGCCTATGTCGAGGAAGATCCCGACTACCGGGCCTTCTTCGGCGGGGTGACGGGGATGCTCGGATTGGTCTTGCCCCGCTTCGTGCAAGAGGGCAAGAAATACGCGACCATTGCGGTGGGATGTTCGGGCGGACGGCACCGCTCGGTTCATATCGTCGAGCGGCTGGCATCCCATCTGACCGAGGCAGGCTGGCGAGTGACCACGACACACCGTGAACTGCTCCGCGAGGAGACTGCGCTCGCGCAAGCCCCGGGCATGCAGCACCAGGGCCCGCATTCCCCGGCGGGCGTCCCGGCCCAGCCGCCGCGCCCCCCCGTCCAGGCACAGGAGGCCTGACATCGTCCCATGATCGGTCTCGTACTGGTCACCCATGGCCGGCTCGCCGAGGAGTTGCGATTGGCCATGGAACATGTGGTAGGTGCCCAACGGAACGTGGCGACGGTCTGCATCGGGCCTGATGACGACATCGAGGCCCGCCGCGCCGACGTCCGGCGCTGCATCGCCACCGTGGATACCGGCGATGGGGTGGTGCTGCTGACCGACATGTTCGGCGGCACGCCGAGCAACCTCGCCATTTCGCAGATGGATCGCGAGGGCGTGGAGGTGATCGCCGGCGTCAACCTGCCGATGCTGGTGAAGCTGGCCAAGGTCCGGTCCAACCAGCCGCTGGCCGACGCGGTGGACTGCGCCCAGACGGCCGGGCGCAAATACATCGCCGCCGCCAGCCATGTCCTGCCCAATGCCCGCCCGCCCGACGCGCCGCCGCTGGACGATTCCGGCGTGAATGGCTGCGCCGCCCGGACCGGCCTGCCGGCCGCCGGCAGGCCGGTGAGCAACGGCTGGGGGTTGGCTCCGGCGGCCGTCGAGACGCCATCCGGATGAGCGGCGACGGGAGCGACGCCCCCGTCCTCACCCGCATCCTTACCATTCGCAACCGCCGCGGTCTGCATGCCCGGGCCGCCGCCAAGTTCGTCACCCTGGCCGAGCGATTCGGCGCCGCCGTCGAGGTGGTGAAAGACGGCCAATCCGTTCCCGCGCGCTCCATCATGGGCCTGATGATGCTGGGCGCCGGATTGGGCTCGGCGGTCGAACTGCGCGCCGAGGGATGGGACGCCAAAGAAGCGCTTGAGGCGCTCACCGAGCTGATCGAGTCCGGCTTCAACGAGCAGGACTGATCGGCTATGCCTGTAGGCGCGCGGGCGGCCGGACGGGGGAAATGTACAATGACGGCAGAACGGACACCAGCTTGCAGACCGGCGCAAGACCGATGGCTCGCTAAGCCCTGAGGCGCGATGCTCCCCCCCGAGGAGGACGCGCCGCGCGCCACCCGCCGGCCCCGCGGCGCCGCCGCGCCGGCCCCGCCGGCAGCCGAGCGCCGGCTGGCCGGCATTGCGGTTTCGGCCGGCATCGCCATCGGCCCGGTCTTCGGCGCCGCCGAGCCGCGGACCGAGGTGGTCCGCCAGAAGATCACCGCCGCCGACATCGCTTCCCAGACCGCCCGGCTGGAGACGGCGGTGCAGCAGTCGCGCAAGCAGCTGCTCAAGCTGCGCGCCCGGCTGGGCGTGCTGCCCGAGGCCAGCCAGGCTGAGATCGCCCCGCTGCTGGAAGCCTACCTGCAAATGGTCGGGCCCTCCCGCCTGGTGCGCGGGGCGCGGCGGCGCATTGCCGACATGCTGGTTTCCGCCGAGACCGCGGTGGCGGATGCCGGCGAGGAAATCGCCGCCGCCATCCTGGCGACGCCGGCGGATGACGAAGACCCCGGCGGGCGGGAACGGCGGGCCGAGGAGGTGCGGGAAATCGGCCGCCGCCTGATCCGCAACCTGACCCAGACGCCGTTCCGCAACTTCGCCGGCGCGCCGGAAGGCTCGGTGCTGGTCTGCGAGACCTTGCGCCCGGCCGATGCCGCCCTGCTCGATCCCGCGCGCCTTGCCGGGGTGGCCACCGACGAAGGCGGCGCCGACGGCCATGCCGCCATCATGCTGCGCGCGCTCGGCATGCCGGCCGTGCTGGGGGTCGCCGGGCTGAGCCAGAATGCCCGCCCGGGCGACATCGTCGTGGTGGACGGGGCGGCCGGCACGGTCACGGTGAATCCCTCGGCGCCGACGCTGGCCGCCGCGCGGCGCGGCGTGACCGTGTTCGCCCGCGAGCGGCAGAAGCTCGGCCGGCTGCGCCGCCTGGCGGCGGTGACGGAGGATGGCGAGGCCGTCGAGCTGCAGGCGAACATGGAAATTCCGGCCGAACTGCCGCTGATCGCGCAGGCCGGTGCGGCCGGCATCGGCCTGCTGCGCAGCGAATTCCTGTTCATGAACCGCGACACCGTGCCCGACGAGCAGGCGCAGACCGACAGCTACCGCAGCGTCATCGAGGCCATGGGCGGCGATCCGGTGACGATTCGCGTGCTGGACTGGGGCGGCGAGAAGGACATCGAGGCGCTGCAGAGCGAGGGGGTGGTGCCCGAGGTCGCGGACCAGAACCCGGCGCTGGGGATGCGCGGCATCCGGCTGCTGCTGCGGCGTCACGAGCTGTTCGAGATCCAGCTTGCCGCCATCCTGCGCGCGGCGGTGGCCGGCCCCACCCGCGTGCTGTTGCCCATGGTGACCAATCTGGGCGAAGTGCGTGCGGCGCGGGAAGTGTATGACCGCGTGGTGCGCCGCCTGCGCCGCCGCGGCGACCGGCTGCCCGACCCGATTCCGCCGCTGGGCATCATGATCGAGACGCCGGGGGCGGCGCTGTCGGCCGATGCGCTGGCGCTGGAGGCGGATTTCTTCGCCATCGGCACCAACGACCTCGCCATGTACACTCTGGCGGTGGACCGCGGCGACAGCGAGGTTTCAGAGCTGTACGATCCGCTGCATCCGGCGGTGCTGCGGCTGGTGCAGTTCGCCACCGAAGCGGCCCTGCGCATGCGTATGCCGGTGTCGGTCTGCGGCGAAATGGCGGCCAATCCGCGGCTGACGCCGCTGCTGCTGGGCCTGGGCCTGCGCAGCTTCAGCATGAACGCCTCCGCGGTACCGCGGGTGAAGCAGGCGGTGCGGGCCGCCAATATTGACGATTGCGTGCGGTTCGCCCGGCGGGTGATGGAGCAGTCGGACCCGGAGAGCATCAAGGCCATGGTGCTGGGGCAGCCCGGGTCCGGCTGAACAAGCCGGGGAGGTGCCCGGTTTCTTTAAGAAAGGGAAGAAAGGGGTCCAGGGGCTAACCCCTGCTGGAGGTCCAGGAGGCAAAGCCTGTCGTGCCGAAGGCGCGCTCCGCGCAGGGCGGGGTCCGGGGCGGCGCCCCGGCAACCGGCCGGCGCGGCCAGGAAGCGTGCCAGATGCCCACCGCCGCGGCGGTCAGCGGACGGGCGATCAGGAAACCCTGCCCGGCATGGACCCCGAGCGCCGCCATGCGGGACCAGTCGTCATGGTCCTCGATACCCTCGGCGATCACCAGCATTCCCGCCGCCTGCGCCGTGGCGATGGCGCCTTCCAGGAATCGCCGTGCCGCCGCCGATGCCGCGCTGTCCTGCACCACCGCCTTGTCCAGCTTCATGGTGGTGAAGGGCAGGCCGACGATCTCGTTATAGTCGCGCAGGTCCGGCCCGACATCGTCGATCGCCAGCCCGTAGCCGGCCTCGCGCAGCCCGGTCAGCACCGGGCGCAGCGTGTCCGGGCGGCCGATCGGATGCGTTTCCGTCAGTTCCACCACGAGGCGCCCGGGATCGATGCCGGCTTCCACGCGCCAGGCTTCCAACCGGGCGGCCGCGCCAGGCAGCAGCAGCACATCCAGCGGCAGGTTCACCGCCAGCCGCAGTTCCAGCCGCAGCAGCGCGTCGCCGCCCCATTGGGCGAAGGCGCGGCGCGCGACCAGCTCGGCCAGGCGGGCGGCGAATCCGGCGGCCTCGATCTGCGGCACGAAGCGGTCCGGCGCCAGGGTGCCGAGCTGCGGATGCTCCAGCCGGGCCAGCGCCTCCAGCCCGAGCGGCATGCCGTCGGCCAGCCGCACCACCGGCTGGTAGCGGGTTTGCAGCCGCCCGGCGGCCAGCGATCCGAGCAGGTCGTCGAGCGGCAGCGGCACCGGCTCCGGCGGCGATGCCGCGGCCTGTTGCAGCGCGGGGCCGAGCCAGCCCTCGCTGGGCCGCGGCACCACCGTCGCCCGCCCGCCGCCCGGCAGGCAGCGCGCCGCTGCTCCGTCCTTGCCCAGCAGGATGGTGGCGATGCCGGATTCGGCCTCGCCGGTGGTCAGGCCGATGAGGTCGGGCAGCAGCCCGTCGGCGGCCGGCGGGTGCATCAG
>Ga0326727_10009863_pt1 | contig 23146 bp, 21 predicted proteins | sample MB2enrmetagenome_FD_207643 | JGI IMG/M metagenome (GOLD analysis project Ga0326727, IMG submission 207643) | Lab enriched peat soil microbial communities from McLean, Ithaca, NY, United States - MB29MY | ecosystem: Environmental > Terrestrial > Soil > Wetlands > Peat | place: USA: New York... | reverse complement strand
GCGCCTCGGGCAGCCACACCCCGGCCAACCCGTCCGCGCGGTCCTGTTCATGGAGGCCCCGCAACCGGTCGCGGTGGGCGCGCAGCCGTTCCACCAGGCTCTCGGGCAGCATCGTCACGCGGTCCTTGTCGCCTTTGCCGGCGCGCACGATCACCTGGTGCCGCGCCAGGTCCACGTCCTTGACCCGCAGCCGGAGCAGCTCCATGACCCGCAGGCCGCTGCCGTACATCAGCTCCGCCATGAGCCGGGGCGTGCCTTCCATCGCCTCGAACAGGCGGTGGCACTCCTTGCGGTTGAGCACCGTGGGAATCCGGGGGCCGCGCCGGGAGAGCTGGAACCCGCTCAGGTCGCCGGCCTCGCGCCCCAACGCCTCGCGGAAAAGGAAGATCAGGGCATTGAGCGCCTGTTTCTGCGTGGCCAGCGCGACGCGCCCCTTGACCGCCAGCTCGCTCAGAAAGGCCTTGAGGTCCTGGCCGGAGGCCGATTCGAGGTCCCGGGGGCGGATGAACTGGGCCAGGCGCCAGGCCCATTCGCGGTAGGTCTTTTCGGTGCGCCAGGCGTAATGCTGGATGCGCAGCCGCTCAATCAGCCGGCGTTCCCAGGGTTGGGCTCCCGTATCGGCCTGGCCCAGCGTAGGCAAGGCGTGGTCGGCCAGGAGCGGTGCGCCGGCGCAGTGCCGGTGGCCTTCGCGGAAGAACCAGTTCAGGCCGTCCTTCCAGAGCTGCGGGTGCTTGGCCAGGTCCCGGCGGATGACGTCGTCCATGTAGGCGCGGGCGCTGGCCTTGGTGACGCTCAGCGCGTTGCGGGTGCAATACTCGAGGTAGCCGCTCACGGCCAGGGTATAAAGGGCCTGGATGCCCGGGGTTAAGCCGCTGCGGTGCAGGGCCTCGCGCCAGTTGGCGAAGATGACTTCGGGGGTGGTGGGGAAGGGCAGAGCGGATACGGGAACTGGCGGTTGCATAGCCTGAGGGTTACCACCTGCGGGCCAATTGTGCAAACCTTAAGTGGGGCCATTGTGACACGCCCGTGGCACGCGGGCGGCAGCCGCCATTCCATGCCTCGATTCCGGATCATAAGCTTTTCCTAACCGCGTAATTTATAGCAGGTTATATCTGAAGCCGGGTATTGACTAGAGCGCCGAACCCGTTCATAATCGCCGCATGAAGTCGGGGCATACTGAGGAATGGCCTGTACTGCCGAATACTTCGGGCCAAACATACTGTTGGGCCGCCAGCGACGGGACGCATGCACGAGCTTATTGAGAGCAAATTGGCGAGGAGCCTTGAAGCCACCGTCTCGACATGGGCAGCGTCGGCTCGCACTCGCCCACCCCGTAAGAGGGCGCTGGTGGACGGCATCTTCCGCACTTGCGTTGCCGTGAGTATTCTGGTCGGCGGATGGTTGCTTCCCGTCTTCTACATCAACCACGATCCGATCATGCGCACCGACCCCGACCTTCGTGTCGGGCCTGGTCTCTTGTTTTCCCTTCTGGCTGGTGCCGTTTACGGGGCTTTGGCCTTCAGGACCCTCTACCGGGCCAGTGCAGCGGAAGGAGGGCACTCGTGACCCGCCCCAACAAGCGCCTGGAGCCGACGCGGTTGGCGCTTTTTGTTTATTCCTGCGCCAGCGGCCGCGCGGCTCAGGCGCAGCGTTGGCCACATATATGAAGCACGTTTTCCAGCACTTCAACCGGAAGCATGGTTATGTCTTTCTTGGGTTCTACCTGGCGTTTGCCTGTTTGACGCTGTTCGTCCTGAGCCGGCAGCCGGCGTCCGACTGGCGAGACAACTGGAACATGGCAGCCACCGTTGGCAGTTTGTCCGGCCCGTTCACTGGTGCCATCGCCCGGCACTTCCAGTCGTGTTGTTGGCAGTTTTCAGTCTCGCTGTTTCCCTATTGTGCCGCATTCTTGCTGGGTGGCTTTGCGTTCCAGCTTGTGCCCGTTCCATGGCAGGCGGCTCAGGGGTGGCTCCGTCTTGTGGTGTGGAGCATTGGCTTGCTCGGCTGGTTTGGCGGAGGTGTGGTTTCATTCGGACACGCATTGTCATGACAGGACCTGCCAACCAGATCACTGGAGCGAACGCGGACGGGCCACGTCAGTTGGCGATGCAGACGCGCTGGGCCGCCCGCGTCGCTCAGTTCTGGCGTTGGGCCGCTTGGCCGCTTGCTAAATTATGAACTACCTGGAACGATCAGACGCCAAGTTCGTCGCCCAAGCCGCCGATGAGTCGGAGCGCCAGGCCGCAATCGAACGTCTTTCTGGCGCGCGCCGTTGGACTTTCTGGGTGGCAATCCTGATGAGTGCGCTCTTTCTCATGGTCTTCATTTTGGGCGCACGCCACCCCACGTTCGGCGCGGTCGGCGCAGCCATTGGACTTGGGTTCGGCTCTGTCATGAATTGGGTGACCTTCATGAGATGCGAGTCGGATTTGAGGCTGCTCAAGGTGGTGGAATGGTTAAGGCGATAGAGTTTATGAGCCTGCAGCGGCCCAAGATCACTGGAGCGAATGCGGGCGGCCCAGCGCGCAGTTTTGTCGTTCGGCGGAAACGAGCATCCTGCATTAATGAACACGCTTGAGGAGCGAGTCCACTGGGCTTTGCGGGAGGACGTGACTATCGTGCCTTACGATGCTGCCTGGCCAGAGTTGTTCCGGCAGGAAGCAAAGCACCTCCGGGCTTGTTTGCCGCCTCAACTCATCCGACGCATCGAGCACTTTGGCAGCACAGCAGTTCCCGGCCTCGCCGCGAAGCCGATCATTGACATGCTCGTGGAAGTGACCAGTCTGCGGGCGGCCCGAGTAGAGATCGCTCCCATTCTTGAAGCGCATGGTTACGATTACTTCTGGCGTCCCACGATTGGCGACGACGTTCCTCCGTGGTATGCGTTTTTTATCAAGCGCGACCAGCGCGGCACCCGGACGCACCACATTCATATGATGACCCGGCGCCCAGTCTTTCAGGCGCATTGGCAGAGGCTCTTGTTCCGAGACTATCTGATTGCCCACTCCGGTGTCGCCGCCGAGTACGGACGATTGAAGAAGGACTTGGCAAGCGCTCACCCAAACGACCGCCTTGCCTACACGGCGGGGAAGACGGATTTCATCTTGAGTGTCATGGCGAGAGCAAAGCAAACGCCGAACCCAGCGGTGGAGCGGAGGGGCGCCAGCCGTTCAGATCAGGGTGGATCCGCTACCCAGCGGCGGCTGGCCCCCGCCGCTCACCGACGTCGTGAGGCCGACAAGGCGATGGAGAAACGAAAGGATAGCATTCATGACAGACATTAAATCATTTGCCGCCACCCTGGGTTCGCTTCCAAGCACACAGATGATGCGAATACGGATGGTTCTGGTTGCGCTTGTTTTAAGTGGTCTGACTTCCTTGGCGCAGAGCAACAACGTGAACCAATTCGAGGACTTGAAGCAGCCGAGAATATCTGCGAAGAAGAGTCAGAAGATGGTGGTCGTCGAAGCCAAAGGCGACCCGAACGTCATCGGCGGACGGGCCTTCGGTATGGTGTTTCAGCTCTACTACCGCTTGCCGGAGACACCAAAAGGTCCGCCGCAGGCTTTCCCGCGGGCGCGTTGGCCCGAATCCCTGGAAGCGCCGAAAACGGAATGGACGGGTTTGTATGCGCTGCCCGTTCCCGAAACGGTGGCCCAGCTTCCACCTCATGAGACCCAGGAGGGTCTGAAAGCTTCATTGGCCACCTGGGAGTATGGCGAAGTGGCTGAGATTCTGCATCTTGGTCCGTATAGCCGCGAGGAGCCGGCGCTGAAACGGCTGCGGGAATTCATACGGGAACAGGGATACGTCACTCTTGGCGGTCATGAAGAGGAGTACATCGTCGGTCCGTCGCAGGGCGGGAAGGGTGATTCTGAACAGTATGTGACCATCATTCGGTATCGAGTGCGAAGGCCTGATAAGAAGTGAGCGGGTTCACGTTTCCGGCCCGGCACAGTATTCTTCCAAAGTGTACGAGCCAAAAGAATTAGAGGCTAACCTTTGTGCCGTCTGTTCCTCAGCGATCCGCATTTAAGCATGGGCACGGCTTTCCCGTGGTTCAAATCGTTTGAAGAGGCGTGTAGGCTGGGCTTGGCTTTGACACGGATTACCGCCTTGGCCTGCCCAAGGCGCAGAGTCATCGTGCTCAGCGTCGCACAGGGCGCGTACCACTCAGGAGCCAGCGAAACAACGGCTGACGGGCAGTCGGCGTGATGGGCTGCCAGCGAGGGGATTACTCGCACCGCACCCTGGTAGCACCCCCGTGTGAATCACGTTGCCAACTCTGGTTGAAGCACTTCGGGAACAAGCGCGTCTTCTCGCCCGTCCACTTCTGCCCACTGTTTTCCGCGGCGTGGCCCCGGTGAGATACCGCAAGGACCCCGGTGTGTATCCCATGTTGGTTGAGTGAGAGTCGCCTGTGCGCCGCGGCTTGCCGCCCGACTGCACCAATCGAAATCGCTATGTGATTAACCGGGGGCGCCGGAGGCCCATCTATCCCATTCGCTCCATTGCCCGGTCAATCCGCTGGAGGGAGCGGTCCCTGCCGAGGATGGCCAGCAGATGGTAGAGGCTGGGCCCGGCGGTGTTGCCGCAGCAGGCCAGGCGTGTGGGATGCACCAACACGCCGGCCTTCACCCCAAGCTCCTGGGCCACGGCCTTCAAGGTGGCGCCGATGGGGTCAGCCTCGAACGGCTCCAGCTTAGCCAAGGCCTCGCGCAGCTTGACTACGCGCGGCTTGTTCTCCGCCGTGAAATCCTTCTGGGCCGCCTCCGGGTCATAGGCGATGTCCTCTTTGAAGTAGAACCCTGCGTAAGCCGGTAGCTCGCCGAAGAGCTTGAACTTGCCTTTGCAGGTGTCGAGCGCCGCCTTCACGTAGGCAACAGGGAACTTGTTCGTGTCCAGCCCGGCGCGGCCGAGGGCGTGGGTGGAAAGCTCATAGAAGCGATCATCGGCCATTTCACGGACGTATTCGCCGTTAAGCCATGTCAGCTTGGCCAGGTCGAACCGGGCATTGTGGCGGAGGATTTGCGGCAGATCAAAAGCCTCTACGACTTCGGGCAGGGCCATCTTCTCGCGATTGTTCTTCGGGGACCAGCCGAGCAGGCACAAATAGTTCACCAGCGCCTCGGGCGCGTAGCCTTCCTCCATGTAGGTGGTGAGCGAGGCGCCCTTGTCCCGCTTGCTCATCTTGGTGCCGTCAATGTTCAGGATGAGGGGGATGTGGGCATACTTGGGCGGCTCGACGCCGAACGCGCGGAACAGCGCGATGTGCTTGGCGGTGTTGCTGAGGTGGTCCTCGCCGCGGATGACGTGGGTGATCCGCATCTCCAGGTCATCCACGACGTTCACGAAGTGGAAGACCGGCTGGCCGTCCGAGCGCACGATGACGAAGTCGGGGTCCAACTGCTCGCGATCGGTCAATTCGCGGCGCACGTCACCGACCACGACATCGGGAATAACGATGGGCTCGCGCGGCATCTTGAACTTGATGGCGCCCTCGCTTTGATATGCCAGGCCGTGTGAGAGCAGGGCCTCGACACGGTGCTGGTAATTCTCCTGGCGCTGGCTTTGGAAGTATGGGCCGCAGTCGCCTTTGCTGGGCCCGGTGGCGTCCGCGCTGATCGGCCCTTCGTCCCAATCCAGCCCGAGCCAGCGTAGGCCGTCGAGAATGACGTTCACAGCGGCTTGCGTGTTGCGGGCGGCATCGGTGTCCTCGATGCGCAGAATGAATGTGCCGCCGGTGTGCCGGGCGTAAAGCCAGTTAAACAGCGCTGTCCGGGCTCCGCCAATATGCAGGAACCCGGTTGGACTGGGCGCAAAACGAACGCGTGCCTTCACCTGCCGAGTCTGACCTAAAAGCCACCCTGCCGCAACTCCCGGGTGCCTCACCCGCCACCCGGGGCCAGGGGGCCTGTCGTCCCCGGAGTGCTTCGGCGTTGCAGGCTTGATGCTTCGAAGGGGCTTCGGCGGGGCTACGGTGGAGTTACGGTGGAGTTACGGTGGGAATAAGGGTTTTCCAGCCCTTCTCCTAGCCCCCATGTTGTTCAGCTCCTCGCGCTGTACTTGACGGCGTGACAATATCGGGCATAATAGCTGGCAGTTAATTTGAGTGCTGGGCTATGTGCGTCTTCATTCGTCCCTGGTTCGCCGACGCGGATGCGAACCTGCTTGCTCTTGGCGCGACCGTACTCGTCGCTTTCCTGTTGTGGGAATTTGTCCGCGACCGGCGCAAGCGGCGCAAGCGGAAGAAGGAACAGGCCCAGCGGGAGCGCTCCCGTAAGGACCATTGGGGCTATGTGTAAGCAGTCGGGGCGCGAGGGTCAGGTCAGCACGGCGCACAAGGCGGAAAGCCTGGGCATAGCCACACCGGCGCGCCCAGCCTGGCGCAGCGGTTCGAGAAACAAGCTCTCCAACTCCAGCGGTTTGCCGCGCTCAAAATCAAGCAGCGTGGAAGCCTTGTAGGCGCCCATCTTCCGCGTGCGCGCGATTTGCTCGTCTGCGAACGCGTCCGGGACGCGGAACCCGAGAGCGCGCGCCGCTGAGATGACCTCCAGCATTAATTCGAGCACGAGCCGCGCCCAGCCTGCGTCGGCCAAAAGCTCGTCTGTGGTCAGGCAAGGAAAAAGGGACGCAGGCCGAGAGGCGGAGAACGAAGAAGATGGGCGCCCGGGACCCGTAGTTTCGGACTTGCGAACGTTCATCATAGTTGCTGACGTGAGCGGGCGCGGGTGGGTCGTGAGCTGTGAGGGCCCGCGCGCGGCTCCGAGGCTCAATGGCTCGTGGGGACCTGGAAAGCACAGCCTTTCGAGAACTTCGGGTCCGGCGGCGCCAGCCACGCCAAGGCCGTTGAAGGGGATGTTCCAAACCAGTTTCTCCCAGTGGGCCTGGGCCAGGTTTTCGGTGACTGTGCAGGGCACACCCGCCTCGCAGAACCGGGCGGCGAGTTCGTGGGTGCGGGACGTGGGCGGACGCTGGAACTCGCCCAGCACAACCTGCCCGTAGCCGAGATGCTGGATGACGCCCGGCGCGACGCGGTTCAAGCAGACGAAGCAAAGCCCACCCATGATCTGCTCGCTCGGGAAGAGGCTGGCGAGCTGCTCCTCGTTCCCAAGACCGTTCTGCAGGGTCAGCACCGCGGTCGCCGGGTTCACCAGCGGCGGCAGCAGTCGAAAGAACTGATCGTTGGCGGTGGTCTTCAGCCCAATGAGGACCAAGTCGGCGGGGCCGATTTCCTCGGGGCGTTGGGCGCACTGCGGCCGGACCTCAAAATCGCCCTCCGGGCTTTGGATGCGGACGCCCCGTCGCCGGACGGACTCGTAGTCCGAGCGCAGGAGGAAATGGACCTCGTGCCCGGCGCGAGCAAGCCGGGCGCCGTAAAAGCTGCCCACCGCCCCGCAGCCGACGACGGCAATCTTCACAAAGAAACGGAGTCTTGGAGTACTGGAGTATTGGGGTGATGGAATGCCCGGGATACTAAAGGGCCGTTGTCCCGATACTCCAGCACCCCGACGCTCCGCTGCCCCATCAATGAAAAAGGCACTCTGAGCGTGTCAGAGTGCCTGTGAGGAAAGGACTGGGTTACTTGGCGCCGAGGATAGCGTCCTTGGCAGCCTTGGCGACCCGGAACTTCACGACGCGCTTGGCAGGGATTTGAATCTGTTCCCCTGTCGCCGGATTGCGGCCAATGCGAGCGGCGCGGTTCACCAGCACGAGCTTGCCGAGGCCCGGCAGCGTGAAGGTGTTCTTAGCCTGCTTGTAGGCCAGGTCGCAGATAGACTGCAGAACCTCGACGGCCTGCTTCTTGGTGATCCCGTTCTTCTCAGCGATTGCGGCGGCGATTTGTGATTTCGAGAGTGCTTTAGCCATAGTGTGTCTAGTGTATCTGTCGTTGTTTGGTTTACTTAAAGTCGTTCGACTTGTGCGCAATTAAAGCGCAACAGCCCACGGGCGCAAGCAGAAAATGCTAAAATTCTTAAGAATAATGGGGGTCTGGTTCCCGGGGGTCCGCAGGCTTGACTTCAATGCTGGTTGCCCCAAGATGCCCGCGTGGCCCTTTTCACGATTCAAAACGAGTTTCGGTACGAGATCGTGCGCAAGATATTCGAAGGCGGCATGGGGGTCGTGTACGAAGCGGAGCAGCACGGGGCGCGCGAATTCGTCAAGCGTGTCGCGATCAAGGTAGTCCGTCAGAACTATGCGGACCAGAAGCAGTTCATCGAGAACTTCATCGGCGAGGCCAAGCTGGTGGCGGATTTGATCCACACGAACATCGTCCAGACGTATCACCTGGGCGAAACCAATGGCGTCTATTTTATCGCCATGGAGCTGATCCGCGGGGTGAACCTGGAGCAGTTTGCGCAGCAGCTTGCTGACAAGAAGCGGGTGCTGCCCAAGGAGCTGGCGGTGTTCATCGTCAGCCGGGTGGCGCGCGGGCTGGCCTACGCGCACGCCAAGAAGGACAAGGACGGCAAACCGCTGGGGATCGTACACCGCGACGTGAGCTTTAAGAACATCATGATCGCCTTTGAGGGCGACGTGAAGCTGACGGACTTCGGCATTGCCAAGGCGCGCGGCTTTCTCGTGGATAACGAAGGGGAGGTGGTGGCGGGGAAGGCCGATTACATGAGTCCCGAGCAGGCAAATTTCCAGATCACCGACAAGCGCTCCGACCTGTTCTCCGCCGGGGTCGTGCTGGCGCACCTGCTGCTGGGCAGGAACATCTTCAAGGGGGCCAATTCCGAGGAATCGCGGCAGCATATGATGAACCTGCCAATCCCTGATTTCCGCAGCCTCGATTCGCGGGTGGATGACCGGCTCAACGAAATCCTGCACCGGACCCTGGCCCGCGACCTGGACCAGCGCTATGCGGCTGGAGACGAGCTGCTCTACGATCTGGAGCATTACATCTACCACTCCGGCTATGGCCCGACGAACGAAACTCTCGGGAAGTACATCCGGGAGCTGTTTGGCCAGTTCATACCACCCCCATTTGCGGAGGCGTCCCGCAGCAGCACACGGATGATCACCCGGCCGACGGGCCGCGCGGGCTCGAGCTGAACCCACATGCGCTCCGCCCCGGATGACATCGTGAAGGTGGGCTTGATCCAGGCTGCTTGCTCGGCCGAGCCGCAACGGAATTTGGAACGAACGCTTGCCGCGGTCGAGAGCGCCGCCGATCAAGGAGCGCAGATCATCTGCACCCAGGAACTTTTCCGCTCGCAATACTTTTGCCAGAGCGAAGACCCCCGCTATTTCCAGCTCGCTGAGCCGATTCCCGGGCCGAGCACGGAGGCCTTTCAAAAGCTCGCGCGAAAGAAGCAGGTTGTGCTGATTGCTTCGCTCTTCGAGAAACGCGCAGCGGGCCTCTACCACAACACCGCGGCGGTCATTGATGCCGACGGTTCGCTGCTGGGCATTTATCGCAAGATGCACATCCCGGACGATCCTCTTTACTACGAGAAGTTTTACTTTACCCCGGGCGACCTCGGCTTCCGCGCCTGGCAGACGCGTTATGCGAAGATCGGAGTGCTCATTTGCTGGGACCAATGGTATCCCGAGGCGGCGCGCCTGACGGCGCTGCAAGGGGCGGAGGTGCTTTTCTATCCAACCGCCATCGGCTGGCATCCCGCCGAAAAGGCAGCGCACGGCGAGCAGCAGCTTTCCGCCTGGGAAACAGTGCAGCGAGGCCATGCCATCGCCAACGGCTGCTATGTGGCCGTGCCGAACCGCGTCGGGCACGAGAAGCTTGCTGGCGAGGGCCTTGAGTTTTGGGGACAGAGCTTCGTGGCGGGCACCTCGGGAGAAATCCTGGCCAAGGCTGGCGCAACCAAGGATGAAACGCTCATCGTGCCGCTCGACCTGGGGAAGGTGGACGTGACCCGCACCCACTGGCCGTTCCTGCGGGACCGGCGCATAGACGCCTACGAGGGGTTAACGAGGCGGCTGATTGATTGAAGACCATCTGGATCACGGGCGCGGGCGGCCTGATCGGCAATTATCTGGTCCAAAGCGCGCCGGTCCACCCGGGAGGAATGGCCGTCGGCTTGACCCGTGCAGCCCTCGACCTCATGGATTCTCCCGCTGTCCGCGCGGAGTTTCGCCGCCAGCAGCCCCAACTCGTCATCCATTGCGCCGCACTCAGCCAAAGCACAGCCTGCCAGGCTGACCCCGCACTCGCCCGAAAGCTTAACGTGGAGGTGACTGCGCTGCTGGCGGAGTTGGCGGCAGAGATTCCCTTCATCTGCCTTTCCACCGATCTGGTTTTTGACGGCCAGACCGGCAATTACGACGAATCGGCGCAAGTGAATCCGCTGAGCATTTACGCGGAAACGAAGGCCGCCGCGGAGCAGATCGTGCTGGCTAATCCCAGGCATACCGTGCTTCGCCTCTCCCTGAATGGCGGAACTGCACCCAGCGGCAACCGTGGGTTCAACGAGCAGATGCGCCGCGCCTGGCAAGCCGGGGAAAGCCTCAAACTGTTTACGGACGAGTTCCGAAGCCCGATGTCCGCGGCCGTCACCGCCCGGGCCATCTGGGAATTTGTGGCCCAAAGCAAGCCGGGCCTCTACCACCTTGCCGGCGCTGAACGGCTATCCCGGTGGGAAATAGGCCTGCTCCTTGCGAAGCGCTGGCCGCATTTGCAGCCCAGGATCGAGGCGTCCTCTCTGAGCCAGTACGCCGGCGCGCCGCGGGCGCCTGACACCTCCCTGAACTGCGCGAAAGTCCAGAAGCTCCTATCGTTCCGTCTGCCCGGATTAAGTGAGTGGCTTGCCGCGCATCTGGACGAGGCCTTCTGAAAGTCTTGCCTAAAGAGGACTCGGGGGGCCGGCTGGCAAAGCGGAGGGACGCCCTGAGCCTTGGCGGGCCACGCTCAAATTGCGCCCGGCCTGAATTCCTCCGTCAGAGCAGGGGCTTCAAAGCCGACGATGCACGCGGTGTCAGCGACGGCTAAGAGCCTGCGGGCAACCGCAAAACTTACACTGCCGGGCTGGTTGGGGCGGGAGCCCCGGTATTGGGCGCAGCGGGCGGAGATGCCGGGCCGGCGGCGTGGGATGCATGCTTCGTCAGCGTGGGCGGCTGCTTTTTCGGAGCTGGTCTTGCCGACGCCGCCTTCCGCGGAGCGGCGGCGGACACCTGGGGCGGCTTCTTCATTTTCGCGGCCTTGGCCTTCGCCGCTTTCTTCAGCGCTTTGACCAGCCGCTTTTGAGCCTTCGCCAGAAGACGGCATTGTTGGCCTGCGCGTTCTTCGGCTTCGAGGACCAGCTTCTTGGCTTGTTTCGCAGACTTTCGGGCGCGCTTGTGCTCAAGCCGGGCATGCTCGGCTTTAGCCTTGGCGGTTTTGGCCTTTCGCTGAAGATCGGCATGATCGTGTTCCGCGACTCGCAAGTCTTCCTGCGCCTTGGCTAATGCCTTCTTGAGTTCATCCAGTTTCATATCGCGATCCTCTTACTGTTACCAGTTATCCGCGTCACATAGCTCAAACGAAACAGCACCGGCAGGTACATGCGAATACTCTATGGTGCTCACGGCCTTTCCGCAACCTGAAAATGTGCGATGCTTTGCCCAACGAGGCTGGGCTGGCACCAGTCCGCGCGGGCGCCAGTAGCCCGCCTAAGGGGCGACGGAGTCCTGTGGCAAAACGAAGTAAAACGCCGCGCCACGCCCAGGTTCGCTGGTCGCCCAGACTCGGCCCCCGTGGCTTTGGACGAGGTGCTTAACGATGGCGAGCCCGAGCCCCGTCCCGCCCTGCTCGCGCGAGCGAGCCTTGTCAACGCGATAAAAGCGCTCGAAAACACGTTCGAGGGCTTCCGGCGGTATCCCCGGGCCATCATCCTGGACGAAGACTTCCACTTGGCTCCGCTCAGTGGCGCGCCCCCCAACGGTGACGGTGCCCTGGGCGCGCCCGTATTTGATGGCGTTATCCACAAGGTTGCCCAGGACCTGCTCCAGACGGTTGCTGTCTGCGCGGACGGCAAGGTCCGGGGCGCGGTTGAGCAGCGTTGTGCTTTTAGCAGCCGCCCGGGCCTTGAAATCCTCCAGAACCTTGGCCACGACCGGCGCGAGGGGCACATGCTGGAGGTTGAGTTTAACGCGCCCGGACTCGAATTCTGAGATGGTCAGCAGGTCTTCGATGAGGAGCCTGAGCCGCTCGGCGTTGCGGTCTATGGTCTGGAGGAATCGGGTGGCGACCTCAGGGTTGTCCCTGGCGCCATCCAGGAGCGTTTCGGTGTAGCCTTTGATGAGCGAGAGCGGCGTGCGCAGTTCATGGCTGACATTGGCGACGAACTCCTGCCGGGCGCTTTCGAGCTGTTTGACCCGGGTGAGATCATGGAAAACCAGAACCGTGCCGTGGCGCTCCCCGTGGCTCGCGAAGATAGCGGCGGCGTTGATTTGGAGCCAGCGCTCTGTCAGGCCGGGCAGCTTGAGTTCATATCCCAGCACCTGCTTATGGGTGTCGAGCGAGGTAACCAGCGCAGACAATTCGTGCAGGCGAAGGGTTTCAAGTATTGTCCTGCCGCGCGGGTCAACGGTGAGGCCAAAAAGATTAAGGAAGGCACGGTTGGCGAGCTGGATACGGCCGCTCTCGTCCAGGAGCAGCAGCCCCTCGACCATGCTGTCGAAGATAACCTCCTGCTGGGTTTGCAGCGTGAGGGCTACATGCTCTTGTGCGTCGGTCATGACTTTGTGCCGCGTGGTGTTCGGGAGCAGGTTTGGAATTCACGCTCCAGCGTGTTTTCAGGGGCGGACAGCCCGAAAGCTGGACTCCGAAGGGGAATGCCCAAGCACGCTCTCAAGAGGCTGAGTCAAGAAAACGGTAGCCGACACCGCGGACCGTATCGAGATGTTTTGCGGCAGGCCCCAGTTTCTCGCGCAGGCGGCGCATGTGGGTATCTACCGTGCGGGTGTCAACCAGGCTGTTGTATTCCCAGACATCGCGCAGCAGTTGTTCCCGGGACTGCACGCGCCCGCAGCGCTGCGCCAGTAACGCCAGGAGCTTGAATTCGGTGTGTGTCAGCTCAACCGATTTGGTGCGCCATTTAACCAGGTGTCGCGGCGTGTCAATGAGCAGGTCCCCGAACTTGAATACATCGGGTTCTGCCCCGGCAACCTGGCCGCGCCGCAAGAGCTTGTTCACGCGCAGAACCAGCTCTCGCGGGCTGAAAGGTTTGGTGACGTAATCGTCCGCGCCGATTTCCAAACCCACAATGCGGTCAACCTCCGCCGCTTTGGCCGTCAGCATGATAATGGGAATGCGCGCGGTGGCGGGGTCGCGCCGCAGAATCTTGCAGACCTCCAGGCCGTCTATCTCGGGCAGCATCAGGTCGAGCACGATCAGGCTGGGCAAAACCGAGCGCGCCTTCTTGAGGGCTTGGGCGCCATCGGTAGCGGTTAGAACCTCGAAGCCCGCCTTCTTGAGGTTGAACTCAAGCAGTTCGACGGCCTCCGGCTCGTCATCCACGACAAGGATTCTCGATCTCACGCCCTAATGGGGTATCATGACGGCACGGGCTAGACAATGGCGAGTATGTCACAAACAGGTTACAGCCGTGTGACGCCAGCCCCGGCGGGGTCGGCACCCGCATGCACCCCGGTATGCCGGATGTCGCGCGCTTCGCAAAGGTAAACCACTTCCTGCGCCACGTTTTTGGCGTGATCGGCGATACGCTCAAGACTTTTGGAAATGACCATCAGGCTCAGGCAACGTGTGACCGACTCGGGGTCCCGGATCATTTGGTCGGCCAATTGCTGGTGGTTCTGCTTGTTTAGCAGGTCAATTTCCTTGTCCTGCGGGATCAGGGCGCGCGCCGCAGCAGGGTCTTGATTGACGAAGGCATCCAGGGCGCCCTTAAGCATCTGCGCGGCGAGTTTGGCCATCTGCGGCATGTTGAGCCCCAACTTTAGAGGCGCATCCTGGCAAAGCTCCTGCACGCGCCGGGCGATCGTGGTGGTTTCATCGCCTACACGTTCGAGGTTTTGGGAGACTTTCATGGCGACCGTGATGAGGCGTAGCTCGCGGGAGGACGGTGTCCGGGCCAGCAGCTTGATGGCGAGCTCATCCACCTCCACCTCGAAGCGGTCAATAACATTGTCCTCGGCCTGCACCCGTTGCGCTAGATCAAAGTCGCGCTTGCCCAGCGCCTCGATGACCTTATGCACAGAGGACTCGGCATGGCTGGCCATGGTAAGGAGCATTTCCTTTAAGCCGCCCAATGCCTGATCGAATTCTTGCATCAACCAAGCCTTAGCCAAAACGCCGGGCAACGCAACCTCGAGTTTCATGTTCACGTCAGACTGAAGCGCAGGTTAGCCAAGGGAATTCCCCGAGGGCTCTGAAGCCCTCGGGGAATTTGCGTTCTCCGGTCCGAATCGGCACCCGGCGGGCAAGCACTCATGAGCCAGCCGGCACCGCAGAGGAAGCAAACCGCTTCCAGTTGCCCTTCCCATGACTTTGGCGCATGAGAATGAGAAAGCGCCCTGGGTCCATACACTTATGCGCGACGGCCATGCTGAAGCGGCGGGCGCGGCCCGCGCTCTCGGCCTGTAAGGCAGTTTCACCGCCAGCCAAGTGATTAAACCTGTTTTCGGCTCTTGAGGGCAGAAACGCATTCACATTGCCAATTAAACCCGGTCACGTTACAGGCTCGTGGCATGCAGGTTACATTTCGGTAACATGGGCCGCCTGATACTTAAGGTGATCGTAAATCACACTCGGGAAGGCTTACGCTCCTCCTATCCTCATCGGGCCGAGTACATTAACAGGCGGGGCAAGCTTTCGCCTGCCCCGCCCTGCGTGTTAACCGGTTGCCGGCTCAGCCCCTTACGGCTGGCGGACGGTGTAGTAAGTCTGCGTGTTCGTCGCCGCGTTCGGGTCTGTGACCTGGTAGTGTCCGGCCGGACTTTCGATCGGATGACCCAGGATCTGCCACTGATTTAGCGGCAGCGCTACATCGGTGGAGCCGAGGACCGTGAAGCTCAAACCGGGCGTGCTGGTGAAAGTGAAGTTAAACTCGCCTCCGCTCAGTGAGGCACCACCGAGAGTCGGTGGGGTAACGCCGGCAATGGTCTGAATGACTGCCGCAGCGCTGTAACCCGTGGCAGTGACTACGATAGTTTTTGCTCCCGAACCTTGCAACAGCACGGATTGGGTCGGGTTGAATACAATCTTGCCTGGTTGAGTTGTATCGTAGGCCGCCGGCGGAAGGGCGGAACCGTTCACAGTGATGCCCGTGATGGCACCATGCCAGGCTGGATCGGCCGGTGTGTTTGTCACGGTGAACGGGCTGCTGACGCTGGCTCCATTTTGAGCCGTCAAAATGGGCGGCGGAATAAGCTCCGCGGCATTGGCCGTCCCTTGCGGCACAAAGGTGAGGCCTTTCAGGGAAGTAGAACCGGTGGCGGTGTAGAGCACATTGCTGGAAGTGATGCTGATGTTTTGGTTCCAACCAGCCGCGTCCGTGACCCGGACGATGCTGTTGCTCTGCGTACCGCCGCTACCCGTCGTGTAGAACAGATTGACACCGCCGTTGCCGTTGGTGGTCGCGAACAGGCCGTCAATACCGGTTCTGTTGGTGAACCCACCGTTTGCAGTCCAATTACCGCCAACCAATGAGAACTTATTGATAATGCCCTGCGTCCCGCTGACCTGATCGGCGATATAGAGTATGTCGTAAGAGGCGCCGCTGTTGGTGGAAATCATGTAAAAATCTGACGCGTATTGATCCGTGGTTAAATTATTGGCAAATGTCACGTCGTATAAGCCCGTGCTAGGATCGTAGCCAAGTTCATAAACCACTGGTATGCTCTGCCCGGCGACGGCTTTTTGCGTTTCGACCCAGGGAGCTCCGCCGAAGGTTTTAACAACCACGTTGTTGAAATTGTTCAAGTTGGGATTGTCAATGTTCCCGCTGGAAGACTCGCCTTGATATAATCCCCCTTTATCATCCGCGATCCAGGTCGAATCATCATCCAGGACGCAAGCCGCGCGCGCCTGGCTTCCACCCAGGGAGACCGAGGTGTAGGTACCCAATATCGTTAAGAGATTGGAGTAGTTCAGTCCCGCCGCCGCCCGGTTCAGGTTGAGGGTTTCATCTGGCGTAGCCGCGCTGCCATCGGCAAACGCCGCAAAACACGCCAAAGTCCCGTCATCACTGAGCGCCAGCCGGCCAGTGCTGCCGGAGGAGGATTGGCGCAGCGCATTCGTTCCCGTCGCGCTGATAGGCACGATGTTCACGGGCGCGGTTTGGCGAACGGTGGAAGGATTGACTTCGATGATGCTGAAGGTCGTATTGTTGGCCAACGTATCAATCTGCAAGACGGCCAAATTGCCCGGCGTGAACGAAACCGGGGGCGCTCCGATGGTGAAAGTGGCTGAATTGGTGTGGAAGGGCGCACCGTAGCCAACCACTGTGAAAGTAAGGAAAGCGCCGAAGACGGGCGATGAGCCGTTCACGGTGGCTGTCAGGTTCGTGAAGGCGATCAGGCCGCTTACTGACGCCTGTTGGGCGTCGCCACCTAAAGTCCAGCCACCGGCACCGCCGACGGCTGCAGTGATCGTGACATTGGCGTAGGGATTCGTGGTGCCGTTGCCGTACTGGTCTGAAATGAGAAAAGCGGGGTTGGCAGTCAAGGTGCCGCCGCTGGCTGAGGGGCCGGCCGCCTGGGCGGTGAAGGCCAGTTTCGTGGCCACCCCAGAGGCAAGCGGCTGGGACACCCGGGCCGTGCCAAAACCTTGTGCGACGATGGTAATATTCAGAAGACCGCTGGTCTGAAGCAGAACAGATTTAGCCGGATTAAACACAATTTCGCCTGCGTAATTCGTGTTGTAAGCCGTATTCGTCAAAACCACGCCGTTGACATAGATGGTTGTGATATGCGCGCGCCACGTCGGATTATCCGTGAAAGTGTTAGTGAACAGGTTGTCCACTGAAGCATTGGGATCAAATACAACTGTCGGCGGAGGAGTTCCGGAAGTGCCCCCCACGATAACGTTGTCATAGCGCCAGTTGCCTGAGAGATTGTTATATGTTTGGCCAAGATAGTTAACACAATCGGCGTTGCCACTGGCGGCATTGACAATGCGGATTCCGAACAGAGGATTGTCTTCAGCGGCCGAAACGCCAGTCAAATCCACCACAATGTTGTCGTAAAATCCTTGCCCGGTGGTCTGAAAGAAGTAATTACCAATCACCACGTTTGGATCGGCGGCGTTGTTTATGATGGTCGCCGGTTTGGCTCCGTAAAAGATGCTGTTGGCAACGTTCGTGGTAACCCAGCCGTCCGTGGTGTAGAGCACGCACATCTTTGCCTCGGCCTGGGTGGTGAAATAAAGATTGAAGGCACAAAGAACATTGGAATAACCCGCTGTGCTGACATCAAACTCGGCGCCTTGCGTGCCGATGGGGGCTGCCGTGTTCCAGCCGCTATTCGGAGCGCCGGCGCCGCTGGCGCCACCACGAACACGCCAGCCATACGAATCGTTTCCTGTAGCGGGGTAGGGAGATCCAGTTGCGGTCACATCAGCATAGGCGTAACTCAGGCTGGGCCCACTGGAAAAAGTATATGTGTTACTCATGCCCAAAACCATCGCCACACCCGAACCTGTAGTCGGTGCCGGACTATTATAGGGTGCCGCTTTAGTGCCGATGAGATCGAAACTCCAATCGGCAATGACATCAATCGTCTGGCCCTGGATCACTACATTGTCCAGAGTCCAACTTCCGGAGGTGTTGTTGTAAACGGCCCCGGTCGTATTCACACAATCCGTTCCCGTGGAAGCATTGACTATACGGATGGCGAAGCTGGCGTCGTTGTCCACGCCGGAGAGGCCGCTTAAATCAACCGTGACTTGGTTGTTCCAGCCGCTGACCAATTGGATGTAAGTGCCGTTTACCGTGCTGGCACTGCTGGTGTTGGTGGCAATGACACCGGAAGCCGCCGAGGCGATGTTGGCGTTGAACCAAGTACTGCCGTCGGTAGAATATTGCACTTGCAAATTGGCCTCCGCGTCGGCGGTGGCATTAACATCGAATGAGACCTTGATCTTGTAATAACCAACCGTGCTGCCCGTGAACTGGGCGCCTTGCGTGCCGATGGGAGCGTTCGTTGACCAGCCGTTGCCGCGACTCCCATTGATGGTGCTAAAGCCGCGAATGCGCCAGCTATTGGCACCACCGGAAGAACTGCCCGCCAGCGATTGGATATCCGGATTGCTGATGCTGTTGGTGTTGTTGTAGCTATTGCTCATGCCCAGGGCGGTGGCTGTGCCCAGGCCAGTCGAGGGCTGGGGACTGCTGTTGAGTCCTATGGCAAGATTGTCAAAGGTCCAGGCAGTGAGGGGAGTGGCGGCCTTGACCCCTGGAAGGGAGGCCAACAGGCTCGTGGCAATCCAGGCGATCATTCTTCTCTTATTCATTTTCATATTAATCTCTCGGTCTTAATTGGGTTTGTCGCTATTCAACGCCGTTACTGACGGCCCGGTAATTTGGTATTCAAAGGTGACAGACAAGCGACGGTAATGTCACAATTACGTTACGTTGATTGCTCGCCGGCCCCGGGCAAGAGAGCGGCCAAAAAGTTGAATCCCCTCATCGTAACCATATTGTCACCTAAGTGTAACATCGCACCGGCTGGTTTTGTGATTATCTGTGGGGCGTATATGGTTCGAACTAAACAAGGCCCAACGCAGAAAACAAGTGATTGTCGGATGAAATTAAACTCAGAGAAAGCCGCCGGATTCACCTTGATTGAGTTGCTGGTGGTGATCGCGATCATCGCCATTCTGGCGGCCCTGCTGTTGCCCGCGTTGAACCGGGCCAAGTCGAAAGCCCTGCAGGCCGTGTGTCTGAGCAACCTGAAGCAGTGGGGGTTGGCAGACAACATGTATCTGGACGACAACAGTCAGACGTTTCCGTTCCCAAGATATCAGGACTATGCCGGGACCGCGGATCAGGATAACCCGGCATGGCTATCCATTCCGACCTACCATAATCAACATGAAGGCGACGATGTTTGGTTCAATGCCCTGCCTGCTTACGTCGCCAATAAGCCCATGTATGTCTGGGCATACAATCCAACCCTTTTTTATGGTTCCAAGTCCATATTCACCTGCCCGACCGCTTATTCCCTAGGCATTGCCCCCGAGGACGCGGTCGCGGCTACAGATAAGTATGACATGATTCCAGGCGTCCGTCCGTTGTTCCAGTATGCGATGAACTCGAAGTCGCTCGCCAACGAGAATATCAGCTTGGGTGGACCAACAATCCTCCGAGTGAACATGGTGGCCCATCCCTCGGCCTTTGTGCTTTTTTCCGACGTTCGCAACCGTTCCGCCGAAACACCGTTTTATCCCATGGGTGATGCCAATCAGTTTATCCTTGCTACTCCGCATTGCTACACCACACGCTTTTCCTCACGGCATGGTCAGGGCGGCCTCATCACCTTCAGCGACGGCCATGCGGCTCACTACAAATACAGCTACATCGTGTCTGACGGCACCGCCATTGCTCCTGCGGGCCCGACGACGGGCGGATCGGTCGCCCCCGGTCACGACCCCGGTCGTCCCGACGTCAACTGGGATTGCGCCGGGTATCCAGTCATTAATTAGTTGATGTTGCTTTTTCCCATCGCACCCTTCTTCCCACTCCCAGGACGAGATTCAACCAGCTTGGCGCTCCAGGCATCTGGTCATCCATGTGCTATCATTAAGTGATTTTGCACTCGCCCATTCTAGCAACCCGCCCGGCTTCCCTTCGGCCTCTCCCCGGGGCATCATTTCGGTCTGTTACGTTCCCGTGAACTTCGGTTCACCCGCTGTTCACCTCCTGAATATCCTCTTTTAAGCCCAGTTTCCTATGCTTTTGAACAGACTAACCCCGGAAGCCATGTCAATAACTCGGAAGTTGTTCACCGTCCTGGCGCTGATTCTTCTGCCGGGCAGGGCGCTTGCGGACGGCAAAGCCACCCACGTCGTGGTTGTGGTCTGGGACGGCATGCGCCCGGATTTCGTGACCCGGGAGAATACTCCGAACCTCATGCATTTGGCCGCGCAAGGGGTTGAGTTCACGAAGCACCATCCGGTGTATATCAGCACGACCGAAGTCAATGGGACCGCACTGGCCACGGGCATGTATCCCGGAGAGAGCGGGATCGTGGGCAACAAGGAATTCCGTCCGGGAATTGACCCATCGAACAAGGTGCTGGTGGAAGAGCTGGAGGTGGTGCGCAACGGCGACAAGCTGACGGGCGGCCACCACCTGGAGCTTCCGACTGTGGCCGAGACCCTGCACGACCATGGAATGAGAACAATAATCGCCGGGGCCAAGGGGGTGGTGCTGCTGGAGGATCGCGCCGCCCGTCCAGGCAATGCGCTCGGCATCAATCTGTTCGCCGGCGAAGTGCTGCCCAACGAACACGCCAGGCTACTCACAGGGGTGCTGGGGCAGTTCCCCGCGCAAGGATCGGACGGCCTGGCACGCGACCTTTGGACTACGCGCGCTTTGGTTGGCCCGTTATGGGACGATGGCGTGCCCCCCTTCTCCTTGTTGTGGTTGAGCGAGCCGGACCGATCGCAACACGAGACCGGCCCCGGCTCGGCGGCTTCGATCGCCGCCATCAGGCACTCGGATGAGGCCCTGGGCCGGGTGCTGGCTTGCCTTGATGAGAAGAGTCTTCGCACGAAGACCGACGTGATCGTGGTTTCCGACCACGGCTTCTCAACCATTGGTCAAAACGCGGAAGTGGCCGAGGCGCTAAATGCCAATGGCTTTCACGCGTATCGCACCGTGCCGGCGAGCGGCGCGCGGGAATCCGACATCATGGTCGTGGGTAACGGAGGATCGGTGTTCCTTTACGTGAATGGCCATCAGTCCAGCCGAGTGGGGCGAATCGTTCAATTCCTGCAATCGCAGCCTTTCTGCGGGGTGGCGTTCGCGCAGCAGGAGGTGGAAGGCGCCTTCCGGCTGCATGATGTGCGGATGGACGCGTCTTCTGCGCCCGACATCGTGATCTCCCTGCGTTGGAAACCCGACAGGAGCACAAACGGCGCGCCTGGGTTGATCTACTCCGATTACGGCAAATACCGCCCGGGCCAGGGAATGCATGGCAGCCTAAGTCCCTTCGACATGCACAACGTCTGCATCGCAGCGGGCCCCGACTTCCGCAAGGGCTTCCAGGATGACCTGCCCACCGGCAACATTGATATCGCTCCCACGATTCTCTGGCTGCTTGGGGTCAAGCCACCGCGCCAGCCTTCCGGGCGTGTGCTGACGGAAGCCCTCATTCAATCAAGTGACGCCAAGCCGGTATGCGAGGTTCACCGCCTGGAGGCAAGCTGCCGGGGCGATGGCTTCACCTGGCATCAATATCTCAAGTATTCCCAGGTTTGCGGTGTCCTCTACTTTGACGAGGGCAACGGTAAACAGGTTTGGAGCCCGGCACTAAGGGGCAATTAGATATCTTGCCCCGTCGCATTTGGTTCTGCGAACCGCCGCTCGGCTCGCGGCACCGCCAGGCCCAGAAAGCAGCCAATTATCACTTGCTTCAACAGTCCTCACTGGTTGCGCTTGTGCGCAGTCAGTGGGGGCCAGTCCGGACGGAGAAGTCAGGCTGGAGGCGTTTGGTCTTGGCCGGAATCAAGCGGCCTTCCTGGTCGTACGACAATTGAAGCAGCCAGCCGTACTCATCGTCCGGCCATTTACCACCCGGGATCAGCTTGTCAGGATCAGCTCCCAATGCCTTCGCTAGCTTGTTGAATTCGCATAGCTGAGGGAATAGAGGATAATGCCGACGGGGATGAAAATCCAATAATCGCGTGGCATGATCCACCACCATTTGGGTGCGTGCCACCAGATGTTCTCACGGCGGAAACGCTTTAGTCCGAAGGCCGGATTCAAAAGGAACCAGAGGAAGTCTTCCAGGACCCAGAACAGGATGAAGAAGGACAGGACGCGGGCTTCCATGCGCCAGGTCAGCGGCGCCATGCGGAGGGCAAACGGAAAGTGAACGAGCGCCAGCGCGAAAAGCTGCGTGTATAGATGATAACCCGTGAGAGGCTTGGAACTGTAAAACAGCCGGGTCCAGCGGTTGTCCACTCGCCAGGTGGGCAGGCTGGCAGCCCAACCATTTGGGCCTTCAATTTGAATCTCGAGCAAAGCGAATAGCACTGCAGCGATGCCGAGCGTTACAATGAACAGAGCGTGGGGCATGGGTTACGCTTTCATGGTGCCTGAACCTTATAGCGCTGCCTTGCCCAAGACAAGAGAAGGGTGCGACCAGAAGCACCTGTGAACCGGTTTGGGCATCCCAGGCTCGCAAGAGTCTTCCCCCAAGGCACTTGCGCACGCCATCCACTTCCGCACCAGACGCGAGCCGCGCCGGGGCCTCTCCGGCTGCTCGAAATATCCCCCACTAATCCCCCAGTAATCCCCCTCTATACCCCCTGTATTCCCCCTCTATTGAAATAGAAGGGGTTTAGAGGGGGAATACAGGGGGTATAGAGGGGGATTAGGTGGGGATATGGCGCGGACATGGTGTGCGCATCGAGGGGATGGGCTGGAAACCGGGGGGTCGGGCTGGCTTGAGGAGGCGCTTGGGCTACGGGGCGAGGATGCGGGCGGAGATGGTTTGGGGCAGGTCGCGCCAGCCGTTGATTTGCTGCACGGTGCGGATAAAGACACGCTTGCCGGCGGGCAGCAGGTGGAACTTGGCAAGGTAGAGTTCGGTGATTTCGCTCAGGCCTCCTTCCAGGTCGGGAAGCAGGCCCAGGATTTCGAAGTGGTCCACATAGGAGACACCGGGGCTCTGGGCCCTGGCGGCGAGGACCACGATGAGCTGGACAAAAGTCCAGACGTCGCCCTTGTAGTGGCCAGTCGGTTCCCGCAGCAACACCTGACCGCTCGGATTGATTACTACTCCGCCGTAAGCTTTCTTCATTAACCAAACCTGCTTAGTTTGTGGCGACAAGGACAGGTATCTACGGAAAAGCAGGCGTGGTTGCACCATCCGACAGCCGATTGCGGGGCACGCTCAGGATCACGCAACACTAGCCTGGATTTCCACGGAACAGAGTTCACCTAAGGTTTCTGGGTGTTAGGCGGTCCACTATAGGTAGTCAGGCGCAAGGGCAGGCCATTCCACCAAGGGACGG
>Ga0326727_10009862_pt1 | contig 23148 bp, 23 predicted proteins | sample MB2enrmetagenome_FD_207643 | JGI IMG/M metagenome (GOLD analysis project Ga0326727, IMG submission 207643) | Lab enriched peat soil microbial communities from McLean, Ithaca, NY, United States - MB29MY | ecosystem: Environmental > Terrestrial > Soil > Wetlands > Peat | place: USA: New York... | reverse complement strand
ATAGTGGTTGACGTTCATTGGGTTCTCCTGTTTGAGGTGTCCGAGCCGGTTCGCGAAAACCGGTCTCGGCATTGTACCCTTCAGGAGAACCCTTCGTCATCTCAGCCCTTATACATTCAAACAGACGGATTTCCCTGGCGCATTTCGAAAATGCGCCGCTGCGCCATTTACGCGGCGTCCCGGATGCGTCCTGGGCCATCTCCTGGGCGTCCGCCTCATGCTCTCCTTGGGTGACTCCCCAGTCCCAGTCCGGGAAGGTGACGACAAACCCGCCTTCCGGGGCGGGCTCAAACCGTGCGGGATACTTCATGCTGGCTATTCCCCTTTCAATCCGAGATGCGGCAAACCGCCAGATCCCGGTTCCGATACGGACAGGTGGCGCCGCTCGGGCCGGGACTCTCAGTGACAATCCACGTGACGGGGTACTCCGCCGCCAGCTTCTGAAAATCCCGGAGTTGGAATTTCTCCCAGCCGCTCGCTGCCTGCGTCTGGCTTTTCCAATCCTCCGCCACTTGCGGAAAGAGCAAAGCCGCTCCGCTGTCTTTTACGCGGTCGGCGAGCTGGCTGCGTTCCGCCACGGCGCGGAAGCCATGGATATCCTCGCCGGGACGCAGCATGTAGTCCGGGTCGAGCGCAAAAACGGCGTCCTTCGGGGTGTGGTCGCGGATCCACAGAAAGGCGGAAGGCCAGGCGTCGCCGGAGCGGACGCCCGGCAGCTCCACGTGCGGGCTGGCCGGAAATGCGCTCCACTGAAGGAACCACATGCCAACCGCCAGCGGGATGAAAAGGCCGAGCCAGCGCCAGACGCTCCTGCGCAACGCGTACTGCTGTATGAGGCCGCCCATGAGGACAAAGAAGACGATGTACACCAGAAGGAACGCTCTCATCGGTTGCAGGCGGGTGTAGTTCTCCAGGTACGCGGGGATTCCCACCACCACGCCGGCTATGGTGAACAGCAGGCCGAAGGGGACCAGCGAGCGGGCCACCCTCCGGAGAGCGGGCTTCGCGCTCTTGCCCGTCAAAGAGGAGAACCACCACAGCAAGCCGAGGGGGGCGAAGACTCCAACCCACTCATACCACTGCCATCGAAATACGAACAGATAGGAACGCGAGAACAAGGCCTCGCGGGCCGGTCCGTGCGCGGGTTCGAATGGGACCAGGAAAGGAATGCCAGCCAGGCTGGATGCGAGGGCTTTATCCGTGGGGCCGGCCAAGCGGCGCGCCGCCGCGAAGCAGCCAAGAAACACAGCGGGATAGACGCTCATCAGAGGGTGCATCAACGCCGTGAAGAGCAGCCATGCCAGCGCCTCCTTCCACCGGTTTGAGACACAGCAGGCGACAGCAAACAGGGTGGCCGGGGTGGAAAGCGAACGCGCCGTGAGATACGGGTCCATGATCACCAGCGCCGTGCCAGCCACCGGCACGCTGAGCAGCGCCGCCAGCAGCGCGACGCCGCCCCATCGCGCAGCCTCGTCCCGGAAGCACGCGCCGGCGAGGCGCCATGCCGCCAGAAGCAGCAAGAAGATGCTGGCTGCATGCCACGCGAAGATGGTGAAATCAGTCGGAAGGCGCGTCAGCCGCGCGGAATCGCCCACCAGGTCGGCGAAGAACGAAAGGTGGGAGTACGACACGAAGAACTCGGAGCCGAAAGGATACAGACCCGGGTCGGCCACTTTCTTGATGGCCGGCACGTAAATGGCGGCGTCATCCGCGCCGAGGTGATAGCCGTGGACGAGCACGGCCAGCGCCGCAAGCGAAAGGAGCCGGAGAATCGGGGTCCTGGGCGCGGTGGTCATGGGCGCGGTGTAGGGGCCGGGCATGCCCGCCCGCGGCGTGCCCGGCCCGCGGCGTGGAGGAACAGGTGGAACAGCCGTTGTTTCATAGCAAGCCCTAGCTAGGCGGCGAAATCGATATACCCGCGCCGCGGGTCTGTGCTCACCAGTTTCACCTTTAGCTGATCGCCCACGTCGACGCCCTGCTGGCCGCGAATGAGGAGTCCTTCCACGGGAGGGCCCAGCACGCGCACAAACACGCCTTTCGGCGTTACGCCCGTCACCACGGCGGCGAACGTTTCCCCAATGCGATGCTCGAGCGCCACCGCCGCGATGCGCTTGTTCATCGCCCGTTCTACTTTGCGCGCCGCATCCTCCCTGAGGGTGCAGGTCCGCGCTATCGCGTCCAGTTGGCCATCCGAGTAAGGCGACGGCTGCTTGGCGAGAACCGATTTGACGAGCCTCTGCGTCACCATATCGGCAAAGCGCCGGTTGGGCGCGGTGGAATGGGTGTAATCATGGGCCGCCAGGGCGAAGTGCCCCAGATTCCCGTCGCCCGCCCGCGCGAAGACGTACTCGCCCGGCCCCATCAGCTTGATCACCGCCAGCGAGAGGTCCGCATAATGAGCTTGATCGGCGGCTTTTCTCTTCTGAAGGAACGTGTTGAGCGCCCCCGAATTCGCTTCCTTGGGCAGGGTTTCGCCATAGCGCGCCGCGAGTTCCACGATGCGGGGCCAGCGCTCGGGGGTCCGCACCACGCGCCGGATGGAGGGCGCGCCGGCGTTCAGAAGCGTGCGCTCCATCACGGCGTTGGCGGCGATCATGAAGTTCTCAATCAACTCGGTCGCGCGATTCTTCCCGCGGGTATCGATGCCCTGCACGCGGCCGTCGAGAATGACCGCCTCAGCCTCGACGCGGTCGATGTCCAAGGCGCCCAACCGGTGTTGCTCACCGAGGAGGATCTGCGCCGCCTCGTCCTGCAGTCTTAACTGCGCCGCCAGATCGGCGGAAGCGCCGACCTTGGGAGGCGCGCCGGCCGTGCCCTCGAGCCACCCGCCGACGCCTTTGTACGTCAACTGCGCCTGGTTGCGCACCAGGGCCCGATAGATGCCGGTGGAGGAAATCGAGCCATCGCCGGCGACGATCATATCGACTACCATCGCCAGCCTGTCGGCGGCCTCGTTCAGGGAAGTCAGATCCGTCGACAGTTGCTCCGGCAGCATCGAAAAGGTCCGTATGCCGGTGTAGACGGTTGTGGTTTGCGCGGCGGCGTGCTGGTCGATGGGGGTACCGATGGCGACGTCGGAATCGACATCCGCGATGCCGATCCGAATGCGAATTCCCCCGTTCACGCGCTCCGCGACTTCGATCTGGTCCAAGTCGCGCGAACTGTCATTATCGATGGAGGACCACAACAGGGCGCGCAGATCGCGCACATCGCCATCCGGGGCAGGCGCCGGCCGGGCCTTGAGCGCCATCACCTGCCGATCAGTCCCCGGGGGGAAATCGGGATCGAAGCCCTCGTCGATCATCTCCTGACGGGCGGCGGCAAAGAGGTCAAATCCAGTGTCGGGCATGAAAACGATAGCCTAGCATGCGGTCTTGCGTGCCAGCAGCGGCGTGTTCGGAAACTGGCGCCGGAGGAGTGGGTTCTACATCAAGCGGGCAGCTTTCACGGCTCGATCGGATGGGCGGTCCAACACAACAAAATCAACGCGATCACCCCGTCGGGAGGGGGATTGAAGCTCCTGGGTTGCCGAAGAATCCCGCCGATATCGGGACCGCGGATTTGAGGCGAAGCAATGCCCTGCCAGGCTTCCCGGGCATGGTGCGCGTAATGGCGGACGCGGTCCGCGTACGGCAGGGTTCTCAAGCTTCGCGCGGCGGCCCGTGAATCCGCCCGGCTCGGTCGCCGCCCGTCAGCACAGCGCCGCCATCAATGCGCCGCGCGCGGTGGCATTCAGCGGGTCGGGTGACACGCGCACCTCCGAAAGACCCACCGGAAACTCGCTGGCCCTTAGCGCCGCGGTGAACTTCTCGACGAAGCCGCCGGGAATCGCGGTGCCCCCGCTGAGCACCAGCGGCACGGAGTGTTCCAGCTTGGGGAGGCGCTGCGAAGAGGCGATCTGGTCCCGCAGCGCATCCGCCAGGGTGGTGATCATGTCCATGTAATACACGGTTAGCGCGTTCTGAACCCGGTCTCCGGAAAGCCCGTTCAGGCGGAAGGACTTCTCCTTCTGCACCCGCAGCCGCGTGGCCAGTTCCCCGGTGACCAAGGCGGCCTGGTTATCTATGAAATCGCCGGCTTTGGGCACCGAGAAACTGATCACCGGCACCGAGAGCACGGCCAGACACACATTGCAAAGACCGCTGCCGCAGGAGACGCCGATGCCCGTGTAATTGGATTCGCCCAGTTCGCCGAAAACCACCGCGAGGCCCTCCTGTATGGGCTTGGCGTCATAGCCCAGATCCATCAACATCGCACGGATCGAGGCTTCGTGATAGGCAATGCCGCCGTCGCCCTCCGGGGCGGGAGCGGGCACGCTGAAGAACGCCTTCTGCCCGTCGAAAGAGGCCCTCCCCGCCAGTCTGTGAATGATCTTCCGAACCACCGCCAGGCTATGCGGCTCTTTCGGATTGAGCACCCCGTTCCGCATGGGCCGCCGCGTCTCCACATGGAAGACCTCGGCGAATTTCTGCGCATCGTCGCCCGCCACGATGATGTCCGAATCCCGCACCTCGTGAAAGACGTTCTCTTTCTGCAACAGGTTCTCGGCCAGCCTGGAATAGGGCAGGGTCAGAAAGGCGTTGAGCTGGGCTTCGTAGTAGTATCTCTTGTCGGTCACTCGCGCCACCACAATCCGGCTGGTACCGACGTCCAGACCGATCGGCTGCGTGTACTTCTGTTCCGCGTCGTGCATCGATTTTCTCCTCGATAATTTAGTCGAACGGGTACGTGGACTCCTTGTGCAAACGCTCGGCGAAGCGTCTCACCCGCCGCATCTCCCGGCGGTCCAGCGGCCGGCGCTCGTGCCCGCTCCGCAAACTGGCGGCCACCAGCAGGAGCGCGCAAACCGCGGCCGCAGCCAGCATTGCCTGCCGCCTACCGCCGAACCGCCGTGGCCCGCTCCAAGACCTGGGTCAGGCCATTGCCGCTCGGTCCGCTGGGCGGAACGCAGAACGTCGCGGCGTCGGCGATACGCTGCGATTCCTGTTGTTTCATCCGCTGCCAATTGCGCAGTTTGTCCTGCTCCCGCGCCACGCCGTCGAGATTGGACTGGATGCGGGACATGTGCTCCCGCGTCAGCCGGTCCAGATCCGCCTGGATCGCGACGTTTTCAGCCGCCTTGGCCGTTTCGAATTCCTTGAGATGCCGTTGCTGCGCCTCCTCGTAGTCGTTCAATGCGCGCTGGCGCACCACGGCGTCCTGGAGTAGGTCGTCGATCTGGGCCCCGGCCGCATCGAGCGCCATCAGAACGGCTGAGCGTTTGACCTCCGACGAGAGCCCCACGAGATGGCGGTTATCCAACATCTCGGCGACCTTGAGAATTCCATATTCGATACGTGGCGGCTTGGCTGCGGCGCTCTGGTAAAGCTGCTCGAACAAGGCAGCTTTGGCGGAACCGCCGTTTTCCTCGGCGGAAGACCGTTCCAAGGCTTCCGCCAGGTCTACCACGGCCCTGCCGCAGCCGGCATCGGCCGTGGAACCGGGCGCTTCCCGCGTATCGGTGTTCGCTTCAAATGAGAACCGGAACAGGTCCTTGAACATATGTCGCTCCTCGCTGCGCACCTCCGCCGCCGGCCCCAGGTTGGCCCTGATCGGCGTCCCAATCCGAACTAGACCTGCTGTCGGCTGGAGGTAGCACCAAAGTAGTAGGCCGGTGGGGAGATTCCTCTCAAGAGAGTTCCATTCCGCCTCACCTGCGCTCCGAGAGTTCTATCGGCGGCGGCGGGGGTTAAAATTAGACCCTAATAATTTCTCTTGAACCGCCGATCTACTCGATTAGACATGGAAAAGCACCAACCAACCGCCTCCCGGACGTGCGTGGAGTGGATGGCGGGTCATATCGACGACCCCGTCGTGCGGTTAAGGTTCCTAAAGACGATGGCGCCGCCGGCCGTCGCCGCCTGCTCCGACCGGCGCCGGCTCCTGCTCCGGCTCTCCCCGCTGGTTCTGCCGGTCTTGCTGGGCTCGCTGTTTCTGGTCGGCGCGCTGGGGCGCATCGAGCCTGCCCGCCCCTCTGTCCCACCGGCCCTCCCGCGGGTGATTCTGGAGCGCGTATCACCGGAAATCTGGTTGGTGGAGTCGGCCGGCGAATCGGAGACCTACAGCAACGGGCTGCGCATCGACAACCGGTTCTCGACGCGCAACCATCCCCGCTCCTATCTGGCGTTTCCGGCCGGTCCGGCATCCAAGATCGGCGGCGTCGGGCGGACCGAACCCGCCGGCATCGTCTTTCATACCACCGAAAGCCGTCAGGCGCCATTCGAGGCGGCGCAGAATGGCCCGCTCAAGCGAATCGGCGAATCGCTGCTCGAATACGTTCGGCGGAAGCGGGCTTATCATTTCCTGATCGACCGCTTCGGCCGCGTCTATCGCGTTGTGGCCGAGAGCGACGCCGCCAACCACGCCGGGTACTCGGTCTGGGCCGACGAAAAATGGTCTTACGTGAACCTGAACGAGAGCTTCCTGGGAGTGTCGTTCGAAACCGTAACATCTCCGGGACAACTCGACCCGGCCATCACTCCGGGCCAAGAGCGGGCCGCCGCCATGCTGACGGAGATGCTTCGCGGCCGGTACCGGATCCCGGCCGCCAACTGCGTCACCCACGCGCAGGTGTCGGTCAACCCCTCGAACATGCGGATCGGCTATCACACCGATTGGGCATCCAGCTTCCCCTTCGAGCGGCTGGGGTTGCCGGATAACTATGTCCGGCCGCTCCCGTCCCTGGCGGCATTCGGGTTCGAATACGATCCGTCCTTTCTGCATTGGGCGGGCTCCCGGCTGTACGCCGGGGTCGAACTGGCGGAAGACAGCTTGCAAGCCGGCGCCGCACGGTCCGGACGCGCGCCGAGCGCCTTCCGGCGGCTCCTCCAGAAGCAGTACCGCGAGCGGCTGGCGGAGGTACGACAGTTCTCCGGCAACGCCGCGGAGGCGTTCGAAGAGGCCGGAAAGTGACTGCGGCTTTCAGAGCCGCGCCGTCGGAGCCGCGCCTTTCAGACCCGCGACCGTGAGGACGCAAACGATCGAACTGGTCATCCCGTGACGGCCCTTACCGGCAGACAGCGTCTCTTCCGCAGTCGCATCGCCACGGCATTCGGCGTGCCCTACGAGCATGCCAGCCATGCAGATTCACGCTCCTTCCCTCGCAAGCGTGTCACGCCGGGAACGGCGCTCGACTCAGGCGTATCAACGGAGCCACACTGGAGGGTTGAGATCGTCCGCGTTCCAAGGCGCTAACCTCCTCCTTGCCGCGCTGGTTGCGTGCACAGGCTGTGGAACCCGCCGCGACCCTCTCTCCGGCTTCCCCAAGCTGGTGCTTTGGGCCTGGGAGCGGCCCGAGAGCATGCCCTTCTTGAATCCGGACGTGGCTGGAGTGGCCTTTCTGGCGCGTACGATTTCCTGGCGGAACGGAGTGGTGGATTCGCGGCCCCGGTTGCAGCCGCTTCGCGTCCCACCCCGGACGGCCCTGATGGCTGTAGTGCGTCTGGAATCGCAAGGCGGGCCGCCGCCGGACCCGGCGGCGATAGCCCGGGAAGCCGCCAGGACCGTGCTGGACGTCCGCGCCCTGCAGATCGACTTTGACGCGCGGCGCTCCGAGCGGGCCTGGTACCGCGAGTTCCTGGAGCGGCTGCGCGCCGGTCTGCCGGCCGATCTGCCGCTCGAGATCACGGCCCTCACCTCGTGGTGCCAGGGCGATCGCTGGACTTCCGGCCTCGCGGTGAGCGACGCTGTCCCCATGCTTTTCCGCATGGGACCTGGGGAAGGTTACGCCGGCGGCGATCTCAGCAACCGGTTGTGCCGGTGGAGCGTGGGCGTCTCCACCGATGAGTTGCCCCGCGCCATCCCGCGCGGGCGCAGGCTGTTTGTGTTTCATCCGCTGCCGTGGACCGAAGAAGCCTACCGCGGTGCGGTCCGTTGGGCGAGGAAATGGTGATGCGATACCTGCGATTGATTCTGATTCTGATGTGCGGCGCATGGCTGGTGAACCCTCCGGAGGGCGAAGGCTGCGGACCTTGGCTCTTCACCGCACAGTTCGGCTATATCTACAACCCGGGACCCGAATTCGCGAAAGGCAAGTTGGGAGTCGTGTCTCCGCAGTACTATCGCCGCAACCTGGTGGTAGCCTATCGCTACCTTTCCGGGGCGCCGCTGACAGCCGCGGAGATCGACGCATTCTCGCCGGATCCGTCGCGCCCGGGGGACGATTCACAGGGCATCGAGGACGCCGGCGATTCCCAGGTGGCGGCCTGGCTGCAAGAGCGCACCGCCGTGGCCGGCGCCCCGGAACTCAAGAAGATCGATACCGAGCGGCAGACGCTCGCCGACGGCAACTACAGTGCATACCGCAACTGCCTGGATGACGCCTTCGACGCTGCCAGGGAAACGCTCGCGGCGCGCATCAAGCGCTGGGGGGCCGGCAGCTCGCAGACAGTCGAATGGCTGCGCGGCCAGGACCAGGTGTTCGCCAACTGCGGCGGGGACCATTGGGAGTGGAGTCCGCCGCCGGCCCGCATCGCTCACCCCGAGTTTCACGCTCCCGCGCCGCTGCCGCCGGACGCCGACCCGCTGCTCGCCGCCGACCGCCAATACCAAACCGCGGCGGCGTTGTTCTACGGCGCCAAGTACCAGGAGGCGGCCGAGGCTTTCCGAGCCGTGGCGCGGAACACGACTTCGCCCTGGCGCGGGTCGGGGCGGTATCTTGCGGCGCGCGCGCTCATTCGCGAGGGCACAGTGGATGGCGAGAAGGACGCGCTGGCGGCGGCCGAAAAGGCCCTGCAGGAAATCCTCGCGGACCCCGCCGAGCAGCGCTGGCAGGCATCGGCCCGAGGGCTGCTGGATTACGTGCGCGGCCAGCTCCGTCCCGAAGACCGCTTGGTCGAACTGGGAGACGCGCTCGCGAAACCGCAATCCGGCGCCGCTTTCCGCCAGGCCCTCACCGACTACACCACCCTGTGGGACCGGGAGAGCAAAGCGCCGGCCGCGCGCAGCGAGCTGGCCGACTGGATTACCACGTTCCAGGCGGGCAACGCGCCCCACGCCATCGAACGCTGGCGTGCTGGCGGCAGTGACGCATGGTTGGCCGCCGCCGTGGCCGCCGTGAATCCGGCCGATCCGGCAGCCCCGGAACTGGTGGCCGCTGCGCGTAAGATCGGGGCCGCTTCGCCGGCCTACGCCACCGCCGCCTACCACGGTATCCGCATCCTGACCGCCCGCAACCAACGGGACGAAGCCCGTAAGTGGGCGGACCAGGCTTTGGCGGCGCATCTCGGGGTTCCCGCGCACAACGCATTCCTGGCGGAGCGTCTGGCCCTGGCGCGCGATTTCCCGGAGTTTCTGCGCTTCGCTCCCCGGCAGCCGGTGGCGACAACCGGTGACATGGCCGACCAGGAAATGGAAGACCAGTGGCGCAAGGTGGATACCGGCCTCACGTTTGACTGGGACGCCGCAGCCGCGTTCAACTCGAACCTTCCGCTCCGCTACTGGCTGGAGGCCGCAAGCGCGCCAGCGCTTCCGCTCCGCTTGCGGGGCGAGATCGCCCAGGCCGGATGGGTCCGCGCGGTGCTTCTCGACCGGCCGGAGCAGGCCCGGCAACTCGCTGCCCGCGCGGCCGAAATGCGCCCGGAACTGGCGGAGAGCATGCGCCGCTATATAGCGGAACAGGCGCCGGATGCGGCCCGGTTTGACGCGGCGTTCGCCATGCTGCGGAACCCGGGCCTCGCGCCGACGGTGCGCACAGGGTTCGGCCGTCTCACGAAGGTGAACCAGATAGACAACTTTCGCGACAACTGGTGGCTCTTCCAAGCCGGTATCCCGCATCCGTACTCGATCATTGTCGAAAGCGGCGACCCTCCTGCCCTGGAACCCGCCGCCGAGCGCGCCCAAGGCGAGAGCGAATCCAAAGCGTTACAGACCAACGCCCCCGTCGCCCCCGACTACCTCTGCGCGCAGACGCTCTCCTGGGCGCGCGCGCACGGCGACGATCCGCGCGTTCCCGAAGCGCTGTACCTTTGCGTGCGAGCCACGCACTTGGGCATGACCGGGCCCGCAACCAGCGCATGGTCCAAGCGCGCCTTCCAGTTGTTGCACACCCGATATCCTAAGAGCGACTGGGCCCAGAAAACGAAGTACTGGTATTGACAAACATGGGTCGAGGAAAGTCGGAAGAAGAAACAAACCGCCGGCGACGCCCCGCAAGCAAATCCAACCCGGCCCTAGCCGCCTCTTTCGCCGCTAAGTGCTTGCAGCAGAGCAGCTTCACGCGCCTCCATCCTTCGCGCGCCCACATCGGGTTAATGGGGTCTGAATAACCAAAGACATATTGAGCCACGAAGCCCGGAAACGATAACGTTAGCGACAAGAAGGCGGTGTGGCGTGAGCGACAACTACAACGAGAGAGGCTTCCACAACGGCGAGCGTGAGCGGCGGCAGAAGCAGCGCTTCCCGCTGGAACAGGACGTCCGGTACAAGATGCTCTATGGCCAGCGCATCGCGGAGACCGGGGCGGGGAGGACGGCGAACATCAGCAGCGGCGGCCTTTGGATGACCACCGAAAGCATGCTCACCACCGGAATGCCCGTCGAGCTCTCGATGAACTGGCCGGTGCTGCTCAACGATACCTGCCCCATGAAACTGATGATCTACGGTTGCGTTGTGCGCAGCAACGAACGGGGCGCGGCGGTCGCCATTGAGCGTTACGAGTTTCGCACCCAGGGATCGCGCGCTTTCCAGCAGCCCATCATGACCATGCCCGTAGAAGTGCGCCTGCCCGGCTGAGCCCGCCTTTTCGTCCTCTATCGCGCCTCCGAACAACCCCGAGGTTCGGCCTTCCCTTCCTCCTCCACAGACCCGCAGCCGGGCGGCGCAAAGCCGGCCGCCGGCGTCACAGCGCGCGAATTAGGCGCGCGGGAAGCGTCACAATGGCCCATACCAGCTCCAGCGCGCCGCCCACCGCTATCCCCACAATACGGAACGGCAGCAGCAGCAGCCACACAATGGGATACAGGACCAGGGCGGCCAACGCCAGCGGCCAGCACAACACCAGCAGGATGCACCAGAGTAAGAACTTCATAGCCCGTTTCTCTCCAAACCGCTAATACGCAAGGCGGCGGCGGGTTGTTCTAGTTTGTTACGATAAGATTTCTTCCGCCGATGCTGCGATTTGAGACCGCTGGAGAATCTCACGGCGAGTGCCTGATAGCCACGCTCACGGGCCTTCCCGCCGGAGTACCCGTCTCGGTGGCCGCCGTGGATCGTGAATTGTGGCGCCGCCAGCAGGGCTATGGGCGCGGCGGACGCATGAAAATCGAAACCGACCACGCTGAGATCGTGGCCGGGGTCCGCCATTCGCACACCATCGGCGCTCCCATCGGCATCCTGATCCGCAATCGCGACTGGAACAACTGGAATGAAGCGCTGGCCGTGGAAGACGCCGGCGTAGCGCAGGACAAGCGCAAGCCGTTGACCCGTCCCCGCCCGGGCCACGCCGATCTGGCCGGGGCCATCAAGTACAATTTCCACGACGCCCGCTATATTCTGGAGCGCGCCAGCGCCCGCGAGACGGCCGCGCGCGTGGCTGCCGGCGCCCTCGCCAAGGCTTTCCTGGCCGAGTTCGGGATCGCGGTCCTGAGCCACGTGGTAGCGGTGGGTTCGGCGCGTCTCGAAAGGCCGGCCGGATGGGACGAAATCGCCGCTCTCAGCCGGAAAGAGGAGATCCTGCTCGGCTGCGTCGACGCCCCCGCCGAAGCGCGCATGAAAGAAGTGGTGGACGAGGCCTATCGCACCGGCGATACGGCCGGCGGCGTGTTTGAGGTGGTGGCTCACGGCGTGCCTCCCGGCCTGGGGTCCCACGCCGCCTGGGATAGCCGCCTGGACGGCCGCCTGGCGCAGGCCATCGTTTCCATACAGGCGGTGAAGGGGGTCGAGATCGGTTTCGCCGCCGAAGGCGCGGCCAGCTTTGGGTCGAAGGTCCAGGACACTATCCACTACCAGCGCGAGGAGCGGCGTTTCACCCGCGGCGCCAACCGCGCCGGAGGGTTGGAGGGTGGCATCACCAACGGCCAGGACGTCGTGCTGCGGGGTTTTCTCAAACCCATTTCCACCCTCCGCCGCCCGCTCGAATCGGTGGATCTGGCCACCCGCGAGCCCGCGCTCGCGGCCTATGAGCGCTCCGATGTCTGCGCGGTCCCAGCGGCCGGAGTGGTGGGCGAAGCCATGACCGCGCTGGTTCTGGCGCAGGCTTTCCTCGAGAAGTTCGGCGGCGACTCGCTCGATGAGACGCGGCGCAATTTCCAGGGGTATAGGGAGCAGATAGAGAGTTTCTGACGATATGGTGTATCCGATTGTAAAGTTCGGCGACCCCGTCCTGGAGCACGAGGCCCAGAACATAACCGAGTTCGGCGTGCCGGAGCTCGACAAGTTCATCGAAGACATGTTCGAATCCATGTACGCGGCCAAGGGCGTGGGCTTGGCCGCGCCGCAGATCGGGTTCGCCAGGAAGATCTCGGTTATCGACGTCTCGAACGGGGAAAACCCGGAAGATAAGCTGGTGCTCATCAATCCGGTGATCCTCCGCATCGAAGGCAAACAGCAGGGCGAAGAGGGCTGCCTCAGCATTCCGGGTTTCAAGGAAATCGTGCGGCGCGCCAAGCGCGTCACCGTGCGGGCGCAGAACGCCCAGGGAGAGTTCTGGGAAAAAACCGGCGACGATCTGCTGGCCCGCGCTTTCCTGCATGAGACCGACCACCTGATGGGGCGCCTCTACATCACCCACCTCAGCGCCCTCAAGCGCGACCTGATCAAGCGTAAGATCAAGAAGCTCCAACGCGCCGGCGATTGGAGCTGAGCCGCCCCATGCGCCTGGTTTTTCTCGGCTCTCCGGCGTTCGCGGTTCCCACGCTGGAGCGGCTCGTCGAATCCGGGGCGCGGGTGCTCGAAGTGGTGACGCAGCCGGACCGGCCGCGCGGCCGCGGGCAGCAGCCTGCGGCGCCTCCCGTCAAGGAAGCGGCCCTCCGCCTGGGGCTTCCCGTCTATCAGCCCGAGCGCGTGCGGCGGCCCGAAGCCGTCGACTGGCTGCGAACGCTCGCGCCCGACGCCATGGTGGTGGTGGGCTACGGCCAAATCATCCCACAAGCGGTGATCGATATCCCGCGCTTCGGTATTATCAACGTGCATGCCTCGCTGCTGCCGAAATACCGCGGCGCGGCGCCGGTGCAGTGGGCCATCGCGAACGGGGAAACGCGCACCGGAGTCACCACCATGCGCATCGATGCGGGTCTCGATACCGGGGACGTGCTTCTGACCGCCGAAACCGGAATCGGGCTCGCGGAGACGGCCGTCGAGCTGGGCGACCGGCTGGCGGCAATGGGCGCCGATCTTCTGATTCGCACGCTCGAAGGTATTGAAGCCGGTTCCCTCATCGCCCGGAAACAGGATCCGGCCGAGGCCACCCACGCGCCCCTGTTGAAGAAGGAAGATGGGCGGATAGACTGGAACCTCCCGGCCCAAGCCATCCACAACCGCGTGCGTGGCTTCCAGCCCTGGCCCGGAGCGTACACCACGTTCCGCGGCCAAACGCTGCGCATCTCAAAATCGCGGGTCGCCGCGGCTTCGAGTCTGGCGGGTCGCGCCGCGGGGGAGCTTGCGTCGCTCACGCCCCCGGTGGTGAGTTGCGGCTCGGGGGCCCTGGAGCTGATCGAGGTGCAGTTGGAGGGCCGCCGCCGCATGTCCGCCGCGGATTTCGCCAACGGGCATCGGTTGACCGAAAACGACTTTTTAGGAGAACCACGCACTTGAACCTGCCTCTCGGATATCTCTACGCTTCCACCTACGCCGGCATCCGGCAGGCGGAAAAAGACGACCTCGCGCTGATTGTCAGCGGCCTTCCGGCCAACGCCGCCGCGGTGTTCACGCAAAACCGCGTGCAAGCCGCCCCGGTCAGGCTGTGCCGCCGTCACCTGAGCGTGTCGCGGGGCCTGGCCGGCGCCATTCTGGCGAACGCCGGCAACGCCAACTGCGCCACGCGCACGGGCGACCGGGTCGCGCTGGGCGCCTGCAAGGCCGCCGCCAGGCTGCTGCGTCTGCCGGTGTCGCAGGTGCTGCCCGCATCCACCGGAGTGATCGGCGTGGAGATGGACGCCGCGGCCATCCCCAACGCGCTGCCGCGGTTGGCCGCCGGCCTGGCGCCCGACCGCTTCGAAGACGCGGCCCGCGCCATCATGACCACCGATCTTGTTCCCAAGACGGCCTTCGCCGAAGTGAAACTGCGCCGCGGCGTGGTGCGCATCGCCGGCATGACCAAGGGCTCCGGCATGATCCACCCGCGGATGGCCACCACCCTGGGCTTCGTACTCACCGACGCCGTGGTTCCGGTCCCACGGCTGCGCGCCATGCTGAAGCGCGGAGTGGAGCGCAGCTACCACCGCCTGTCGGTGGATGGCGACACCTCGACCAACGACACGCTGGCGCTGCTGGCCAATGGCGCTTCCGGCGTCCGGCCCGCCGCCGGAGAGATGGCGGCCATCGAGGAAGCGGTAACCCGCGTTATGGAGCGGTTGGCCCAGGCCATCGCCAGAGACGGCGAGGGCGCGCGCAAATTCGTGACCATAGAGATCGCGGGCGCGCCCAGCGACGATGCCGCCGCGCGCCTGGCCCGCGCCATCGCCAATTCGCCCCTGGTGAAGACCGCCATCGCCGGATCCGACCCCAACTGGGGCCGCATCCTCTCCGCCGCCGGCAACGCCGGAGTGGTCTTCGACCCCGCCAAGACCGACATCCACATGCAGGGCACGCTGGTGTGCCGCTCCGGCCTGGCCGCCCCGTTTTCCGAGCCCGAGATGAAAGCCAAACTGGACACGCCCGAATGCCACATCCGCCTGACCCTGCGGGGAAAAGGCAAAGGCTCCGCCCGCTTTTGGACCTGCGACCTGACCGAAGGCTACATCCACATCAACGCCAGCTACAGGACGTAGGGCCATCAGAATCGTGCTGGAAACTCCATCCGGGATTTGCCAGCGTCTCCCAGCGGTGGTATATTGAAAGCGACGTGGAATGATTTAGGGCCTCTGGCCCAGCTAATTGCAACCACGAAAAAAAGTGCTAAAGGCGAGTCGGTCTGTTCGAGGATTTCGACCCTGGCGCCTTTCGGTTCCAGGGTTTTTTCGTTCTCGTCGGGCCCCCCGCCGGATGCTGGAGGAATCGATGAGCGTCTGGCCCGTGACATTGCCGGCTGGTCCTTGGCTCAGTGGCAGCGAGGGAGAGCTGGTTTCCGTTTCCATTCATGTGGATCCCCGTTTTTTGGAAGCGCTGCTCGAAGCGCTGGCCCAAGCCCCTTTCCCGGTGAACCCGCAGATCTACCACGACGCGGCGATGGTCTATTGCTACGCCGATGGACACGAAGAGGCCCGGGACACCACGCTCGTGGAATTTCCGGCCTACGCCGCGCGGATCGACGATCTGCGCGCCGCGCTGGCGGCCTATGAATTCGACCCCGCCAGCATGCATGTCACCGGCATGCTCGAAGAAATTCAAGGCAAGCCCGCCGTCGAGCCCGCTCCCGCCGGCGCCGCCTATGTTTCCCGCTACAGATTAAAGCGCCGCACCGTGGCAGCCCACTGAAAGGTGCGCGCGAAGACGGCGAACTGAAGTTCGCCGCCGCTACTCGAACCGGTACGCCGCATATGTGCGCGGCATTTGCAGGACTTCGAACACTGTCGCGTCGCCGTCCACGTATCCGCGCAACTGCGCGCCGGTCTGCAGGTCGAACAGCTTGGCGGATGCCTTCTTAACGACAATCTTGTAGCGCACTCGGCCGGGCTGATAGGACCGCGTGACGAACGTGTTGTTGTCGTACGTAAACAGGCAGATCTGGCTGGGGCTGTCCAGGTAGACCGGGATTTCCCGCATCAGGTCCCTCCGGATCTGGGAAAGGACTTCCGGCGGAAGCTGGTAGAGATCGCTTTGGTTTTCCGGGATCGTCAGGATGTAGAGCCTGCCCTTGTCCAGGCCCCTCACGCGCAGCAGAACCGGGTAGCGGCTGTCGTCCTTGTAGATCGCCTGAATGATCTCCTCGGTATCCACCAGTCCGTAGGCAAGCTGCGGAAGGACGATGTCGCTCAGGGAATAATAGTTGTTGGCCGGCTCCTCATCCATGACTCGCCGGAACGTAAACCTGTTCGCGACCACCGTGCGGCCGGTATACTCCACTTCCACGAGTTTCTCGATGCCTTTGCCTTGCAGCGCCTTAAGCAGTCCGGTGGTGAGCACGACGGTCTTGTCGGCGTTCAGATGTTTATAGATCTTGTCCACGATCTGCGGGTCGAACTTCGCATGTTCGGTGAGCAGGATCGTGTCGCGGTCGTCCGGGAATTCCGGGTAGAGATCCATGGGGATGCCGATCATCCCGATGTAGTTGTGAAGGTACATTTCGCCGGAAGACTGATAGGGCTTGTAACTGGCCACGCCGTACGGAGCGCCCAGTTTTCCCAGAAACGAATCCAGCTTGTCGTAGGCGTCGCCGGCCACCTTCGCGAGGATGCTCGTGGGTTTTACGGATCCGTCGGCCTGCCGGAGCGATTCCAGCAACTGTCCCCAGGCCCAGATGGTGATCTCTTTCGGTCTGGCGAACAGGGTGTCCTCGAGCTGCTCCGCGAAGCGGTTCAGCGTCTGGCGTTGCCCGGGGTCGACCCATCCGCCGCCGAACTTGCCCGGCTTGATGTGCTCGAAGTACCGCATCAATCCGTAGCTCTGATACGACTGAAGATGCTGCACCGTGTTCTCCGCGTCCCGGGTCTCGGTGCCCGCGTAGATCATGTCGAAGATCTTCGGCTGGGCGTCCAGGTTGTAGCCGGAAAACTGGTATTGTTCGTACCAGTTTGGCGGTTTGAAGATGAGGTTGATCTTCGGGTTGACGCTTTTGGCGTTCTTTACCACGAGGTTCTCGCCGACCTCCTTCATCACCTCCAGACGATATTCCTGCCAGGTCCTGTTTCCCTTGGCCCGTTGGCACAGTTCGCAGCGGCAGTTGAACATCCACAGGTCGTCGAAAATCAGTTCGTCGAATATGGAGGCGGCAAAGGCCACCAGCTTCCGGAAGCGCTCGCGGTGCTCCGGATTGGAATAGCAGAAGGACCTCAACCCGTCTCCCGGGGGGCCTCCCAGGTCCGCCATTATGCCGCCCGAGGTCCGGATGCCCTTGCTGTCGAAGAACTGCTTGACCTTCCGTACATCGGCCTCGCCGATCTCCTGATTCGTCCGGTAGGTTTCCAGCCAGACTTTGTCGAACTTGATGGAGGAATGGATCAGGTCGAAGGTGTCCTGCATGAACTTCGGATCGGCCGCCATGCGCCGCATGTCGTTTATGTCGACGAAGATGGCGCTGTGGAAGTTCTGGTAGTGTTCCGCCGCCTGGGCATAGGCGGCGGGCGAGCCGCAGGCAAACGCCATGCCCACGGCTGCTACTGCGATCGTTTTGAGTTGCGGTTTCATGATTCGCATATTCTCGTTTCTCCAGTCCGTTTGCGGATTCCACCCTATTCGCGGCGATAGAGCGGCGCCCGTAGCCGGTCCGACTTACCCGCCCGTCTTGGGCCCCGCTCGCTCAAAACGCCGTCGAGCTTTGGAACTCCCGATAGCGCGCTTCGATCTCTTCGCGCGTCAGCGTCCTGAAGCGATCCACGCCGAACCGCTCACAGCAGAAGCTGCCCATCACCGAGCCGTAGATCACCGCGCGGCGCAGTTCGGCGAAATCCACCTGGCCGGCGGTGGCTTCCACGCCGCGCCCGGCCAGATAACCGATGAAGCCGCCCGCGAAACAATCGCCCGCGCCGGTGGGGTCGAACACGTTTTCGAGCAGGTATCCCGGGGCCATGAAGTGGCCATCGCCCTGGAAAAGCACGGCCCCGTACTCGCCGCGTTTGATCACCAACATGCGCGGTCCCATGCCCAGAATCTCAGCCGCCGCGCGCCGCAGGTTGCGCTGGCCCGAGAGCTGGGCCGCCTCGCCGTCGTTGATCAGCAGAAAATCCCACTCGCGAATGGTCTCCAGAAGCTCGTCCCGCGTATTGGCGATCCACAGGTTCATGGTGTCGCCGCCCGCCAGTTTCGCGCCCGGCATCTGCGCGCGCACGCTCCGTTGCAGCGACGGCTGGATGTTTCCCAGCAGCAGGTAGGGCTCGGAGCGGTACGATTCGGGAAGGCGCGGATTGAAATCGGCGAAGACGTTGAGATCCGTCCGCGTGGTGGTGCGGTCGTTCATGTCGACCGAGTAGACCCCCGACCAGAAGAAGGTCTTGCCGCCGGCGACGCGCTCCAGCCCGGAGAGGTCGATATGGCGAGAAGCCAGCAGGGCTTCGTCCTCCGGCGCGAAATCGTCGCCCACCACGGCCACGACGCGGACGGGCGTAAAATAGCTCGCGGCTAGAGCTATGTAAGTGGCGGCGCCGCCCAACATGCGGTCCACCTTCCCGTTAGGCGTCTCCACGCCGTCATAAGCGACTGAACCAACAACTACAAGTGCCATGTAAGAAAAGATTGTAGCAACCGGTTCAGAGCCGCGACCGCGCTATCAGAGCCGCGACCGTAAGGGAGCGGTTGCCCGTCACGGAACCGGATACTTCCCGCCAGACCCTACGGCTCGTCCGGGAAGATGATGCGGGTGAGATCTTCCGGCGGGCGCTCGCGCGCGGTGTTCCAGAAGGCCAGGGCGCAGGCCGCCGCCGCCAGCGCCCAGACCGCGATTTCGGCGATATCCACGGAATGCCGGACCGCCATGGCGATGAGGCAGGCCGAGGTGCGCACAATCCAGCCGTACAGGCGCGACTTCTTTTGCCAGCCTTTGCGCAGGGCCGCCGCCGAGCGCCCCGCCATATAGGCGCAGCCGACGCCGATCAGGCCCAGCACGCCGCGCAGAAACTCCATGGATACGGGCATTAGTCTAAACATGCCGCAGCGGCGGCGACAATGCAACCGGGGTGGGACAGACCATCGCCTTTCGTGGTCTGTCGGGCCCCGCGGCGTTATACTCCAGGGGATAGGAGACGCACCGACATGAAACCCACGCTCTTGCTCATTCTCTTGATCGCCGCCGTCACGGCGGCGTTCGCGCAGGCCCCCAGTCCGGCGGCCACCGCGTCCGTCACCATAAATGGCAAGGCCATTTCGATCAGGTACAGCGCGCCCTCGGTTCGCGGCCGCCAGATTTTCGGCGAAGGCGGGCAACTTTCGAAGGATCCCACCTACCCCGTGTGGCGCGCCGGCGCCAACTCCGCCACTTCCCTCCACACGGACGCGGATCTCGACATCGCCGGCCTTCAGGTTCCCAAGGGCGATTACACGCTCTATGTGCTGGTGAAGGACCCCGAAAAATGGCAACTCATCGTCAACAAGCAGACCGGCCAGTGGGGGCTGACCTACAACCAGGCGCAGGACCTGGGCCGCGTGCCGATGAACATGAGCAAGCCTCCGGCCCCTATCGAGACCTACAAGATCACCCTTTCCGACGCGGGTGGCGGCAAAGGCAAGCTACAACTGGAATGGGACAAGTACATCGCGTCGGTCCCGATCACGTTGAAGTAGCGGCGTTTGTGGGGCCAGGATTTATCCTGCCGCCGGCTAGAAAGCCAGGCTGAAGCCTGCCCCACCTTCAGACGTTTCTCGCCATCAGCCACCCGTCCGAGCCGTCTTCGTAATAGCGCCGGACGCGGCGCACCTCTTGGAAACCGTACTTTTCGTAGAACGCCCGCGCCTGATGGTTCGTCGGTTTGACCATCAGGACCAGGCGCGCCACCCGGCGCAGGCGCAGTCGCCGCAGGGCGCTTTCCATCAGGGCCGAGGCCGCGCCCCGGCCGCGGCAGGCCGGGTCCACCGCCACCGACGCCACTTCGGCCCGGCGTCCCCGCCAGCAGGCAATCAGGTACCCTCGGATTCTTCCGGACCGTTCCACCGTCAGGAAGAGATCTCCGCAAGTGTCGAGAAACTCTGCAAATAGGTTGCGATCATATGCGTCCGCGCCGAAACTGGCGCGTTCGATTTCCATGATCCGGTCCAGATCCATCCGCCTCATCCGGCGGACGGCGAATCGCCCTGGCATTTGTTATCCTTTGTTTGTAGGGGTCCGAAGCCATGTTTTCCAAGGAGATGCAAGCGGCGCGGGAAGGCGGCCCGGCCGCTTGACAAACATTTCGGACTTGGCCATACTGGAACTATGTTGCAACTGAATGGCAACAACGATCTGATCGGAGACGCCACGTTGATGGACCTCAGGCGGGGGGACGCAGCCGTTCTGCAGGGCATTGACCTGCCCAAGGATGAGGCCCGGCGTCTCATGGAAGTCGGATTTTTGCCTGGCGCGCGCATCACCGCGGGGCTATCGGCCCCGGGCGGCGACCCGCGCGTGTTCCGGGTGGATGGCTCGGAGATCGCCCTGCGCCGCGATACCGCGCGGCGGCTGAAAGTCAGGCTGGAAAGGACCCCCGGAACCCGGTGAGCGATTGCGCTTCCTGCCACGATTGCGGCGCCACCCCCGTTCTGGAAATCCCGTCTTCGGACGCCGCCTCCACCCGCCCGGTGGCGCTGGTGGGCCCGCCCAACTCCGGTAAAACCACCCTGTTCAACCGCCTCACCGGCATGCGCCAGAAGGTGGCGAACTTCCCCGGCGTGACGGTGGAGCAGCACACCGGGATAGCCGAGCTGGCCGACGGACGCGCCGTGCCCATCATCGATCTGCCCGGCCTCTACAGCCTTTCGCCGCGCTCGGAAGACGAGCAGGTGGCGCACGACGTACTCAAAGGGCTGCGGCCGGATACCCCCAAACCGGAAGCCATCCTCCTGGTGCTCGATTCCACGAATCTCAGCCGCCACCTGATGCTGGCCGCCCCCATACTGGCGCTGGGCGTGCCGACCCTCATCATTCTAAACATGGCGGACGACCTGCGCAATCGCGGCGGACGGGTGGACGTGGAAGCGCTGGCCGCCAAACTCGGCGCGCCCGTGGCGCTGGTGAGCGCCCGGCAGGGCGAAGGCATCGAGCAGGTGTTCGATTTCCTGGCCGGGGCCATGGCCAAGCCGCTGGCCAGAGAACTGCCCGTGCTTCAGGACGTCCCCAAGTGCCGCGAGTGGGCCGGCCGGGTGGGCAGCCACGCGCGCTACCACGCGCCGGCGCCGCCTAAATGGACCCACCGCCTGGACCGCGTCTTTCTGCACCCCGTGGCCGGCCCGCTGGTGTTTCTGGCCGTAGTGGTGGCCGTATTCCAGACCATCTTCACGGCCGCGGTTCCGCTCATGGATGGCGTCCGCCGGCTCTTCGAAATTACCGGCCGTTGGCTGACCGCCGCGCTGCCGGATTCCCTCTTCCGTTCCCTGCTGGTGGATGGGGTGTGGACCGGCGTGGGTTCGGTGTTGGTGTTCCTGCCGCAAGTGCTGCTGCTGTTCCTGTTCATCGGCATACTGGAGGATTCCGGCTACCTGGCGCGCGCGGCGCTGATTGCCGACCGCACCATGGCCAGGGCCGGGCTGCAGGGGAAATCGTTCATCCCGCTGCTTTCCGCCTACGCCTGCGCGGTGCCCGCCATTCTGGCCACCCGAACCATCGAGAACAAGCGTGACCGCTTCGCCACCATCCTCATCGCCCCGTTCATGACGTGCTCCGCGCGCCTGCCGGTTTACACCCTGGTGATCGCGGCGTTCATTCCGGAGCACCAGATGCTCGGCGTGCTGAGCACGCGGGCGGTGGCGCTGCTGGGGCTTTACGCATTGGGGTTCGTGGCCGCGGTGGCAACCGCCAAGGCGCTGAAATCGTCCATCCTGAAGAGCGGGCGCACCCAGTTCCTGCTGGAGATGCCGTCCTACCGCTGGCCCACCTGGCAGTCGCTCGGCCTGCGCCTGCTGGACCGCTCGAAAATCTTCCTGTGGCGCGCCGGCACCGTGATTCTGCTGGTTACGGTGGTCCTCTGGACACTGGCTCACCTCCCCTTGCAGGGCGGCCACGCGCCGGCCATCGCGGACAGCCTGGCGGGCAGGGCCGGGCGCCTCATCGAGCCGTTCATCAAGCCGCTGGGATTCAATTGGAAGATCGGAATCGGCCTCGTCACCTCGCTGGCCGCGCGCGAGACCATCATCGGCACGCTGGGCGCCATCTATGGCATGGACCCGGCATCCCATGGCGTGGCTTTGCAGAAGGCCATCCAGCACGACCTGACGCCGGGCGGGGCGCTCGCCCTGCTGGTGTTCTTCGCCTTCGCCATGCAGTGCATCTCCACCATTGCGGTGGTCCGAAGAGAAACCGGCGGCTGGAAGTGGCCGGCTTTGCAATTCGCTTATATGGGCGCGCTGGCTTGGGTGGGCGCGTTCTTGGCCAAGAGCCTGATAGCCTGACGGGCCCTGGAGCGCCATCTCCGCCGCCCTCCCGCATGCCTGCCTTTCCTCAAGATCAAGATGTGAGAACTTGGATGTGAACTCATCGAGTGAACGCTATGAAAGTCGCCGTCTTGATCGTATCTTTTCTCTCCTCTGGAAACGCCTTCGCGCAGTCGGTCGATCAATCGGTCGATAAGGAGCCTGCCGCTGTCGTCGAGCTTGGAGGATCTCCTGGCCGGAATCTCAAAGACGGCGGATGGAGCGTCGGCCCCACCCTCGCGGGTGAGGTCACGCCGATAGAGAATTGGTTGGAACTTGAGATGGGCGTTACAGCGACTTTCGGCCGTCACTCGACAGAATGGGACACGGGCCTTCTGTTCAAGAAACCTTGGACCCTCTCCGAAAAAGTGGAGTTCATGTTCGGGATTGGTCCGGAGTGGGCTCGTACGAGGGAATACGGCGTAACGACGAACTCAGTCGGCGGTGAAGGGGCGCTGGATTTTATGTTCTGGCCCTCCAAGAAGCATGGATTGGGCTGGTACCTCGAACCGGGCTACGAGTACAGTTTTGGGCGGGGACATGAGCGATCGATTGGCGTAAGCGGTGGCCTACTGATCGCGATCCCGCGAAGGCGCTGACCAAACTCAAGTTGAATCATTACCCCTGCACGCCCCCGGAGCATTTTCCAATCCACAAATGAGCCTGAAATCAAGAATTGATTCCAATGCGAGATGAGCCTGAAAGGGCTCTTCGATTCCAATGCGGGGCGAGCCTGAAAATGGGACTGCTGCGGGATGTCTCCTT
>Ga0326727_10009860_pt1 | contig 23152 bp, 27 predicted proteins | sample MB2enrmetagenome_FD_207643 | JGI IMG/M metagenome (GOLD analysis project Ga0326727, IMG submission 207643) | Lab enriched peat soil microbial communities from McLean, Ithaca, NY, United States - MB29MY | ecosystem: Environmental > Terrestrial > Soil > Wetlands > Peat | place: USA: New York... | reverse complement strand
CTCGGATTTTCTTTCACCCATAGCATTCTCCGTTTTTGAGGGGGAAAATGAAGTCTTACTCCTTGTAAACAAATATGTTATAGCATGGAGAAACCGGTTCTGTCAAATTTCATCTGGGAAATCCAGGGTTACTAATGGTAAAGGTCAAGGCAATGGGTTATTTGGTTCATTAGAAATAGCACGTAAAAGTAAAGGTTCATTTTTAATTGTCTCGGGCGAAGCTTTCCTGATTTCCAATGAAAAAAAAGGGCACTTGCTTGTCAGACCGTATAAAAATTTTTTCCATGGCACAACAATTCAGTCAACAATCAATGCCAGTCAGCAAGGTTTGCTTGAGAGTGCGCTTAAATTTGGTGGGAAACTATATGAAAAAACTGATTATATTGAAACGCAATACGAATTATATGAAGATGATGAAGGTTGTTATTTATTTGACGTATCAAAAGAAGCATCATCAGTTGGTTCTAGAATATCCGGTGAAGCAGTTCGAAGAAAAGCACTTAATATTTTATCCATGTCAGAAATAAATAAAATGATAATTGATTTTTCTAACGAACCTATTGTATCAAGTAGTTTTGCAGATGAATTCATTGTCAAAATGATTTTGAAATTGGGGAAGTCAAATTTCGACAGTAAAATATACTTAAAAGGAATGACAGATAATGTAAATAATATTATCTTAAGATCTTATAATCAAAGAATAGGAAATATATAGCTAATAATTTTTGTATGAAGATATATTGCGCATCTTTGTCAATTATATGTTGCCCCAACCAACTCACCCCGTCGCATGGCCCCTCTCCCGTTCGCCCGCAGGGCGGATGGGAGAGGGGTAGGGAGTGAGAGGGTCACCCCGCCTTCAACTTTCCCTGCGGTTCTGGCACCTTCCGCCCGAGTGCGCGTGCCGTCTCGATCCACTCGCCGCTGACGGTTCCGGCGTTCTTCAGCGCTTCTTCCTGCTTAGGGCCGTCGGCCATGCAGCCGGGAAGTTCCGGCACTTCGGCAATTCAAGAGCCGTCTTGCTTGCTCCAGTACAAGTCGATTTCGTATTTATAGCTCATTTCTCCAAAACCTGCAGCAGTTCCGGCAGGTCGTTCCGGATGGTATCCCAAACTTTCCGGGCGTTGACGCCGGAGTAATTGTGAATAAGAATGTCCCGCATTCCAGCGACATCCTTCCATGGAATACCCGGGAATTTGGCTTTTGCGGTGTTCCCGAGATTCTTGGCGGCTTCGCCGATGATTTCGATACAGCGCGCGCAAGCGTAGGACGTGCGGATATCGCGTTCAAAAGAAGGAAAATCTAAGTTTTCCGCAAAGCCGATTGCGAGCCTGGCGTTATCGATGATGTCTTTCAGATAAACCGAATCATCTTTCATCGATGAACCTTACCTCTCTTCTGATCCTCTCTGCCAGCTCGGGCCGTAAATCCGCGTCGTCGGCGAGATCCACCCGAAGACCAAGACTTTCGGAAAGAACGTTCATCAGTCCGGCGAATTTCAAAAGGCTGATGGGCTTTTCCAGATCGACCAGAATATCGATATCGGACGCGTCCGTCTGCTCGTTCCGCGCGACGGAGCCGAAGATGCCGACTTTGCTGACGCCGAAACGCTGATGGAGATCCTCCCGGGATTTCCGGAGAATGGCGGAAGCGGAGTTGAAATCGAGCATCATCGGCTCCTGAAAACAGCATTCATACTGTAATGATTATAATGCAATGGAGATGCATTTGTCAAACCGGGGGTGCAATTAAGCGCCTTCTCCCCTCTCCACTTGTGGAGAGCGCTGCACTGAGCTTGTCGAAGTGGAGGCGGGGGTGAGGGCGTTCCACACCCGATTCTCGCTTACGTCGTGCTCGTCGTCCCAACTGATGCCGTACCCGCCGGGATCAAGCGTGGCCTGTGCGATGCGGCCTTCCCGTTTCAGCAGGTCATAGAAGTCCAGTGTCCGCAAGTTAAAGTCGCGGAGACTTCCGTCTTCAAACTCGGCGTGCAGGACGGGGTCTTCGATGCGGAATTGACGGATTTTCGGCGGTTTCATCTTACTCCAAGCCTTGCAACTTGCGCAGGTTTTGCGTGTTCCACATTTCCTCCAGCTCTCCGCGATGAAGAGCGGCCCATTCCTGGACCAGTGCGACGGCCCGCTCCGGCATCTCCTTCGGTCATTTCCAAAGTCCGGATCTCGAAAATCCCGCTGTATTCCCCGTAAACCACATGGAAGTGCGGCGGCAGATGGTCCGAGAAATACATTTTCACCAGGATTCCGTAAAAGCGTGCGATGACGGGCATGATTGTCTCCTTTTTCATTCATTCGGGCATTTTTTCATTCGAAATCATTGTAGCGGTTTGACGCGGTTTTGTCAATTGGTTCGGATCTCTCCCTTCTCCACTTGTGGCGAGCGCCGTGCGGAGCCTGCTTGCGGTAAGCCTTCCGAACCTTCCGATTTTTAAAATTGACATTACCAATTAATCTTGGTATAATTCGATCGTGGTGAATTGAAAAATGGGTCGTACCGAATGCCGATCAGCGGAAGAGAGATGTTGAGCCGGTTTCTGAAAGCCGGATGGAGGCTGAAATCGCCAGAAAGGCAGCCATATCAAGGTAGAAAAGGACGGACAGATTGAAATTATCCCTAATCACAAGGAACTCAAGAAGGGATTGGAAGCAGATCTTCTGAAGACCTTGGAAAGAAAATAAGCCGTAGGCACTAATTTTATCATTTAGTTATAGATGGGAGAAACAATATGCGTTACCATTTCCGGGTTCACAAAGATCCAGATGGTATTTGGGCTGACTGCATCGAGCTTAAAGGCTGTCGAACGCAGTCCGAAGATGGGACAATGGATAAATTGGTAAAAAACATGGCGGAAGTTCTGAATCTTTATCTGGACGGGAACGATATGGATATTTCATTCCCTCTGCCCGATGATACTATCTCAGGCGATGATATTGCGGCGGTTCCAGTAGAACCGGCTATTGCCTTCGCGGTTTTGATCCGAAACTACCGGTTGACCCACCATCTGACCCAAAAGGAAATGACTGGAAAGTTAGGTTATAAAAACCTATGGAGCTACCAGCGATTGGAAAATCCGAAATCCAATCCCCGGCTCGATACCGTGGCGTTTATCCAGAATGTTCTTCCGGATATCAACCTTACCCGAATATTTTGAAACCTAAAGCCCCCAGAAACGGGGGCTTTTCCATTTTGAATTGACAAGCAAAGCCCCACACCTGGAGGCATACCCGCGCCATCCAGCTTCTGGAATCCGGCGAGTTGGACGTGATCCGTTTAAAGGACTTCCTGGGCCATTGTAGCCTTTCCTCTACCCTCGGTTATGTAAAAGATTCTCCAACCGACAGGTAACGGAGGCCGTACAGAGGGCAAATCTGAAATTGGGGTTGAGGTAGGGAATTCTGGATGAATTCTGCCGCGCTGGATAAAATGTTCTTGAGAACATATTCAGATCGGAATGAGTTTCGAGGAGAAGTATTCGATGAGCCGATTCATCCTTGTATTGGAGCTTGAATTAGGTGTGATCGCTTTGTCGGTCTGGCTTTCCGACGGAAGGTTCCTCGCTTTTCTCGCGTTTTCGCCGTTTCTGCTCGTCCTCCTTGTACCGTTCTTCTCTGCCGCCGCTGTCTGGTCGCCACCTGAAATCATCGAAGCTCTCACGACCGCGTTCCGCCCCGAAACAGTTCCGCCGAATCCCGGACGATCCGCGCGAATTCACCGTTTTCTCTTACGAAGTTCTTTCCTTTCCTGCGTAATGGGATTCGTCATCGGAAGCGTGATCGTTCTCTCTCATCCGGAAAGCCTTACCGTAAGAGACATTACTCACGCCGTCAAAGCCGCCGCGACTGCTTTCATAGCTGTCCTCGTCGCTGCCATCGTACTGAATCAGCTTTCGGAAATCGTTGTCGGCCGAAGAAAATCGGCCATGAAACCCATTCCTGCCGATGCGGCGAATACTATCGCGCTGGAATGCGGTCTCACGGAACGCGAGAGGGAGATCGCCGTTCTCATCTCGGGAGGACTCTCCAACCGGGAAATCGCGAAGAAATTGTTCCTGTCTCCGGAAACGGTGAAAAATCACATCTATAACCTTTACCGCAAGACGGGTGTAAAAAACAGGGGTGGACTCGCGGGGCGTCTTCTTTCCGGCGCGATAAGCCAACAGGTAAGGTCTTACCATGAGTGATTTCCCAGAAATTCGGTAAGTTCTTCCTATAGACTTTCCCTTTCCCGCGCCTCAGAATGATGCATCGCCGGGCGGGAAAGGAACTGTCAATCCGCATCGGTAAAAAAGGAGGCTTTATGATCAGATTCTTTGTCGGAGTGCTGCTGGTGATCTTGACGTTTGTCGGAAGTCTGATGTTGGAAGGGGGAAATCCCTGGGCTTATTTCGCCCCTGCAATTTTCCTTCTGGTGATGTTCGTGCCCCTGTTCGCATCGCTCGCCGTGTGGAAAGCCGGGCAGATCACAACTGCATTTCGCGACGCTTTTAAAAAGGGTAAGGCGTCGGAACCGGCCATGTCATTACGGATTTTCGACTTCTACGAGAAGGCGTTCTACATCGCGGGAGCGATTGGACTCGTCTTCGGCGCGGTACTGGTACTCGGCCAGATTGTGCCGAAAGCGGATGCCAGAGACATCGCCCATTCCAGCGCGGTAGCCATCTTGTGCATCCTTTACGCGGCTTTTTTCGGACTCGTCACCCGCATTCTCAAGGCGCGGGTGGAAGAACGAAAGGATTGACGGCAACATATTGAAACAACAAAAAGAGGGCGGCTCGAAAGGTCGCCCTCTTTCACGTAGATCCGGGCTTTGTTCCGGGGCATGTTTACAAAATACTCTCTATGTTGTTTGTCAAGCCCCTCGGCCCGAAATTCATATCAGACCATAAATTTTCAGCTTCCGCTGTAACTGAGTCTGTGTCACCTCCCGGTATAGCTCGACCATGTAAAACAGTAATTCCATCATTTCCCTGGCAATTGTAATGATAGCCATTCGGGTTCCGCTTCTTGCGGCTATTCGTAGGAATTTTTCTTTCAGTCTGCCGCCTTTGGCGGAACGTACCGTCGCCCAGGCCCCTTGAACTATTACCCTTCGAACCTGCTTGCAACCTCTCTTGGAGATTCTCCCCAAAGTAGTTTTGTCTCCGGACTGATCCACTCTGGGTGTCAGACCTACGAAGTTGCTGACCTGTTTCGCCTTTGAGAACCTTTCGAAATTCCCGAGGTGCGCCAATAACGCAAGGCTGTTCATCGGCCCGATTCCCGTCAACGACATATAGGTCTTAACCAGATCCATATGCTGTTTCAGAATCTCTGTCGCTTCCGCCTGGATCTCTTTCAGGTGCTTTTCGGCTAGTTCGATTCTTTCCATCAATCGCCTTGCCAATGGGATAAAAACGAACCACTTCCATATGACGTTTCCCGGCGTCGATGCCAACGATCCCAAAATTTTCTTTCATGACTTCACCTCCGCTCCGTTAAAATTAACGGAACCAAGGGGCTTTGAAATCTTTTGCGTGTATCACGTTACTTCTATTCGTGGTGAAGGGATAAAAACCCCAGCCCACCCAATTTTGTAACCATGGGGAAAAGGCAACCTGTTCGCCCCCCTCCGTCTCGGTCAGTTATGGATAGTGATTACCACATGCTCCAAACGCCCGTATTGGTAATGTAGAAATCTGTGGTTCCCGCCGGAATAATCGCACTATTACCAGAGCCAAGTCTGAAAGCCGGATCCCAGTTCTCGTTCGTATAGAGGCAATCAAAATTGATACCGGCCGTTCCCGAGTATGCGAACGCAGGGAAGTTTACCGTTCCGTTGTTCTCGGCGATGATCTGGTTGGAGGACAGAACGTTACCACTAAAGCCATTAAAAGAGCCGACAAGATACATTTCGTCCCCGACATTGACAGGACCCAAACCATCAAGAGCGTTAGACACGTCATTGGTAATCACGTTGGTCATAATGATGTGTACGTTGCAATTAACTGTATAAGTTGGCGTAATTACGGACCAAAATTCAATAATGCCAAATAAATCAGGAAGTGAATTATAGTTGTGAATATTCGCCTGACGATTGGTCAGCCATACCGTCTGAACAGCGTTGCTGTATGTAACAACAAAGGTGCGGTTCAACGAACCGGAAGCTGCGGTTCCATCATTTCCGTAATATCCTTCCTGATTTGCCCAACTGGAACCATCAGGATAGGTGGTGTTAACAAAACTGTAACTGGTGGCCTGGTTCGCCTGGCTGGTGAAAGGAACATACAGGGTAATGGCATACAGGGGAGAAACGGTTGGATCACCGTTGCCGTCGTAATCAGCAAGGTTGATGTTGCTTACATAATGCATGAAACCAATATCGGCAGAAGGAACCCAACTACCGATAACGGCGGTACCACCGAGATTTGTAGAGGCACCGCACAAGTTACCGACGATCATCGGAACGTTGGTGTAAGTAGGCTGCATCAAGGTTTGGGCAGAAGGAGCTTCCGCCACATAGATTGTCACTTGATTGGTAATATATGAACTCGTGGCAGTTGATGAACTGGAATAGCTTGATGATATCGTGCTGATGCTGGAAGCAACTATACTGCTGGTTACGGACGAACCGGAAGAAAATGACGAACTAGCAGAACTAACAGGACTGGATGAACTTGTTGTTGAGGGTAACGATGAGTTGGATATTATGATGATATTTAAATAAGGACTCCATCCATTTGCAGTCTGATATTCTGTAATACTGCTTGCTGGCACTCTAATTGCGATCAAACTGATACAGCGTGAAAAAACATTGGTATTTCTCATGTTTGGTGGATTAGTCGCGTTGATGCTCAGGTTCGTCAAACTAATACAGTCGTAGAACGCAGAATCGCCGATAACCGTGAGACTTCCAGGGAGCGCTAGGTCCATCAGGCTATAGCAGTTAGAGAACGCAGAATCGCCAATCGTTGTCAGACCCTCCGGAAGTACCAAATTCGTTAGATCTCTACAGTTGAAAAACGCATAATTACCGATGGTTGTAACTGCTCCACCTTGATAGGTCGATGGAATGATGATACCGATATTGGTATTACCGTTGGTCGCGGTTCCCGCTGTCACACTGTAGTTGGAGGTTCCGGCGATGAGAGTGTAAGCGAGTCCCGGCGTACCGGCGAGGCTGGATTGCGAAGAACTGACTGCGGACTGACTGGATGCTAAAGAACTGCTTGCGGACGATTTTTCTGCTTGGGAAAGACTGCATGACGCCAACATGAACGAACAGGAAATTACAAATAGCATTGCTTGTACTGAATATTTCATTACGATCTCCTCCTAGATTACAGATACTACCATTCGGATCGTTAAAATGTGAAATTCGATCCAAACATTTTCTTCGTTTAAAAACTCGAGTCTTGAGTGATTAATGTCAGGAGGAGCGAAAAAGATGCAAACCCGAAACGGCGATAAAACGGGATGGCTTGAATTTTCGAGGTTCATGTTGTCAAACTATGGCATTTTGTAAACATTGGGAATGTGCTCGCCAATCCAGGATTACAGTAGCTTGATCATTTCTTTATCGAATCAATAGCCAATGGATCTTTTAGCAGACTATACATTGCGTCCTGGAGTGATATCTTAATAATCTTGGAGATTGATGATCCATATTTTTTGCTTCCAAAGACGGTCAGATATTTTCCTTCCTCGTTTGTTACTTTAGAACGAATTATTGTTACAGATACTGATGTATCCGCCGCATTACAGGAACATTTATTATCGTACCCATAATGAACAATAACATCCTGAAACCGGAATAGTATATCCGCATCCGATGAGTTTAGCATCAAACGCGCTCCCGCTCTCGATAAGGTTTCTTTAGCAGATGCCTCCGCCCAGCGACAATAAGTCATATCTTCATCATTAATATTCTTATTTGTAAATATATACTGAAAATCCACGTATGTTTTTGCGCCTTCCCAAGTAGATTCAACATTTGTATCCGCGAAGGCGGTTATAGAAAGGAGTAGTATGGTGGAAATTAATATTGTTCGCATGGAGTTCTCCCTTTGTTTCAAATTGTTCATTGAGAAGATAGTACGCAAGAAGGCTAATTTCAACCTTCCCGATATTTCCCCATGTTGTCAAACTATAACATGTTTCCGGAAGAATCCCGATTCTACGTGGAAAATGGCCATAAAACCCTTCCCCATCGCGCCTTCTGCCACTATCCAGATCTATGACCTCATCATGATGACTCAGATTTTGGAAAAAGACAAATCAATTGACAAGCACTTTTAAACGGGATAATCACAGAGCCTCGGCACTATTCGCATTCGGCTGACTGTTGCCCGCGTGAAGGCGTCGTTCTAATCGGAGAAGTGGCTGAGGTTGGCTGAAACGTAGTGCAAATCAGGAAGATAAATAGCATATCTCAGTTGATTGGTGAATATACATCACCATCTCCGACCCACCAGTTATCTTTTAATGTAGGTTTGGGATCGCCTGGATTTGACCATTCTATAACAACTTGATTGCTTGAAATAAAATGCCACCAAACGTAAAACTCTCCAAATTGAAGCATATTTTCCGATTCCCAGACCTGTACAACCGGGTCAGTTTCTGAATTGACAACGGAACCCGAACTAATACCCGCAAAAGTGATCGTATTCTGCTGGAAATACCATTCCTGTTCATAATCTGTTCCCTGCAGAGGGCAAACCCATCTACCAATCAGTTGAGCTGGAACTGAAGGTGCAAACAAACTGCATGCCGACAGCAACGACAGCGAGCTCATAATAATTATAAATTTAATAAGCATTACCTAACTCCATAATATATTGAAAGACATATACCGCATGGCATCTGATCAGAAGACTAGTGTTATTCAACTAAACTAATTGATATTGCCAAAATGATGATATCTATCAGCAAGACATTCCCATGTCCCACGTTTACAATTTATAGCGTTTTGACAACATGTTTCCAAAAGAAGCCCGATTCTAAGTGGAAAATGACACCATAGCCCTTTCCCGACTGGGCTTCCACCCATATCCAGATCTATAACGCTATTCATGATGACTCAGATTTTGAAAAAAGACAAAATTCAGTTGGGTCGGTTGAAAAGACCGGGGATGGTTTGATGCCTTCTCCACTCTCCATTTGCGGAGAGGGGACGGGAGTGAGGGCGTTCTCTCGCTCACGTCGTGCTCGTCGTCCCAACTGATGCCGTACCCGCCGGGGTCAAGGGTGGCCTGGTTCAAGCGGCCTTCCTGCTTCAGCAGGTCGTAGAAGTCCAATGTGAGCAAGTCAAAGTCGCGGACACTTCCGTCTTCAAACTCGGCGTGCAGGAGTGACCCGCTGGCGCGCGGGTCCGAGTGCGCTCTTACTTTTTCTTTGCGGGATTGGTCGGTGCTTTTTTCAGCTCCATCGCCGGGGAATGCGGCCTCGGTCGCTACACGCGGGCCAAGCCCCGGACCCGACGGACAGGGTGTCCTAGTGTCCGCGTAGCCCATGGATGGGCGAGAGCGGACCGGAGGCGGGCGGCGACGATTTCTTGAAAGGTCGGGATTCGGGGTGTATGATAAATACGGAAGAAAGGATTCAGGTGATCGCTATGACCATGCGGGTTACTTTCGATCACTGGATGGAAGACGGCTGGTATGCGGGTATGCTGAAGGAAGTTTCGGGCGTGTTCAGCCAAAATGGGCTTCGGGATAAATTCATAAGGGTTAACTTATGAAAATGTAACAACGACAGAGATCCTGGCTTTATGGAACAACAAGTTCTATGAGTTCGGCTCCAACAAAAGTTGAGAATACGGGAAGAGCCAGCTATAACGAAATCGAAACACCGGCAAGATAATCTGGAGATCGGGTTTTCTGGTTCCAATCCATTGTCAGTACCGGCCGAATCCTAACCTCATCCAAAGAGAGGTTATTCTTCTTGAACGCATAGTACAACTCGTTTCCCCACTGAGTTCGTAAAGTGATAAGATTCGCATATTCCAAGCAATATGCACCAGCGTCGAAAACCAAGCTGACGATAAACCCGGGAAGTCCTTGAATGACGAGTCCACTGACAATGGAAGCGCCAACACAACAAACAGTGGCGGTTTCTAAACCCCAAGAGGTTCCATCCACGGAAGAGGTAAAAGCTACGCCCTTACCTTTCAGTTCCTGCTCCCGCTGCCAGAGGCAAAAATTGTATAGCAATCCGCTCGGAACCATCACGATAGTTCCAATGCCCATCAATAGAGTTGAGGTCGATAGATCATACCCGGCAAGTGATCCTCCTGCAGCCCAAAGCGCTACACCCGTGACATCACCGATAAAGGCGACCCCGATCCCGAAATCAATCGGTCCAGTTACTCCCCCTCCGGATATCCTTTTCAAATCAAATATTTCCTGGGTGTTGGTAATCACTGTAGGAGCGTAAGTGACGTTGGTTTCTGAAAAGCTTTGGGATAGACAAGCAAAAAGAATCGCGACCAGCATTGCAATTACTTTCATTTGAAAACTCCCAGCTTGGATTCGTCAAAATAACCAAGATTTCTTTCATTTCGGGACACAATCGACTGTAACTTCACCTTTAACCTCATATCCTGGATATACCAGTTAAAAATATAAAAATATTCTATCATGGGTTTCAATTTTTTGCCAGAATTTTGAAGATTTTGTGTGAACTCATTGATTTTCTAGACGGATTTCAGGCAAAATGTTGGACAGAAAAACATGGAATGGGTAAAATGATGGGAAGTTGGTCGAGTTCGGTTGTTTTGACCAGAATTCATGTTCAACTGAGATGTTTCGGTATAATCCCATTATAAACAATAATATAATTTACTGCTGAAGGTGGAAGGGAGGTAATATGTTATTTGTCACTATCGCAGGTTCTATACTTTTCTTTCTGCTAGCTATTGTTATTATCTCTCTTCCATTCTTTTTTATATTTATCCGCCCTGCTATCAGAGAAAGGAAGCTGCTGAAAACCGGAAAAGACGGTGTCGGAATCATAAAGGATGTCAGGGAGTCAGGTTATACGAAGGGTAGGAGGATTCAGGTCTATTTGATTGTTCGGGTACAGCCTGCTGACGGATCCTCAGTTTTTGAGACCCAGGCTACCGTTTGGGATTCCCGGATAAATCCCGTGCTCAAGGAAGGAATTCAGGTTACCGTAAAATATGACCCTGATAAGAAAACTACGATATTTCCGGATCTTCCAAATTTCTGGACAAGCTTAGGGTGGATACGGAAAAATGGGAAAACAGGGGCAAATATGACAAGATGATCATCCCGGTTGGGTTAGATGAAGGCCGGATTAGCGAATATTTGTCAGAATAACATCCAATGGCGGGATGAATACCCCGAATACTCAACCCTCCAAGATCTTGTGTTCTGCAGGAGTCTCTTGCCGGCGATTGATTTTGTACCAATAATTATCACCGAAATCACCATTTTTTCAAATTATCATTTTTTGTGTTACAATAAAAAAGCCAACGGAGGGACGATATGAAAAAGTTCGGGTTACCCTTTATCCTGACGGTAATCTTCCTTTCCGGTTCCTGCCGGAACCAGAAAGCGGAAAGAGACGCCGTCCCGAGCGCCGACGGACCGACGATCCGGGACGCCTATGTCGTTTCACGCTGGGACGGTACCAATCTCGCACGCCTCCGCTGGACAAGCGCTTCAGGTGAGGGCATCAGCTACCGCATCAGCCTGAGGGAAGGTTTCTACGACCCGAACCGTGCCGGCGACATCGGCAGTCCGGTCTGCGACTGGACGGAGGGAATCAGCCGCTTCACGGTCTCCAACCTCGTCCCGGGAAAGACCTACATCGCGACGGTGGAAGCACGGGACGAAGAAGGCGTTTCCCGATACCTGCCGAGGGAAATCGACACCCTGAGCACCGCCTATGAGGAATGCATTCCCTATTCAAACACGGGAAGTTCCCTGCCCGACGGATGGTGGAAACGCGCCGTTTTCTACGAAGTTTTCGTCCGTTCCTTTTATGATTCCGACGGGGACGGCAAGGGGGACCTGAAAGGACTGACGGAAAAGCTGGACTACCTGAAATCGCTCGGCGTAGGAGGACTCTGGCTGATGCCGATCGCCGAAAGCGCCGACCATGACCATGGCTACAATGTCGTGAATTACCGCAAGGTCGAACCCGACTACGGCAGCACGGAAGACTTCCGCCGCCTGATGGAAGAGGCGCACAAGCGCGGCATCGGCATCATTGTCGATTACGTGGTCAACCACACCTCCGACCACCATCCCTTCTTCCTCGACGCTTCGACGAACCGGAACAGCCCTTACCGGAGCTGGTACTGCTTCGAACCCGTCTACCCCGGCCAGTGGACGGTACCCGAGGGCAGTCTCGATCCCTGGACCAAGTGCGCATCCGGATGGTATTACGGATTCCTGGTTCCGACGATCCCCGACCTCAACTGGATGAATCAGGACGTCCGCGCCTGGATGAACGACAATCTCCGTTTCTGGCTCAACCTCGGCGTGGACGGATACCGCTACGACGCCGTGATGAACCTCGTGGAGAACGGGCCGAAGAAGCTCGTCAATCAGCCCGAAACCCACGCCGTATTCAGTCAGCAGAGGGAACTCATCGATCATTACAGCAACCGCTACACGGTCTGCGAAAACGGCAATCCGGCCTATTTCGGAAACGGGAAAAACGAGTTTCATTCGGCCTTCGCTTTCGGTTTCAATCGCACTCTGATTGACGCGATCAATAACGGTTTCCCCGGCTCCATAGACGATCAGTGTGTGAGGTACCTCGGCATTGCGCCGGCAGGCACCCGCTATGCGACCTTTTTGGGAAACCACGACTTTCCCTTCGGAGCCCGCGTTGCCACGCAGGTCGGCGAAAACCTGGCCAAGGAAAAGCTTGCCGCGGCACTCCTCCTCACGCTGCCTGGAATACCTTATCTGTATTACGGCGAGGAAATCGGGATGACCTCGCAGAACCTCAAATACGGCGACGGCAGTCTCCGCACGCCCATGCAGTGGAGTTCCGCAACCAACGCCGGCTTCTCGACGGGCAAACCCTACCGCAAGGTCAACACCAACTATCCCTCCGTCAACGTGGAAATGGAATCCGCCGATCCCGCGTCGCTTTTGAATTACTACCGGAAGATCATCGCAGTCCGGAATACGAGTCCGGCTCTTTCGACGGGAGAATACTTGAGTGTCCGCTGCAGAGATCCGAGAATCTTTGCCTATCTCCGCTATACCGACTCAGAAACCGTTCTGGTAACCGTCAATTTCGCTGCAACGCCAAAAGACCCGATTGTCGAAATCGGCAAAAGCTTTCACGAAGCGACCGACCTTCTGGAACCAGACATCGGGGCGATAGTAGTGAAAGACGGCGACATGCAGATTACCGGACTTCCTCCTATGTCCGTCCGGATCCATCTCCTGAAGTAAACGCTATAGATTGGAGACCATGGGGTGTTAGCAAAACGCTTCCCATGGTCTCTTAAATCAGAGCGATTCTGAGAAACATGTATGCCTCAACGGGTAACTTTAATTGGTGACAGAGAAACGGTAAGTGAAACGATTCAATCGGAAAGTTTTTTGCTCATGACATACCGGCAGTGTCCCGGAGGAAGATCCCGGATTTCGCCGCAGACGGTATATCCCTGTTTTTCATAAAAGCCCGGTGCCTGGAAATCGTGGGTGTCCAGGTGCGCATGACAGCAGCCTCGGGAAACTGCCACCTCTTCAGCCCGGGACAGGAGGCGGGAACCGATTCCGCAAGAGCGGACGCTTTCGTCTACCCATAGGATATCGACGTAAAACCATTTCCAGTATGTCAAACCAATCAAACCGCCGACGAGCCTTCCTTGACTGTCCTTCACCGTCAGAGACAAGGGTTCCATTCCGTAATCCTCCGTGAAACGGAGGTTGTAGGCGTTCAAACCACTCCGGACCATCTCGAGTTCACTATTCGAAGGAAAATCGTTCCAATCCAAGTTTTTGATTTCCATAGATATTCCTTTTCTTTATTTCCGTAGCGCAGATATGGCATACAATTACAGTATGCGATATTTTAAGGCAAATAGACAAAATTGCAACATGGACAGTGAATTTTTTCCGTATTCATTCGATGCCTTGATTATTTTTCCCTCCGCTATTAAAATGTTTCCTTCGTTTCTGTTTATGAAGCCATTTAAAATGATCCGGGACAGTCGGATTTCAGTCCCCGTCTGCGGGTTAAATGGCGGGATGAATGGCTAGACCGGCCTATTACGAATCAAAAATACAGGAGTATCTTTATGCCGCGTCTCCCGCTGGAATACCATATTCCTGAAGAACTCGCGCGCGAGATTCGAAGCGTTTATCTTGTCTACCGGTTGAATGGCGGAGAACTCTGCGATCAGGCCCTCCTGGATTTCCGGATCGATTTTCGCGAAGGAGCGGATGCTCTTTTCCCGGGGTGCTGGATCGTCGCGGAATTCGAATATCCGGAAGACTGCGTCATCGACTACCGTTACCGGGTGGAGACCGCGGCGGGAGAATCCCATATTCTGGATTGGGTTTTTACCGCCGGTTATGAAAATTATACATCGCTACTGATGCGCAACTATGCCGTCCGGAATGAAACTCCCGGGGCGGATGATGTCGAAAATCCGCTTCTCACGGTTCTCATACCGGTTTACAACAACCGGAAATTTCTCGCTTACGCGGTGGAAAGCATCCTTCTGCAGGATTTTTCCTCGATGGAACTCCTTGTCATCAATGACGGTTCCATCGAAGACCTGGATCCGGTCATGGAGTCTTACCGGAACGTTCGGAATATCCGCTATATCAAGCTGGATCGCAACCGGAAGGTATCCTTCGTACGGAATATGGCTTACCGGATGGCTCGGGGGAAATATGTCGCTTGCCTGGACAGCGACGATATGTATTTGCCCGGCTATATCTCTCATGCGGTATCCATTCTCGAAAATGACGCTGGCTGTGATGCGGTTTTCGCTCAGTATTTCGACTGTACCCCCGATGAAAGGATTATCAGCCAGAATGCAATCTCCTGTCCGCACTGCGTCCGGCTGGATATGATGGACTGCGTCACGGAAAAGAAATGGAGGGAACACTGGCGTTACACCGACCCCCGCTGCCCGCGCTGCGGCGGTTCCGGAAATGTGGAAACACTGGAATTCAGTTATTCGCTTCTGGAAGAGGACTGTTTTCTCATCCATTCCACCGGAGTTCTTCGGAAATCGGTCTATGATACCAGCCACGGTTACGATATCGACTTGACCACAGCCGAAGACTGGGACTTCTGGTTGCGGAGTCTTTCCGACGGGAAGGTCCGCATTTCCGATAGAACCGGCGTGATCAAAAGGGCGCACGGAAACGGCATTTGGGATACGCTACGGAAGCAGAAGGATTACGATCCCGACGCTCTCCGCGCAAAGGTTCATGACAAACACTTTCTGAAACAAATCCGTATGCCGGTATCGCCCGCTGCTTACGCGCTTGATCCTTTCCTCAAAGACCGGCGGGCTCTGGTGTATCCTTTCAATCACTTAACCCACGAACTTCTGGCGGTAGGAGTAAATCCGGGTTTCAGCATTTCCGGAATAGCTGATTTTTCTCTGGAGCAGAACGGGGATTCAGGCCAAATTATATACGGAAAACCCAACGGGATTATGCTCACTTCCGATGAAACCGATATTGATCGGCTGCTTTCGGACTCGGATGCGTTGGTTCTTCTCGATGCGCCGGATACTTCCAGTTGTCTTCTCGACTATTTCACGCGAAGACAGATTCATAATTCCTGGCATCGTCTCCTTTCGGCGGCGGCAAAAGCCGGAAAGGACATCTGGAGCATCCATCGTTTCCTCGACGATCCGGCCTGCGCGGCGGTATACTCTCCCATGCTGCGGGAAGGAAATTGCCGGTTGTATTCTCCGCGGACGGATTTCGGACATTACGCTGCGAGTTACCTTTCGGCGCAGGAGTACGAGTACGACTATCCGGATTATCTTCCGAAGATCGTCGGTATTATCGGTGAGACAGACGAAAACGAGGGGTTGCTCGCCGCCATCCGGATTGCGGAAAACTTGAAAAAGGCGGGGAAGAAGTGCCGGATTCTAACCGCAGAACCACATGGAGAGCTTTTGGGAGCGGTGTCCTACGCAAACTGTGTTCTGGATTCCTATCGCTTCCGGAAACGAATCCGCGGCTTCCTGATGGAATGCGCATGCGAAGGCGCCGACATCGTCCTGATCGACGGTATCCGTCCAAATCCGACTTTCGATCCGATTCTTTCGGCAGTTTATCCCCGTCGGCCGGATCTGCTTCTTGCGGAGTGCGGTCCCGGAGAGGGTGTCTCCGATCTCCGGGAACGGATCGTCCCCTTTGCCGATCAAGCCGATCGTTTCGGATTCATTCCCCGAACTTGGGAACATCCACGTTACCAGAAATACGATCGTTCCATATTCGACGCGAACAGGTTCCCATCCGGAACATCTGAGGTCGAACCCGATTGGATAAGGATTGATCCGGATCAGCCGGATGGAATTCTGGCGCTTTGGAGTTGACTCCAATCCGATCTGGTGATCGTCCGGAATCTGCGGGAGAACGATTGCGCACCTTTTCAAGCGGTTGCAATCTCTTTACTTCAAGTTGCGTTGATTATCTTGTGATTTCTTAAATTGTCCTTGTCAGAAAACTTTCATCGGGAAATGGGATTGACAAAGATAATGTCTGTGGTATAATAACCGCTATCAAGAAGTGTTTTCGGATCGAAAATGGGAGATGGGAACAAAAAATTTGAACCATCCATTGATTGCCCGGGTCGCATTCCCAAATGTTTGAAAAACCGTAAAGATATCTAACACTCTGACCAGGGGATTTCAAAAAAATCAAGGAGGCTACCTATGACAAAGGAACTCAAGAAGATCGCAAAAACGGTCAACTATGACTACCAGGGCCATGATTTCCAGGGCCAGAACGAGAAAGGCGCTGTGAAAGGTTTCGGCGGCATTGCCCGCGGCGGCTCGACCCCTGCTCCGACCCCTGCCATCGACAACGATACCGATTACAGAGGAGGAATCAACCGCGGCAACTAATATTTGCGGGTTGAAATTCTCGACTTTCAAAGCCGCGTGAAACCGGAAACAAGCCGTATCACGCTTTCCTGACACCCTGGTCAGAGCGGTTTTGAATTTCCAAGCCCCAAGAGGAGACTCGGATTCTCATGGATAAGGCTCTCATATATAAGTACAACAAGGAATGTTATCAGCTCCTCCGTTATCGGGATTCCCTCCGCTTCGGGATATCCGGGATTTACGACGAAGGTCGGAATGACGGCGTGGATGCAGGGATTCCTATGGGAATCGGCGAGATCGGCGTGCGGATTTCGGCAAATCTCGATCTTCTCCTTTCCGAATGCGATATTACAGTGATTACCGGCGATTGTCCTGAGGATCACTATCAGGTTTACCTGGAAACGGTTTACCGGTTTCTCCGTTCAGGAAAGAAGATTCTATCCTGTTACGACGATCTGCGCGGGAACGCGAAACTGGGGAAATACTTGCACGCCAAAAAGGAAGGTTCTTTCGACGACGTTCTGAAAAAATACGGTTCACACTACGAATACTACACTCTCGACCAGGAATTTTCGGATACCGATGAGAAAGAAATCCGGGAAAAATGTACCGAGGTCGGATATCGAGTTCCGGTGATCGGTGTATGGGGAACGAGTTCCTGTCAGGGAAAATTCACTACCCAGATCCGGCTGAAAAAGGGGCTGACATCCCTCGGTATACTGACGGGATTCATTTCCACCGAGCCCACGGGAAGGCTGCTCGGCGCGGATTACGAAGTATGTCGTTCCGCCGGCAACGTTTCCCGCATGCACCGTTTTGCCGCCAATCGGGTGCTTTTCTCCCGCCTGGAAAGATCCGGCAAGAAATGTGTGATCGTAGGCGGTCAGAGTTTTCTTCTTCCGATGGGATTCCGTCGGCCGATGTACTTTTTCCCGATGGGTTCGTCCCCGCTTGTCTCCGCCAAGATCTTTCTTTACCTTCAGCCCGATCTGAACATTCTCATTGTCAATCCGGACGATCCCCTGGAATATGTCCGCGATAGTATGGATTTCATGCGGTACCTCAACGGGAGCGACACCGTCGGGCTTTGTCTGATGGATGGCGAGCGGAAAGGCAAGCTTTACGAGGAAGTATACGTGAAAATGGATCCGGAGCGGCTGACCGAAATTCAAAACCGCTTCCGGAACGGTCTTGGAATCGGCTGCTATGTTACTACCCGGGATGGCGATATGGATGAACTTTCCCTGATTCTCCGCGACCGTATTCGTCAGATTACAGCTCGACGGAAGGCGACAGATGCGGCACGATGAAAACGAGCCTGTTTTCCTGTATCCCCTCGGAGGGATTTCTGATTTCATCCTGAAACGTGCGAATCGTCTAGGAGCGAATTATCTGCCGCTCGAAGACTTCAACGCTCTCGGTCCGGCATCGCGCGTCATGCTTTGCACGGAAAGTTACCGGCGCATCTGGTACCGGGACTATGACGACGCACCGGACGACGGTTTCCATGAAAAGATCCTGGAAACCGTCCGCAGACTTTCGGTTGAGAGCGCGAAGCGCAGGAAGCCTTTCCGGGTATCCGTCGTCGACGATACCTTCGCGATGGCCGCCCCGGTACATGCTTTCCTCAGGGGTTTCCGCAGCGTGGAATTTCTGAGTGCGGACAACGAACATGTGCTGGGCAAGGAATACTACCGATACTGTAGTAAAATCAACGGATTGAACATGTCCTCGCGCATTCCTGTGATTTGCGTGCTTTCCGCCGGCCGCGGGCCGGGGTTCGACACGTTGCTGTCTCTTCACGGTGCGCTTTCGCGAGACGGATACCGCCCGAAAATCATTTCCTCCTCCATCGAACCCAAGTTCATCGACAAAGGCAGCGTCTACATCGTTCCTCAAAATCAGAACAGCTTCGATTCCGGCATGGTTCGCTATTTCACTATCCGCGCGGCGGAACGTTCCTCGGTAGCGGTCGTCTGGCTGAATATCGAATCCGACGCGGGGCCGGAAGATACCTTCGATGCGGTTTACAAGCTGATGAACCTCGAATTCCTGACGGGAGCCGATCCGGATTGCTACGTTCCCGTATACGGTCCAGACTCCGAAAAAAACCAGGAACTCGATCTGCTGATCCGCTGCTTCGGCCGTCAGGAGGTCCTTTTCGGCGCGGCGGAACAGGGTCTTGGAACCGCAGGAAGCGCCGCGGAAAAAATTCTTTCGCCCCTGGACGGGGAAGCCATGGCGGAAATCGTCATCCGGAAACTGGGAGTATAGGATGGTCAGAGGCGAAGAACACGCCGCCGGGGGGACGGGAATGCCGGTCGTAGATCGGCTGAATCTGATATTCCTCTGGCACTTCAACCAGTTTGCTGTCGACGAACATTACTGCGACCAGTTCGAGGGTTTTCTCTCGATGTTGGAGTCCACCGGTTTCCGGTGCTGCCTGAGTATATCCGGCCTCCTTCTGGTAGGGTTCCGGGAGTTGAGACCGGGAATCGTCGATCGCTTGTCGCGGCTTGCACAGGAAGGCGCGATTGAACTTCTTGCCACGAATTACTCCCAGGTGCCGACGGGATTTCTCGGAACCGGGATCGACCGGGCGGAAATCGAGGATTACCTGGGGCTTTTCACGGATCTGTTCGGCTTTCTTCCCGGCGGTTTTTACCCTCCGGAACGCCACTTTTCGCGGGATCTTCCCGGCACTCTTGCGGGGCGCTTCCGCTACACCTTTTACGATATCCATTCCTTCCGCCGTTCGGTCAAGATTTCGGCAAACGGGGGACAGAGCCCGCTCACCGTCAACCGCACCGCCGGGACCGGCAACACGGAGCTCGATTTTTTCACTGTTTTCGATTTCGGCGATTTTATGAGCGAGTTTACTCCGGGTCTTTCACCGGCAGAAACCGCCGGTCTTTTTCTTCGTAAGGCAGGAATGCAGCTACAGATATGGAAGACTCCGGCGGGCAGTCGCAGAGTGATCGCGTTTTCCACCGACGGTGAAATATTCCTTCGCGATATCTCCTTCAAACTGAAAGAGGGATCCCTGCCCGATATTTTCACAGCGTTGGTCGCGATAACGAAAAAGGACGATAAAGTCGATATTGCCCTTTTTCGGGAGATCGAGCGATCCGTCTCCAGGCCGGTGCGCTGTCTTCCCGGAGCTTACCGATGGCTGGATCAGGAAATGGGAGGATTCCGCCGGCTGATGCAAACGCCGTCCTCAAAGAAATATGTCTCGCTCGCGAAACGTCATTTCGAGACTATCCGCAATCTCCCGCTGGCGCGGTCGCGATCATTTGCGCGCACCCTGCTTCTGACTTCTCTCTTCGAGCTTGGCTTCGACGGAAGCGGGGACATACCGAGCTGGTGGCAATCCGATCTCTGGGGCACGATTATCTGGGACAACTGGAAATACCTGAGGAACTTCGCACAATGGGCTTCCCGCGCATCCGACCCGACTGGGGGAAGACTGGTTCCAGTATCTCCGGACCGGGCGCTGCCGGATCTCCGGGTTTACCGTCTCGACGGGCGACTGATTGGTTTCGGGAAAAACGGAAATCTGAAGATTTTTTTCGACCGGCGGAAAGGTTTGTCATTTACCTGCTACGAATTGTCCGGCTTTCTAGCCGACATCGGTGCTGAAGTAATGCGGAATGTTCAGCCCGCGATGAGAATCCGGAAACGCGCTCTGTCAGTCGTTCCGAAGGAAGACCTCGGTAACCTCGAGAAATACCATCTCCGAAAGTACAGCCGCCACGCGATGCGCGACCTTTTTTTCGACCGTCTGGTTCTTGCGGGACGGGAATCCATCGTTCGGTTCGGCGAACCCGAGCGTGAAGGGTTGTCCCTCCTCTGGGAATCCCGGATAAACGGTGTTTTCATCCGGAAACGAGCGGAAATTCTACCCGACGGCGCTAGTACCGTTTTTCGCATCGGTTACGATATTTCCGTGGAAAACCCCGGCGTGGAGTGTTCCTGGATTGTCGCTTCCGTACTGACCGTTCCAGGCCATGAAATACTCGTCGGAACGCCTTCCGACTGGGAAAATTTTCGCGGCGGACTTTCAGTGAAGAGCGCTCATGGGACCGCACGGCTCGACTGGAGCGGTGAACCTGCCATAACCGTCGAAAACGCCTACTTCGGCCGTGCCGTGAATCTGGAATATTCCGGAATCAGGGGTTCCGCTTCGATCATTTGTATTTTTACCGTCACCGCCGAATTACTGGAGTCGGCAAAATGAAACGCGAAAAGCACAGTATCTATGTCATCGATTCAGGGATTTGGACTCCCGGCATACCTTTCCCGGGAAAGCGCATAACGGTGGATTTGAACGAGAAAGAGGAAATCGTCCATATTGAACCGGATGGTCCTCATTCAGCGGGAGAGCATGGAAATATCGTCTACCGGATCCTGAAAAACCATCTGGAAATGTCCGCCGATGTGCACTCGATCCGCATACTCGATGACGAACTCAACTCCACGCCCGCGCAGCTTTTCGCAGCACTGCACTGGGTTCTGGATGTCGGGCGGCCGGGCATCGTCAATCTCAGTCTCGGACTTTTCGGAGAGCAATTCCGATCACCGATGCAGGATCTGGTGGAAAAACTGGGGGGAAACGGGATTTTTCTGGTCTGTGCGGCATCCCGCGAAACCAGCTTTCCCTCCGTTTTCGACTCCGTTATCTCGGTGGGGGATCGCATCATCCAGAAAGATTTCAAAAGCTCGCTTGCTCCCGGTATACGGGCAGATTTCGTGGTGGACGTGACCATTGACGGAAACGCGGGTAAAATTCCCTCCTTCCCGAGTTTCGCGGCGCCATACGTTACCGCGAAGGCCCATGCGATCCTTTCCCGGGAAAATATCGGCAGTTGCGGAGAACTGCGGGCAGCGCTGTCGGAACACTTCGAACGCTGGTGAAAAGCGCGGCCGGATGGGATAGGATGGCAGATTGCAATATTCGGAAAGGAGTTATTCCATGACCAACAGCGGATATCGGAAGGAAAACCCGAATATCGATTTTCAGAAAAGCATCATCCGCTTCGAGGTTCCGGATGCCGGGAAGGAAATATTTCTTTCGGGGGAACTCACCGCCTGGAACAAATTCCTGGCTCTTGACGCCAGGGATGGAATCCGATATACCGATCTGGAGTTGCCGACGGGAGTCTTCCGCTACAAATTCAAGGAGTCCGATGAAAACGGCGCGAACTGGATCCTTGATCCGAACAATCCGCGTACTGTTTCCTACGAAGGTGCGGAGAACAGCGTCGCCGTAATCGACGGCACGGCGGAGCCGGTGATTCATGCCCCGGGAAGACCCTTTCTCTGGAGGGATGGTTCCGGTCTCGTTCACATCCGCGCCCTGCTCCGCAAGGAAGCGGGAGAGAGGCTCGTGCTCTGCTGGAATGACCGAGAAGAGGGTTTCTTTGTCAGGGATCCGATGCGGCTGATCGCCGTCGAGGATCAGCACGGACTTTTTGAAAGCATCCTTCCCGATTCGAAACAGCCTGTCACCTATTACTTCGAGGTTCCCGGCGAGGAATACACCCTCAAGCGCGGCAAGGAGCTGCCGTATTTCGAACCTTTCCGTATATTTCCGCCGGCTCTCGCATTCCGTTACCCGTCCTGGTGGTCCGGTGCCGTGCTGTACAGCGTCTTCATCGACCGTTTCCGCCGTGGCGACCTTTCGGAAGGGGAACTGACGGACCCGCTTGCCCGTTATGGCGGGGATTTCCGGGGCATTGTCCGTTCGCTCGATTATCTTGCCGGGCTCGGAGTCAACGCGCTCTATCTGACGCCCATCCGGCTGTCCATGTCCTCGCATCGCTACGACGCACATGATTTCGCCGAAATCGACCCGGCGTTGGGGGGGCGGGAGGGATTTCTGGAACTCCTGGACGCGGCGCACGCGAAAGGGTTGAAAGTCCTGCTGGATTTGTCGTTCAACCACGTGCGTACCGACTATCCGGCGTTCCGCGACGTTCTGGACAAGCAGCAGGGGAGCGAATACGCGGACTGGTTCGCGATCCAACAATTTCCGGTCTCCCTTGAGGATAGCAACTCCTACCGCGGGTACAGCCAGGATCCGAAG